>Ga0068714_10001808_pt1 | contig 29348 bp, 20 predicted proteins | sample MTBNYHSulfiMetaG_FD_62988 | JGI IMG/M metagenome (GOLD analysis project Ga0068714, IMG submission 62988) | Enrichment culture microbial communities from rom New York Harbor, USA that are MTBE-degrading - MTBE-NYH (New York Harbor Sulfidogenic)... | ecosystem: Environmental > Aquatic > Marine >...
AAAAAAGGAAGCGATCGGGGGCGGGGATGTGACAATGAGTGTCGCCTTCGCCTTCTACCTTACCCCGATGCTCTTCATCCTGACCCTGATGCTCTCGGCCATGCTGGCCCTGATGGCGACCCTGATCTACGCTTATACGAAGGGAGCGTCACGCGAGGAATTGAGCAGGTTTGAAATCCCCTTTGGCACAGCTCTCGCGGTCGGCGCCTGGGTGGTCTACACATTCGGTGCCACCGTGGTGCAGTGGATATTCCAGATTGCTGCGAAGCTGGTGCATCCGTGAGTGAAGCTTGATGCAGCCTCGGCGGGAAGGGGGCTGGTAAGCTCGAATCTCAAGAGAAGTGGCGCAGCGCTTAACGAATTGGAATCCTCAGAAGATCTTGTGAGAGCACTGAAATAATCAGATCGGATCAAACGAGTCGGACGACAGTCGGCTCACCAAGCGTCCATCAGGGGAGGAGCCCCTTTTTGAAACAGGGCAAAATCGTTTCATCCTGTCCTAAGTTCACCTTATCTTATAGGCACAGGTTCGAATCCGGACGTTCTGGAGTGAGAATCTACATCCCCCGCATAACCGCAAAGTTGTTTCCAGGAGCCGTTTGCCAGGTGCAGGTGGTCGCTTCGCTGTTGTGTCGAAAGCCGACGCCAGCCTTGTATTGTCTGCCTGTACCAATCCCTTGAGGGTGAGAAAGAGGAGAGTGAAGATGAGACATGTGATGGTGGTCGCTGGGGTACTTGGGCTGCTCGCGATGCTGCCGATGGCGGGTCTTGCGATGCCTGCGGACGCTGCGATGAAAGCTACACCTGATAGCAAGGTCTGGCTTGAGTCGCAGGAAAGCAGCGTTGTCGGTGTGGACCTGCCCGCAGTCTGGAGCGGGAACGGCCTCGATGAATTGATCGGTGACACCCTCTGGGTTGGCACCACATGGCGGGACATGCAGCATAACGGCACGATCGGCCGCATGATCGCATTCGACAACCATGACCCGGAGAATCCGAGCGTCCAGGTGACCTGGACCTACCGGGCAAGTGCCGAGGGAACCTCGGATGCCAAGTATGTGAAGATCCTCTTTGAGGAGGGCTTCCCAGTGCTTGCCTCCGATTTCGGCGGGTCTCCCGTCGACCTTAGCGCGTGGAGCGCCTACCAGGAAATCCATATCGACCCGGCGAATGGATCTCCTTACATCAACTATCACGGACCTTCGACCGGGCAGTATGCTTATACGTGCAGAATTAGCCAGGAGTCGGAGTTCCTCCCGGGATTTTTTACTCCCTACGATGTGCCGCATTATGAGGGTATCGAAGGGCTCTGGCCGCGCATGATCACGGCTCGGACGGGTGATGACCTGTATTACCACGTCCTGATCAACGGCTATGAGGACTACGACACCTACCTTTACTACCATCGCGCCTATTTTGATCCGGGTGACGGGATGATCGTCCAGGCCATGCCGCCGGGCGTGACCCAGTTGGTGGTCACCAACTACGCGATGAACCTTTCCAGTGCCCTCGCGGCAACAGATGATGGTTCGACCGTGACAATCGGTCAGACAGTCAGCCGTTGGCTGCTGGGTGAAGGGCCCGCGAGTTGGGATGGGACCCGTGCTTCGCAGAGCAACAACGACATTTATTTGTGGACCAGCACAGATGCCGGTGCGACCTGGGATTTCGAGTCGCCCTTCAACGTGACCGATTTCATCCCGGTCGACGAGAGCTACCTCCCGGGGGATACCACCGCGGCAAACAAGGACACACTGCGGGCCTACACGAACATCGACATGGAATACGATGCGGATGATGTTCTGCATGTCGCCTTCAATGTCCTGATGCTCGACCAGCTGCGTTCAACCGGCGCATCATCCCGCGGAGGTCGCTGCTTCTACTGGAATGACGAAGATCAGACCTTCAGCGAGATCGCGGACGGTTTGAGCTGGTTTACCGGGTATGCCCCCGCCTGGGAATTGATTGTTGACCTTCCACTGGTGTTGAAGGACGATGTTACCGGGATTGTCTGGGCGAGCTGGGTGCAGTACGGCCTGGAGTCGGATACCATTGAAGGCGGCTGGGCGGCGGATGCGAATGCCGGGCACTATGTCAATGCCGAGATCTGGGTTACGGCTTCCCCCGATAACGGCAAGCGCTGGACCGAGGGTGTCAACATCACCAACACACGGGGAACAGGTGGGGCGATCCCGCCCGGCGAGTCGCAAGGTGAACGCGAGGTCAGCATGGTCAGCCCCGACGGCGATCCCTACCTCCATTTCTTCTACACGGTTGACCGAGACGGCGGCATCCAGTCACCCGATCAGGACCCGGGATCAGGCGTGGCGACGAACAACCCACAGGTCTACCATCGCGTGTTGAAGGAGGAGCTGATCGAGATGTTCCGGCAGAATGCGGCCTGGCATCGCAACTATCCGTTGCATGTCGACAGCACCCAGATGTACATCGACCCGGATGACTGGGCATGGAACGGGTGGCCGCTCGATGGGACCGTTGGTGAGACCAGTCCCCTGCAGCCCGGGGAGTTTGAGCTGAGCCAGAACTACCCGAACCCCTTCAACCCGAGCACGCAGATTTCGTTCCGTCTGGATAAGCCGGGTGTGGTGAAGCTGGCTGTGTATGACCTGTTGGGCCGTGAAGTGGCGACCCTGGTGAACCGTGCGATGAACGCCGGTCAGCATCAGGTCAACTTCCTGGCGGATGATCTTGCCAGCGGAGTCTACTTCTACACGCTCAGTTCGGGTGATGTTTCCCAGACGAGGAAGATGATCCTGATGAAGTAAGGATTGACACTTCCTGAGTGTTCGGGCAGGTCCGAAGATCTGCCCGACGATCCGCCAGATCTTCGGATCTGGCGGATCGATAAAGGACAACTACAGATTGCCACGCTCGTTTTCGCTTGCGCGAAAACGGCTCGCAATGACGCACCTCTTCGAGGTGCGATGAAAAGATGGCACGCTTCTTTGAAGCGTGAATGGTGTTCGGGCAGGTCCGAAGACCTGCCCGATTTTCCGCCAGATCTTCGGATCTGGCGGAACTCTTCAGGCGGCAGGTCTCCGCTTCGCTGAAGACCTGCCGCAACGTCGTTAGACATGCAGCAACGTTAGGACCGCCCCGCTCTTTGTGACACAGCCAATCGCTGGGCAGCAACTCGCCACCTGGCGAGACGGCGCGCAAACAATCCCCCTCCTCGACTTGCTCAAGCTGTATGAGGACTATACTTTAAAACGATTGACGGTTCTGGATGGATCCGGCGCGTAGCAGGAGGGCCTCGACGGGCGGAGGGACCTGTCGGCGGTCACATGGGTGCTGCAGCGTATAAGTCGTCAAAACCATGTCTGGAGGGTAGGATGGGACGTCTGCTTGTGAGAAACGGTTTGCTGGTGGGGTTGCTCATATTTTTCATGTCTGGGATGGCATTGGCGGATCTACCGCCGAACCTGGTTCGTGAGCCAGCCGTGAACCAGTTATCAGGTAGCCAGGTCACCACACCGGGAGTGGCCGGCCCATTCCATTTCAATTCATCGTTGGATGAACAGCTGGGCGACACGATCAATGTTGTGTTGAACTGGCGAGATCAGCAGCACAATGCCGGATATACCCGTCTGATCGCCATTGATGACAGCGACCCGGAGAATGCTGTGATCCATTTGACCTGGACACAGCACAATACTGCTGCGGCATCACCCAGGTATGTCGCGTACTCGAAGCTATTTGTGGATGGCGATGGGACAATCACTCGTCACCCGGAAATTCACCAGGTGGGGAGCAGTGGCGCCGGTTATCCGGTGATCAGTCTGGACATGGAGTCAGGCACACCCTACATCATGATGCATCAGCCGCGGACGGGTGGGGGCTACTGGTCCAGCCTGATGACCGAGACGATCTTCATTCCAGGGCTGTTTGATTCGTACAATCTCACCCCACCGGCGAACGGCGACTTCATTTGGCCACAGCTCGCCATCACGAATTACCAGGGGACCCTCTACGCCCACATGATCAGCAACGGCTATGAGGAGGCGATCTCGAACAACGTTTATTACGTGCGGGCTTCCTTCGATCCTGTCGATATGGGCTGGGTTAACGCTACACCGGGCGGTGTTGATTCACGTGTCGTAACACCCTATTCCATGACCCTGTCGAGTGTTCCCGCCGCCAATGCGGATGGCAGCCTGGTCACGATTGCCGGCAGTGTGAGCCGCTGGTTGCAGGGAGAAGGCCCCGGTGACTGGGATGGGACACGGATGTCGCAGTCGAACAACGACATCTATCTCTGGACCAGCACGGATGGCGGGGATACCTGGGATTTCGAATCCCCCTTCAACCTCACCCAGTTCATCGAGCCGGATGAATCGTACCTGCCAGGTGATACAGCTGCTGCGAATGGCGATACTGCCCGCGCCTACTGTGAAGTTGACATTCTGTACGATCTTGAAAACCGTCTCCATGTCGCCTTCAACACCCTCGAAGTGGATTACTGGAGAACGACAGGTTACTCCTCCTACACCGGCAGAATGTGGTACTGGAACGATGACCACCAGATGTTCACGATGATCGCCGACGGCACCTTCTACAACGGCACCACAACCCTGAATGCCGCACCAGTGGCCTGGGAGTTGATGGTCAGCCACGCCAACCTTTACAAGGATGAGGAAACGGGCATCCTCTGGGTTTCCTGGGTGCAGTATGGCGAGCCCGATGAAATTCAGGAGGGTGACATCCCGATGGATGGCTCCCTTGCCGGGTATGCCAACAGCGACATCTATGTCGCGGCATCACCGGATAACGGGCTGCGCTGGACCAAGGCTGTGAATGTGACCAATACCCGCAACCTGGCCGGCCAGCTTGGGGTTGGTGAGAGCCGGTCGGAACGTGACCCGAGTCTCGCCTACAACAGCGATGGACCTTACCTGCACCTGTTCTACACGCTTGATTTCGACGCCGGAATCTCGGAGATCCCCGGACAGGCCGAGGGCGCACCGACCGAAAACCAGATGGTGTACCATCGGGTGCCGAAGGCAGATTTGCTCGAGATTTTCGAAGAGAATGCCGAGTGGGTCCGTAACTACCCGATGCATGTGGACAGCAGCGGAATGTATGTCGATCCGGAAGACTGGGAGTGGACCGGGTTCATGCCGGATTATGTCCCGGAAGGCAACACACTGCAGCCCGGGGAGTTTGAGCTGAGCCAGAACTACCCGAACCCCTTCAACCCGAGCACGCAGATTTCGTTCCGGCTGAACAATGCGGGCGTGGTGAAGCTGGCTGTGTATGACCTGCTGGGCCGTGAAGTGGCGACCCTGGTGAACCGTGCGCTGAATGCCGGTCAGCATCAGATCAACTTCCTGGCGAATGATCTTTCCAGCGGGGTCTACTTCTACACGCTCAGTTCGGGTGATGTTTCCCAGACGAGGAAAATGATCCTGATGAAGTAAGGATCGACACATCCCGGGTGTTCGGGCAGGTCGGAAGAGCTGCCCGACTATCCGCCAGATCTGCGGATCTGGCGGAACTCTACAGGCGGCAGGTCTCCGCTTCGCTAAAGATATGTCGCAACGAGGATGTAGATGGTTTGGATCTGGCAGGTTCCGTCAGGTGCGGTGACCTGCCGGTTCTTTTGTGGGCGGTAGGGGTGACAGTCACTCGCGGGGCAGTCAATCGCTTGCTCCCAGCCCGTAAATGTGGCTCCGGGTGTATTGGGAGTGGACGAGGGCGTGTGAATTGGATATATTGTTCGATAGCCGTTGGTCGTGCCCGCCAAGAACTGACATGCCGGAAGTTTCCGCTATCCGTTGCGTGCGCTGCCTTCAGGATGACATCCAGCTATAATTAACCTGTTTGCTTGGGGAACTGAACTCACCGCTTTCACAGGGTATGGTTTGTGCAGAAGTGTTGTACCATCGATAGGAAGCAGACGGGGGTCGTCTGCGAATTTGTCCGAGGGATTGAGAGGGAAAACTTGTGAACGTTTTTCATGGAGGGAGTATGCGTAAGGCTTTAGGTATCTCCCTGGTTCTGTTTCTGGTGGCAGGCGTTTCCTTCGCCTCACCGGCGAAGGTGCCGATTCCGACCGATATGCCTCTGAACGGTTCGGAAGTCGTCAGCGCAGACCAGGTCGCACCGTACCGTCCGCCAGTCGGCAATGAGCTGAATGTTGTGGGCGATACTCTGCATGTCGGCTATACCTGGTATGACATCCAGCACAACGCCCAGGTTGGCCGCATGATCGGTTATTCCCCCGAGGAAGACCGAGTTCACCTGATTTATATGCGTGGTTTCCAGTCTGGAAGCGCGACACGGCACATGATGTACGTGCAGATTTCAGATGTTTCCGGCGAGGATCCGCAGATTGCGGTGATCGGTACGGATGGAATCGACAACGGTGTCGGCCGTTCGGGTTTCGGAACGATTGCCTATGATGTGCAGAACGACAAAGCGTTCCCAACCTTCCATCACCAACCAAATGCCTCTGCAGCGACCCGTTCGACCGTGGCGCTCGAGAGTGAGTGGATCGCGGGGTTTTTCGACCTGTACACCGCACCGGATCCCGCATCGACTGATAATGATGTGATCTTCCCGCGTAGTGTCTTCGGCGAGGGAAACTACATTCACCTTGTCAGTTCCGACTTCCCCCCGGGAGCGGCCGATGCGACCCGTAAGTACTACACTCGCTGGCTGTACGATCCGGCTTCAGAAGTGCCGATGATCGTTGCGACGGCCACTGGTGACCAGGTTCTGATGACGGCTGTCGGAATGAATAATTCGTCCGATGTCCATGTCAGCAGTGATGGTTCCATGGTGGCCTACACCGAAACTATGCCCCGTTCCTACACGATCGGTGAAGATGACGCCAACCAGTGGAACAACGACCTCTGGCTGTGGGAATCTCTTGATGGTGGCATGAGCTGGGCTGATCCTTTCGACATCACACGTTGGCTGCCACCGGATGAGCAGTACCTCCCCGGGGACACCGCCCGTGCGAACCAGGACACCATGCGTTGCTACATGGATGGGTCTGTCCTTTACGATTTCGAGGACCGTCTCCACGCCACCTTCACCACTCCGAACTACTACACGTTTGAGGGAACGATCACGTACACCAGCCGTATCTGGCACTGGGAGCGTGACCGGGATGAGTACACGCTCATCGCAGATGGTACAGAAGGCTTCATGGGCCGTCCCGAAACCTTCGGTGAAACCGCCGACCGTCCCAGCATTTACAGCGATCCCGACACCGGGATTCTCTGGGTGATCTACCGCCGTACCAGCAACTCGCTGGACAATCCGGAAGAGACCGATTGGGTGGGCACATTTGCGGCCGGCGAAGTATATCTCACCGCCTCGCCTCCCGGAGAGATGAACGGCAGGCGTTGGACCCAGCCGATCAACCTGACCAACACCAAGTGGCTCTCCGAAGAGGCGATGACCCCGGGTGATGCTCAGAGCGAAATCGATCCGAGCATCGCGCTCGCCAGCCATGGTGACTACCTGCACCTGATGTACGTGGTCGACACCTGGCCGGATCGTAACACCGACACCGAAGCGACCCTTTGCCCTGTGGTGTACCACAAGGTGAGCAAGCAGGAATTGATCGACTCCTTTACCGGCTGGTTGCCCAACTACCCGATGCACATCGACAGCGCCGGGTTCTGGGAAGACCCGAATGGCTGGGAGTGGAATGGTTTCTTCGAGGGCGGTTCAAGCGTCGGTGAGGCTGGTTCACTGCAGCCGAACCAGGTCGAACTGTCGCAGAACTATCCCAACCCCTTCAACCCAAGCACGCAGATCAGCTTCGCCATTGGCCATACCGCGAAGGTCAAGCTGGCTGTCTACGATGTGCTGGGACGTGAAGTGGCAACCCTGGTCAACCGCAGCATGAGCGCGGGTCGGCACCAGGTGAGCTTTGTTGCGGATGATCTGCCGAGTGGTGTTTACTTCTACACGCTGCAAGCGGGTGATGTAACCCAGACACGGAAGATGGTCCTCATGAAGTAAAGATCGACACTTCGTGTTGATGTAAATGGTTTGGATCCGGCAGGTCCCGTCAGTCGCGGTGACCTGCCGGTTCTTTTTGTGGTTTTGGTGTTCGGGCAGCTTCGAAGAGCTTTCAGATTTTCCGCCAGATCTGAGGATCTGGCTGAACGGCACAGTCGGCAGGCCTCCGCTTTGCTGAAGACCTGCTGCAACAACTTCGCTGAAGACCCGCCGCAACGGGGACGGTGAACGTTTGCTCCGCCCCGCACTGAGTAACTGTCTCAGTCACTCGCCAGGAGACCTGTCTCACGACGCTTTATCTTTTTTCAGCACGAAAACAGTTGTTTAGCGAGAGGGACGCATCGTATAATCCTTGACCATCCCCTGACTTTGGTGATTGAGGGTGGTGGGAGGGACGCCAGAAATCCCGCTTGGAATGAGGGCGGTGGAGGGGCTCATTCAATTGACAAAAACCTGCCGTCCGAATCAACAGGAAGGTCATTCATCACAATGCCGGGACCGGCACGGGCATCCGCGGATGCAGATACAGAACCGGTCGAACGGGCAGTCGCGGGTACTCGTGGGCTTAGCAAGGAGGGACTATGTCACGTCTGACAGTTGTTTTCAGTTCGCTTCTACTGCTGGTTGCATTGGCTGTCGCTGGTCCAGTGACCTACCAGGTCGCACCGTTGGAGTTTGATGATGCAGGGGCCGCCTGGAGCAGTTCCGCATCCGGCATTCCCTGGACCGGGTCGTTCGACGCGGTCAGTACCCTGAACGAAATCATCGGGGATACGATGATCGTCGGAACATCCTGGTGGGACCAGCAGCACAATGGCCAGGTGGGACGGATGATCGGCTATTTCCCGGGCAACGAGACCGATCCGGCATCCGTATACATTGTTTATACCAAACTGTACTCGGAAGCAATCTCCTCGGCGCGGCATGTCCAGTTCGTGCGTCTCGATGACGATGGCGAAGGATGGTTCGAGATCGCCCAATCGGGGGATGCTGAACTCGGTTACAGGAGCGGGTATGCGACTATAGCCGTCGACAGCGAAAACAACCGGGCATTTCCGATCTTCCATTACAACTCCACCTCAGGTGCAGGGACTCAGAGCATTGTCGCAGTGGAGAGTGAGTTCATCAGCGGCTATTTCGACATCTATGCCGCGCCCGAGTTCGGGAGTCGTCCCCACATCTGGCCTCACGGGGCATTCGGTCCGGATCAGCTCATTCATGTGATCTCGCATGACCAGCGGTCCGGCAACACGGATCCGATGGAAATCACTTACATGCGCTGGCTGTACGACCCGGCAGAATCGTCCCTGGCGGACGCGGACGGTCAAAATGTCCAACGGCTGATCACGGCCGGAGCGATGAACATATCGGGCGAAATTGCCACCTCGGCGGATGGCGAACAGGTGGCAATCAGCCTGGTCATGTCGCGTCTCGCAACGATCGGCGAGGATGTGGGCGCGAGCCAGTGGAATAATGATCTCTGGATTTTCCTCAGCGAGGATGCCGGGGCGACCTGGGACCTGGACAATCCGATTGAGGTCACAGCTCACATTGGACCGGATATCAGCCATTACCCGGATACCGTCCGGGCGATGGGGGATACGCTCCGTCCGTACACCGACAGCAGCGTCCTGTTCGACAGCGATAACCGTCTCCATGCCGCCTTCACCTCGGCAATTTACGATGCGCTGAACAACACACGTTACTACGCATCCCGTCTCTTCCACTGGATGCCGGATGTCGAAGGGAATCCGATCTACACCCAGATTGATGAGAAGAGCGTATTCGATGTCGGGCAGGCGGAGGGTTGGGGCAGCCTGATCGATCGTCCAAGCCTCTATTTCGATGATGATACGGGCATTCTCTGGTGCATGTACCGCAAGTTCTCCTCTGAGCCGGATACGAACGATTATGGCGCTGGGGGGATCAAGGCGAACGGCGACATGTACATTTCCGCTTCACCCCCGGGTGAGTTCAACGGGCTGAAATGGGTGAAGGGGGTGAACATCACCAACACCATCTGGACCGAGGATGGCGGTGCGCCTGTGGGGATGAGCCGGAATGAGATCGATCCTTCGATCTCGCTTAATTGCGATGGCGACTACCTGCACATGCTCTACATGGTTGATCGCGATCCGGGTACGGCGATCTCCTCGACGCCGGAAGGGACACCGACCGAGAATCCGATGGTCTATCACCGGATCGCCAAGCAGGACCTGCTCGACATCTTTGAAGAACGTGCCGAGTGGCAGGTGAACTATCCCATGATCGTGGATGGCACAGGCTTCTGGGTGGACCCCGATGACTGGGTGTGGAATGGCTTCTTCGGGGGGGCGAGCGTTGGTGAGACCGGCTCATTGCAGCCGCACCAGGTGGACCTGTCGCAGAACTATCCCAACCCCTTCAACCCAAGCACGCAGATCAGCTTCACCATTGGTCATACGGCGAATGTCAAGCTGGCTGTCTATGATGTGCTGGGTCGTGAAGTGGCGACCTTGCTCAATCGCAGCATGAGCGCAGGTCGACACCAGGTGAGCTTCCTTGCGGATGATCTGCCGAGCGGTGTTTACTTCTACACGTTGCAAGCAGGTGATGTATCCCAGACACGGAAGATGGTGTTGATGAAGTAAGGGTTGACACTTCGTGTTGATGTAAATGGTTTGGATCCGGCAGGTCCCGTCAGGTGCGGTGACCTGCCGATTCTTTTTGTGGTTTTGGTGTTCGGGCAGGTCCGAAGAGCTGCCCGATTCTCCGCCAGATCTGCGGATCTGGCGGAAGGGCACAGGTGGCAGGTCTCCACTTCGCTAAAGACCTGCCACAACGGGGGTTCCGCCCCCTTCATCGTGACAGTTACTCGGCGCGATGAAGGGTTGCACAATGGCGAGAATACCGAACGCGCTTAGTAACTGTCACGGGCGCTCGCAGCGCGGCATCGGGCCGTCCATGTGCTGGCAGATAGAACGCGCTGAGTAACTGTCACCTTCACGCACAGGCGGCTCGCAATCACCCGACACCATCAAAAAGAGTATTTCAGCCGCCCCATCCAGATTGTCCCCATCTCACCGAATTCCGTGCCGGGATTGCCCTGGAAGAGAAGCGCCGTCAAGGTGAGGTCGAGATTGGTCACAAGCGAGTAACTGGCGCTGGGGCCGACATAGAATGAACCATCCAGGGGATTGAGGATCGCCATCAGATCGGTACTGAGCAGGGGGGTTGGGCTGCCGCCCATCTGTCCGAAGAGCGACCAGCGGGACGGTGCGAGCCACTCATTCGCGAAGGCGCGGTACTGGTTGTGCAGCGATCCCGCCTCCTCGGTTGCTCCGAGCTCGTTGTAGCGCAACCCCGCCCGCAGGTAGAAGGAATTGCGGAAGGTGTAATCACCGTCAAGAGCGAAGCGTAAGTAGTTCCGATCGACCTGAATGGTGGAGGGTTGCCACACTCCATCCGTTGGCCACGGCGGTGGTGACGATTGTCGGCTTGGATTAGTGCTTCGGATCGCATACAGCGCCTCCCCACGGAAACCGCCACCGAGGATGTCCCCCTCGAACCCTCCGCCAATCAGCGTGTAGCTCGGTTTGCTGCCCAGCAGAATGCTCCAGTCGAACAGGTAAGCGTTGAAAGAGAGACGACCGGCGAAAGGCATTTCATCGGAATTATCGAGGTCGGTCAGCGCGAACGCGAGTTCAAATTTGGCGCTGTTCCCCAGATAATGTTGGACCCGGACTCCATCCACACCCGGTTTTTCCTCGTTGTCGAAGTCGAAGGGCGAGGAGGGGTTGAAGATGTCGGTTGGATTCCAGATCAGGGTTGAGCCCCAGGCGATTCGCTGTCTTCCGATGGTGACCTGAAGGTTTCCCGAGTGCCAATCGACCCAGGCGCGATCGAGTGTAGTGATCAGCAACTGGTCGGATTCAGTGAGGAAACGGTAATCCCTCTTGAACAGGGTTTCATTGCCGCCGAGCATTTCGGTTTGTGAATGCATTGCCTGGACCGCATCCCCGCTGAAGAGCCGTGTCTTCGCCTCCAGACCGAGGGTGAAGTTCCGGGCGGCGTACCAGCGCAGGTTCTGACGTGTGTGGAGCAGATTGGTAAGCTGTTGTTCGCCGTCACCGCCCGCGACTTCCGGCATTTTCCAAAGCAGCAGAGTTTCGCGGAGATAACCGCGAACGTGCAGATCCACCGCCGCCCAGGCGGGGAGTGTAAAGCTGGCAATGCACAATACGATAAGTGATGGGATCGTCAGAGACGTTTTCACAACTACCTTCTTTCATCCTTCTCAATCGCGCCGTCCTTCAGTGTAATAACTCGGTGCGCGCGCGCGACCACACGAGGGTCATGGGTCGAAAAAACGAAAGTGGTGTTTCGTTCACGATTGAGTTTTTCCATGATGTCGAGCAGGTTTTCGGCGGCCGCCGAATCAAGGTTGGCGGTGGGCTCATCCGCAAGCACAAAGGAAGGCATGGACGCCAGGGCACGTGCCACTGCCACCCGCTGCTGTTGACCGCCGGAAAGCTCGTGGGGACGCCTGTTGAGCTGGTCGCTCAGTCCGACCTCTGTCAGCAGCTCGACCGCACGCCGATCACGCTCCTCCCGTGACTGCTTCTGCAGCAGCATGATAAATTCGACATTCTCTTTCGCGGTCAGCACAGGGATCAGGTTGTAAGCCTGGAAGACAAATCCGATGTGGTGAAGCCGGAAGCCGATCAACTCATTCTGCTTCATCTCATGGATTTTTCGATCCGCGACCAGGATTTCCCCCGAGGTGGGGGCATCCAGTCCACCGATCATATTCAGCAGGGTGGTCTTCCCGGAGCCGGATGGTCCGACAACGGCGGAAAACTCCCCCTCCTCAATCGCAAGCGAAACATCGCTCACCGCACGCACCGGAACACCGTGGTCTTCATACACACGGGTCAGGTTTTTTGTCTGGATGACTGCCATGGGTGTATCTCCACACTTGTTCTGTCAGGCCAGCTTGCCTGACGGTTCAGCGATTCAACGATGCTCGACAGAATTGTCCCATGGATAAGGGCAACTTACGAGAAATTGTGTGTGAATTCAGTGGTCAAGTTCGCCAAAGACGGCCCCTCATAAGAATTTGTGCAGCTGCCTCAGCCAGGTCGGGTTGTGAAGATCGCCTGGAGGCCGCAGGTCTCCAGGGGCGTCTTGACCGCTGATTTCATGAAGCCATCTCTAATAGGTTCTGATCGCCTGGATCGGGTTGAGCCGAATGGCCTTGAGCCCGGGATAGATCGATGCGATCAGGGCTGTGGTGATCACCAGCAGCACGATCGACGGGTACTCATTCGGGGCGACAGTGGGGTAAACAATCGCCGCGAATCCCATCGACTCCAGCCCCTTGCCCACGACCGAGAAATCGATTCCGGTTCGTCCCAGCCAGGCGATGCTTCCCGCGCCCAGCAGAATCCCACCGATCCCCCCAAGCAGGGAAAGGAATACTGTTTCAAGCACGATCATGCCGAAGAGGGTGCCGTGACGCATGCCAATGGCAAGTACAACCCCCAACTCGCGCATCCTTTCGAGCACACCCATCAGCATGGTGTTGGTTATTCCGAAGATCAGCGCCGCAAGGATGATGATCATGAAAATCTGATTCATCTGATCGGTGGAGTCCTGGCTGAGGGCGAGTTCGGGCGAGAGTTCACGCCAGGTGGCCACATCCAGATCGGGTTCCATCAGCCGCAGGGTCTCGGCTAATGACTGGATCGCAGGGAGGTCCTCTGCCACGATCGCGATTTCGTGAATTGCGCCATGCAGGTCGAAGAGACGATCCACATCCGATCGTTTCGCGAACAGTGCCATTTCGTCATAGGTCGAGTTGATGGTCTGGTAAATGCCCACGACACGAAACGCCCCCGCGCTGATCGAGCCATCGCTGGTCTGGCCGGTGACCACCAGCTTTTTCCCGAGGCCAATCCCCAGTTTATCGGCGAGCTTCCTGCCGATCACCACAGCGTTGCGTCGGTCGGTCAGGAAATAATCCCCTTCCACTACCTGCGAGTGCAGGTCGGTCACATGCTTTTCGGTCTCGGGATCAATCCCCACCAGCATCACGCCACGTCCCGTGGTTGCGGAGGAGGCCATAGCGGTCAGGACGATCCGTTCGGAGGCGGCTTTGGCGCCATCGAGCCCACGGACCACTGCGAGCAGCGAATCACCGCCGGGAATGCTGTTGCCGATATCCCGGTGGGCACGGAACCCCTCCGCGTGGATCTGAACATGGGAGGTTCGTGTCGCGATGGCGGCATCCATCTGCTGGTCCATCATTCCGTTCATCAGGCCGATCATCATCACACCGGCCCAGATTCCGAACGCGATGGAGCCAATCAGAATGCCGCTCCGTTTGGTGTTCCGCCAGACATTTCTCCAGGCGATGGACCAGATCATGGTTCAACCTCACATCGTTGGCTCGACCTTTTCACGGATAAATGTTTCATACTTCCCCCCGCATCGCTTCAACCGCCTGGAGCCGACTTACCCGGAAGAGGGGGTAGAAGGAGGCCGCGAGGGCGATCAGGAATACGATGGAAGTCTGCTCGATGAAGATCGAGGGCTGCATCGAGAAGGGGAGGATCGGTTCAAGGCCATACTCGTGCATGATCTCCGCATAGCTTCCACTGAGCATGATAGGATGAATCCGGAAATAGATGAGGAAAGGCACCGCCATTGCCGCCCCGAGCAGGGCGCCATTCAATGAGAGCAGGGCGCTTTCCACGATCAGGATGCCACGCAGCAGCCCTTTTTTCATCCCCACGGCCACCAGCATGCCAAACTCGCGGGTACGTTCCATCGTCATCATCAGCATGGTGCCGAGTACACCCATACCAACGATGACATAAAGCAGGATCATGATGATAATCCCGCTGACGTTATCGAACTCGATGTACTGCACCATTTCCGGCATCATTGTTTCCCAGGTCACCACGTCGTACTGCTGCCCGAGGAGCTGCTCGAGTTCAGCGACAACCGGCTCGAGGAAGCGCTGATCTTCGATCATGACAGCAACCGATGTGAGGCGCCCCTCGGCACCGTAGAACCATTGAGCGTAGGGCAGTGCGAGATAAGCCATCCGTGCGTTCAGGTCCGGTGACGGAAACCTGACAATGCCGACCACTTCACATTTTCCAGCGGCGGATATGCCGTGGTAACCCGTGCTGAGCAGCACAACCTCGTCGCCGACATTCACTTTCAGATAGTTTGCCAGTCCCTCAGCGAGCAGGATTCCCCGGTCGTCCACCTCGAGGTAGCGGCCGGTTATCACCTGCTTCCTGAGCCCGGTGAGTGCATTCTCCGCGTTCGGGTCGATGCCGATCACCACGGTGCCATCGGTCATATCCCCAGCGGAAACAAGCGCGAAAGATTCGAGACGCGGCGCCGTGACCGTCACCCGCCGTGTCGCCGATAGTTCAAGCAGGAGGGAATCTCGCGGGATGAAACTCTCGTCCAGACTTTGCTTCTCCTGGTAGCCGGGTGCCTGAATCTGCAGATATCCTGTGTAGAAAGAGACCACATTGTCGATCATTCGTGCATAGAACCCGATCTGCATGGAACGCATGAAGAGGCTGAAGGTAACCGCGAAGCTGACCGCCATGATCGTAATCAGGCTGCGGCGTTTGTTACGCCAGATGTTTCGCCAGGCAAGTGTGAATAGCATGTCTGCCTCACAAAAAGATCGCAGTGTAACCCGTCAATGCCCGGTTCTCATTGCCACCACAGGGTTGAGTCGCATCACACGAACCACCGGATAGACAGATGCGACAAAAGCGATCAGGATCACGATAATCGTTTGCCAGACAAAGATTTCCGGCTGCAACGCGAAAGCGATCAGTGGTTCGAACCCATATTCCCGGTACGCCTGTTCCATGCTTCCTGTGAGACGGATCGGGTGCTGGCTCATGTAGATGAGGATCGGCCAGGTGACCAGAGTGGCGGCAATCGCGCCCACAAGAGTGAGCATTGTGCTTTCGAGGATGAGAATGCGCACCAGCAGCCCTCTGCGCATCCCAAGGGCGGTGACCATCCCGAACTCACGCAACCGCTCCATGGTCATCATCAGGATCGTGCCGAATACCCCAAACCCGACAATGACATAGATCAGTCCGATGATAAAGTCCTGTCCTCGGTATTTGAGGGTGACAAACTGGTCCAGCTCGGGCATGATCTGCTTCCAGGTGAAGGATTCCAGATCACGGTCGAGCTGATTGGCCAGATCGCTGTGGATCCTTTCAAGGTGGCGCGGATCATCAATGTGCAGCGCCAGGGTGGTGATCCTGTCGCCGGTGTTAAACAACCATTGCGCTTCGGCCAGAGGCATCCAGACCAGTGCGGCGCTCATCTCTTCGACTGGCAAAGCGATGGTGCCGACTATGGTGTACCTGCCCGCCGCCGTAGCGGCCTGATACCCCGAGCCCAGCAGGGCGACTTCATCTCCAACCTCGACCTGCAGGTGCCGGGCAAGCTCAGCGCCGAGCAGAACTCCCTTGTCGGAGGGCTGCAGGTAACGTCCCGCAGCGATGTTCTCCGTGAGGGTGGTCATCCTGTCTTCGATCTCGGGGTCGATGCCGAGGATACGAGCGCCATCGGTGCGATCGCCGCTGGAGACAAGGGCGAAGGTCTCAAGACGTGGCACGGCGAATGTGACATGACGGACCAACTCGATGCTTTCGATCAATTCCGGGTCGGCGAAAAAGCTGTCGTCCAGACTGCGGGAATCGAAGTAGCCGGCATGGTGAACCTGGATGTATCCCGAGAAACTACTGACGAGGTGATTGATCATCCGGCCAAACACTCCGACCGCAATGGATCGCGCCATGACCGCGATGAAAACCGCGAAGAGGATCGACGCGGCGGTGATCACACTCCGCCGTTTGTTGCGCCAGATGTTCCGCCAGGCCAGCTTTGCAAATAGACCCATACGCTGCATCCCTCTTCAGTCCTGTGGACGAACCCTCAAGTTGCGATCAACGGGATAGTCGCCGCGGCGATTGCAGATCGCGATCCACCTTCCAGCCGGCAGGGTTCACCGCACCCGCTTCATGTTCTGCTCCGAGAAGAAGTTGTCGGCGATGGGTTTGTTGAATTCAAGCGCTTTGTAGGTCATGATCGTCTTGTTGCCGGGCTTGTCGATCGGCGCCATTTCCATCCGCGCGGGGATCAATCGTCCACCCATCATCCGGATGTCATCCATGACCATACGATTCACCAGTTCATCATCTTCGTCGTAGTAATCGACACGAAGCTGGAGGTAGTTCTTCTTTTCGATCCAGACATGCAACCTGCCCCACACGACTGCCGCATCCACTTTCGGGACCAGCTCGAGTTTCCAGCACTCCCTGCCATCGATGGTGGTGTCGCCGAGGATGGCATGACGGTAATCCTCCACGACCGAAGACTCCCGTACCAGATCATCATTGGTGAAGTCGGAACCCATCCAGGATTGCATCATCATCGAAGGTGGAATCTTGATCACCTTCTCTACGCTTGGGACATAGTTCCAGACCTCGTTGCGCCGTTTCAGAAAAGTGGTTCCCTGGTCACGTGCCGGAGCGGAGATCAGGATCAGCGCCAGGTCGTTCCCCTTTGACCAGGATTTCATGGAAATCTCACGCGACCAGTCTGGCCGTTCGAGACGCATGGTGATCTCGGCGTAGCTTGATTCACCACGCAGATGCTGGTCCGCTTTACGGACAATCTCGAGCGCGTCAAGTTCGACTGCAAGCAGGCTGATGGGCAGGAGCAACGCCAACGACAGCGGGATCATCATGGATACAATCAGCAGCTTTCTCAATCTACACCTCACGGTTTCCCAGCCTGAGCAGGCGATCATCTGGACCGGATGGCATGAAGCAGGAAGCTATACAGCTCATCCGCAATTTTTGAGTCATTATTAGGGTCTTTAATCGGCAACGAACCCTTGAATGCCGGGGCAAGGAAGTACATCATCTTCAGGACACCATAGATAATCCAGGTGGCGGTGTCAGTGTCATGCTGCCGAAACTCCCCCTGATCGATCCCCTCCTCGAGCAGATCCTTGAGCAGGTTTACCAGGGGAGCGTAATCGACTACCAGGGCACGATCACTGAGTTTGCCCCACTGCGCGAGCAGGTCACGATCCGCAGAGAGGATATGGAACACCGGATGATCCACTCCGAGGCGGACGTACTCATCGACAAAGAGCCTGAACTTCTCGAGGGACGTCATTCGATCACGACACCTGGAATGGTATTGTGTGATCAACGCTTCCGAAAGGTGCAGAAGCAGTTGCTGCACCAGGTCGATCTTGTCGCTGAATAATTCATAAAACGTGCGTTTGGAGACCCCGGCATCCCGGCAGATTTCCTCGATGGTGGTTTTGCGGAACCCGTAACGCTGGAAATTGGCCTCGGCGGCGAGGAAGATGGGGAGGCGTCGGTCCTGTTCGCGTGACGAAACGGTGTCCTGCATGAAGCGTGGTTCTCCTGTTGAAACGAATACACAATAAAACGAATAAAGCATAATCGTTTTACTGTGGGGGGAAGGTACAGGGTCGCCGGGGCTGTGTCAAGGGTGGGAAAGCGAAAGCCGAAAAGTACAGGTATTATTGGACACCGTCAGCCTACCCGCCAAACCGTGAATCGGGATGAACACTGTCTCTCAGGGCAAGTGACAGGGGCTCTCGGAGCCTGGCGGGAGTCCACATCTTCCGCCTCCTGGAGCCTACTTTTCGGCGCATCCAAACAGCATAACCCGGAGTGTACTTGATGCCGAAAAAGTGGACCCAGGAGGACGAGGCTTACCTTGTCGCCAATTACAACAAAGTTGCCATCGAGGAACTGGCGAAGCAGTTCGCGGTGAGCAAAAAGGCGGTTCGTGTGAAGTACGGCAAGTTGCGTGATCGCCCCGATTTCCATTCCCTCGCCAAAAAGGCTCCGGAGGAGCCGCCGGTTCCTGTGCCGGGCAATCAGCCGCGCGGCCCGAGGAAATGGAGTGAGGATGACGAGCGTTATCTGCTTGCGAACTACAACACCTCCAGCCTGGACGAGCTGGCGCGTCATTTTGGCGTGACCAAAAAGGCTGTGCGTGTCAAGTACGGCAAAATCAAGCACAAAGCGGCGGAACTGGTTCCCGATAAGGGGATCAGCGAAGCTGAGCAGTTGCAGGTAGGGCCGCGTAAATGGACCGAGGAAGATGAGAACTTCCTTCTGTCTCATTACGAGGATCTCGGCCCGGATGCGATGGCGGAGCACTTTGGCTTGACTCGTCAGCAGGTGCAGCAGAAATACACGACCATCCGTAAGGAACGCCGTCCGGTGCTCCACATCCCACGGTACCGTGGCGAAGCGCCGAAGGTGTCCCTGCTGCAGCAGACACGGAAACGTAAACCGTTGACACCCCTGGTGTCGATGTCCATGCCGCAGCTTCGCAAGCGATCCAGCGAGCATACGGTGAATACCGAGGGGACAGCCGAAACCCACCTGATGGTGATGACTGAAGATGGCTGGAAACCCCTGCCGATCCAGAAGAAGAAGCTGGGACGGTAGAGATCGATCTGGATACGGCGGGCTGCCAGGCCCGCCGTAACTTTTTGGGATGCTCACAGGAATATGTGCGGCTGTCTGTAGCGAACCCATATTTACAGCCGTCGGATTTGTATCCATTGCAGGAGGCGTCATGCAACCCGGCAGCAGCATGCCATCCGGAGTACACATTGTACTGGTCACAGTTCCATCCGGGCAGGATGCAGGTGTGCAGATCGGGGCGAGAGTCGCGGAAACGCTTGTCACGGAGGGGCTGGCGGCATGTGTGAACTGTCTCCCCTCAATCACGTCGACCTACCTCTGGGAAGGCAAGCTGAATTGCGACAGCGAAGAGTTGTTGATCATCAAAACGGCGTCACGGAACCTGGTGCGACTGGAGGAGAGGATACGTGAATTGCACCCCTACGACCTGCCTGAGATCATCGGATGGGAGGTCGGGCATGGTTCACAGGAGTACCTCGCCTGGGTACGGGGGGCAAAAAGCGATGTGCCGGGCGGGGAGTGAGGCGGTTTTATTATCCGTATGATCTGGACCGACAAATCGCACTTCGGTCGGAGACTCAATCTGTTTCGCCAGCCCCTTCTCGTGCTTTGAACACCCAGCGATCCGCCATGATAAAATTAGCGACCATGCCGGCCGCGATGCCCACCAGGTACGAAAGATAGGCGACCCACTGCTCCTGGGTCAGCGAGAGGAAGGGAAGGAATCCGAGAATCTCCTCCCACTGCACCCTGCCGACCACCCACCAACGCATGGCATAACTGACGACAATGGTCACCACGTAGGAGGCGACAAAGGTGCTGCCGTGATACTTGAGCAACCGTTGCCAAAGGCTGCGCAGACTGCGTCCACGGTCCGCCCAGGTCCAGGCGAAGTTCCAGGCGAAGTTGTGCAGGATGGAAAGCTCGATGGCGAGGGACTTGGCGAGCAGGTCCGGAATGGCGAATGTGTCGCGGAAGAGGATAAATAGCACGAAGTTGACGCCCACCCCAAGCAGACCAACCAGTCCGAACTTCCCGACTCGTGTGAAGAGTTGGATCATGCGCTGTGGTTTCCCCCGGGTTCGGCCGTGAGGGATCTTCCCACTGGCCAGAGCGGCACCCGAAGTTGGGGATAAGTCACGCTCTGCCTCCAGACGATCTCGTCCGGGCAGGCGTAGCAGACGCCGTTAGTCATCCTTCCGCTTCCTCGAGGATTGTTGCCGCCAGCAGCGGGATCATGATTTCGTGATGCCCGGTGATGGAATAGCCATGCCCTCCGGGCAGAACCGGGCGATGCACGACATTTACTGTCGGCCGGTAGTGTTGCAGCATGTCGAAATTGGCGGTGGTGAAGTTGGTGACCTCGTGCCCGAGGTTGCGTGCGATCGCAAGGGCCTTGAGGAACACCTCGGGCATGATCACCGCGCTGCCGAGGTTGAGCACCACACCGCCCTGTCCCAGCCTGGCAACCGTCGCGGCGAGGATTCGAAAGTCACGCATGGAAGCATCGCCGATGGCTGCACCGTTCGCAGTGGGATGCTGGTGGACGATGTCCGTACCCAGCGCCACATGCAGGGTGTAGGGGATAGCGAGCTGGTAGCAGGTGGCCAGCAGGGCTCGCTGGAGGTAGGGGGCTTGTTCCTCGATCAGCAGTGCCCCGACGGCTTCCCCCAAACCCTCGCCGCGCATCTGCGCCTGCTTTGCGGCGGCATTCACAAGGCCTGCGGTGTCGTCGGCCATGCCGAAAGAACCATCCTCAAGTAGAGCTGCAACATCTTCGGATGTATGCCCGAACCTCGCCAGTTCGGTATCATGGATCGCGGCTGAACCATTGGATGCGAAATGGTGAATGAAACCCTTGCGGGCGAGGTCGGAGAGGATCGGCGCACAGCCTGTCTTGATGACATGTCCACCGAGCATCACAATCACCGGCTTACCCATTGAGCGCGCTTCCACAACTGCAAGGGCGATCGCCTTCAGCTCCTTCACCTTCAGGATGTCCGGCAGTCCACTGAGGAATTCACTCATCGACATGCCGGCACGGGGCGGAACAGCTTCTTCGTCTGTCCGGACCTTGGAAGGGCGGGTTGCGGCAGAGTAGGTGTGCACTTTTAACAGGTCGATCTCCGGATAACGGCTCATGCATACCTCCTGCCGGTTTTCACCGGATTTTCAGCGTTCCGAGTGCGATCAATGCGAGAATCAGGGAGACAATCCAGAAACGCAGCACCACTTTTGTCTCGGCCATGCCGAGGTGCTCGTAGGCATGATGGATCGGGGTGCGGTAAAAGATGCGTTTACCAAGCAGGTGAATCCCGATGCGGTCCCCGATCAGATGGGTCAAATTGACATAAATGAACAATCCGCCCGCGATAATGAACAGTATCTCCTGCTTGGTGAGGAGGATCAGAGCGGCGAGTGTGCCGCCGAGGGAGAGGCTGCCGGTGTCACCCATGAAGATCTCGGCAGGATAGCCATTGTACCAGAGGAAACCGATCAGCGCACCACCCACAGCCGCGACAAAGACACCGAGTTCATGGACACCCGGAAGCGATGGGTAGAGCAGGTAGCTGCTCAGATTGGCATTTCCGAGCACGTAGGAGAATACGCCGTAGACGCCGATGGGCAGCAGGGCGGTTCCTGCGGCGAGACCGTCCAGACCGTCGATCAGGTTCACAGCATTGGCAATAGCAACAACGACAAACGCCACGAACGGGATATAAAGCCAGGAGAGGTGGACATCGACACCGCCATACTGCGCGGGTTTGATGAAGAGGATGCCGATGGTGTCCGCGAGCCCGGCGGGGAAGGGAGATGTTGCAGGATGGTAGAGAAAGATGCCCAGCCCGAGACCGTACATCGTCTGCACGATCAGCTTGGATCGTCTCGAAAGCCCGGCATCCGCATGTCCGCCGCGTACCTTCGCGATGTCATCCACCATCCCGAGGATTGCAAAAACCACCATGGAGCTGACCACCGCCCAGAGGTAGCGATTGGTCCAGTCGCCCCAGATCAGCAGGCTTAACAGCACAGCGGCGACAATCAGAACACCGCCCATGGTGGGCGTGCCGCGTTTCGATTTGGCGAGGTGAGCGTCGAAGTCGCGGTTCTTGTCGCGCTGTCCACGCAGGTAGAGAAACCGCAGGGTGCGGGGCATAAGCAGCAGGATCAGGAGCAGGGTGGTGATCGCAATGGCGATGGCACGCGAGGAGACATAGGTCAGCACACGCAGAAAGCCAAAGGAACCATCCAGCTCCATCAGGTAACTGGCCAGCCAGTAGATCATTCCGCCTCCCTCTGTTCGAGACGTTTCCTTAAGGTGGCGAACCTCTCCTTCAGCGGGAAATAGGGATGGAAGGCGATGGAGGTGATGGCGAAACGGTCCATCTCCCCACTGAGCCGGTCATGCCAGTCGTTTGAGGCCATGTCGGGGAAGCGGTCCAGGAGCGCGTGCCAGGCCTTGAGTACCGCTTCACGGACCGGCGGTTGGGGTGCGAACGAGTATTCGTGGCTGATTTTGAGCACTTCGCCGGGATCGCCCACATGTCCGAAGGTGTGGAGAGCCTCCCACCGAACCTCGAGGGATTTGTCGCGGCAACAATCCCGGATGGTGCTGGTCATCTCGACCGGGATGGGCGTTTCTTCACGCACCATGCGTCGCACAAGGCGCAGCGCGGTCGCGCGAACCTCATAATAGGGATCCTGAAGGGCGCAGGTGACCGCATCGACAACCGGCCGGTCAAAGTGTCCGATCAGAGCGAGGGATGCCAGTGCATTCCTGCGGACAAACCCCACCTCCCGGAAATCGCCGCCCAGCAATCGATGCAGGGCTGGAGCCGGTGTCCGGTCGCTGATCAGATGGAGAAGCAGATCAAGCCGTTGCTCATGGCGTGTCAGTCCAATCAGTTTTACACCCTCGTTCCTTAACTGCCAGAGTGGATGCACGAGCAGGGCCGCCCCACGGTAACGGACATAGTCCAGATCTTCGATAGCCGCGAGTTGGTTGTCACGCACTCGGCCATGATCGATCGCTCGCTCAAAACGGACACCGGTCTGCCTCTCAACGATTTTTCGCAGTTGGGAAGGCGAGGGCGAGTGCACGAGGATCGCGGGGACTGGCGCGATTTCAACCCGATTCTCCTCGCTCGGCGCCATGTTGAGGGAACTGAGCCCACGCGCGAGACGCAGGACCCTTTCCGCGATGTGATGGGCGCTCTCCGGATCGACCGCGTTGAGGGCATTCCGGGCGAGTGCTGCCCGTTTTTCAGGCTGGTCGATCAGCTCGAACAACCGCTGCGCCAGGTAGTCTCCGGGGACAACTTCGATCAGGTGGCCTTCCTGCAGCGAAGGCTCTTCATAAAGGATCTCAATCGCGCCCCGGGCGGCAAGTTCACGTGCATTGGCCACCTGGCTGTCACCCGGCAGGTTTGCCTTCGGAATCACAAGCGCAGGCAGGCCACGGCTGCAAACCTCGACCAGGGAACCTGCACCGGCACGGATCAAGGCGATATCCGCCGCCGCGAGGTGGAGTGGAAGATCATGCAGGTAGTCGGTCACCTCGTAGTGCTCAGGCTTCTCAGTCAGCTCGGCAAGACGTTTCTTTGTATCCTCGAGTGCCGAGTAACCCTTCCCCTGCATGGTTCCGCAGGAGTGCATGATGCGCAGATCTGTACGTTTTGCAAGAAATGGCAGCGCGTCGATCAGGGAGCGGTTGATTGTGCGCGACCCCTGACTGCCACCGGTGACGACCAGGTAAATATCTTCATCGGGGATGCCAAGCTGCTTGCGAGCTTCGGCGCGGTCCACCGACTGGAACCCGGACCGCACCGGGTAGCCGACCAGTTCTGTGGGACGGTGTGCGAAACCAGCACTGGCAGCGGGATGGCTGATGCCGATCCTTGTCGCGAACCTTCCCGCGAAGCGATTCATCCTGCCCGGGATGGCGTTCTGTTCGTGCATGTAGATCGGGATGTGCCAGAGCCCGAACGTGAGCATATTCCAGAGCGCAGAAGCGAAGACAGTGGGTGCTGAGGAGAAACCGCCACTGGCAACAATACAATCGGGCCGAACCCAGAGGAGAATGAGCATCGCCTTGCCAACCCCGAACAGCAGCGTGAGCAGGAAGCGGAGAAAAGCGAGGGGAGAACGGCTGGTGGGCATACCGATCGACGGCGCGAAATGGATGGGAATGGCGGCCCGGGGGACAATGGTTGCTTCGAGTCCCTGACGGACTCCAACGAAACGGAAACGAGCCTCGGGTTCCAGTTTACGGATAGCATCGGCGATTGCCAGCAGAGGAGTGACATGTCCTCCGCTGCCACCGCCGGTGAGCAGGACACGGATCGATCGAAAGGTGTTCGCCATGAGTTGCCGCCAAGCCCCCTGAATCGGCGGCAACGTAAGGCCGTGCGTGAGCCGCACGCAAGTCTTGCTGCGGAAGGATGTCGTCCGGTACCTTGCAGCAGTCCGCCGAGGCTCCGGTCGGGAAGGCGCGAATCGCCATGCCGCTGGAGGAAGATAGTGGCATTCGTAAGGTCAGTCGCTCGGCGAATAGACAGCCTGAGATGCGCCTGAATGCTGCCGGGAAGCGTAACTTTCCCCGTCGCAAACCAAATCGGGAAGGTGGATGAGTCCTCTATCGTACGAAACTCAGGCCGGCAAACGGGACCTGCCCGGGGCGACAGGGCGTGGTTTTATCCTGCTGCTTGCCCTGGCGATGCCGGTCCTCCCCCTCCTTGAGGGGATACGGCTGCAAAACGGGTTTCCGCTTCCGGTGGCGAGTCTCCTGACACTGGTAATCGCCTTGACGGCTGCGGTGAAAGTCATTCGCGGCGAATGCCGGCTTCCGGGCTGGCCATTTGCGGCGATCATCTCCATCCTTATTGCGCTCTCAGGATTCGGAATCCTGGCGCGCGGCGGGCAGGCACTGCTCGGTGTCACCCAGATGTGGGGATATCTGCTGCTGGTCACCTCAGTGGCGGTTCATTACATGGACCAGCGGGTGGAACGTGTTGGTGTCCTGGTCGCATTTATAATCTCAGGGACTGTCGCGGCACTCCTTGCTGCCGGGCAGTCCTTCTCCATCGAAGGTGCAACCGGCATTGCGCGAATGCTGGGCGGTGGGGAAGACAGCTGGTCGCTTCTCCCTCGGGTGTCGGGGACATTGAGCGGCGGGGAAGCCTTCGCCTGGCTGATGGCGGTGCTTTTGCCGCTTGCAACGGCGGGTGTGGTCAGCCTGGAGGGCAAACCGCGCGAACTGGCTGCGCTGCTGGTGGCGATCTTCTGGTATGCTCTGCTTTCGACCTACTCGCTCATCGCCCCCCTGGCAGGGTTGGCAGGAGTCCTGGTGGTAATCCTCTCGCGTCAGGGATTGCGTCGCCCCAATCCAGCGATTGCCATTGCGATGGTGCTGGCTACCCTGTTCGCCCTGGCCAACCCGGTGTTGCGTGCCCGATGGTTCCAACCAGAACCACCGTTGGCGATGACTGTCCGAGCAGTGACAACCATCGACACCCCGGCAGAAGATGATTCCCTCTCGTTCATCGTGGTCAACACCGGTCCGCTTTCCTGGCCACAGGGTTTCGAGTTCGGCTATCACCTGCTCTATCCCTCCTCCGAGGAGGATGTCAGTGGGATTCGTCTTCTGCGCGGCGGCTGGGTCGGACGATCCCTCGGAGTTCGTGTCGATCCTGGTGAGCAGGTGGAGGTCGTGCTGCCTTTCGCGGGTCGAGTGTCGCGTGGGTTTATCAGCCCTGACCTGAGATTCAATGAACTCCTGCTTTCGACTGAGCTTGACCTGGCCTATGTCTTTGCCTATGAAGCGAGGAGCCGGAACTCCAGTCGTGACCTGCGCTCCCTGGTGCCGATCCAGCAACCGGATTACATCAAGGCGGTGCAGGAGGCGATCGATCGCGGACAGGAGAGGAAGCGGCTTCGCGGTCGTGCCGAGGTGCTTCGCGACGCATTTTCGCTGATGCAGGCACACCCTTTCCTCGGGCTTGGACCCGGAGCGATGCAGGCGATGCTGGGGTATGATTCGCAGAGCCTGCTCATCGAGATCGCATTGGCGTATGGATGGGTTGGCCTCGCAGCAATGTTGCTCATCCTTGTGCTGCTCAATACCCGGCTGCTGGTGCGAGCAACGGTTGAATCCATCGCGCTGTCCGGTGCTTTGATTGTGATCCTGATCCACAGCCTGAGTGCCTATGTCCACACAGACCTGACTGTCGCCTGGCTGACTGCGCTTCTGCTGGGGTTGATCTGGGCAGCGGGTGGGCGAGATCGCGAGGTTGATGACGGCAGATGACACACCCCTGAAACCTGCGAGAATCTCACGTCTGAACGACTTGTGATCGGTAGAAAAATCTCCTATGTTTGTCAGTTCAGCGGGGACGGGATAGGTGTGCCCGACAACCCCATTTCACAGGAACCGATCACTTAACCAACCGGGCAGATTGTGAGATGCTTCACGATTTACCCGTAGCGGGATGCAAGGACAAACCATGACCACCCAACCCAACAGAAAGCGTGCATCAGTGTCAGTCGATGTGCGTGTCCCCCTTCAAATCGCCTGGCGTGCGATCACCGACACTCGTGAATTACAGATCTGGTTCGCCCAGCAGGCGAATGTGGATATCGAGAAGAAGGAGTACTCGTTCGGCGGGAAGAATCTCCCCTTCCTTCGCTATGAGGAACGTCCTGAGCAGAAAATTCTGAAGATCGACCAGAAGGAAGGCATCCTCCACTACTCCTGGCCCGTGCGGCGCAGAGATGGTGAAATCGTCCCCACCGAGGTCCGTTATCGCTTGACCCAGATGGACGGTTACTGCCGGCTCGATGTCGATCACATCGTCGGCGCGGATGATCTCACGGACGACGATTTGCGGAACCTCTGGACATTGATGCTGAACGGGTTCGTATTCCACATGGAAGGTGCGGCAGCTTGGGTGCGTCCTGAGTTCACCCAGAAGAAAAGCAAGGAGTTCCGGCTTGATTTCTGGACTGCGGTGAAGCGGGAAGTGGTCTACGAAACCCTGACAACCGTCGATGGTATTCGCGGTTTTTTCGCCCCGAACATCAAGAAGATCGAACTGAAAGAAGGTGGGGTACTCGACCTCGGATGGGATCAGCTTCCGGTGCTCGAGATCGAGGAACAGGTGAAGTTCGCTCACGGTTGGCGCGAGGTTGCCGATGAAGAGCCCAACCTGGTCGTTCGCTGGGAGTTGAAGGATGAGGGGAACGGGACTCGTGTCAGCCTGTACGAAGGTGCCTTCACCGAGCCTGTGGTGCTCAGCAGCCGCCCGGACTACGATGGCTGGGCGGCGGTGATGAACGATCTCAAGCGGCATCTCGAGACAAACCGTCACCCGATCTTCCTCTCAATCCTGATTGAATCCTTCGCAGAGGGGAAATGACGCGATTGCGTGAGTGACACTCCCGGAGTGTAGCTGTGAAGTGAACGTATCGTACATTGAACGCGGATGCAGGTTTCCTGCACCGCGTTTTCTGTTGGAGGATTGAGTGATGGCGAAGAAGACCAAACATCTGCTTGTGATTCCAGAGGAAATCGGATTATCCATGATCCCTTTCCTCGAAAGGGTCATTCAGAAGACCGACTGGCAAATTGGAACCATCTCGATTTCCTCTGCCCTCGCAGGACTCCTCACGCGGGAATCGGGTGACCTGCTGAACCCTTCCGAGCGGCACAAGCTCCTGAAAAACAGATTCATCGATCTGCTGGATATCTATGAAGATGTCGAGCCGGATGTCGCATTTGTGCTGAATGACCCGCTGATGGATGAGTCGTTGGAAGAGCTTGATGAAAGCACGCCGGGAATCGACAAGGCAAAACTGGTCCTGATTTTCACCGAGGAATTTATTGATCAGGACAGTATGGACGAGTTTTCACAATTCCGCAACCTCGTCGCTGTTCGCCCTTATTATTTCGGCACCGAGCATGAGCTGATCGAGCTGTCGCCTTTTCCCATAACGGACAGCGAAAGTATGGAAAGGGCGATCGGGTTCTGCAGCCAGTTGGGGTTCAAAGTTGTGCAGGCGCAGTATGGGATCGAGCGTGGTCCCCTGCATCGTGCCCTCACACCGGTGGTCATTGATGCTTTCCGCATGTTTCGCGAAGGTCTCGCCGATTTCAACACCATCAACATGATCAGCAAAGAGTCGCTCGGGATGGCCACCGGCTTGATTGAGAGGCTGATTAACCTCAAAATCTGGGCCTATCCCGCGGACATGTGGGCTGTAGAAAACGGGACTTTTGTCGATTCACGTTTTAGTAATCCGTATGGCAAGTTCACCTTCGGCCAGATGGCTCGCACCAGGCTGAGCGAAGCGCCGACACAGCTGGATGGTCCTGTGACCGATGCTTCCGGGATGAAGGTGCTGCTGGTGGGGACACCCCACCTGGTCAGCCTCTGGCATGACCGGCTGCAGCAGGTTTCGGCGGGCAGGATCAGGACCATCACGCTGCCGATCTGGAATGTCGATGTGCTGCAGGAGGAGGATTTTAAGAAAATCGCCCAGCAGGGACAATTCGACCTGGTGATGGAACTGCTGCTTGGCCCGTCGGATGACCGTCACGTTCTGCTTGATCTGATGCACCCGCTGGTAAAAAAGGGTGGCAGTGTCTGGGTGCATACGCTGAATCTGCCTGCCACGATCACTGTCCAGATTGTGCCGGAAGAGCTGTGCGCCGTGGGCTTTGGCGGGTTGCCCACCTTCGGGGAGCGGGCTGTGATCGAGTTGGTACGGCCTCGCAATTCGGACGCATCTGACCTGGTGCGTGCCGCCGGTCTGGCGAAGAGCATCGGTTTTGAG
>Ga0068714_10001810_pt1 | contig 29325 bp, 24 predicted proteins | sample MTBNYHSulfiMetaG_FD_62988 | JGI IMG/M metagenome (GOLD analysis project Ga0068714, IMG submission 62988) | Enrichment culture microbial communities from rom New York Harbor, USA that are MTBE-degrading - MTBE-NYH (New York Harbor Sulfidogenic)... | ecosystem: Environmental > Aquatic > Marine >...
GGACCTTCCCTGGAGCACCCGCCCGTCACAGGTAAGAGCCTTCACCTGCGGCGGATTCGTCCAGTGGTGCTTTTATATGGGCCTTTTAAAGACAATCGGGGAAAAGGGCAGAAATCAGAACAGGCTCAATGATGTTATCTTCAATCCCCGGATTGAAAAAGAGCCTACCCTATTTGGATTACTCACCACCACTCCAGCCGACCTGGCCAATTCCGACAAACTGTCATGGGAATATGTCATAAAGAACGGAGCATTAAAGGAAGTTTCAAATAGTGATGATATAATGTTGGCCGTAACCTCCGCATAGACACGTGAAGAAGATTTAAGTTATGAATAATGATGATAAACCGGCCAGAATAATTGCCGGTGAATTCCTTAGAACTGAAGATATGTCAGTATCCGACCAAAAGCGGTATCGGCTGCCTCTGCTCCTGCGCCTGGCTAGGCAGGTAGCTGCCTTCTCCCCTGAATGTGAGATATGCCAGAATCTTCAGGTCCAGATTGACCAACTTTGGGCGAGCCTGGAGAGCCGACCTCCAATGACTCGCCACAGCCTCAGAAACTATCTGGAAGTGATTAAAAGCATCACCCGGCACCTGAAACGCTCACACGGGTTAGTAGAGGAAAGGCACTATGTTAAACGCTATGTCTTAATCAGCCTCACTTTCGGAATATCACTGGTACTGCTCGGGCTGATTTTGCTAAGCTTTGGCTTTTGCCTACTGACGCTGAATATCACTCTGACAGCCTTGGCTACCCGGGTAATGTTCAGCTATACGATTGGTTATTTCCTGGACAGAAGGGCCAGAAAACGGGGCAGGGTACTCTAATTCACACGGACTACAGGACTAAAAAACAAATCGGATGAGATAAGTAAGAGCAATATAGGCAATAATGGCTAAACCCCCGATAACAATGATTACGGCCTTCCTCTGGTGCCATATTTCCTTTACCGTGCCTATCACCGGAGCTGTCCTGATATTAAGCTCACTCATTATCAGTTTTTCCCGGGCAATAAGGCTGTTGCGGATTATTCCCTGTTCAATGGCGTAACGTATCAACTGGGCATCGTTCTCCAGCTTCAGTTTCACCAATATCCGTGAATGATAAGTACTTACCGTCTTAATTGACAGAGACATATCATTCGCAATTTGTTTCATTCTTCTCCCCGAAGCCAGGGAGACCATAACTTCATATTCCCGGTCGGACAGGACCTCGGGCAGTAATTTGTTTCCATCGGTTGGGATATGTGTCATTCTTTCGGCTAATGAGGGCGAGATGTATTTACGTCCCTGGGATACCCTGTCAAGCGCCTCGGTAAGTTCGCCGGAGGCGCTATCTTTTGTCAGGATACCTGAAGCCCCAGCCCTCAGTAATCTACCGCAATACTGCTCTTCATCCAGGCTGCTTAATATCAGAACCGGCAGTTTCGGCCTGTCGGCCCTGATTTGTTTCAGCAGTTCGATGGGGTCAATAGTGGATAGAGTGAGACCCAATAACACCACATCATGAGCGTTTCTTTGAACTAGTTTGAGTGTCTCATCGCCCGAGCAGGTCTCTACAGTAGCCACGGGCTCATAAGCGTTTTCAATGAAATGCTGCAAACCCTGCCGAACAATGAGGTGGTCGTCAACAATTAGTACTCGCACCTTCTTACCCGTCAATACGTGGTAAAGTGATTGCTAGTATAGTTCAGTTATGGAAAGTTGTCAATGAAGTCAGCAGCTCACACACAGGCCAAAGGAGTGTGAATTAGCCACAATCAGTGTCTTTATCCACCAATGTCACTACCTCTGTACGAACGCAGGGATGGATATCCAGTAATGCCGTAAGAAATCTCACCGCCCGTGGGATAGATGCCTATATGCCGCCGGACAAGATAGGACACAAAACAGCTCCGCCGCTTGTGCCGCAGGGACGAATACCGAAATGCCTCTCGACAGCAGACAGGATGCGGCGCGAGCTGCGGACGAAGAAGGGGCGCAATTGTTGCCTCTTTCGGACAGTGAGATGCCTACTATGCTCCCCATCCTTGTTTTGCCGACGATTTCTCTACTGTCGTATACTGAGGGCGTGTAACAATGCTGTCAGCAAAGTGAGTCGAGGAGCGTCAATGCCAAGTAATTGGGCGCGACGTAGAGGTTCAGCGAACATTGCTTCGACCTCGATCGGTCTGCCTTCAACAAAATCTAGCAGCAGACTTTGCCTGTATGCGCTCATAGTGTCTGTCAGATGAAATATATGCGTAACAACAGCGTCTCGGTCTATTGAAATGAAACAATCGAAACAGTGCACTGCCTATAAGATAGGCAGTGTCTATATACCACAACCAATCAAGCACTTGGGAAGCTTTATGCCATTGAAGATATGCAAACGTAGCATTAAAGAAACCGAGATGGTTAGCCCCTTCTATCAAAGAGTAGCCAGCCCATTGCCAAAAGATAGTCTTAATATAGTCTCAATATTGTTGATAGCCTATTCTTGAAACTTTCGGAAGGCAAGTCTTCCAAGTTGTTTCATTTAATCCGTATTATTAGGAGGCTATCAACCAAATGCAAATAGTACACCTATTTTATCATTACGCTTTCAAGGCGTTGAGGAAAGACTACATAGCGCTTTGCGCTATGTAGAACTGCATAGGGATAATCACGATACCTTTTCCAGACGAGTTTGCCAGCATACTGGCACTATTTTTGTGGTTAGGCTACCTGGAACCGCCAGGTCAGTTCGTCCTTAAAGGTCTGCCCCGCGATAGTGTTTGTTGCCTCGATAAGAAGGACATACTCTCCGGGATTAAGGTCATAATTCGGGGTATAAGTCACGTCCATGGTTCGCTTTGACGGGTTCTTGATTGTCTTGGGAAGAACACAGGTTCCGTCAAAAGTGAACTCACTCAGTTCCAGGTTCCCGCTTCCTTTGACTCTTATCCTGAAAGCCGGTCGAGTGCCAAGCACCGGGCAGGTCGCTGGTTCTATTGCCTCAAATTGGGGAAATGGGGAGTAAGGTGTGTAGTGCTCATCCCAGGCTATAGTATGATGAACTACGCACCCAAACTCGTCTCCAGTCCTGAATTCACGATGAGCTGAGCCACCTGTAGCCTCATAGACGTTAATCTGCCTGCCGACCCAGCTATTGAAGATGCGGACGTGCCTGCCACGCCGATTCAGGATATCTCCGGCTTTGAGACTGCTCCTATCGATTTGCAGGCATACATTAGGTAGAGTTCGGGTAGTATGCCTGGCGATTTGCCAGCATGTGGACACATAGGCTGAACAGTCAATACCCCCCAGATTTCCGGGAACTCTAGCCCCGTAGCCAAGTCCATCAGGAGGGTTGTGATACCAGTGTGAGGTAGTGTTGCCTGATATCCTGTCCCAGCCGCCGGGACAGGTTCGGTTGTTAATCCTGGTCAGGAACCTGGTTCTGGAGTCGGAACCGCCGAAGACATAAGGCATCACGGCATATTGCCTGCCAGGTGCCATCATGAAAGCGCTGTGGAAAGTATGTCCGGGATTAGCGGCGTTAAAAACATGCTGGTCCTGCTGGGGACTCCATGGAGGCATGTTGAGATGCTGCCGGGCAATATCAATCACCTGGTTAGTCCCCGTCCGTTGGCTACGAACAATCATTTTTCTCTGCGCATTAGTTCACTTACTTTCTTCAACTACTCTCAACAGTACGGGGTTGATTCTGAGCTTCACTGTCTGGATCTGGTGGGACTCAAGCCCTTCGAGGGAAGGAGCAGAAATCCTTACCTTGAGACCCGATATCCCGCCTTCTTTCTCCGCCTCTTCAGCAGGTTCAACTACGGTAAAGCGCAGTTCCACTTCTACCTCAGAAATATCGAAAGCTGGTACGGATAGCTGAGACAGCACCGGGTTCGCTTTGTAAGTCTCGTACAGCTGGACACTCTCCATATCCCCCAGACGCTTCGCCTCTGTCAGCCCCTGAAGAATGTGCCCGAAAACCTTGTTCAATTCCAGGCCCTGTTTTGCCTCGACCATCGTCTTTCTCTCCTCTAGTCAGCTTTAAAAACGGGGAGAAGAAAGCCTTCTCCCCGTTTTAGCCTGTAGACCCTGTTATGTGGGAAGGGAGACCTCAGTGCCAGCTGACAAAGGTACTGCCTTGATTGACTCAGACAGCATATCAAGTACCCGGCCCAGTCCTTCGGGGATGGCATCCTGAACAGCATTAACCGTTATCTTCAGGGTAGTCCTCCGGTCGGTCTCGCGCTTATTGACTGTCCGATTGGAGTAGGAACCCTTGATGTTGACCTTGTAGAACCAGCCACCAGCTTTGGCGCTCATGCTTACCTTCTTTTCGGTGGTCGATTCCGAAGTCTCAACGTCCTTAATCTGAAACTCGAAATCAATGGTCATATCATTGATTCGGAGATAGGGAATAGGCACAATAGCCAGAAGAGGAACCGTAAGCTTCGAGGGAACCAGGCGGGTTATTGTCTCTTTGGTAGGTGGTTCGCCAGGTGTTGCACTGGCGGTGGTCTTTTCTTCCTCCAGCAAGCGGTCAAACTTGAAATCAACGTAACGAGCCTCGTACCCGGGCATACCGCTTTCTCCACTCGTTTCATCCAGATCCGCTTCCGTCTCTCCGGACTCAAGCGCTCTCGGCTTCAACCCGACTTCCTTGATAAAATCCACCGTCGTCTTTGCTGCCAGAGCTTGAGCTTTAATCGCTGCCTGCATTGGTGACCCAATAATGTGCTCCAGGGGAAGTGCCCTTAGTTCAGCCGGTAAATTCGCCATTTTCATTCCTCCTTTCTGAATGGTGATTTACGATACTATTAAGGCATTACCTGCGTTCACATTTCATGCCGCCTCCTTACCTTTCAAGACAAGTCTTCCTGCCTCTCGCCACGTCTCAATTCGTTGGGGTGAGATACCTCTACCTATGGCACTTGCAAAGTCCGCTTTGGACTCAGCCGTTTCGGTAGCCTCCAGGAATTCCTCGATTGTAGAGATGCCCTTTCCTTTCAGGATAGCTGCGGTCTCGGGTCCAATGCCACGAATTTCCTGCACGTTGGCTTCCCGAACCGGGGGTACTTTCTCCTCAGCCACGGGGGCTTTCTCCGCCGGTGGGGACTGGGCACTGTCAACAGCACGCCCGCTCACAAGGTCAGCCAGCATATCGTTGATTCTGGACATGCCTTCAGGCACATTTTGGACTATCTTCATCGTGACCTTCATCATACTTGGAGCCGGATTAGACGACCCCTTGGAGAAGAGCGCCGGGGAAGCCGCGAGAGACGAACCAAGCGCTGCGGGGCTGATAATCGCTGTTTTGATTGGCTCAGCCTTCGGCTCCACCACATCCACCCCGAATTCAACGTTCATCTCCTGAAGTCTCAGCCCTGGAAGCGGAACCATTGCTAGAAGCGGCAGGCTAATCTCGAACGGCTGGGCTCTGAACTGGGTTCTGGGCTCTCCTGTCTTTGCATCAATGACTCTTTCCTCGACCATCCTTTCTGTCATGAAACTGAAAACCTTAGCCTTGCCTTCCTCCAGACCTATTTGTTCGATAGCAGTGATTGCCTCCTGAAAAGCCAGATTCTGAGCCCTGACAGCGGATTGCAGAGGGAGAGCAAAAATCTCGCCGATAGCGATAGCTTTCATCTTTTTTGTGCCTCCTTTCTTAGCGGAGCTTGACCGATGGTGTTGTGCGATATACTCGTGTACTGAAGCGCCTGCAACTCATTAATGATGCGTCTTCTCATGGTGGCCGCTTTTATTGTCAGTAATCCGCATTGACTTGTGGGGCCTATTCTAGACCCCAGCCAGGTAGTTGTCAAGTGGGTGTGCGGCAGCTGTTACCTGCCCCGCCTCCATCATAATACCCATCAGTTTGCTACTACCCCCCCTCGCATTTATCTCCACTCGGAATGGTATCAGTGCGTTGTTATTCTGACTGTGTCCTTGACGACGCGTTTATACCCTACAGGCGAGAAGGGATTATAATAGGGCTGCCAGGGAGCAGGATAGTGGGCTCTAAAGTGTCCATTAGCTTTTATCCTAAAAGGGTCCAGTTTTCCATGACTACATATGATCACTGTGATATCTAAAGATTCCCGGCTATAGAAAGATGCCAGTCTTCACCCTCCGTAAACCTACTAATCAGCTATAGCGCGTCTCCAGACAGCCACTTGTAAGAAAGATAGACTACAGCTAGTCATCTCAAGCGGGAATTATCATCTCCACTTAGTGTTCTATTGCTTCCTAGTGGATAACCTTCTCCTCAACCAGACTATCAATCTCCGCCTGTGTCAGGCCGAGCAAAGGTGCCGGCTCATATTTACCCGTGGTCTGCCCGTTGACATTCCACGGGGTCCGAACCAAAATATGCTTTCCCATTTCCGGGTGATTGGTCTCGAAAAAGAAACCTCGTTCCCTGAGGTGAGGGTCGTCCAGAAGGTCAATCGCTGTGGTTGAGGGTCCAGCGGCTATGCCGAAGCGTTGCAGTACCTCCATTACCTGGTGACGTGTGTGGCGTAAAGTCCACTCGGCCACCAGCCTGTCAATCTCATCCTGGTTTTGCCAGCGACCTAGCTGGTCGGCAAATCTCTCATCTACAGTCCATTCGGGCCTCCCAACAGCCTGGCAGAAAGCCTGCCACTCCTCATCATTAGCCACGGCCAGAGCGACCCATTTGTCTTCACCCTGACACGGGTAGCAGCCGTGGGGGGCCATGATATCATTGCGGTTGCCCTCACAACCGCGTACTCTGCCATTCATGGTGTAGTCCATGACTGCTTCCGGTATCAATGAAAGCGTCGCCTCGCTCATGGCCAGGTCGATGTACTGGCCTTGACCAGTACGAGAGCGGTGATGCAGGGCAGCGACCACAGCAAAAGCTGCGGTCTGAGCAGCCAGGACGTCAGACCACATGACGCCCATCAGGTTTGGAGTATCCCCCGGGTAGCCAGAGAGGGAGCACAAGCCCGTGAAGGCGTGGATGATGGCGGCATAGGCGAGATAGTTTCTCTCTGGCCCGGTCCTGCCCAGTCCTGAAATGGAAAGCATGATGATATCTGGTTTGACCTGCCTGAGTGAATCGTAGTCCAGTCCAAGGCGCTCCATGACGCCGCTGGAAAAGTTTTCGACCACGACATCGCTGAGGCTGACGATATCCTTGACTAACTCTATGGCCCGCGGCTGGGTGAGGTTCAGGGTGCAGCTCTTCTTATTGAGGTTGAGGGAACTATAAATCGGGCTTCGATTCAGACCGACATCAGGGCCACCGTATCTGGTCCGGGCGTACTGACGAAGCAGGTCTGGTCGCTGCTGGCTCTCGACCTTGATGACCTCAGCGCCCATCACTCCCAGCCATAAGGTGCACTGAGGCCCAGCCTGTATCTGAGAGAAATCAACAACCCTTATTCCTTCTAAAGGGAGGCTACTCACTTTTTGTCTCCTTTCTAAATCACGCCCGACTCTCTCATCCTTATCAGCTCCTGGCGAGTGTAGCCCAGTCGTTGGCCCAAAATCTTCTCATTATGCTCGCCGTGACGGGGAGCCGGGCGAAGCACCTGGAATGGGGTCTGGGAAAACTGGCAGGGTGCTCCGGGATACTTTTGCTTACCTGTGTCCGGGTGGTCTACTTCAATGAAGAAAGCACGTTCCGCTAGCTGTGACGACCTGAGGACTTCGTCCATGGTATTGACTGGGGCGCAGGCGGCATGTCTGGGCTGTACCGCATGGTAAATTTCCTGTTTGCTGCGTTCCTTAGTCCATGCGATGATGCGTGGCTCGAGGCTGTCCCAGTTGGCCGTGCGTGAGCCAGGGTCAGCATAGCGCTCGTCGTTTGCCCACTCGGGGTTGCCCATCGCCTCCAGGAAGCCACGCCACTGGCGGTCATCGGTGGTGTAAAGCTGAACGTAGCCATCCTTACACGGCAGGAAATTGCCAAAAGCCCGTAACTGAGACCTTAACCGACTCGGGACAGTTTTGTCGTAGGTATAACTGGCAATGTCGCGCATGAGGTTGAAGGCAACCGCTTCGTGCTCGGAGAGGTCAATATGCTGGCCCACTCCATTCAGGGAACGCATGAAGACGCCGCCAAGGGTAAGCAGGGCAGCCATGAGTCCAGCCACAAAGTGGGCCTGATGTCCTCCACCCTTGAGTGGTGACTCTGCTGCAGGGTTGTCAACAGAGCCGGGTGTATAGTAACCCACGCTACCCATGTGCATCGTTACCAGGTTGGTCGCCCTGTAGTCCCGGTAGGGGCCGCTCTGGCCAAAGGGGGTGATTGACGTCATGACCAGTTGAGGGTTTACGTGCCTCAGTGTTTCATAGCCAAGTCCAAGTTCCTTCATTACTGAAGGAGGGTTATTTTCGATGAGGATATCGGCTTGCTGGATTAGTTCTTTGAAGACCTTCACGCCACTGGCACTTTTCAGGTTCAGGGTGATGCCCAGTTTGTTGGTATTGAGATAAAGGAACAGGCCGCTTCGTTCGGGATGAGGGATATCGCCCAGGAAAGGCCCGCTTCTTCTTGCCCGGTCACCAGTGAGAGGTTCCACCTTGATGACTTCTGCGCCAAGGTCGGCCATAAGTTTGCCACAAAAGGGCCCGGAGATAAAATCGGTATATTCTATCACCTTCAGGTCAGATAGCGCTCTTTCTGCCATATGCATTCACCTTCCATTCTGGCTGTTTGGCGGGGCTTCCGAAGTACCCCTGCTGTGGTCATTGTATTTTGTATAGCCCAATGAACACCATCGCCATATACCAGACTTCCTTACGTTTCCATCTCCCCAGTCTAAAATATATTACATAGGCCACCATCCCCACAAGCATACCAGACACTATTGCCCAGCGCATTCCATACAAACCTAGATTTGTGAACTTGGGCAGGAAGTAGGCCAGGGGTAACTTCAACAGCCCAAATCATGATCAGGCCGATAATCATCGGTGGTACCGTATCACCAGCTCCCGATATTGATTGCTGCAAAACTGTGACCAACCCGGCGACGATAAAACCTACCGTGGCTATTCTTAGGAAAACAGCTGATACCAGTTCTGGCTGGCGCCCAGGTTTTTAACCATAATTTGGTGAGAAACTATTGACATTATATTTCAATTGATATAAACTGTCAATTTAAAGATAACTATTGAGGTAATGATAAATAATGAAGAGGGCAGAACTAATAAAAGAGATTATCGAACTTGAGCGGAAGGTGAATCGGGCACTGAGGCAATATTCACCTGATGCCTGGATGGACTTAAGCCTGACTACTGCCCAACTTAAGAGCTTGTTTTTCATTGACAATGAGGGGAGCACCAATTTCACTAAGCTGGCGGCAGCCCTGGGAGTCACCTCCTCCAATGTGACGGGCATCGTTGACCGTCTGGTCGAGCAGGAACTGGTAAGCCGCAAGGAGAATCCCGAAGACCGCCGTGTACTGCTGCTTAGCGTTACGGGAAAAGGAAAGGAACTCCTGACTAACCTCAGAGAGAGAAGAGTAAAGCAGATGTCTGAAGTGCTGACTCACATGAGCCTGGGAGAGCTTTCTATCCTGGCTCGTGGACTTACCTTACTGGTCAAGGCGTCTGAGGCACATGATAGAGAAACCATTGCCAACCAGCTAGAGAAGACTGGCCAGTGATTAACTTTTTAAGACGGAATGAGACTCTCACCATCCTTTGCATCCAGGTAGCAATCACGATGTTGGGTATGGGACTGGTTAGTCCTATTTTGCCCCAGTACGCTCGGAGCTTCGGGGTCAGCATCACCATGGTAGGGCTGCTCATTACTGGCTTTGGGGTAGCTCGAATAATTGTTGACATACCTGCAGCTGGTTTGACGGAGAGGTGGGGTCGACGTCCCATCCTAATTGCTGGCCCACTGATACAGGGTGTTGGTTCGGTAGCTTGCGGGCTGGCTGGTAGCTACTGGCAGCTTCTGGCCTTCCGTGTTATTCAAGGTGTAGGCTCAGCAACGTTTACCACAGCGGCGATGATCATGCTCGCTGACATCAGTTCGCCAGACAATCGCGGGCGGGTAATGAGCCTGTACCAGGGTAGCATGCTGCTGGGGAGTGGACTGGGGCCAACTCTGGGGGGATTCGTGGCTGAATACTTCGGACTGCAAGCTCCATTTTTTGCTTATGCCTTCCTATCAATCTTGGCCGCCTTGTGGGCTTATCTACGTATTCCCGAAACCTGCCAGCTGTCGGAACGGCAAAAAGCACCGACAATTGAGGTTAATCCGGCTTCACGTATCTCTATGTCCGGCTTGAAAACCCTGTTTCGGGACCTGAACTTCATGACAATTTCCTTTGTGAGCTTCGGCCTCTTTTTCATGCGTACTGGCTCTCGGGGCGAGCTCCTCCCCCTGCTTGCCAATGACCGGTTGGGACTGAGTCCCAGCCAGATAGGTTTAGCCATGACTATTATCTCTATCTTCAACTTTATCATCCTCTTTGCGTGCGGCAGACTGTCAGACCGCTTTGGCCGGAAAATACTTATTACGCCAGGTGTTATCTTATCTGCGGCTTCATTGGCAATGCTATCTCAAGCCTATAGCTACTGGTTTTTAATTCTAACATGTGTCATATGGGGAATAGGCACTGGTATCTCTGGACCTCTTCCTGCGGCATATCTGGCTGACATCACCCCGAGAGAGAATTACAGCCGAGCCATGGGTCTATACCGCACTATCAGCGACCTTGGTTTTGTTACGGGGCCAATTCTTCTGGGATGGCTGGCGGATACGAGAGGATACAGCTTTTCGCTACTGTTCAACAGTCTGTTCTTACTACTGGCCGTTATTACCTTTCAGGTTTTGGCAAAGGAGCCATCCCGAACAAAGAGGCAACCCGCGAAATAGCCAGCATTTAGGCCTTATTTTGGCTCAGGGTCAGTTCATCGGTACTTACCAACGTTGATTAAATTCCGGGGCTGGTATTCTAATTGTTGCCGGGGTCTGACTGAGCTTGACTGGATTTGGGATAACTTCTATGTTTCCGTATTCAGAATGGTCATATGAAGTAAAAAATCATTCACTCTGACCTGAGGTTCTCAGTCATAAGTACTTCAGGTAAATTAACTGCTTATAGCATTTCGCTCACACTCGCGGAAGCAGTCAGTTCAACCGCTACCACGAGATGCCGGCTCTCCCTGTAAATCTGAGTATTTGCTGTTAAGGTTGCAAATGGGCCATTTCTATCAGCGGGATGTGCTCCTTGGGTCTCACTACCTTGAGAGTCAGGGCTTCAGTGGGGCACTTAACCACACAGGCACCGCAGCCATGGCATTTCTCCGCGTCTATAGATGCCTTCAGTATCCTGGTACCGGGAACCTTGACCATATCAATGGCCTTGAAGTAACACCGCTCAACACAAATCTGGCAGCCGTTACATAGCTCCTGGTCGACAAATGACTGATAGCGGCTCTTCTCTACCAGCGGGTATCCTGATTGGACCTGGACACTGATATTTGAACAGCAGTCACCACAGCAGTTACAGACCAGCCCGAGTTTATCGCCGCCAAACACGGTGGGTACCAGGCCTGCTTCACCTGCCCTGCGCTGAATCTCGAGTGCCTCTTCAAGTGTAATCCTTCTCCCGACCTTCTCTTCTTCAGCATATATAACAGCCCCGGGGGTGAACTGCATGCATATCTCAAGCGGCTTGTCGCAGAGTCCCTGCTCTACACGGTACATGCTGCAAGGGCAATTCACCACGCAAAAATCAGTAGCATTCTTAAGTGTAGTTACGATGTCCTCGTAATGAAGCATCTCGATATCGTCTTTGACGGCTTCTCTTATCGGGATTACTCTGAAATGAGGACCTGGAGGCGGAGCTTCCTTAGGTTTCGGTTCTATCTTGGCTAGTTTTTCAATAGTTTCCTGCCGGTGCCACTCAAATATCTCAAGTATCTCACCTCGAATTGGCTCATCCAGGTGATTCCAAGCAGCCTGAAGGGCGGTGTCATGAAACTGGCCGGCATTACGGATAAAGGCGTACTGGCCCTTTTTCTTCAGGAACATGGCCACGCCCTTCCATTTTAAATCATTAAGCTTTTTTTCAGCCTCTTCCTCGCTCATATTGAATTTTTCAGCGAATTCCTTGACACTGGCTGGAAGTGCCAGCAACATTTCACCTTCTTCCGGCGTTGCCAGCTTCATGAGGGCTTGTTGTATATATTTCGAGTCGCTCTTCATCCTCTCTGCCAATGCAGCGTACACATCTCGTACGGTCAAAACAGGTTCCTCCTTAATCTATTACTTTGCTTCTTTACGAAATTTATTACTGGCCTGTCATCTGCTCCTTCAAATTCTGGTCAATCCAGATGTACTTGATCCAACCGGCATAGTTATTGGCATAACCCGTCAGTACCTCGCCATGATAACCCATTACCCAGGGTTGCCAAAATGTATAGACATACGGTGCTGGCAACTGTACATAATATGATTGAGCAATGATGTACTTGGTCAGCTCCTTTAATATTTGGCTCTTCTTTGGATAGTCAAAGTAGTATTCGTCCATTAAGTCAAGCTGCTCTTTGATATATGGATCTGTCTGCTTGCTGAGGTTGTATATATGCCCTTGCCGAAATTCTAGAAGCCGATAAGGATTAATACCCAGACCCATAATAAACATCTGTTCGTGTGTACCGCTACCTCGAATAGATGTATAGACTCCTGGTTCCTTTATATCCAGCTCGAGGTCAACGCCAATCTTAGACCAGTAATCTTTGACTATAGAGAGCAGGTCTACATTTCCTTGTTGGCATACTACTTCGGTCTTGAAGCCATCGGGATATCCAGCCTCCGCCAGAAGTTGCCTGGCCTTGTCCGGGTGATACTCATAAAGCTCCCGGCTTGACTCAGGAAGCTCGTTGAGCGGAGTGTATACGAGCTTGAATTCTGGCATAGGTCCAGTTGGATGAGCCAGGACCTCGGCATTGCCACCAAAGTAAGCGCGGGCTATTTCCTGCTTATCCACAGCCATGTTCAACGCCTGCCGTACCCTGAGGTCGTAGAGAGGTATTTCCGGTTTGTCGACTCTCATGAATATTAGTTCGGCGTTGGCAAGTGCTCTATCCCACTTCAACTCCGGGTTGGTACTTTTCAGGCTCTCTGCATCTTCCCACGCAATATTCCAGTCGTGGTCAATCTTGGCTGTTCGTAACGCCGCAAACCGTGTCGATTGGTCAGGTATGATTAAATACTTGACTCCGTCTAAATAGGGTAATTGGTTTTTAGGATGCAGCGGGTCCTTCATCCAGTAGTTGGGGTTCTTTACCAGGGTCATGGAACTACCCTCTACATTCTCTGTGAGCATGAATGGCCCGGTACCGCAAGAAACCCTCCAGTCCTTCATATCGCCATATTTCTCGACCACTTCGTGGGGCACTATCTTAGCTATGTCAACAACCACTTCCAGGTAGACCCCTGCCTTCCCTTCGGGAACCTCCATCACAACCGTCCATTTGTCAGTTGCCGTTAATGATACCGGTGGTGGGTAATTGTTATGCAAAAAAGCCATCGGAGATTCAAAATAGCGGTTAATGGAGTAAACCACGTCGTCGGCGGTCATTTCGCGCCCATTCACCAGTTGACTTGCTTCACTCTCTGCGTTAAGTGCGAAGTGGACACCTTTACGGATATGAATTGTAAAGGTGTTAACATCTATTTCCCAGCTCTCGGCCAGGGTGCCAGTTACAAAGTCAACCGGAGCAAACATGCCCAGCTTCCAGGTCCATTCACCAGTGCCAGCCAGCCCTTTCGCCCAGTTTCCTTCACTTAAGTCCTCGTTCGTGTGCATGAGCGAATGACATTCCGTGGGCCAGGTGAAGGCTTCATCAAAACCTAACACAGGTCTGTTCAGGCCATAGCGGAACCAGCCACCATAGCTTGGCTCTTCCGACGTTGGCAGTGGCTTTTCCTCTTCCGGTGGCGCTGCCGGAGCACAGGATGCCAGCACCAGCGATGCTACCATCAAGCAACTCACCAGCAGCCATAGGATTTTCTTCTTCATCTTCTTTTCTCCTTTCTCATCTGTACAAATTAACCTCGTCTAACCGAACTTTTTTCTATACTGGACACCGCTGACAGGCCCGATTATCCCCGGGGCTCCGGTCACGGGAGGGGTTGGCAGCCCGTTTCAGCTAGAGGGCTGGCATCATACCTCCGGCACCCAGGTTTTCGCCGGCACGGTTTTCACTTGTTCTGGGAAAGCAACAGGCAACTTCGTCTCGTTGCTGCAATTATGGGGTGAGAATATTATATTAACAACCAGGGTCTTGATTGTCAAGAAATGCACGGTTCGCTGAATAATATCTTCACCACCAAACGGTTCAGCCAGCTGCGCATTTGCCTGTTAGTATATTCAAGCCCTTTATCTGACCGAATCAGGTCTTTGCAGGGTGTGCCATTACTGATATAATGTCCACACTCCAAACATCAGATTATCCCACACGAAGAACGCACACGTTCTTTTCCAAAATAAGACCTGAAGTGAGGCAATGTATTGTTTAATTGCCGGGAACCATGCTAACTTAATCATTCCATAGAAATCACTACTTTCTAACCAAGAGTCTGTATTACATATCAGCTTAAGAACTACTTGAAACAAATAATAAGGGGGGTAAGAAATGAAGAACAGAGTGACATGGCTGGTAGTGAGTTGCCTGATGACGCTATCACTGGTACTGGCGTCCTGTGCCCCGGCAGCGCCACCTCAGGAGGAGGAGAAACCAGCACCACCAAGTGAGGAGAAACCAGCACCACCCGAGGAAAAAGCTGAAACGGTAAAGTTGAGTCTGAAGAAGCTGGACGGAACGGTAGTGGAAAAGTTGGTGGAAAAGCCAAAATATGGCGGGCTGTTTATCCAGGGTACTCCGAAGGAGCCACTGAACTTCGATGAAGCTTTTGGAAGCCCGGAAATAAGCGGTAGCACCTTGCTTACCAATGAGGAACTATTAGGGGGAGACTGGACAAGAGGACCGAGTGGAACTGGTGAGGTTAGCTGGCTTCATTTTCTATTCCCTTCCCCAGATGTTCAAACGGGATGTCTGGCTACGGGCTGGGAGCTAGCCGACCCCGGAACCCTTATTTTCAATATCCGTAAGGGGGTTCACTTCCAGAACAAGCCACCAACCAACGGCAGGGAATTGACCGCTGATGACGTGGTCTTTTCTCTTAAGCGCTTGTGGGAGAATCCCAGGTCCTACCACTATAGCGGACTTCCCTGGAAAGACCATTTTGAATCGATAACGGCACCTGATAAATGGACGGTGGTTATTAAGAGCCCGCCGGGAAAGATGGGGCGTGTTTTTGAAACCTGCGGCGACCTGGTGAGGATTGTGCCGCGTGACGCGGTAGAGGCGTACGGTGATCTGAAGGACTGGCGGAATGCTCTTGGGACCGGGCCATTCATTCTCAAAGATTACATTCCCGGTAACTCCATGGAATTCACAAGGAACGCTAATTACTGGAGAAATGACCCTCTGTTCCCGGAGAACCAGTTACCTTATCTGGACGGCGTCAGGTAGGTATTCATTACTGACCTTTCTACTCGAATAGCCGCCCTGCGGACAGCCAAGGTAGATTGGATCGGCGGTAGAAGTGGTGTGCTCGGCTGGGATGATGCCAAGCTTCTCATTGAGGGCCAGCCCCAGTTAAAATACAAGGAGTACAACTTCGGCGTTTGCAGCGCCATTGCCTTCCGGGTTGACAAGCCGGAGCTACCGACCTACGACATCAGGGTACGGCGGGCGCTAAATATGGCCGTGGACAAGCAGACGATTCGCGATACCTATTTTAGTGGCCGTGCTGAGTTCCTGTGCGGGCAATTAGCGCCAATACCTGAGTTCTCCGATATGTTTGTTCCAATTACTGAGTATCCCGAATCGAGCCGGCAGCTCTATGAATACAACCCGGATAAGGCAAAGCAGCTCCTGGCCGAAGCGGGGTATCCCAATGGCTTCAAGACTGAGGTAGTTTGCCTTTCTTCCAGTGTTGACCTGCTGTCCATAGTCAAGGACTACTGGTCTAAGGTTGGCGTTGACCTGAATCTTGACGTGAAAGAGACCGGGGTCTATGTCTCTATCTACGGTGGGAAGACGCACAAAGATATGCTCATGTGGAGTATCACTGGCACCATACCTTTCCGGTTTTTGCCCATGCGGCCAAAGAACCTTTATAATGTAAGTCTGATTGATGACCCGTATATCAACGAGAAAGTCGACGAGATAGATGCGAATCAGTTCGAAGAGGCCAAGCGGCGCCAGCTCTATAAGGAACTCAACCTTTACTTCATTGACCAGTGCTGGTACCTGGATTTACCAGCAGCCAATGTCTTCCTTTTCTGGTGGCCGTGGGTGAAGGGCTACAACGGTGAGCACATGGTAGGTTACAGCAACTTCGAAGATTTCCAGACTTTTATCTGGCTTGACAAGGACCTCAAAGAGGAAATGACAGGTAGAAGATAGAAAGGCGCACCGGGGTGGTGTCTATTAACCAGAAAGAATAAGGCTCACAATCGCTGGAGCTGGACAGACGGGTTCTGAACAGGGCGAAAGAAGAGGGATACTGGCGTCATCATGATTATTGACCTGCACACTCATACGAAATGTGGGTCTGTGTGCAGTGATCTTACCCCTGGGGAGCTCGTTGAGAGAGCGAAGCAGCTCGGCGTAGATGCTGTGTGCTTAACAGAGCATAACAGGACCTGGAATGCCGATACCTTAAAAGAGGTCAGGCGGGCTTATCGCTTCCCCGTTTTTGGCGGCGTCGAGGTTAAGACTAATCATGGGTATATCCTCGTTTTCGGGCTGAGGGAATTTAATCCCGACCTCTGGCGTGCTGAAAAGCTGCGGCGCATCGTGGATGAAATCGGGGGTATCATGATTGCCGCTCACCCGATTCGGGCGGTTTTCCCTAAACTGTCGGTGAGCCAGCTGGCTGAGCGTCCACTCTTTCAATTGATTGATGAAATTGAGACCTGTAACGGGGCCAGCTCGAAAGCTGAGAATGACCTCGCTTCTCAAGTGTGTAAATGTTTACAATGTCAGGGTGTCGGCGGTAGTGATGCACATCAGGTTACTGAGGTAGGACGCTGTGTCACAGTATTTGAGAGGGTAATCGAGACCGAGGAGCAGCTCGTCGCGGAGTTGAAGGCAAAGAGGTTCAGGCCAGCTCAATTATGTGAAGGCGTTTTCGTGCCGCGTGGCTAGTTTTTGGTGAAGGCGCGGAGAGGACGACAGGGTATCAGCCAAGGCGTTTACTGCTAGAATGCGGCGGAAAGACGAAGGAGGCTTCTTGCCAGTCTTTGGGGAAAGTGATAGCATACTTGTTAAGAAGTTCCTGGGCAGGGAATATTCTCGAATCCCCGTAAAATACTGGCTATTTGACAGACATTAAAAGCGAAGGAGGTTGAAAATGCCAGATGAGTTTGATGTAATCGTGGTCGGTGCGGGTATTGCCGGGATGTGTGTGGGTGCCTTATTGACTAAGGCCGGCAAAAGGGTCCTGGTCCTGGAAAGGATGGACCAGGTCGGTGGCCGGGCCACGAGTTACAAACGTGTAATGGGTGGAAAGGAGTTTATGGCCGATATCGGCGGCGCTCACTCGGTGATGATGGGTGACCGCGGGGCCGTGGCCAGCGTCTATAAAGAGATTGGCTATACCCCCGATAAGCTCGGGGAATCCATAGCTACGCCACAACCGGGCTTTCTCATCTTCAGGCACGGGAGATGGGACGACCTGATACAGTTGAATAAAGGGGATAACCGCGAAGACTTTAAAAAAATCATTAATGAAATCGTATCACTCGATTATAAGGATATAGACCAGTGGGACAGTATCTCTTTCCGGAGATGGATCGCTGCCAGGACATCGCGTGAAGATGTTCAAGACTGGTTTCGTGCCATCGGGCATGTAATCAGTACCATAGCTGACTACGATGAGATGTCCGCTGGAGAGAGCATCTATACCATGAAGCTTAATCTGGAAGCGATGCATTCTGTATCCTCCGGCTCTTTTATCAAGGGTGGTTGCATCAGTCTTTCCTTACCTCTGGCCGATTACATCAAACAGCATGGCGGGGATATCAGAACCAGGACAAGGGTTTCGCGGATAATAGTCGAAAACGGCAAGATAAAGGGCGTTCAAACGGGAGGAGTCCAGACGATGGCCACTACCGCAGAGCCACCTCCCACCGCTGCCGATTGGGAGGAGGCCAAGACCATCCTGGCCCCGATTGTAATGGTTAATGTGCCCATCTGGGGCCTTTTTGACCTCATACCGGAGGCTGACCTGCCGCACTGGTTTATCAGACTGCTCATGAGCTATAGGAACCCGGACCTCTTGCACAGCGCACGAACCGGTGGCGTGGGAATATCCTTCATTCTCCGGGAGGAAGCACTGAAAAATTGCTTTGGACGCTACGAAGGCCGTGAGCACAGAGTGGCTTACGACATGCCCTACAGCCGTGGCAGCTATGAGGGAATGATACCCGGCGCCAATGACCCCAGCCTGAGAACTGCAGGTATGGTGGAATTTGGTTTTTCATCCGGTGGCTTCAGACCGGACATTTTTAAAGACAAGGTTGCCATGCAGCAGTTGTACGAGGCTGTAGAGAAAGATTTTGCTGTGATGTTCCCGGAAATAACTGACGAATACATCGTCGAGAAGCGGAGTCAAAGCCGCATCTCGACGCCTGGTCGCATGTTAATTGATGGCCTGGCTCGCATGCCCTACTATACCGGGAATTTCAGGGTCGACCACGAAGGACCCATTGAGGGCTTGTACTTTGCTGGTGATACCGTCCGAACGCGGGGCTGTGGTGTCGACGCTGCGGCCCGCAGTGCCGTATGGTGCTTCAATAAGATGATGGGTGAGAATGTACCCTCTTTTCTCCCGACTTGATGAGGGTGTGATGCCAGCCATCACACCCTACATCTGAGTAAAATCATCCAGCAAAGCGGTTCTTCAAAAAGGAGGGTAAAATGCCAGACCAAGCTCTGTCAGGGGTAAGGGTACTGGACCTGACCTGGCATATTGCCGGACCTTATTGCACCAAGCTCTTTGCCGATTTCGGTGCTGATGTTATCAAAATAGAGAAGCCTGGTGAGGGAGACCCGGCAAGGAACATGGGTCCATTCTTTAATAATGACCCCCACCCTGAAAAAAGTCTGCTCTTCCTCCACCTCAACACTAATAAAAAAAGCATAACCCTGAACCTCAAAACAGATACCGGCAAGAAAATATTCAGGGAGCTGGTTAGAGATGCTGACCTGCTGGTGGAAAGCTTCAGCCCTCGTGTCATGCCCGGTCTGGGACTGGACTATGAGACCCTAGAAAAAATAAACCCGAAGCTGGTGATGGTCTCGCTATCGAACTTTGGCCAGACGGGACCCTACCGCGACTATAAGGCTTCTGAGCTTATCATCAATGGTATGGGTGGCAAATTCCTTGACATGGGTCTACCCGAGCGGGAACCACAACGAGGAGCGGCCAATACCTACCAGTATCAGGCGGGTAATACCGCCGCCACCGCAGCTATGTTCGGGCTGTATGCTGCTGAAACAGATGGTATCGGCCAGCATATTGATGTTTCCATTTTTGAGCTTCTCAATACTTCCTTAGACCACTGGACTACCAATCTCGTTGCCTATCAGTATAATGGCCAGATACAGGTGGTCAGAGAAGCTGTCGTTGGTCTATTTCCTAACGGTGTTGTGCGCTGTGAGGATGGCTTTGTTTATTCCTTCATCTTTCCTGGCATGGCGGCCTGGCTGAATTTTGGGCCAATGCTGGAAATACCCGACCTGCTGCAACGATTCCCAGACCCTTTTGATGTAGAGCGTAGAGATGAACTTGAAGCCCTGTGGGTTCCTTTCTTCTTCGAGCACAACAAGCAGGAGCTGATGGAGAAAGCTCAGGCAGCCGGTGTCAGCATCACGGCCATAAATACCCCGAAAGATGTGGTGGAAGCCCCTCACTTTAATGACAGGAATTTCTTTGTCGATATTGAGCATCCGGTGACGGGTAAGTTCAAATACCCCGGGGCACCGTTTCGGACCGAGGAAATGCCGTGGAAAGTGAGGAGCCCAGCCCCACTTTTGGGACAGCACAATGATGAGGTCTACGGAACTTTGGGGTACTCCAGGAAAGACATGGTTCAATTGAGAGAAGCAGGGGTTATCTAAGGATTAAGGAGGTTCTCAAAATGGCCAAGCTACCCTTGGAAGGCGTCCGTGTGGCTGACCTCACCGTGGTCTTCGCCGGGCCTTATGGTACCCATTTTCTGGCTGATTTTGGTGCCGAGGTTATTAGAGTAGAGTCACAGCAACACGTGGCTCCCATCACCAGAGGTATGCTGCCCAGACCACCTAAGGAGCGAATACCTACCATGGGCCCTGTCACCGGCGGTTATCCGGACTATGACCCGGGCCCCAGGCCCTGGAACCGGGCAGCCATGTTTAATGCTCACGCCCGGAATAAGCTCAGCATGACCGCTGATTTGACTCGCCCCAAAGGGTTGGAAATACTGCGCCGGCTGGTTATGGTCAGTGACATGCTTATCGAAAACAATGCCTACGGTAGACTTCAAAAACTGGGCATTACTTATGACTGGGTAAAAGAGGCCAAGCCGGATATAATCATGCTCTCTGCTCCTTCCTACGGTAACAGTGGTCCATATCGAGATTATACTGGTATCGGCCCTAACATTCTGGCCGTGGCTGGTTACGACTGGTTAAGAGGCTACCGCGATATTGCTCCTGAAGGGACAACGCCGTCAGTCTGGTTAGATGTTGTTAGCGGGGCAACTATTGCCTTCGCCGCAATCATGGCATTACGGCACCGCAACAGGACGGGAAGAGGGCAATTCATAGATTTCGCCCAGGCGGAGAATTTGATGAACCACTACGGGGAGGCGCTGCTCGACTACAGTGCTAACGGGAATGTCCAGCGAACTCTCGGCAACCGCCACTCCAGTGCCATTCAGGGGTGTTATCGCTGCCAGGGTATCGAGCGCTGGGTGAACATTACTATTCACAACGATAAGGAATGGGATGGTTTCTGCCGGGCTATCGGCAATCCGGAGTGGACAAAAGATGAGAAGTTTTCTGATGTTGTCAGCCGCTACCGGAACCATGATGAGCTTGACAAACGCATCGAAGAGTGGACAATAAAGCACAACCACTATGAGGTGTTCCATCTGCTCCAGAAGGAGGGTGTTCCGGCAGGGCCAGCTACCGATGAGAGGGATGTTTATAACGACCCTCACCTGAAGGAGCGTCGTTTCTTCGTCGAAATCACTCACCCCGAAACGGGGCCGCCGCCGGATTACGGGCCAAAAGCGCACCTTTATCCCGGGCTGGCGTGGAGGATGTCCCGGACTCCAGGTAACATCCGCAAGCCACCGTGCTGTCTTGGTGAGGACAACGAATACGTTTATAAGCAAATTCTTAAAGTGTCCGACGAAGAATATGAGGAGCTGGTGAGAGAGCAGCACATCGGTAAGGATTACCTGGGAGTTTGATTACCGTGCTATGCCGTCAAACGTGCTAGCTGTGCCAGCCTGACTAAAGATACAGCCAAGAGCCGCTTTGTTGCTGAAGTGAACCCGGAAACATGCCGGGCATGTCGAATCTGTATGGACAAGAGATGCCAGTTTGGAGCTGCTCAGATAAATTACTATCCCGAGCTTGGTGCGGAGCGAGCGCATATTGACCCTGAATTGTGCCGGGGATGTGGTAGTTGTGTGGTTAGTTGCCCATCACAAGCCCGCACGATGAAGCTGGTACGACCGCCTGAACACGTTCCTGAAGTTTTAGGCCGTGATTACCTTTAAAAATGAGGTTACCTTTGTAGAATGAGTCTCCTTCTTCTGTTTCTGGTAAAGTCTTGCTCTACTCACCCAAAAAGCCCAGGCGTACCCTCGGGTAGCCCAGCAGTCTCAAGGTGAAGTAGGTATGAGCCGCGTCTGCCCCGGAGCGTGAGACACATACTATTTCCCTTATCTTGGTCGCGCCGGTAGCCTCATAGATATTTGTTAGCTCGGCGGCTGAGCGGAAGCTACCATCACCGGTCACGTTGGCTCTCCACTCCACGTTAGCTGTCCCTGGTATCGGGATGCCCCCTGGTGAGGCATGAATAAAGAGCTTGTCCGGGTGGTTCAGGTTCCGCCGCACCCATTCACGGCTGGCCAAACGGTGAGGTTGCGGTTCGGCGGTGAACCGGCCGGGTGGGATGGCCACATCGAAAGTATAGATAGATTTCGGTCTGCGGATGATGGGGATGTCCCTGGTTACCTCAAAGCCTTTACTTTGCCACTCTCTGAAGCCTCCATTCAGGATACTGACCCTGTCATGGCCGTAGTATTCCAGCACCCAGAACAGCCAGGCTGCCAGATGGCCATCATCGTCATCGTAGATTACCACGTCGTTCCAGCGGGTAATACCCTTACGGCCCAGTATAGATGCCAGCTTCCCACGAGGAGGAGCCATGCCACGACTTTGCATTTCAGCGGCGGGTATGTTGAGAGAAAAGGGAATGTGGCCTTTTTCATACTCTTCTCTGGAACGGGCATCAATGACGCGCGCCCGGGGGTTATTGATCAGGCGCTGGATTCGACCGGCGCTCCACCAGTTGACCCACTCGGCATCGCGGAGTAAGGCTGGCACTCCATAAGTATCCAGCGGCAGATTTCGCGGGTCCTGGCACCAGCCCACCAGTGCCTCGCTGAAGACACTGACCCTGGGATAGCCAAGAATGTATCGTAATGCGAAGTAGCAGACGGTTGAGCCTGGATTGCCGCCACAATAAGTGATGACCTGCTTGTCACTGGTCACCCCGGAGTTACGGTACATCGGCAAAAGCTCGCTGGCTTGCTTCCAGCTTCCGTCTTCAGCGAAGTGATAGGGAAAAGGGAGGCTTTTTGCTCCGGGCAGATGGCCACGCCGGGAATAGGCCAGGTACTCACCACTGTACCAGTCTGAGGTAAGACACTCTGCCAGAACTACCTCCGGATTCATCAGATTCTCCAGGATAAATTCAGTATGTACTATCTTTTCCGTGTCAAAGGCCTCTATGTGATACCGTACTGACGCTACCCTGGGCACACGTTTGGTTACCTGGTGTCCCTCAGCCAGCCATTTTGGCATCCCGCCATTGAGGATACACACATTTTTGTGGCCGCAGTAATCAAGTGTCCAGAAGAAACGCGTGGCATAGAAACCTCTGCCGGCCCCGATAACAACGACTGTAGTATCATTGCTGATGCCGAGTCTACCCAGTACTGCTTCCAGCATCTCCTTAGGCCCGTCCTGCCACGGTGTGGTCGCCTGTGGGTCAGTAAACAGGTCACAACCACCACCATAGGAAATATTTACGCCATGGGAAAGGCTGTCCGAGGCGCTGAAGGAAGCACTGACCGCATTCTTGATGTGCCTGGCCAGGTATTCTGGTGTCGGTCTGGCGTCTATAATTCGCACCGCCGGGTCATCAATGTGCTCAGATACCCAGGTTGTATCCACCAGCGGAGGCACACTTCTGCCCATTCGGTGCCATGACCCTTTAATTGTCATCTTTACCTCCTGGAGGTTTCCCTGCTGTCTGTTGCCGATACAACAGTGGAATGTTTTACATTGGGATTTCCTATATCAATTCGCAATGAGGTATCCTTGTCCTCATTACTCTTGTCGACGATGATATACCCATGCCATCTGGCTGTCAATCTCTAGGTGGGGGTGCAGGTTTACATCAGGGAGTAGCGGTCATCCATATTTGAGAGCCTATCACCCCCATCCTTAAAGGGAATGGCCACCATCACATGTGGTATAATTGCCAGTAAATGACCGTAGTGGTAACCGGTGCCGCCGGACACGCCGGCGCTAACATCGTGCGTGCTCTGCTTGCTCAAGGGCGTCCGACACGCGCGCTGGTCCACGTTGACCGAAAAGCACTCGAGGGATTGGAACTTGAAGTTGTTGGATCTGATGTCTGCAATTTGGAGTCCCTGGTCTACTCCTTTGAGGGCGCTGAGGTGGTCTACCACCTGGCTGCTCATATCTCCCTTTTGAAGGACGAATGGCCCCTGCTTGAATCGGTTAATGTTATCGGCACCCGAAACGTGGTTGAGGCTTGCCTGCGTTGTGGAGTACGCCGCCTTGTCCACTTTAGCTCAATCAACGCCATGACCCAGGAACCTAAGGATTTGCCGATTGATGAGTCATACCCCCTGGCAGAATCCCGGAGCTGCCTGCCTTACGACTATTCTAAAGCGGCTGCCGAGCAGGAAGTGCGTAAAGGGCTAGAGAAGGGATTGGATGCTGTTATCATCAGGCCCACCGCGATTATTGGCCCTCATGACTACAGACCGTCTCACTTCGGTGAGGCACTACTAAGACTGGCAAATGGCAAGCTCCCCGCCCTGGTTAGCGGCGGCTTTGACTGGGTTGATGTGCGTGATGTTATCAAAGGAGCGATGCGAGCTGAAGAACAAGCACCAACTGGAGCCAGGTACATACTCTCGGGTCACTGGGTATCACTCCATGACGTGGCTATGTTGGTAGAGCAGCTAATCGGTGTGCCGGCGCCCGGCTTTGTCTGTCCTGTATGGCTAGCTCGCATCGGTGCACCGCTTATCACTGCCTTTGACCGTCTAGCCGGGAGGCGGCCCCTCTACACCAGCATTTCTCTCCAGACATTGCGTAGTAATCGGAACGTAAATCACCAGAGGGCGACGCAGGAACTGGACTATCACCCGCGTCCATTCAGGGAAACGCTTTTTGATGCACTCAGGTGGTTTGAGGAGATGGGATGGCTTACCCGTCCCCTGCGGCGAACAGCGGAGTCACTGTGAACGAACAGGCGTTTTTCAATAGCCTCGTAATAGGCTGGTTTTTACTGGCGGCGGCAGTCTTTTTAGCACTGCTCGTCGTTGCCGCTCCATACGGGCGCCACTTACGCAGTGGTTGGGGTCCTGGCATCAACAACAAGCTCGGTTGTGTTATCATGGAGGCGGCGGCATCCCTTGTATTTGCTATATGCTTCGTGTCTGGCAGCAACGCCAATACAGTCACCACACTGGTCTTCTTTGGGTTGTGGGAAGCACATTACATACACCGGGCTTTCATTTATCCCTTTAGCCTCCGCAGCAAAAGCAGGGGAATGCCAATCGTCGTTGTTGGCTTTGGACTCCTGTTCAATACGGTGAATGGTTACCTCAATGGCCGCTACATCTCTACCCTCTCTAACGGTTACACAAACGGGTGGCTTGGTGACCCGCGGTTTGTTGCTGGAGTGTTACTCTTTATCACTGGTTTCATAATCAACCGGCGGGCAGACAGGATTCTCCACGAGCTGCGCCAGCTTGGCAAATCTGGGTACAGGATTCCATATGGCGGACTTTATCGCTGGATATCGTGCCCCAATTACTTTGGGGAGGTCATTATCTGGATTGGATGGGCGGTGGCCACCTGGTCACTGCCTGGCCTGGCATTTGCTACTTGGGCGTTTGCTAATCTTGCACCCCGTGCTCGAACACACCACGCGTGGTACCGGGAGCACTTCGCGGATTATCCGCCGGAACGCAAGGCACTGTTGCCCGGGCTATGGTAGAGGCTGTTACACCTGGTTTTACTTCAGTCGTGGAGGCTGAGTACCCGTTATGCACCCTATGTCTACGAGATGCCGTGAGGTTTCTTCCTCAGCTTATCTCAATTGTGTTAATCATCATTCTTCAGGATAGACTGTGGCTAAACTCCAGCAAGGCGCTTACCCATCCGATACGCTCTTGCCATCAACTGACCATCACTCGCGATTTCACCAGCCTTCATCGCGCTACCATACACTATGTCTACTATGCTTACGCCGATATAAGCGAATATGTCCTGAAACATCCGTATCGCATTCACAGCTCCTGAGTTAAAAGGGTCAGAGTCCCCGTAGGTTAGAATTATACCGGCCTTTTTGCCTTTCAATACGTAACCCTGCGGGCCACCAAGAGCGTAGCAGCGGTCTATAAAGAGCTTGGTCTGTGCAGAGACCATAAACCAGTAGATAGGGCTGGCAATGATGAGAGCATCTGCCTCACGCAGCTTGGGGTATAGCGACTCCATATCATCGTTGATGTTGCAGTCTCTCATGGTATCTGCAATACAGAAATCACAAGCTGTGCAGGGTTTGATGTGCATATCATGAAGGTAGAACATCTCAACATCTGCTCCTGTCTCTCTTGCCCCCTCAGCCGCCCTACGAGCCAGGGTTGCGCTGTTACCGTTTTTTCGCGGGCTTCCCAGTACTATTACGACCTTCCTGTCACTCATGATGCTCATCCTTTCTATGAGGACTATTTACCTTAGATACTACTCATTGAACGTCTCGTAGCAGACGATATTGTCAAGGTCTTTGCGTGGCTTTGCCTCCGGCATTGTCCTTGGGAAACCTACCGTGAGAAGAGCGGCGATGATGTACCTTTCAGGAATTTTTAGTGCCTTTCTTGCCCTCTCCTGCGAGAATCCGCCAATCCAGCAGGTTCCCAGTCCTTCTTCCACAGCGACAAGTGTCATTTGGTCAAGAGCTATGGCCAGGTCAACCGCATAAGCTGGAACCCCGTTCGGCATGTGATATTCTGGTTTTGTCCCCACAGCGGCAATGAGCACAGGGGCTTTTGCAACATGTGGCTGATATCCTGCTGCTTGAGCCAGTTTGCGACGCTGCCCTTCGTCCCTGACCACGACGAACTTTCTATCCTGACTGTTTCGTGCCGAGGGTGACAGACGAGCTGCTTCCAGCAGTCTATTCAACGTCTCCTCAGGAACAGGCGTGTCTTCATAATCCCGGATGCTTCTTCTTTCACCAATCACATGCAGTACTCCCATAGCGTTACCTTTCAGCAAGTAATCATCAAGGCTACATGGTATTTCCCCTTATATTATCACGGCAATGGTTCCGTCGAGAAGAAAAACACTCGCTTTCGTCTTGTTTCCCCTCGTCTGTAACGATATTCTATCACGCAACCTGGTCGAATTGAGACAGCTAATAAGCTGCCGGGACTCTCGTCATAGGCAAGTATAACATCAGTCTCCGACGTGGTGATAGCAAAGCTGTAAAATACAGGAAATAAAGCGACATTGCACAAATGTCATGTTTGTTACCAGCTATTACTAATTCCCCTGCTTCAAGTCCCATAATGCTTGAAAGAAATGCCGTGTTCATTCACTGGCTAAATTGAGGTTAGCGCAGCTATAGTTTTGAAGTTGCCACACCCCATTAGCTATTCAGAGGCTTGACAACATACCGATAAGATTATATATTGGTTTATCCTAAACATTCGTGGGCGATTGCGGACACGATATTAGATAAAGGGAGTATGAACATGTGAGCCCTGTCGTGGCTGCAACCCAAGGGATAATCTGGTTTTAGCGGCAGGGCGCGAGTCACGTTTTGGCAACTGAAAAAAGGAGGAAAGAAGTATGAAAAAGAAGGCTTTGTGGTTGGTGGTCAGCTTGTTAATGGTGTTATCGCTGGTGTTGGCCTCCTGTGCCCCGGCAGCACCGGCCGAGGAAAAGCCAGCACCACCAGCCGAAGAGAAACCGGAGAAGCCAACTCCCGCACCACCTGAGGAAGAGGAAGAAGTGGCGAAGGGACCGGAGATGGTCAAAGATTCATTGGGTAGATTGGTGGAGAAGCCAAGATACGGCGGTGTATTCAACTATGGTGGAGCTGCGGAGCCTCTAATCTTTGACGAGTTTTATGGCCTCATCGTTTATGCCAGTACTCTCTTCCACACCAACGAACACCTGCTTCAGGGCGACTGGATGAAGGGGCCGGCCGGAACCGGCGATGCTCTCTGGGTTCAATTTCCGGTGCCTTCTCTGGATATCATGACCGGCCAGCTGGCTGAGAGCTGGGAACTGGTTGACGACCAGACGATGGTCTTCCATATCCGCAAGGGGGTTTACTTCCACGACAAGCCACCGACGAACGGAAGGGAAATGACCGCCGATGATGTGGTCTTTTCCCTTAACCGTCTCTGGGAAAGTCCTCAATCATATCACTCCCAGGTTTTCCCCTGGGATGCGCATTTCGAATCGATTACCGCACCTGATAAATGGACGGTCGTTTTTAAATCCAAACCGGGGTTGCTGGGAACAATGTACGAGTGCTGTTCTCTTTACGGGCAGATAGTACCGCGTGAGGTAGTCGACATGTACGGGAGCTTGAAGGACTGGAGGAACAGTTGCGGAACCGGGCCATTTATGCTTGTCGACTATGTCACCGGCAGTACGGCTACCCTTAAAAGGCACCCGAACTACTGGCAGAAGGACCCCCTTCATCCCGATAATCAGCTACCCTATGTCGATATGCTCAAGATACTTATTATACCGGACTATTCCACCAGACTCGCCGCCATCCGGACAGGTAAGCTCGACTGGCTTGGTGGTCTGTCCCAGGCCGTCGGCTGGGAGGATGCCCAAAGTCTCATTGAAACAGACCCTGAGTTAGAGTACCTCAGGTTTCTTCACATCTATCCGCCGACATTGTATGGAAGACTGGATACTCAACCATTTGACGACATCAGGGTGAGGCGGGCACTATCCATGGCCATAAACAGACAGGAAATAATTGAAAATTACTACGGCGGCGACGCCGAGATACTTGGTTTTCCCGTGATGCCAATACCAGAATTCAAGGATGTCTATGTCCCGCTGGAGAAGATGCCTGATTCTGTCCAGGAACTGTACAAATACAATCCAGAAAAGGCAAAACAGCTCCTGGCTGAGGCTGGCTACCCCGATGGTTTCCAGACCAACGTCTACTGCACTGCACCTTCAGCGGACTTTCTCGCTATAATTAAAGCCTATTTTGAAGACATTGGCGTCGATTTGGAAATACGGGTAAAGGAATATGGCGTCTTTGTCAGCATTGGTCGTGGCCGGGCTTACGAACAGATGTATTACAGCACCCCCACTGCGGTCATACCCTTCAGATTCGTCGATTGGTTGCCGGGTAACTATCAGAATTACAGCCTGATTGACGACCCCAAGATTAAAGAGGCAGCCCTGGAGGTGAAAAAGGCCTACTTTGACTTGCCGAAGAGAAACCAGGTTTATAAAGATATCGTACCCTATATGCTTGACCAGTGCTACATGATACCGATAGCCACACCCTATGTCTACACCTTCTGGCAGCCCTGGATAAAGGCTTACCACGGTGAATTTGACCCTGGCTACATGGGAGACTGGCACAACTTCATCAAGTACGTCTGGCTGGACCTTGACATGAAGGAGCAGATGACCGGAGGAAGATAGACTTAGAGTATGCTATATGCTATAGATATGGGGTGTAATG
>Ga0068714_10001814_pt1 | contig 29265 bp, 29 predicted proteins | sample MTBNYHSulfiMetaG_FD_62988 | JGI IMG/M metagenome (GOLD analysis project Ga0068714, IMG submission 62988) | Enrichment culture microbial communities from rom New York Harbor, USA that are MTBE-degrading - MTBE-NYH (New York Harbor Sulfidogenic)... | ecosystem: Environmental > Aquatic > Marine >...
GTGAGATTGCTCACCTGCGCCCGCGCACGAACACTTTTGGCAGCGTGTTTCGGGTCCGCAACACCCTGTCACATGCCGTCCACACGTTTTTCCAGGAACGCGGATTCATGTATGTCCACACCCCGATAATCACCGCCAGTGATGCGGAAGGGGCCGGGGAAATGTTCCGCGTAACCACTCTGAACCTGGACAACCTTCCCAGGACGGAGACGGGTGAGGTGGACTTTTCTAATGATTTCTTCGGTAGAGAAGTGAGCCTGACCGTTTCGGGGCAACTTGAGGGGGAGATTTTTGCGACGGCCTTCAGCGAGGTCTATACCTTCGGCCCCACCTTTCGTGCCGAAAACTCAAACACTTCCCGCCACCTGGCCGAGTTCTGGATGGTGGAACCGGAGATGGCGTTTTATGACCTGGGCGACACCATAGATCTGGCCGAAGCCTTCCTGAAGTATCTCATCAGCCGGTGTCTGGAGGACCGCGCCGAAGACCTCGCCTTCCTGCAAAAATACTACAATAAGGAACTGACCAATATCCTGGAGCATATCGTCCATTCCCCGTTCCAAAGAGTTTCGTACACGGATGCCGTTGAGATTCTCGAAAAATCCGGTCAATCATTCGAGCTCCCGGTGAGTTGGGGGACCGACCTGCATTCGGAACACGAACGGTTTCTGACCGAACAGCACTTCAAAGCGCCGGTTGTGGTCGTGGACTATCCCAGGGAGATCAAGGCCTTCTACATGCGACAAAATGACGATGGCAGAACGGTGGCAGCCATGGACGTGCTCTTCCCGAAGTTGGGAGAGGTGATCGGCGGGTCACAGAGAGAGGAACGCTATGATCGCTTGCTGGCAAGGCTGAGGGAGCTGAACCTGAATGAGAAAAACTATTGGTGGTATCTCGACCTGCGACGGTTTGGAACCGTTCCCCATTCCGGCTTCGGCCTCGGATTGGAGAGATTTGTGCAGTTCGTAACCGGCATGGGTAACATTCGTGACGTGATTCCGTTTCCTCGTGTCCCGAAAAACGCATCCTTTTAGGGTTCAGCCGCCGCTTTCTCAAAACTTACGCCGTGTTTATCTGGGTTGGCCTGGGCCTTCTTGATATCCCATTCGAAATTGTAATCTACGGCCATCGTCACCCGCTTGATTTTGTGGTATTGCGGACCTTTTGAAACTCCCCGCAGCAAGCTGGGGGGAGTTTCAATGTGCTGTTATGTGCTTTTAACCAAAAAAACATCCGTACTCGTCTCTGTCCACAACCTCAAGAAATTTTTCTAATGTTTTTACTTGTGGGTTGGGTTTATAACTATGCCATTTTAGGTCAGCCCTTTGCCAATACACTTTCCAAACCTTAGACGTTCTTACATACGTTGCTTTTGCCACCGGCCCTTCAATTTTTTTATTTGGCTCTCTCCACATGGGACGTATTTCAAATATTTCTACACTTTGACCCTGAACACGAAATGACAAATCTAATTTGTTACGCATGTAGGCAGGTGGTCGGCGCTTTTCGACAAACTGCCGCACAAGTTTTTCACATTTCTTTTCTTCGAATTCAGTCAATGCCATATCTTTTTACTGCACTTAACCAGTTATTCTATAGTTTCTTAATAACTCCACAACCGATGGTTTCTTTTAGGGATCTACAGGCGTTCAGGCGTTTAAAATCAGGGTTGTTGAGCTGCTCCCAACTACCGAGAAATTCTACTGTATTACGGTTTCTGAGCCAGTTGCGCATAAGGTCGTCGGAGCGGTCGGCGTTCTTGATACGTGTAATGTCCGTAAGGCAGATAAAGTCCTTTTCCTTCTGCGACAGCACGGTAATAGCGGCGCCCTGTACCTCGATGGTGGATTTTCTGGTCTTGCTCATGGGTCCCTCCTATGCGGCGAACTGGTTTAAGGAGACGGAGTCCTTGACGTATTCACCAAACAAAACAAGAAAAGCATATTTACATGACCCCACATCCCCCGACTTATAGAATTGAGCACTAATAGTCGCTACTCGCAAGTTCGCTTTTCAAGTCGTTTTAATTACAATTTGTTTTAACATCTCTTCGTAATCGTCATACCAACGCCCAGACCAAGAAAGCTCAAATGTTTTACTTACGGGTGGAATGTTATCAAAATAAACTGTGATTTCGAACCGATGCTTTCCTGGGGCTACATGTGACCCTATCCATCTTGGCATGTCTTTCATTTCGAACCTGAACTGGGGCTCCTCCGGATTTCCAGACAAAAGACCTTTTTCAAACCGTTTTTGGAAGTCAACATGGCCAATTCTTCCGAAAGGGGCAAACACTCTCATTTTGGGAAGGATTGTTTCAGGACCATAACCAAGAGGGTTTAATCTAATAGGCTCAAATTTTTCCTCTTTCTCATAGCGATCATTCACTAAATTCCAAAGACCCGTTAGCATAACAACATGCTTATCTGCTTTATAGAATTTTGAATCGTTATAAATAGAAAGCCTGAACTGATAAAAAGGATAATAGATTTTCTCCCTGTCATCTCCTTTATTTGATTTTATTACGAATGGCCTTTCCTGACGGAAATCGATTTTTATTTCGGGAGAAAAGAGCCGTTGTCTTATGTATTCGTTCCCAGTCGCACCTAGGATAAAACCAACTAAAACGGCTACTATTTGATATTCCTTAAGAACGTTAAAAAATTTTTTAAGATAGTTCCTTTTCATCATTCAGCTTTCTCGCTTTCTCGCTTGGCGCAACATATTTATATTCCATTTAAAATATCCTTGACAAGCTTTTTCTAAACGCTTAGTTCTTCTCTGTGTATCGTGCTACTTGTGATGTTAGCACGCCGCTGGATAACTCTGGATGCTCAAAATCCCTTCAGCTTTGCAGGTACCATGAAGAATCAGGAAGTTGCCGCGGTATTTGATGGCATAGCCGATATCCTGGAGATACAGGGTGCAAACCCCTTTCGCATTCGCGCCTACCGCAAGGCCGCCCAGAATATAGAGAATCTCACCGAGGACATCTCGGTAATTGCGGCCCGGAGCGGCCTGGAGGCCATTGCCGGTATCGGCAAGGACCTGGCCGGGAAAATCCAGGAGATTATAACTACCGGTACTTTTAAGGACTACGAGGACTTAAAAAAGGAGGTTCCGTCCGGCATCGTCACTCTCCTGGCCATCCCCGGCGTGGGGCCGCGGACGGCTAAACTCCTCTTTGACCATTTTGGCGTCTTCTCGATAGAGGAGGTAGAGAAGCTGGCGGTAGAGCATAAGATACAGGGACTGCCCGGGATCAAGGCCAGGACGGAAGAGAACATCCTTAAGGGCATCGCCATCCTCAAAAAAGGCCGGGAACGTCTCCCTGTCGGCCTGGTGCTTCCGGTGGCCGAAGAGATCATGGCCATGATGCGTAAAAAGTGTCCCCGCCTGGGACGGGTGCACCTGGCCGGAAGTCTCCGGCGCAGGAGGGAAACGGCCAAGGATATTGACCTATTGGTGGCCTCGGATGAGCCGGCAAGGGTCATGGAGGTCTTTACAGCGCTGCCTTTAGTGAGCGAGATCACGGCCAGGGGTGAGACAAAGGCCAGCATCCGCACCAGAGAAGGTATCTCGGTCGATCTCCGGGTGGTGGAGCCAAAGAGTCTTGGCGCCGCCCTTTGTTACTTTACGGGTTCCAAGGCGCACAATATCCGTATTCGGGATCTGGCCGTGCGTCAAGGGCTAAAGATCAACGAATATGGCATATTCAAAGGCGAAAAATGGCTGGGGGGCAAGACGGAGGAGGAGGTCTTCCGGGCCGTGGGGCTGCCCTACATTCCTCCCGAATTGAGAGAAGACCGGGGCGAGATAGAGGCGGCCCAGGCCGGAGATCTGCCGCTCCTGGTGGAGTCGAAGGATATTCAGGGAGATCTGCACGTCCACTCTAAGTATAGTGACGGGACGGCCTCTCTGGCCGAGATAGCCCGAAAGGCCGCCTCCCTGGGTCTTTCCTGGGTGGCTGTCTGCGACCATTCTCCCTCGCTTAAAGTAGCCGGGGGTGTATCCATTCCCGACTTACAGAGGAAGATGGACGAGATTCGCGCCTTCAACCAAAAAGGGGGGCCGGTAAAGCTCCTCTGCGGTACGGAAGTAGATATTGACAGCAGCGGCAAACTGGATTATCCAGATGAAATCCTGCGTCAGTTGGATATAGTTGTAGCGGCCATCCACACCGGCTTTAAACAGGATGCGAAGACCCTGACTCACCGGATAACTTCGGCCATGCGCAATCCGCATGTGGATATTATCGCCCATCCCACGGGCCGCCTCATAGGGGAAAGGGAACCATACGCCGTGGATATTGAAAAGATTATCGGGGTGGCCGCCGAAACAGGCACGGCGCTGGAGATCAACGCCTATTTCAAGCGGCTGGACTTAAACGATATACAGGCCAGTGCGGCTAAAGAGAAGGGCTGCAAGCTGGCCATCGGCACCGATGCCCATATTATGGAGCAGATGGATTTTATGTCACTCGGTGTGTCGGTGGCCCGCCGCGGCTGGCTGACAAGGGAAGATATTCTGAATACCATGACTTATGGTGAGCTTATGTCCTATTTGCGCAAAGATGGAGACGTAACATGAACGGATTGGCTACAAAAGACAAAATAAGAGAACTTGAAGAGCGGTTTGGGATCGAGACCTCGCCGGTCACCGTCCGCGGCAAGACCCTGCAGATAGCCCAGGTAAGGGATGTCAAGCGTCTGGTGGAGAAACAGTTTTCACAGGATGATCCCCTGGCCGGATTTCCTTTCTGGGCCAGGATCTGGGAGGCCTCCATTATCCTGGCCGATGAACTGGCACAGCTTGAACCGGATGACGGCAAGGAAATGCTGGAGCTTGGTGCCGGCATAGGGCTTTCCGGCCTGTTTGCCGCAGCCTTTGGCCATAAGGTAACCATTACCGATTACGACCAGGATGCACTTTGCTTTGCCATGCTCAGCGCCGGGAGCAATGGTCTCGATAAGATACGCTTTCAGAGCTTAGACTGGTGTGCACCCGCCCTCTATAAGAAGTACCATTATATTATAGGCTCTGAAGTGCTTTTCAATGAAAGACTTTTACTGCCGCTCTATGAACTTCTACAAAAGGCATTGGCTCCGGACGGCATTGTTTATTTGGCCCATGACAAGAGTCGCATGTCTCCATGCAGGTTCTTCGAACTGGCCCAGAAGGACTTTAAGATTGGGTGCAAGGCGCGGTTGATGCGGGCGGATGATGAAGAGTTCCATATAGTGCTCCATCGGCTGACGCGGAAATAACCCGCTGATTTTAATCTTGATAGCCAAATTAGACGGTGGATTTGGGATAACATTCTACTTATAAACTTTTCCGCAGCAACTGCCCGGCCCGGCGCAGCCGGCCGCCATACCGGGCGAAGAGCCGCAGCAGGCCGTGTCACCCTTCCCCGGCAGGTTTTTGCCCGGTTGTCCGGTAAGGGAAGATGTGGCAGAGACAAGCCTGGAGAGGTTCCCTGAACCACAGTGGGGGCAGGCTGCCGTATCGGTAGATTTAAAAACTACGATTTCGGACTGTTGCTTACACTCATTACAGATGTATTCAAAAATGGGCATGGAATCCTCCTCCTATTCTGTTATGGTCTTGCGCAGGGCCTGAATGGTCTTGCCATAATCATCGCTGCCGAATATGGCAGACCCGGCTACGAAGATATCTGCACCGGCTTTAGCCACCATCTTTGCCGTATCAAAGTTTATCCCTCCGTCCACTTCAATTTCCACCGGGAGGTTGCGTACGTCAATAATCTCCCGTAGCCGGGTTATCTTGTGGGCCACGCTGGGGATAAAAAATTGTCCCCCAAACCCGGGGTTAACACTCATTAGCAAGACCATATCCACCTCTTCCAGCACATAATCCAGGGCAGAAAGGGGCGTGGCAGGGTTCAGGACTACCCCGGCCTTGACCGCCTGCTTTTTGATAAGATTTATCATTCGATTCAAGTGGATACAGGCCTCTACGTGCACGGTAATAATGTCGCTTCCCGCGCGGGCAAAATCCTCTATATATTGATCCGGATTGGAAATCATCAGGTGCACGTCCAACGGCAGGGAGGTCACTTTACGGACCGCCTGGACCACCAGGGGCCCTATGGTAATATTGGGGACGAAATGGCCGTCCATGACATCAATGTGTATGAAATCAGCCCCGGCCTTCTCTACCGCCTGAACCTCTTCTCCCAGGCGGCTAAAATCAGCGGAAAGTATGGATGGCGCAATTTTTTTCATAAAATGTACCTCGTTTTCATATTAGCTTTTAGCTGTCGGCTATCTGCTTTCAGTCCCCTTTTTCATCCGCACCGCAGTAAATCCATCAGTCCCATGCCGGTTGGGATAGGTGCGCAAAAAATTGTCTTCTACCAGTTCGCCGGCCTTTTGCGGCAGTACCGATCCAGGGTCTTCTATCTCAAACTCCGGATAACGAATCAGGAAGTTTTTTATAACCTCTTCGTTCTCCTCCGGCTCCAGGCTGCAGGTGGCATAGACCAGGATACCCCCGGGTTTAAGGAGCGGCGCCAGCTCGTCCAGAAGGCATCCCTGCCGTTCGGCCATAATTGGAAGGTCTTCCGGCTTGCGGCGCCATTTGATGTCAGGATTGCGGCGGATGACACCCAGGCCTGTACATGGGGCATCGACCAGGATACGATCAATTTTTTTCCCACCCAGGCCTGCCAGCGACTGCGTGACATCTTTTTTGATTACCTCGATATTCTGGATGCCAAGGCGGGTTGCGTTTTCTTTCAGCCGTTCCAGGCGTCCGCCGTGGATGTCCAGGGCCAGTATGCGCCCGAGATTGCGCATTATCTGGGCCAGGTGCGTGGTTTTTCCCCCCAGACCGGCGCAGGCATCGAGTATTAACTCACCGGGCTGTGGCGAGACGAGATGAGAAATAAGCTGTGAGGATTCATCCTGCACCTGGAACCAGCCGGTCTTATAACCGGTAAGTTTCAGGATATTGCCGGAAAAGCCCTTTAGTATCAGCCCGTCCGGAGAATAGAGAGCAGGCTCAATACCCGGGACCTCTTTGCGCAAAAACTCCAGGAGCTGATTGCGCTTTAACCGCAGGGTATTGGTACGAATAGCCAGAACCGGCATCTTGTTGTTGCTTTCGCATAAGGCGCGGGCCGCATCCGCTCCATAGCGTCCTGTCCAGCGTTCCACCAGCCATAGCGGGTGGGAGGTCTCTACCGCCAGCCAGGCCGATAAATCTTCCTTTGGATCAGGCCACCTGATCTCCTCTCTTCCCCGTTCCACGGCCCGCAGCACACCGTTTACAAAACGGGTGATCCATTCCGGCTGGTTCACCTTGACCAGATTCACAGATTCATTGACTGCGGCCGAAGGCGGGATGCGATCCATATAAAGGAGCTGATATATCCCCAGCCGCAAGACGTTTTGAACCAACGGCTCAATTTTTTCCCGCGGGGTCCTGGAAAATTGGTCTATGGCCCAGTCAAGCCGCGCCCGCTGCCTGAGGACGCCATAGACGAGTTCCATGGTCAAGGCCCGATCCCGCCTTTCCAGGGTGAAGTGCTTGCGGAATGCCTTTTCCATGAGCGCATCCAGGGTCTCTTGCCCCTCTTCCAATTCAGCCAGAACTGCGAGGGCAACCTGCCGGGGGTTGGCAAACATTATGCCCCTCCCTGCAGGAAATGGAGCATGGCCTTTTCCACTTTTTTCAGGTCCAACTGGGTATTAAAACACGGTCCATAAGGCCGAATATTAAATATGCCGTAAACCGGCACGGGATAGCTGTCCTGAATGCCGCTGGTCAGATCCCTTTCGCAGGCCACGGCGATTATAAGCCGTGGTTTCTTTTCTACCACAATGCGACGGGCAATAGTGCCGCCGGTAGCCACAGAAAGACCGACATGGTGGGTTTCTGCCATTTCCACCAGATCTTTGATCTTGCACAGCCCGCAACGCTTACAGTTGTCCACATTCCCGGTGATCTTTACCTTACAGTCATAGTTCTGGAGGCAGTGGGGCATAAGGAGGAGTAGGCGTTCAGGCCTGATATGGCCGACCTGGGCCATGACTATATCATTATTTACTTCTACAAAGGCATGTTGGATTTTTTCTTTCGAGATGCCGAAGAGCTTGCCGACTAATATCAAGACAGGAAAAATAACCTTGATTACCGCGCCGCGCAGACGTTTTGAGAGTAAAAGATCCTTCTTGAAAAGCAGGGTTAGTACGATGGAAAAGATGCCCCCCATTACTAATAAAAGCAGGGCGCCGAAGAAAACGGCCAGCAGAGCAGGAAGAGCACGATGGATATTGGCCAATCCCACGTATGGTATCCACCAGAGGAGGACAGCAACCAGAAAAAATAAAGCGCAGGTTACGACGAGCAGACCAACAAATAAAATCTTATGTGACTTTTCTTCAGACATTAGTTCAGTTTTTCGCCTATATCTATCTTATGGCCCCGGCGGAAATCCGCTACGGCCATCCGCCGGCCGCCTTCGATCTTGATCTCGGTGATAAGGATATAATCCCTGCCCGTGGCAACCAGGAGTCCGGAATCATCCGCCTGGACTATCTCCCCCGGCGCCCTTTTTTCTGCCCCCCCAATAAGGCGCGGCTTATAAAGATGACAGAGCTTGCCTCGCCAGTATGAATAAGAACCAGGCCAGGGGTCAAGGCCCCGGATAAGATTAAAAATCTTTACGGCCGGCTGCCGCCAATCGATTCGCCCGTCTTCTTTTTTTAACATTGGGGCGTAAGAAACCCCGGCCTTTGGCTGCGGCCTTGGTATAATAGTGCCTTTCTGGAGGCCGTCAAGGGTTTCGATGAGGGTCTTGGCTCCAAGGCCCGCCAGGCGATCATGTAATGTACCCGCCGTATCCGCCGGTTCGATTTTAGTCTCCTCCATGAGAAGAATCGGGCCGGTATCCATGCCTTCATCCAGATGCATAATGGTTACACCGGTTATTTCTTCCCCGTTTATTAAGGCCTGCTGAATAGGGGCGGCCCCCCGGTATTTGGGCAGGAGAGAGGCATGGACATTGATGGCGCCGCGCCGCGGTATGGCCAGTAGTTCCGCGGGCAGGATCTTACCGTAGGCCACCACAATTATGACCTCCGGGGCCAGTTTTCGCATCCCGCCAAGAAAATTTTCTGTGCGTATTTTCTCCGGTTGGAGGACAGGAATTTTTGACTGTTCAGCCAGGACCTTGACCGGGGGAGGGGCGACGGCCAGACCTCGTCCTTTAGGCCGGTCCGGTTGAGTGACCACCGCTGCAACTTCTACTCCGCCATAATGGATGAGGGCCTCCAGGGAGGGCACAGCGAATGACGGCGTCCCCATGAAGACTACCCGCCAACGCGGCAGATTCATAATGCTTCTACCTTAAGGATTTTCTTGAGTCGACGTTTGTAGAGCGTCCGTTTGAGGCTGCTGATGCGGTCGATATAAAGTATGCCGTTCAGGTGGTCGATTTCGTGCTGAAGACAGATGGCCAGAAGCCCTTCGCCTTCGACCTCTAGCGGCTGCCCTTCGAGATTCAAGGCCCCCACCTTGACCCGGGCGCTGCGCCTGACCTCGGCAGAATAGTCAACAACACTCAAACAGGCCTCTTCATAGGTGGTCTCGTCTTCTGCCCGGATGATCTCCGGGTTAATCAAGGCGGTTAATTTCTTATTTTCGCCTTCCCTGGACAAATCAAAGACAAGGACCCTTTTCAGGACACCGATCTGGTTAGCGGCCAGTCCAATTCCCGGAGCCGCATACATGGTGTCCGCCATGTCGGCAACTAATGCCTGAATCTCAGACGTTATCTTCTTCACCGGCTCCGCCACTTGTTTCAGAACCGGGTGTGGGTAGGTAATAATCTTGCGTATAGCCATAAAATTCACGTAGCTATCAGCCATCAGCGGTCAGCTTTCAGGGAAAATTCACCTCTGCCTGGCTGTTTACTGAGTACTGGGCCCTATAGGCTATTTATAACATGCTTTCGGGGTCAACGTCTATAATCAATTTGACCCCTGAGACGGGAGGTTTTGCCTTAAGATCTTCGAGAAGACCATTAATGTAGGCATGTAGCGGCCCGACCTTGAGACCCTTCAAAAACATCTGATACCGGAACTTCCCCCTTATTTTGAAGAGCGGCGCCGGAGCCGGCCCAAGGATTTCCACGGTATCCAGCCAACCCCTGTTTTTTTGCAAAAGTGCATGTGCCCGCAGGCTCATCTCCCGGGCATAATCCTTGACCTTGATTTGGCCGTTGCTTTCCAGCAGGAGGTTAATCATGCGCACAAAAGGTGGATACCTGAGCGCCTGGCGAAGGGCAATCTCTTCTTCATAATATCCCGGAAAATCGTGCTGTTTGGCCTTAATAATACTGTAGTGGTCCGGGTTATAGGTCTGGATTATAACCTTTCCCGGCCTTTCCCCTCGACCGGCCCGGCCTGCCACCTGAGCTAAAAGTTGGAAGGTCTTTTCCGCCGCCCGAAAGTCCGGCAGGTTCAAAGACAGGTCGGCTGAAACCACACCAACCAGGGTGATATAAGGGAAATCATGCCCCTTGGTCACCATCTGTGTGCCTACAAGGATATCTATCTCCCTCTTTTGAACCGCTCGCAAAATAGCATGGTGCGCTCTCTTCCGGGTGGTTGTATCCCGATCCAGACGGGCTATACGCGCCTCCGGGAAAAGTATTTTTAGTTCCGCTTCAATACGTTCCGTCCCCCAGCCAATCGATCTGACATTAATACCGCCACAGGCCGGGCAGGCCGGAAGCGCCGGGACTGAATAGCCACAATAATGGCAAAGGAGGGTCTGTTCAGACAGATGATGGGTCAGAGAAACACTACAATTAGGGCAAATCAGGACCTGACCACAGGAGTTGCATTGCATGGAAGGCGAGTAGCCCCGACGGTTAAGGAAGATAAGGGTTTGCTCCCTCTTTTGCAGGTTATCTTCTATGGCATCAAGGAGTTCCGGGAAAAAGATAGCCCTGCCGGCTCCGGTCTGTGACCCGGAGTCGCGCATATCGATAACAGATACCCCCGGCAACGCCCTCTCCTCAACCCGCCTGGTCAGCGCCAGGTATCCATAACGCCCTAATTTTACATTAAACACACTTTGTATGGAGGGAGTGGCCGAACCCAGGATCACTGTTGCCTTCTCCAGACGGCCACGCATTACGGCCACATCCCGGCCATGATAACGGAGCTTGTCTTCCTGCTTATAGGAGCCGTCGTGTTCCTCATCCACCACGATCAGGCCAAGGGAGGAAAGAGGCGCAAACACAGCCGAACGGGCGCCGATGACTATTCGGGCCCTTCCTTCCAGTATGTGCATCCATTGATCAAACTTTTCGCCGGGGGACAGGCCGCTGTGCAGGACGGCCACCTTATCCCCGAAACATGAGATGAAGGCCGCCTCCAGATAGGCAGTCAAAGCGATTTCAGGGACGAGAATTATGCAGTCCTTTCCTTGAGCCAGGGCCGCTTCGGCGGCCCTCAGGTACACCTCTGTCTTCCCGCTTGCCGTGACCCCGTGGAGGACATGGGCAGAAAATTCATGGCTGGAGAGGGCCCTGGTGATATCTTCAACGGCCTGTTTCTGTTCGGCCGTCAGGGCTGTAGGGCGTCTATACCAGAAGCCCTCGGCGCTGAACGGATCTCTGTAAATAATAGCCCTGGAGAAGGAGATAAGGCCGGACTTCTCCAGTTTTTTCAATCTCTTTGCCAGGTGGGGCATGGAGGCCCCCAATCTCTTTACCGGAACCTCTCCTTGCTCCCGCAGATAGGTAAGGATGGCCTCTTCATCGCCGGATAAGGGCTTTTCCGAAGCTTTTCCGGTGACCATTACCGTGCGCTCCTCTTTAAGCTTGGTGCGCGGTCGTTCCACTACCTCTTTCCAGGCGAGGAGTCCTTTATCAACCAGGCCGGGGATTAAATCGCGACCAGCGCCGGGGGAGATTTTTTCAATAGCCGGTACCGAGACCGGTTTTTCTCCCCGGAAAAGCCCTAAAACGGAGAGGGCCTCCGGAGAGATATTTTTTTCCTTACACTCCGGCGTATCTGCGGCCAGGGTGCGGCGACCGGTCCCGGTAAGAATCAGCAATCGCCGGCTGGAGACGTTCAGGCCGGCAGGCAGGGCTAGTTCTATTCCCTTACCCAGGGGATAGTGGTAATAGCGCGCCATCCACTCAAAAAGGCGAAGGAGGCCGAGAGGAAAGAGGGGGCGCTCATCCAATATATCCAGGATCTCTTTCAGTTCGGGCCTGTCTGAAGAGGCGACCGTACTCAGTACGTAACCGGTAACAGTGCGTAACCCTATGGGTATAAGTACACGCAGACCTGGTTGTATGTCTTTCTCCAGTTCAGCCGGGACAAGATAGTGGAAGGTCTTAAAGACAGGTAGGGCAGGGGCTGCTTCAATGATCAGGGCCATTTTAGCCGAGGCATAGTTCCTTTTGCAGGTATTCTCTTACCCTTGGGCCAATCTCCGGGTGTTTCAGGGCATAGGCCAGCGTGGCCTGAATATAGCCAAATTTGTCCCCGGCATCGTAGCGCCGGCCGACAAAACGATAGGCGTATATCTGATTTTGGCGCGCCAGTTCCATGAGGGCGTCAGTAAGTTGGATCTCTCCGCCATGCCCTGTTGGCGTGTTTTCCAGGATGGTAAATATATCCGGCGTCAGGATATACCGTCCGATGATAGCCAGGTTTGAATCTGTTGCTTCCGTGGCTGGTTTTTCCATCATTTTTGTCACCCTGTAGGTCTGTTCTTTGATCTCCGCCCCTTCGACTATACCATAGTTATGAATTTCTTCTTTCGGCACGGGATAGACGGCCACTATCGGCCTATGAAATTCATCAAAGACATTCAATAACTGCTGGGTGCACGGGATGGGGGCATCCACCAGGTCGTCACCCAAGACCACCACAAACGGTTCATTGCCCACCAGGTCTTTTGTGCATAATATCGCATGACCCAGCCCCAATGGCCGCTTTTGCCTGACAGAGGTAATCTCGATCAAATTAGAGATATTTTTGACTTCTTCCAGAAGCGTCCACTTTTTTCTCTGTTCCAGGATCGTCTCCAGTTCATAGGAATAATCAAAGTGGTCTTCGATCGCAGACTTGCCACTGCCGGTGACCATAATGACCTGTTCGATACCCGAGGCTACCACCTCTTCCACAATGTATTGGATGGTAGGCCGGTCAACAATGGTCAGCATCTCCTTGGGGATCGCCTTTGTAGCCGGCAGAAACCGGGTACCCAGTCCAGCTACCGGAATAACGGCCTTTCTTATCCTCATAAGATCTCCCGAGTTACATATAGTTAGTGTTCATCCAGAAACTGTCGTTTCCGGCCTACGGTCGGATTCAAGCATTCAGCGATCAGCTTAATGTGTTGTTTGTCTTATATTTTTGCTGACAGCTGATCGCTGAATGCTGACTGCTCTGTCTGCGTCTACCTGTGCCGTTGGCACGGCAGACAGGTGCAACGCACAGGCACGTCGTCTGGAACTTCTTGGTTAATTTATACAAGGAGGATGAAACAAAGTCAAATGAACCCTAAAGAAAAGAAATAAATAGCCGAAAAAGATATTAATGATCTGTCTTACATCCCGGAGGAAGAAATATGTCCAGAGATAGTGTAAAACTTTATTATGCGCTCTCTGTGCTTTTCCCAAAAGAACAATTGGAATCGCCGGCCTTTCTGGCATCGCTTGATACCGAAACCCTCAAAAAGGCCTTTCGCACGAAGGTCATGCAATGCCATCCCGACCTCATCCATAACCTGCCCGAAAGCTTTCGCCGCAACAGGCATGAGCGTTTTATACGCATCCAGCAGGCCCATGAGTTTTTAAACGGCTATTTGGAAACGGCACGGGAAAAGGGAGAAGATATCCCGTGGCCCCAATTTAAAAGAAAGGTTACGTCTGATGTCGCAGAGCAATGCGCACCCCAACGCAAGCTGATATTTGCCGTGGGCGGCGCCAAGGGCGGCATAGGGAAGACCATTGTTTCCGCAAACCTGAGCGCCGGCCTGGCATCGCTGGGTAAACGCGTCATTGCCGTGGATCTGGACCTGGGCGGGGCCAACTTGCATCTTCACCTGGGGGTAAAGTTCCCGCCGCTCACCCTGCAGCACTATTTTAAGGGCGGGAAGCCATTAAACGAACTCTGCCTGGATACGGCGGTTAAAAATCTGAAAATCATAGCCGGGGATAGTTCCAACCTGGGCATGGCCAACATCCTAACGGCGCAAAAGAAAAAGCTCATTAAGGACTTGCAAGGTCTGCCGGCTGATTATGTGGTCATCGATTTGGGCGGAGACACCTCCTATAACGTGGTGGACTTCTTTTTGGCCGCAGATGTGCGGATAGCCGTGACTTCACCGGAACCGAGCTCTGTCCTCGATGTCTATAATTTTATAAAGGTCAGCCTGCTCCGCTACCTCAACAAGAATATCTTTGATACCCTGAGACCGGAAGAAGCGAGGAAGCTGCAGGGGCGTGTTAACGAACTTAAGGGGCTAATCTTTGAAGCCACCTCCTCCGACCACTGCCGCATAAAACGCATCGATGAGCTATTGGCCCTTGCCCGGGAAAGAAATGCGGATTTGGGACTTTTCTTGCAAGAGAAAATAGATAAGTTTTGCCCCTACCTGGTTGTCAATATGACAGAAGCTGGCGCTGACGGCAATATTTCAACCCGCATTGCCGAAATTGCCAGACAAAATCTCTCAATAAATATTTTGCCCTTACCCGGCATCTCCTTTGACCGAGAAGTTAAGAGCGTCGTGCATTACCTTGTGCCCGTACTGCTGGAAAGGCCAAGAAGTCAGGCCTCCCGGTGTGTTTTCAACATATTGCGTACTATACTGCAAAGGCACATTGGAGATAGAGGTCTATGTCAACTCCTGGAAAATGCGACCGAAGAAAAAATTGCCCCGGCGTTTTTTCAGTTTATCAAAGGAGAGACGGGCGCCACGTTCGGCAATAAACAAAAAAAGGTTGACCATGTTTATGCCGGTTGGCGTTAAGTAGTTAGTTTTCATCCGAAAACTGTTGTTTTCGGATTCAAGCCTTCAGCGATCAGCTGTCAGCCCTCAGCAAAAGAATAAGATAAACACCATGTTAAGCTGAACGCTGATAGCTGAGTGCTGAAGGCTCCATACGGAATTTTTTGTGTTTCCGGATAGAAACTAAAACGTTACGAAAGAGGTATTATCGCCCATGCAGGCCATCCCGTTAACTCTTGCTACTTCCGGCATGACCCTGGCCCGGGATATCCTCCGCGAAGACGGCATAATCCTTTGCGGGAAAGGAACCGTGCTGTCTGAGGCCTTGATCGAACGATTAAAGAGATTGGGGGTTCAGACCATAACAGTGGAGGGACACCCCATTGCCGAGGAAGGTGAAAAGACGCTGGAAGGAGAATTGGCTGACCTTGAGGAAAGATTTCGCCCCAGGACAGGCGACCCCCTCCTCATGCGCGTAAAGGAAATAATAAAGGATCTGATCGTAACTTCATGGCAATAGAGTGGGACGAGGAAAAAATCGCCGGATTCAGAGAAAAACTTAGACAGGCGAAGGCCCTGCCAACTCTGCCGGGCATTGTCTCTAAGTTAACCCAGATGGTCGAAGACCCCTCGGTCTCTGCCGACCGGATCGGACGCGTTATCGCCAAGGATCAGATCCTGGCGGCAAAACTCCTTAAGCTGGTCAATTCAGCATTCTACGGGTTTCCCGGGCGCATCTCTACGGTAAGCAGCGCCGTCATCCTTTTAGGATTTAATGTGGTGCGGAGCCTGGTGTTGAGCGCCTCTATTTTCGAGGCCATGGAAAAGACGGTGGTTGGTCTCTGGGAACATTCCCTGGGATGTGCAGCCATCGCTAATGTAATCGCCCGGCGGCTGAGCATTAACGATCCTGAGGAGATATCCACGGCAGCGCTTCTGCATGATATCGGCAAGGTGGTGATCAGGGAAAACCTGGCCGAAGAGGCTGCCGTCCTGGACGAGGCCATACTGGGCGAAAACATCTCTCTTTATGCGGCAGAGCAGCGAATACTTAAGATTAACCATACCCAGGTAGGACAAAGGCTCTGCCGGCATTGGAACCTTCCGGACAGGCTGGCCGAACCCATCGCCTATCACCACGAACCCAAAAAAAGCGCCAATCATTATGTGAGCACGGCTATCGTCCATGTAGCCGATGTCCTGGTCCGGGCCAGGGGTTTTGGTTTTGGCGGCGACAAATGGGTCCCGGCCCTGGATCATAATGCCTGGGCGGCCTTGACCCTCCGGGAAGATGATCTGCCCGGCCTCATAGCCGAGGCCGAGGAGGTTCTTGTGGAGCTAAGGGGGTTTAGCTTTGAGATTCAGACCTTAGGTGAAAAATGCCCGCCCGCCATCGAGTCCTGATAATAGGCAAGGGTGATAAACCCGGTAAAGAACAGGAATACCTCTTTGAAGCCAAGGGGTATCAAATAATTTCCAGCCCCACCTTCAAGAAGGCCATGGATACCATCTTCAATGATCCTCCGGATCTAATTCTCGTCATGGCTGATATGCAGGATAAGGTGGAATTAGAGATGCTTCAGGCTGTAAAAGGGGGCATATACTGTGCCCATATACCATTTATTATTGCCCTTTCCAGAGAAGCTATATCCACAGGCATCGAATGGGAACAATATCCGGTCGATGATTTTATCAGCAAACCCATTGATTATACAGAACTTTTTGCCAGGATGTCGCTGTGCTTTGAAAGGATGCAGCGGGTTTTTGACAATAACCCTCTGACCAGATTGCCCGGAAATACCTCCATCTTAAAGACTATCCAGGCCGCTCTGGATGCGGGCGAGGAAGTGGCCATAGGCTATGTGGATATTGACAATTTCAAGCCGTATAATGACCGGTACGGCTTTTCGCGCGGTGATGAAGTAATTCGTATGGTAGCCATGTTGCTTACCAACATCCTGCGCGAGACAGATACCCGCAAGGTCTTTGCGGGCCATGTAGGCGGAGATGATTTTAGCTTCATGGTGCCTTCGGACCGGGTAACACAGGTCTGTGAAAAGATTATATCCAGCTTTGATGCCCTGGTAAAAAATTTAGTGGACAAAGACGATCTCAAGAGGAATTGTTTTGTGGCCAGAGACAGGCAGGGAAACGAACAGCATTTCCCGCTGCCCAGCCTTTCTATAGCCGTTGTTTCCAATCATAATAACCGCTTTCACCATTATGGTGAGGTGGCTGAGGCCGCCACACAGATTAAAAAGCACCTCAAATCTCTGGAAGGCAGCAACTACCTCATCGACCGCCGTAATCCGCCCGAATAGGCATTTTCTGCTGATGGCAACATTGTCCCATTAACGCCTATAGGGGGGCAATGCCGTTTAATCGTTCTTTGCAGGGTTTAATCCTTCAAGCATGGGCTTCAACTCCGGCAAACGCTCTTGGGCAACCTTCCAGATGGTCTTCAGGTCAACCCCCATGTAGTCGTGGATGAGAACGTCCCGCATGCCGGCCATTTTACTCCAGGGAATATCGGGGTGTTTCTTTCTAAATGATGTCGGAATGTGTTTGGCTGCTTCGCCGAGGACTTCGAGACACCTGATCACGGCGTTGACCGTCTTCTTGTCCGCTGCAAACATCTCGTAAGACATTCCGTGGATGAACTCCCCGGCGTCGGCAATAGCAGTTACAATATCATCGAGGTAATCGGATATCTCCCGCCCTTTAGACATATTCGACCTCGGACAGGATGCGTTTACCAATGGCCGGCTTGAGAGCGGACTCCATGACCAGATCGACCTTGATATTGAGCTGGCTTTCGAGATATTCACGTAGGTCCAAAAAGTCGAAGAGGTCGATATCACGGTTGAATGTGACGAGTATATCGATATCACTCCTCTCGCTCTGCTTCTCCCTAACATAGGAGCCAAACAAGCCGAGCCGCTGAACTCCGTAATGGGATTCCAGCTCAGGCTTGCGGTTTCTGATGATTCTTATTATTTCTTTCTTTCCCATGATTGCTTACCTGCAACATTATACGTTAAGAAGTGTGGTTACACGCACCTTCACTTTCGTCGTAAGATGATCCATTATTCTTTGTTGAATAAGATGAATCGGCACGGCATGATTATCAGTATGTGCCGCTAATCAGCTTTGATCAATATTCCCTTTTTATGTGGCCAATATAGGAGAATCTTTGTTGCATGTCAACGTGATTAGGATTAGATGTTTTTTTACCGCTTGAAATCATCAACTTTTCCTGACTCAGCCTGATTGTTGCTGCCTCATCGACCGCCATAAGCCGCCCGATTGAGAAGCCAATGTTGTTCTTTGTCTTATCGACCCTATCCACATAGCATTACGTATACATATTGTTGCATTTTGCTACTTCCATGATAAGATGTAACCAAAGAATTCATAACCCAAAGTGACGGGGGTACTTTTTATGCCTACTCCGGTGAGAATATCAGACGAACTGGTCAGCGAAGCAAAAAAATATAGCCGCATCGACCACAGATCCATAACCGGCCAAATCGAACACTGGGCGAAAATCGGCAAGTGTGCCGAGGAAAACCCGGACCTGACCTACAGCCTTATCAAAGAGATCCTAATAGGAATAGAAGAATTGGAACAAGGCGACAAATCAGAATATGTATTCGGGCGATAGCAGATGAAAGTTTACCAGTCAAGGTCCTTCGAAAAAAGAGTCAAGCGATTTTCTGAAATCGAAAAGAGCGTATTAGATCAGGAAATCGAAAAGATAATGCAAAATCCGTCTGTTGGAGAAGAAAAGACGGGCGATCTCCGTGGTGTTTATGTCCACAAATTCAGAATCAAGACGATTCAGTATCTGCTCTCGTACAGAATGATTGGTAACGATCTGGAATTGATCATGATTGGTCCTCACGAAAACTATTATCGAGAATTGAAAAACTATTTGAGAAGAAAATAACCGAGGCGAATAGATCATTTGACCGGACTCCGTACCAGCAAGAGGGATGCCCCGGTTAATGCCTGTGTGTCAAAATAGGAATGAGAAGCCATGAACAACTACACCACGACACTGATCCTGCTCTGCTTCAGTAATGTCTTTATGACCCTTGCCTGGTACGGCCACCTCAAAAGCCTGAACCAAAGATCATGGCTTATTGCCGTAGTTGTGAGTTGGGGAATCGCTTTTTTTGAATATCTCCTTCAGGTTCCCGCAAACCGAATTGGGCACCAAGTCATGACGGTCGGGCAGCTCAAGATTCTGCAGGAGGTGGTTACGCTAACGGTTTTCGCGCCATTTTCTGTTCTTTATATGAGAGAGAAGCTGTCCATGGACTATTTCTGGGCGGGTCTCTGTCTAATGGGAGCAGTATTCTTTATTTTTCGAAGCAAGATCATCGGCACATAACTGGCGGGATGAAAGTCCCCGATACAGGTTTATTATTGACACAGGTGCTCGATATACGTATATTATACGTGTAAGGGAGGGCTTTGATGCAAAAAAAATTGACTATAACCGTAGATGAGGAGGTTTATGAAGGTCTTCATAAGACCATCGGACCTCGTAAAATCAGCAAATTTGTAGAGGAATTGGTTCGCCCGCATGTAGTTCGCCCAAATCTCGAATTGGCATACTCCCAAATGTCAAAAGACAAAAAAAGAGAGGCAGAAGCCTTGGATTGGGCAGAAACGACATTTAAGGACATAGCGCATGAAAAGAGGTGAGGTCTGGTGGGTTAATTTTGACCCCTCTGTTGGCGGCGAAATTAAGAAAAAACGGCCTGCCGTGATCGTTAGCAATGATGCATCAAACAAGTTCCTCAATCGAGTTCAGGTGGTGCCTCTAACCAGCAAGACAGATCGTCTTTATCCGAGTGAGGCGCTGATTTTATTTGACGGCAAAGAAAGTAAGGCCATGGCCGATCAGTTAGCAACTGTAAGCAAGGCGCGACTATTTAAACACGCAGGTTTTATTTCAGAAGAAGATATGCTTCGGATAAGCGAGGCGATTAAAATCCAACTGAATATTTACTGAAGGCGGGCTAAAAGCAAATCCAGCGGACACGGTAATCTGTGCAGCTGATTCAGGTCGTTTAGCCTGCTACGAATTCACCTTTATCATCCATATGCTTCCTACAGTTTTCCACAATTGACTTGACAGGCAGGGAATGTACAGCGTAAATTTATAGCTATTAAAACCAGTTTGTGGAGTAAAAGAAGCGCCCATGAAAACAGAAGAGTTGAAGGACAAGATACGCGCCGCCGCAGTAAACAACCACATAGCCTGCGCGGTGGCCTGTAAACTGGCCGAAGAGACCGGTGTGTCACCCGTAGAAGTCGGCAGGCTCATAGACGAACTCAATATAAAGATTGTACAATGTCAACTGGGGTGTTTTTAGGTCATGGCCTTTCTGTTCGGCCCGGTTTCTTCCCGCCGCCTGGGTCTTTCCCTGGGTGTTGACTTACTTCCGCCCAAGATATGCACCTTTGATTGCATCTATTGCGAGATCGGCCGGACTACGCTCCGTACCGCCAGGCGGAAGGAGTATGTCCCGACTTCCGGGGTGTTAAAAGAGGCTGAAAACTACTTACAGTCCAAAGCAGCAAAAATAGACTATGTGACGGTTACGGCCTCAGGGGAACCGACCCTTCATAGTAAGATAGGAGACATAGTCTCCAGGCTGAAAGATGTATCACCTAAACCGGTGGCGGTAATAACCAACAGCTCTCTTCTCCATCTCCCGGAGGTAAGACAGGCGCTGCTTAAAGCGGATGTTGTCCTGCCTTCGCTGGATGCGGTAAGACCGGAGACCTTTCGGCGTATCAACCGGCCTATCCGCTCCATCCGCATAGAACAGATTATCAGCGGACTTAAAGACCTCCGCCAGGAATATACGGGGCAGCTCTGGCTGGAAATACTCTTTGTGCAGGGCATCAATGACCGCCCGGAAGAGGTAGAGGAACTGCAGAAGGCTCTCCAGGCCATTCAGCCGGACCGCATCCAATTGAACACCGTGGATAGACCGCCGGCTGAAGACTATGCCGCACCCTTAAGCAGCGCCCGGCTGGAGACCATCAGGGAAGTCTTGGGAGAAAGAGCGGAAGTTATTGTTGACTTTAAGCGCCGTATTCAACAAGGATTCCGCCCTGTTGTGGAAAGCGAAATACTGGCCATGCTGGCCAGAAGGCCCTGCACGGCAGAGGATATTTGCGGTTTGCTGAATGTCTCACCGGATGATATCTCAGCCGTTATGGAGTCGTTAATCAAGAAGCATCGGGCACAATGTAAGACATATGACCGGCGCAACTTTTATATCATCCCTGAGCTTAACCTCGATTTAGGGAGGAAGCGCTTATGAGTGATAGGCTACACTTAGGAATAGATGTCGGGTCAGCCAGCGCAAATACGGTTATCATGAATGATGATAAAGAGGTTCTCCTGGAGGAATATACCCGGACCAAGGGACAACCTCTGGAAACGGTGGCCCGTGCATTAACAGGCGTGTTTTCCCGCTTTCCTGTGGAGAGCATACAGACCGTTTCGTTTACCGGATCAGGCGGCGGCCTAATGGCCAAACTGTTAGGAGCTAACTTTACCAATGAAATTATCGCCCAGGCCCGGGCCATATCCTTTTACCATCCGGAGGTACGAACGGTAATCGAGATGGGCGGCGAGGATTCCAAGCTGATTCTCCTGAAGAACTCGACCGCCGGCATGGAAATAGAAGACTTTGCCATGAACACCCTTTGTGCGGCGGGTACAGGGTCTTTCCTGGATCAACAGGCCTCGCGGCTCGGCCTGTCTATCGAGGAGTTCAGCCGTCTCGCCCTGGAATCAAAGGCCCCACCACGCATTGCCGGACGTTGCAGCGTCTTTGCCAAATCCGACATGATACATCTGCAGCAGGAAGCCACGCCGGTGTATGACATTGTCGCCGGCCTCTGCTACGCTATGGCCCGTAACCTGAAGGGTAACATCGGCAAGGGCAAGAAATTTCATAAGCCTATCTCCTTTCAGGGTGGGGTGGCCGCAAATCTGGGCGTACGCCGGGCCTTTACGGACATCCTGGGACTTGAAGAAGGAGAGCTGATCATCCCCCGGCACTTCCTCTCTATGGGCGCGGTGGGCGCTATCCTCCTGACGCTGGAAGACCCGGCTTATGTACATAAATTCCAGGGCCTGGAACCACTTCTCAGGTTTATAGGGGAGAGAAAAACGGATATCCGGTATCATAATCCGTTACGCCTGGCCGACCCGGAACATAAGGTGCCCGAGGGACACATCTATAAGAATCCGGAAGTCAAAAAAATCAAGGCGTTTCTGGGAATAGATGTGGGGTCCATAAGCACCAATGTAGTAGCGATCGATGAAGAGAGGCGGGTTCTGGCCAAACGCTACCTCATGACGGCCGGCCGGCCGCTCGATGCCGTCAAGCAGGGCCTGAAAGAGATAGGAGAGGAAATCGGCGACCGGTTGGAGATTATCGGGGCCGGAACCACGGGATCCGGGCGCTATCTCACCGGCGACTTTGTCGGAGCGGACATCGTCGTCAATGAAATCACTGCGCAGGCCACGGCGGCCGCTGATATTGATCCACAGGTGGATACTATTTTTGAAATAGGCGGGCAGGATTCAAAATATATAAGCCTGCAAAACGGGGCCATCGTTGATTTCCAGATGAACAAGGTCTGTGCGGCGGGAACCGGCTCTTTTCTGGAAGAACAGGCCGAGCAGTTGGGTATCTCCATCCGGAATGATTTTGGCAAGCTTGCCCTCGAATCATCAACGCCCGTCCCCCTGGGGGAAAGATGCACTGTCTTTATGAAATCGGATATAGTGCATTATCAACAGGGAGGAGCCTCCAGGGCTGATCTGGTATCCGGGCTTTCCTACGCCATCGTACAAAATTACCTGAATAAGGTCGTAGAAGACAGGAAGATCGGCAAGAGCATCTTTTATCAGGGCGGAACCGCGGCCAACCTGGGCATTGTGGCCGCCTTTGAAGGTGTCCTGGACCGGGAGATTACCGTTCCTGAGCACCATGAGGTAACCGGGGCTATAGGCGTAGCCATCCTGGCCCAGAGGGAACGAACCTGGGAGAAAAGCCGCTTCAAGGGCTTTATGCTGAGCGAACGAAACTATACCACAGAATCTTTCGAGTGTGCCGGCTGCCCGAACCACTGCGAGATCAAAAAGGTATCTATTGAAGGTGAACGTCCGCTATTCTACGGCAGCCGCTGCGAAAAATATGATGTGGACCAGCGGTCGGATAAAGGCGCGCACCTCCCGGATCTGTTTAAAGAGAGGGATGAATGGCTTTTTAAATCCGGCGAGGGAGTATCTAAGGCGGGTGAACGGGGCCGGGTGGGTATCCCGCGCACCCTCTATATGTATGAACTTTTTCCGTACTGGCAGGCCTTTTTTTCGGCCCTGGGCTTTACTGTAGTCCTGTCCGAACCCACACACAAACAGATGATACACAAAGGCCTGGAGCAGATTGTGTCTGAGACCTGTTACCCTATAAAGGTAGCCCACGGGCACGTCCTCAATCTTATCGAAAAAGGCGTTGATTTCCTTTTCTTGCCCAGCATTATAGAGATGAAACCGAAAGAAGACCCCTTTGACCATGGGTTTGTCTGCCCGTACAACCAGGCCCTGCCCTATATTATGCAATCGGCCATCGATTTTAGCAGGCAAAATATACGGGTCTTACAGCCGGTATTGCGATTTGGACGGGAGAGTAAAGATGTCGGCCGGATATTGCGCAAGATGGCTGCCGATCTGGGGATTTCTCCTTTCGCAGTATCCCGGGCCTGTCGTGCGGCAGAAGAGGCCCAGGCCGAGTTCTACCGCCGCCTCGAAATGCGCGGGCGGGAAGTCCTTAATTCCCTTGCCCCCGATGAAAAGGCCGTAGTCATAATCGGGCGTCCTTATACGGCATACGATCCGGGGATTAATCTCAATATCGCGCGTAAACTGAAAAAGTTGGGAGTCCTGGCCATTCCCATGGATTTTCTTCCTACAGACGATATAGATGTGGAATCAGCCCGGTTTATGTACTGGCGATACGGACAAAGAATCCTTACTGCCGCAGAGTTAATTCGGGAAAACCCCAACCTTTTTGCCGTGTGCCTGACCTATTTTGCCTGTGGGCCGGATTCCTTTATCCTTCCCTTCTTTAGGGAAAGACTGCGCGGCAAGCCGTATCTGGAAATAGAGATAGATGAACATAGCGCCGATGCCGGCGCGTTGACCCGCCTGGAGGCTTATCTGGACAGCCTGAAGTGCGTAAGACCCGAGCCTGCCAAAGAAGAGCCCTCTGTAATTCGAAAAGCCGGGCTGGAATGGCGAAAGATTTATCTTCCACCGATGGCCGACCATGCCTATGCCATAGCCGCTGCATTTGAGGCCTGCGGAGTAGAATCCGAGGTTTTACCGGAGTCTGACGAGGAGACTTTGCAGTTGGGGCGCAAATTAACCTCCAGCAAGGAATGTTATCCCTTCATACTCACCACCGGGGACATGGCAAAGATGGTACAGCGCACGGATTTTGACCCTGACCATTCGGCCTTTTTCATGCCATCCGGAAACGGCCCTTGCCGTTTTGGCCAGTATCATCGGTTTCACCGTATGATTTTGGACTCTCTGGGATTTCCCCAGGTGCCCATTTTTGCGCCCAATCAAGACGAAAGCTTTTACGACCGGCTGGGCATGGTTGGCGGTAATTTCACTCGCCTGGGATGGCAAGGCATGGTAGCTGTTGACCTTTTAGAAAAGAAACTGCGGGAAACCCGGCCATACGAAAAGCGGAAGGGACAGGCTGCGGCGGTCTATCGACATGCGCTCGGTCAGGTCTGCCAGGCTATAAAGGAAAGAAAAAATCTCACTCCGGTCTTGCGGCAGGCGCGGAAAGATTTTGAGGGTGTGGCCTTAAATGGCTACAGAGAAAAGCCGGTTTTAGGCATTGTCGGTGAGATATACATACGTTCTAATAAATTTTCTAACGAAAATCTTGTGCAGCAGATCGAGGCCTTGGGCGGTGAGGCCTGGCTGCCGACCATAAGCGAATGGATTCTTTATATTAATTTCACAGCCAAGAGAAAGAGCCGCCGTGAGCAGGGGCTCAAGCAATTTTTACGGTTGGCCATGGAAGAACGCTTCCAGCTCAAGGATGAACACACCCTTTGCGCGGTGTTTGACGGGGCCCTGCGGAATTCTCCGGAACCGAGCATACCGGATATCCTGTCTTACGCCCAGCCGTATATCGATTCTTCCTTTGAAGGCGAGGCCGTACTCAGCGTGGGCAAGGCCCATGACTATTTGAAGAAAAATGTCAGCGGAATAGTAAACGTCATGCCCTTTACCTGCATGCCGGGCACTATAGTCAGCACCATCTTAAAACGGTTCCGGGAGCAGAATAACAACATTCCTTTCTTAAGTATCTCCTACGACGGACAGGAGTCGACCAATACCCGCACCCGGTTAGAGGCCTTTATGTACCAGGTCAACCATTACAAGGCCAGGACCATGGCCTCATAATAAAAGAAAGACTTAAAAGGCGTGCGCATGTCAAGGAAACCAGGAAAAAAGCTGATTATAAATGCAGAGGCCAGCGAGGAATGCCGGATAGCTTTAGTAGAAGACGGTAAGCTGGAGGCCTTTCATATCGAGACCATTGGCCATGAGGTTACCAGGGGCAACATATATAAGAGCAAGGTGGTATCCATTGAGCCCAGCCTCCAGGCGGCTTTTATAGATTACGGCGGAGAAAAAAACGGCTTCTTGTCCCTATCGGAGATCCATCCCGAATATTACGGGGTAGAGACGCCGGGTGAAAAGGGTGAAAAACTACGCATTCAAGACCTGATCGAAAAAGGGCAGGAGATGCTGGTACAGGTGGTCAAGGAGGCGGCCGGGCAAAAAGGGGCGGCATTGACAACTTACCTATCCCTTCCCGGACGGTATCTGGTGCTCTTGCCCGGCAGCAGCAGCGCCGGGGTATCCCGTAAGATAGAAGACGAAGAACAGCGCAAAAAACTTAAGGAAATTATGAAGGATTTTGAGCTGCCGGAAGGTATTGGTTTTATCGTTCGTACGGCGAGCCTGGAAACCACCAAGAGGGAGCTGTCTAAAGATCTGCAATATCTCCTGCGCTTATGGAAAGATATAAAAGACAAAGGACAAACCCTGCCTGCCCCTGCCCTTATTTACAAGGAAGAGTACCTTATTATCCGGTCGTTACGTGATTATTTTTCTTCAGATACATGCGAGATACTGGTTGATGATAAGGAATCATTTGACCGGATACGTGATTTCATGCGCATCATCTCGCCGAGGCATTACCCGCTGGTAAAACTCTATAAGGATCCGGGGCCTATATTTTCTCGTTATAATTTGGAGGCCCAGATTGAGAAGATATATGAATCCAGGGTAAACCTCCCGTCCGGTGGCTCGATAGTCGTAAATCCCACCGAGGCCCTGGTTGCTATTGATGTAAACTCGAGTCGCTCCGTGCGGGAAAAGGAACCGGAAGAAACGGCCTTTAAGACCAACATGGAAGCGGCAGAAGAGATTGCCAGGCAGCTCCGCCTAAGGGATCTGGGCGGGTTAATAGTTGTTGATTTTATAGATATGCGGCAGGCAACGCATCAACGCACCTTAGAAAAAAGGTTTCGTGATAGTCTGAAAAAGGATAAGGCTAAAATCGAGATCGGCAAGATATCCAAGTTCGGCCTCCTGGAATTAACGCGCCAGAAGATTCGCTCACCTATAATCATGGGCAGCTACAAAACATGCAGCCACTGCCAGGGGCGCGGTATAGTGCGTTCTGTTGAGGCCCAGGCCATAGCTGTCCTGCGCCGTATTCAGGCCGGCCTGAGTCGTGGCGATGTGAGTGGAGTTCAGGTCCGCGTCCCTGTAGATGTGGCTGCCTACCTGTTAAATAGAAAGCGAGGGGAACTTTTTCATCTGGAAACCCGTCGTGGCATGGGCATTAACATTGATGGTCAGGCCGATCTCTTGCCCGGAGAAGCCCATATAGAATTCAGCAAAACGCCTACTTAATCACACAATAATTGTTCTCTTCACAACATCCACAACCTCTTCGGCCGTATCCACGACCTTGAAAACCTTCAGGTCTTCGGGTGTGATCATGCAATCAACGCACATACGCTTATCCAGCCAACTTATGAGGCCTTTCCAATAAGAACTGTCCACCAAAATCACCGGAAACGGCCTGATGCGATTGGTCTGAATCAGGGTCAAGGCCTCAAAGAACTCATCCAGGGTGCCAAATCCACCCGGCAGACAGACGAAGGCCACTGCATATTTTACAAACATCACATTACGGATGAAGAAATATTTGAAGTTTAATCTTATGTTGGCATAGGGATTCGGTTTCTGCTCGTAGGGGAGCTGTATATTTAGTCCAACCGATTTGCCTCCAGCCTCTGCGGCCCCCTTGTTAGCCGCCTCCATCACTCCGGGCCCCCCGCCGGTAAGCACGGAAAAACCGCTTTCAACCAGAAGACGGGCTATATTCTCGGCCATATTATAAGTCTGACTACCTGGGGTTACGCGGGCCGAACCAAAAACAGAAACGCCGGGATAGGTCTCGGCCAGGGTTTCAAACCCATCCACGAACTCGGCCATAATGCGAAACATTCGCCATGAGTCTTTAATCGTGAAGGAATCGATAACATACTGTTTCTCGCTAAGACTTATTTTCATACTTTGCTTCCACCTGAGTATATATTGCAAAAAGGACGGGCCTGATGCCGCTTCTTATTTATGCTTTTTTGCGGCTTATGTCAATTTTTACGACACGGTCACCCTGTTCTTTTACTTCGTCCCCACGAAACCAAAAGTGGGGTGATGGATTAATCTGCTATAATACGTTTCGCTAAAATCAAATCTTTTCTTGAATAAATATATTCATCGTAGCAATTACTTCCGAAAGCAATTATCATATAATTAATGACTATTGGTGCATGCAACCTGAACTAAATGCTAAAAGACAAATCTTTTGTCATATGCGAAAATCGCCGGAATCACCCAAGGCTGGCTGTAGAAGTCTGCCGGAGATGCCATAAGGCGGGGAAGTGCCATATATATCAAGGGTGGCTCCAGCCGGGTCTTTTTCAGGGTTGGGCAGGAAAGAAGAAGTAAGGAAAAAACTTGTTTTTATGCAGGGCTTGGTTTAAAATGAATAAAATCTCGCAATATGGAGTGCGTCAGCATATGGCCAAGGTAGTAAGTATCAAAAATAAAAGAGTAGTTAAAAAGGGGCGGGGCAGACGGCTTGCGGTCATTAAAGAAGAACTCCTGCGTTTTCACGGCATTGATCTTGACCATCTTCTGGCCTCCGAACCGGCAAAGGCCCTTACGGTCGATGAGTATGAGGACTTTGCGGAGCGCATCTTGGAAGTTGTCGACGAATTTTGTGAGGAGCATCCCCACCTGACCATACATGATATTTTTTATACCCTGGAAAATGTCAAGGATATCATTAAAGACAACTGCGAAGAAAATGAGGCACAATAACCACCTTTAACCTCCCCGAATATATTCTTTTATCCCCGCCTCAAAAGGCGTGGGCGCGATGCCGAATTCCTCATAGAAAGAGGTCTCGCTTCCGGTGCTCCCTTCCAGCAACATAGTAATCTGATCCCGTGTCAAGGGGAAAGCCCGCAGACCTTCCAGGAAATAGGCTGTAGCTTTTACCAGCCAGACCGGCAGGTGTACCTTTATAATCTTCTTACCCAAGGCGCGGGCAATTATATCCAGGATGTCATTAAATGTGAACCGATCCCGCCCCGGTAATTGAAACATCCTCCCGATAGTTTTTTCCTCTTTAAGGGACAGTGTAAAGGCCCGGGCCACCGTGTGGACATCCACGGGCTGTATCTGATAAGAGCCATCGCCGACTACCGGGACCAAAGGCGTCTTTATCATCATCTGCTTGAATAGATTGACGAAATTATCGTCCAGGCCGAAGATGACGGAAGGTTGAAATATGGTAAAATCAAGGCCGCTCCGGCGGACATATTCCTCAGCCTTGTATTTTGTCTGATGGTAGCGTGAGCGGGCATCGGGACGCGTGCCCAGGGAACTCATGTGGATATAACGTTTGATGCCGCTGGCCCGTGTAGCGTTCACAATTTGAACAGTGGCTTGATAATGCATCCTTTCAAAGGTGATGCCCTTGCGCGGGAACTCCCGGATGATCCCGATTAGATGGATTACCGCCTGGCAGCCCTCCAAGC
>Ga0068714_10001819_pt1 | contig 29248 bp, 29 predicted proteins | sample MTBNYHSulfiMetaG_FD_62988 | JGI IMG/M metagenome (GOLD analysis project Ga0068714, IMG submission 62988) | Enrichment culture microbial communities from rom New York Harbor, USA that are MTBE-degrading - MTBE-NYH (New York Harbor Sulfidogenic)... | ecosystem: Environmental > Aquatic > Marine >...
GCGCGGCTGGGCCATGTTCACGCCTTCGATGGCCTCGAAGGGGCGCGTGCGCTGCAAGAGCAGCTTCAAGGCGCGCTCGGCGAAGGCGGCCAGCAGCCACACGCCCCACAGGAAGGCGGCAGCGCTGAAATCGCCGGAGATGATCGCCAGCAGCACCAGGGTGGGCAGGGTGAAGAGGGTGGTGCCTAAGGGCCACAGGCGGCGAAAGAATCGAATTGCTGTGGGGGAACCCAGGCGGACGTTCAACCAGTTGAAAAGGCGGGCGTCCAGAGCGGCGATGGGAGTATAGCGATGTGTCAGGCCGAGCAGCAACAGCGCCAATCCGGCCAGCACGGCGGCCCAGGGTGAGATCATGGAAGCTCAGGGAAGAACTGCGGCCACACTGGAAAGTACATCAGCCATTGTTCGGGATATTCGCGGATGGCGGCTTCGATCTCCAGCAGCACGCGCTCGCCGTTCTTCCGCAAGCTTTCCTGGCGGTCGCCGTAATCCACCATCTCGATGGGCTCGCTGACGTCAAGGTGATAGTAGCCGTCCGCGCCGTAGTGGATGCTTAGAACCACGATGGGCACGTCGGCGCTGAGCGCCAGGCGGATGTGGCCGCGCGGCATGACGGTGGTGTGGCCGAAGAAGGAAAGCTGGTGTTTGGAATAGGGCACCGGCCGGTCGACCCCGGTGCCGACGATGCCGCCGTCCCGAAGCCGCCGGGTGGCGAGCTTGAGGGTGTCGGCGGAGACGGGGGCGATCTCGAGTCCTGCCTTGGCGCGGAATTCGTTTTGCCACCGGTAGCCGCCGGTGGGCTCGGCGTAGGAGAGCACCTGCGGCCTCAAGCCCATCAGCCCCAGTGCCAGCAAGGCCATATCGAAGTTGCTCAAATGCACGCCGACGATCATCAAACCGCGCGAGCTGGTGTGCTGCCTTTCGAGCAGTGCGTGGGCCCTGGGGCTCAGGTGAACCCGCTTGAGGATGCTTTCGGGTTTGTTGAGGTGGTGATAGAAATCGTAGATGCACAGCGCGGTGTGTTGCAGCACCTGGCGCGCAGCCTCGTCGAGCTCTTCCGAGGAGAGCTTCTTATCGTGGACCACCCACTGGTTGAGGCGAATGGCCCGTACTAGGGGCGTATCTTTCTTGGCGAGGAAATTGGCGATCCAACGGCCGCCGCGGCGGGCGAGTTTTGGGGGGCATAGCCGACCGAAGGCCATGCCCAGCGCGATGCCTGCACGACTGGTAGTGAAGTCTTGGAAGTTCATAGTTCGTCGTTGTGGGGTGGCGGTTAGCCGGTGGGGTTGTCCTTGGCGGGTTGGTGGCGCAAGGTGCTGAAGCCTTCGATAAGCACCGGCAGGCCGCGGGCGATGGTTATTGAGACCGCCAGCCAGCTCAGGATGCGAGCGACCAGATGCACGTTTTCGGCGCTAGGTGCGCCCTGGGTCGTCAGGCCGAGCGTGAGGGTGAGGAAAGCGAAGGCGAAGGCTTTGATGATGCCGTAGCTGCTGCGCATGATGGGCGTGGAGACCAGGAAGCGGCTGATCGGAGAGCGCACCTGCTCGAAGGGCGGCAATCCGGTGCTCATGCCAACGGCACGGATGGCATCCACGGTGGTGCCGCGGGTGATCACGATCAAGGGGATGATGATAGGGATCAATCCCAGGTGGGCGAAGACCACCCATAATATAATTTCCAGCGTGCGGTCGGTGGCGATATCCAATACGCTGCCCAGCAGGCTGACCTCTCCGCGGGCGCGGGCGACTACGCCGTCGACCGTATCGAGCAGGATGATACCTATAATCAAGGGGACGGCCCACAGCTGGGCGGTGGCATTGCCGAAATACAGCAGCGCGACGTAGCCGAACAGCAGCGGAAAGCGCAGGACGGTGATCAGATTTGCAATCGTCATCTTGCCTCTCTTTTTGAATGTGTTAAACGAATTCTAGCCCAAGATCAGCCGGTTCGGTTCACCAATTGCCGGGTAAGCTCCGCCAAGGCCTGGCTGCCGGGATCGTGGGGCTTGGCGGCTTGCAATTCGGCCAGAGCCTGATCGGTGAGGCGCGCCACGGTCTCTTCGGCGAAGGCGCGGGCGCCCTCGCTTTCGAGCAAGGCGGCCAATTCGGGCACTTGCTCTGGGGTGATGTCGCCGTTCTTCCAGCGGGCGCCGAACTCCCCGCCGCGTTCCAGGGCGTAGAGCACGGGCAGGGATTTCTTCCCGGAGAGCAGGTCGCTGTGGGCCGATTTGCCGGTGGTGACGGCGTCGCCCCAGATGCCCAGCAAATCATCACGGGCCTGAAAGGCCAGCCCCAGGACGTGCCCGAAGGCGCGGTAGGCCTCCAGTTTCTCCAGGTCGGCCTCGGCCACCAGGGCGCCCAATTGGGTGCAGGCGGCCAGCAACGAGGCGGTCTTGCCCTCCACCATCGGCCAGTAGGAATCCACGGTCAGTTCACCTTGGGCCTCGTAGGCCAAGTCGAGGTATTGGCCCTGGGTGAGCGCCAAGCAGGTTTGGGGCAGCAGGCAGGCCGCCCGGAGAACGATCTGCGGCGAGGCGTATTCAGCCAGGCGCATGAGGGCGATGTGGGCCAGGGCAAAGATGGCATCGCCAGCGTTGATCGCCTGGGCCTGATCCCACTTGTTCCACACCGTAGGGCGGCCGCGTCGCAAGTCGCTGTTATCCTGGATGTCATCGTGGATGAGCGAGAAATTATGCACTAGCTCGACGGCGGCGGCAGCGGGCAGCGCCAGCTTCCAATTGCCTCCGGCGGCGGCGTTGGAGAGCAGCACCAGCAGGGGGCGCAGCCGTTTGCCGCGCGCTTGCTGGCCGGCGCCCTGGCCTTCCCACCCCATCTGGTAGGCCAGCATGTGGTGGAATTCCTCCAGCCCAGGCCCTTGAGCCTGCGCTACACAGTCTTTCATCTCCTGCTCGACGGCGGGCAGCATTTGCTCGCTGAGTTCTTTTAACGGCAAGACAATGACTCCAAGGGAAAGGATTGGTGGTAAGGGGCGGGCAATGAGCGGCGGTGTGGCGGGGTGGGGGACAAAGCGCTCACCTTTCGATCAAGGGGGTACTTTGCAAGGCTGGCAGGTCGGGGATTCCGGCGGCGAACATACTCACCTGGACCTGGCGCTTGATCTCCTCAATGCTCTCAATGGCGGCCTGAGGGGATTGGGCGGCGGCCTTGAGGAACGGACTGGCCATCCCGCCCAGAGTGGCGCCCAGCGCCAGGCATTTGGCGACGTCCAGGCCGTTGCACAGGCCTCCCGAAGCGAAGACCTTCAGCTTGGGGGCGGCGCGGCGCACGTTCTGGATGGCCTCGGCGGTGGGGATGCCCCAATCCAGGAAGGTGGCGGCCAGGCGCGCCTGGCTCTGATTGGTGGCGCGGTGCATTTCCACCTGGGTCCAGGAGGTGCCCCCGGCGCCAGCCACATCGATGGCGGCCACTCCGGCGCTGGCCAATTGCTTGGCATCCTGCTCCGAGAAGCCCCAGCCGACCTCCTTGGCGATCACGGGGACCGGCAGCGCCTTGCACACCGCCTCGATCTTCTTGAGCAGGCCGCCGAAGCGGGTGTCGCCCTCCGGCTGCACGGCCTCTTGCAGGGCGTTGAGGTGCAGGATGAGACCATCGGCTTCGATCATGTCCACAGCCTGGCGGCACTGGGCCGCGTCGTAGCCGTAATTCAGCTGCACGGCGCCCAGGTTGGCGAACAGCAGGATATCGGGGGCCACCCGGCGCACCTGAAAGGTAGACGCCAGTTTGGGGCTTTCGATGGCGGCGCGCTGCGAGCCGACACCCATAGCGACGCCGGTGGCCTGAGCTGCGGCGGCCAAGCGCTGGTTGAGTTCTGATGCCTCGGTGGTGCCCCCGGTCATCGAGGAGATCAGCAGCGGCGCCTTCAGCTGGCGCCCGAACAACTTCAGGCTGAGGTCCACCCGCTCGAGGTCCAGTTCGGGAAGCGCCCGATGGGTGAAGTGATAGCGTTCCAGGCCGGTGGTGAGGCCAGAACGCACGTCTTCTTCCAGGTTTATGCGGATGTGATCCGACTTCCGCGAGCTGGTCTGCGTAACTTTTGCCATAGGTGGGTGTTCCTGTGCTGTGAGATTATATCACCGAGTCCCAAGCGGGCCTGTCGGGCAAAGGCTTGACAGAAGAACGAACACGAGTAAAATTGCCCTGTTTAACGACTTGGGCAAGACGGAGGAAGACAATGGCAGACACATTTGAAGAAGTCAAAGCAATCATCGTTGATTTGCTTGGCGTGGATGAGGACAAGATCACCCCGGAGTCCCGCTTTCGTGAGGACCTGGAGGCCGATTCGCTGGATATCGTGGAAATGATCATGGCGCTGGAAGATAAGTTCGGCGGCGAGATCTCCGACGAAGATGCTCAGAGCATCACTACGGTGGGCGAAGCGGTCAAATACATCGAAGAGAAGATGTAATCTAGCGCAAATCCTCAGCGCAATAGAAAGACCTCCCCGATTGGAATCTAAAGGGAGGTCTTTTTGCGTTTTAAAGGGGGCAAGCGTTACTGCTTGACCATCTGGGCGATCTCTCCCGGATGGCTGGCGACCTGCACGCCAGCCACTTCCAGGGCTTTGATCTTATCCTCTGCAGTGCCGGAACCGCCCTCGATGATGGCGCCAGCGTGCCCCATGCGTTTGCCGGGAGGGGCGGTCTTGCCAGCGATGAAAGCGAAGACCGGCTTGGTCATCTTGGCGCCGATGAATTCAGCGGCTTTCTCCTCATCGCTGCCGCCGATCTCGCCGATCAGCACGGCTTTATCGGTGTGGGGGTCATCTTCGAAGAGCTGCAGCACGTCGATGAAATCGGTGCCGTTGACCGGGTCTCCGCCGATGCCGACGCAGGTGCTGACGCCCAGGCCGATCTCCTTGAGGGCGTAGAGCACCTCGTAGGTGAGCGTGCCTGAGCGCGAGACCACGCCGACGTTGCCGGGGATGGCGATATCCCCGGGGATGATGCCGACCTTGGCCTCGCCGGGGGTGAGCAGGCCGGGGCAGTTGGGCCCCACCAGCCGGGTGCCCTTTTGATCCAGGTAGTTGCGCACCTTCATCATATCCAGCGCCGGGACGCCCTCGGTGATGCAAACGATCAGGCTGATGCCGGAGTCGGCTGCCTCGAACATGGCGTCGGGGGCGAAACGGGCGGGCACGAAGATCACGCTGGTGTCGGCTTCGGTGGCTTCCACGGCCACCTTGACCGAATCGAAGACCGGCACTTTCCCATCCAGCACCCATTCACCGCCTTTGCCAGGTGTGACCCCGGCGACGATGTTGGTGCCGTAATCGAGCATCTGCTGGGCGTGGAACAGGCCTTCGCGCCCGGTGATGCCTTGAACGAGCAAGCGAGTGTTCTTATCTACTAGGATGCTCATGGCTATTTGGCTCCCTTGGCGGCTTCCACGGCTTTCTGGGCTGCCTCGGCCAGGGTCTCGGCGGTGAGCATCTCGGCCTTGGCCAGGATGGCGCGCCCCTCGGCGGCGTTGGTGCCAACCAGTCGGGTGACCATGGGCACTTTGGTGGGCACTTCTTGCAGGGCGGCCAGGATGCCTCGGGCGACCTCATCGCCGCGGGTGATGCCGCCGAAGATGTTGAAGAGCACGGCTTTGACGTTGGGGTCCTTGAGGATGATGCGCAGTGCAGCGGTCACCTTTTCGGCTTCGGCCCCGCCGCCGATATCGAGGAAGTTGGCCGGCTCGCCGCCGGAGTGCTTGATGATGTCCATGGTGGCCATCGCCAAGCCAGCCCCGTTGACCATGCAGCCGATGTCGCCGTCTAGCTTGATGTACACCAGTCCGTGCTTGCGGGCTTCAACCTCAGCCTCGGCCTCCACGTCCAGGTCGCGCCGTTCGGATAGCTCAGGATGGCGGAAGAGGGCGCTGTCGTCGATCAGCATCTTGCCGTCTACGGCCAGCAGTTGGTCGTCGGCGGTGATCACCAGGGGGTTGATCTCGGCCAGGGTGGCGTCGGATCCCAGGTAGGCCTGCCACAGCCCTTGGGCGATCTTGTTGAACGCCCCCCAGTGCTTGCGGGGCAGTTCGATGCCGATGGCCAGGTCGCGGATGCTGTAATCACGCAGCCCCAACAGGGGGTCAATATGGCAGCGCACGATCTTTTCGGGCGTCTTGGCAGCCACCTCTTCGATATCCACCCCACCGGCGGCGGAGGCCATCATCACCGGCTTGCGCGCCGCCCGGTCGTTGGTGATGCCCAGGTAGATCTCACTCTCGATGTCTACGGCCTCGTCGACCAGCACGCGGCGCACCGGCAGGCCTTTGATCTCCATGCTGAGCACTTTGCTGGCGAGCTTCTCGGCCTGGTTGGAATTCTTGGCCAGCTGAATGCCGCCAGCCTTGCCGCGGCCGCCCACCAGCACCTGCGCTTTAATGACAATGCGGCTACCCAACTCTTCGGCGATCTGCCTGGCTTCGGTTGCGGTAGCCGCTACTCGTCCCTTTGGGATGGGGACTCCATGCTCGGCGAAAATCAGTTTCGATTGATACTCATGTAGCTTCATGCAGATGTTTTCTCCCGATAAGGTTTGAGAACGGGGGGATGATTATACCACCTCCACATATGAATGAGACCTCACGAGTCGTTTTGCGATAGCTACTCCTGCGGCAGTGTGAAGTGGAGCAGGCGGTCCTTGCTGCCGTCGCTGACCCACAGGCCATCCTCACCGTCGAAAGCGAGGGCAGAGGCCAGGCCAAAGCTCTCCGAGCTGGTGGCGTCGGCTCCCCAGTAGTACAGGAATTCACCCGTGCTTGAGAAGACCAGCACGCGCCCCAGTTCCGGGTCGGTGGCGTAGACGTTCCCCTGCCCGTCGATCGCCAGGTAGGGCTTGTTTTCCAGGGATTGGCCGAACCAGCCGTTGATGTCCCAACTGATGATGGGGTAGTAATCGCCCTGCGAATCGCCTTCGAAAACCTGGATGCGCTGGTTCCAGGTATCGGCGATGTAGACCTGGCTGGTGATGGGGTTGATGGCGATGCCCACCGGCTCATCCAATTGGCCGAGGCTCAGCCCAGCGCCGCCAAATGAGGAGAGGTAGTTGCCGTCGCTGTCGTAGATCGCCACGCGCTTGTTGCCGGTGTCGGTGATCAGCAGGTTGCCGTATTGGTCGATGGCGATATCGCGCGGCCCCCAGAAAGCGTTGGGCAGATCGCCCTGCTCGAAGGTGCCCCACATGGTGAGGAACTCCCCTTCGGCGGTGAACTTCTGGATGCGGTGGTTCCAGGTATCGGCCACGTAGACCGAGCCATCTGAGCCGACAGCCAGCCCCCAGGGCTGGTAGAAGGTCCCGCCGGGCGCTTCGCCGACATCCACCGAGGCATAGCTGCCCCACTGGTTGAGGAAGGTGCCGTCGGCGGCGAAGTGCTGGATGCGGTGGTTATCGGTATCGGCCACGTAGAAGCTGCCATCGGGGGCCAGGGCGATGCCGTGCGGTGCGTTGAACTCCCCTTCTCCAGCTCCACTGGTGCCGATCACCAGGTCGGGGGACAGCTCGATTTGCTTGCCCTCGTAGGGATCAGCGACCACCTCTTCGACCGCTGGCCCGACGCCATACTCCCACAGCTTGGCGACCACGTCCTTGCGCACGTACATGCGCATATCCACGGCCGGGGACCAATTGGGCAGGCTGAAATCCTTGCCGGTGATCTGACCGTATAAGCTGTAATCGCGGTTGAGCCAGATCTGGAAGAGGGCGGCGCGCATCTGAGGATCGGTGAGGGCGTTCCAGATGCGTTCCCAGGTGAGGTTGAAGTAGTCCTGATTGGGCCACCAGATGCGGTGGTAATCGAAGCGATAGTAGGCGTCGCCCACCACCGGCTCGATGCGGCTGTAATTGGGTTCACCCACCAGGATGACCGGCAGTTCTTGCAGGTCGCGGGTGGGCGTGGCGCCGTAATAGCGCTGGTTGTAGTAATTGCGCAGGTACCACCAGTAGGGGTAAGTGGTCTCGTTATCGTAGGCCACGGCCAAACCGAGGCCGTCGGTGGTGCGCAGGGAGATCTCCTCGATGCGCTCGAGAGCTTGCTTGGGGCCGGAGGCTGAGTGGGCGTAGACCAATAACTCGGTGGGGTCATCGTAATTGATGTAGGCGGCCATAGCAGCAGCTCGAGCGGTGAGCAAGGCTAAAAAGGCGAAGACGGCGAGCATGCCCACGCGGAGGATTTGCCCGCCTCGCCAGGTCGACAGCAAGCGCGAAAGCCCCCAGCCGCTGAGCAATGAGACGATCAGGGAAAGCAGGAAACGGCTGGTGGCCTGGAGCTGGTCTAGCTCCTGGCCCTGGAAGGGCGGGGTTCTGCCGAACAGGGCGGCGAGCGTCCCCCCAAGCCCACTGAGGAACAACACCAGCAGGAGGACGGTCAGCCAGCCGCGCTTGACGCGAAAAGCGGCCCAGTCGACGCTTTCGATCAGGCGTCCGAAAGCCCAACCGGCCAGCAGCAGCATCGGCAGGGCGATGTGCACGGTGAGCCAGGGCATTTTCTCGCCGGCGATGCTGTAGGCTAAGAGACTGGTGACTGTCCAGAAGCCGAACAGTTGCAAGGCCAGCGAGCGCCCTTTGGCAGGCGGCATCTGGTAGTCCGCGTCGAATTCCTGGCTGTCGGCCGTTGGACGAGAGGGCTCCTGCCGACGCCTCAGCAGGCCCCGGAGGCCCAAGGCTCCTGCCAAAAGGGTGCCGAGCGCCGCCAGGTACTCGTAGACTGGCACCTGGACGAGCAGATAGTAGTACCACGGCTGACTGCCGCGCTGCACCCCTTGCTGCTCCAGCCAGTAGCCCAGCGAGCCGACCAGCCCGGTGAAGAAGCCGGCCCCGTTGGTGAAAACGGTGGTGAACAGCACGGTGAAGATGGCATAGAAGATGGCGTTGTTTTGCAGCCACAGGCGGGCGTTCCACCACAGGCCGATGGCCAGGGCGATCAGGATCATCGGCACCAGGAAGGCGGCCACGTGCAGCATGCTATCCATCGAGCTGTAGTCCAAGGGATCCCAGCCCGCCCAACGGATGGGGAAAGCCGAGAGGTGGGGCAGCACTAGGGTGCCCAGCAGCACGATCAGGTCGAAAGAGCGCTCCTGGCGAAAGGCCTTTATCCCTAGCCCACGCACCAGGTAGAAGACCGCCATGAGGAAAGCCATCACCCCCAACGCGCCAAAGACGAGCGTGGTCGGTGAGAGCGAGTCGAGCGTCGAACTGAGGCCGCTGCCCTGGGAGGCATCCACCGGCGTGAGGGTCTCCGCAGCGCTTAGCGTACCGGCGTTGTAGCTTATCAAGCCGACACCGAGCGCAATGGCGAACAGGATCAACCCGGCGAGCAGGAAGAACAGGAAGGCATCGCGGTCGGATTTGCGCTTCCAGGGGCGGGTGGAGACGCGCTGCAGAAAGAGGAAGCCGAGGAAGAGCAGCGCCTGAGCGGTGTAGATGAATGAGGTCTCTTTGGCGGCGAAGTGCAAGGCTGTGACCGCACTGAGATAGTACAGGTAGCGCGAGGTGCCGGTCTCCAGATAGCGCAGGATAGCCCATAGGGTGACCAACCCGAAAAAGGCTGCAAAGATCTCGTTGCGCACGTAGCGCCCATAATAGAGCATGAAGGGGGAGATCAGGAACAGCCCGGCGGCGACCAGAGCCCCGATGCGCCCCAGGTAGCGGCGATAGTTCCACAGGAAGACGACGGCGGCGATGCTGAAGATGGCGGCAGGGATGCGGGCGGTAAAGTCGTTATCGCCGAACAGGAAATACGAGAGCGCCACGAGATGGAATTGCAGCGGGCCGTGGCTGAGCGGAGCGTGCTGGTAGCCCTGACCTTTGAACAGCTTCCAGGAGAAGTAGACGTGGGTGGTCTCGTCGTGGCTCATCACGCGCGACTCGAGGTTGTAGAATCGGGTGAAGATCACCAGCAGGATGATGATGGCGAAGATGACCGTTTCCCAGTCGATCCGAATTGAAGACAGCAGGGGGCGATCTAACCAGTGGGAACGCCTTTCTTCTTTGACCTGCATATTCGCTCCTCAGTCGCGCACGCTCACAAGTGCGCTAATTGTAAGCCATGCCCTTTGATTCCCGCAAGCAAACACCTCAGCGCGCTGCTTTGGGTGGGCGACCTGCTTTCAAGCTGGCGACCTCGTCGGGGGTGAGGTGACGCCATTGGCCCTTCTTCAAGTTCCCCAGGTGCAGCGGGCCGATGCGGACACGTATCAAGCGCACCACCGCAAGGCCGAGCTGGGCAGCCACCCTGCGAAGCTGGCGCTTGTGCCCCTCGTGCAGGACCACCCGCAGCCAGGCGCCTTTGCCGTGAGTTTTCTCCTGCCATACCCTGGCCGGGGCGGTCTTGAAGCCGTCTTCTATCTGGATGCCGCTACGCCAGGCTTCTAATTGCTCCTGGGTGGGCTGCTGGCTGACCAGAATCCGGTACTCTTTCTCGTGCTGGTAGCGGGGGTGGGTGAGGTGGTTGGTGAGTTCGCCGTCGTTGGTCAGCAGGATCAGGCCCTCGCTTTGGCGGTCCAGGCGGCCGACGGGGTAGAGCCGCGCCTCTATGGGCACGAGATCGGTGATGATGGGGGCATCCCCTTGCTTGACTGTGGAGGAGATCACGTTGCGGGGCTTGTATAGGGCTACGTAGATCGGGGAAGCGATCTCGATCACCCGCCCATCCAAACGGATTTGGTCGCTTTGGGGATCAGCTTTGTCGCCCAACTGGATAGGTTGACCGTTGACGGTTACCCTTCCGGCGGCGATCAACTGCTCGCAGGCGCGCCGTGAGCCTACTCCAGCCTGTGCGAGAATTCGCTGTACGCGTTCCTTCGCCATGCTTTTTGAGCGCTGGGGATCAGGATTCCTCGAGGGGTGAAAGTGAGCTATCGACTTCTATTTCGGGTTCCGGCAGGTTGAGCGGGGGAAGCTCGGAGAGCGAGGCCAGCCCGAAATGCTGGAGGAACTCCGGCGAGGTGGTATACAGGATCGGGCGTCCGGGGCCTTCTGCTCGCCCCACGTCTTCGATCAGGCCCTTGCTGAGCAGGGTTCGGAGCACGCCGTCGCTGCTCACCCCGCGCACCTCATCGATCTGTGGCCGGGTGACGGGCTGCTGGTAGGCAATGATCGCCAGGGTTTCGAGCGCTGCCTGGCTCAGCCGGGTGGTGGCTTCCAGGCTCAGGAAACGCTCGACCAGGGCGGCAGTCTGGGGCGCGGTGGTCAGTTGGATGCCGCCGCGATGGTATTGCAGGCAAATGCCGCGCGTCTGGTATTGCTCTTCCAGCGTGGTGAGCTCTTTTTCCACCTGGCGTGGGGTGATCTCCAGGGCGGTGGCCAATTGGTTGATGGTCACTGGACCGGGGGCGACGAACAGCAAAGCCTCTAGTTGGGCAACCAAATCAAGGGGGGGAGGGGATTGCGGGCTATTTTTCTTTGCCATGCTATAATTGCTCGGTTGTTAGCGGAAGCGAAACGTGAACGAAATTTCTCGAGGTATGGAACCCAAAGAAGGATTATACCAGCAGCCCAGGCGTGGGGCAACGCGCCGGCTGGGGGTGTTGTTCGTATTGACATTCTTGGCCTTCACCCTGGCGGCTTGCGCTGCGCCGCAGTTGCAGCCCGGCCAGGTGACGGTGACCGTGACCGCCGATGGGCAAAGCTATTCTGTGAGCTTACCGGCAGGCAGCACCGTGCGTGATGCCATCGAAGCCACCGGCACGACTATCGCCGCTTTGGATCGTAGCGAGCCGACCTTCTACACTGTGGTGACCGCGGGCGCCGAGGTGCGCCTGATTCGGGTAGTTGAAGAGTTCGAGGTCCAAGAGTCGATCATCCCCTACGAAACGCAGATTCTGCGCAACGAGTCGCTGCCTGAGGGCGAGCAGCGCCTGATCCAGCCGGGAGTTAACGGATTGCAGGAGGTCACTTACCGCCGCGTGTACGAGGACGGCGTGGAGATTTCCAATACGCCGGTGAAGACCGTGGTAGTGCAGGAACCGGTGGCAGAGGTGTTGATGGTCGGCACCCAGGCGCCCTTCGCGGCCCTGTCGATCCCTGGCCGCCTGGCCTACCTGTCGGCGGGCAACGCCTGGATCATGGAGGGCAGCACCGGGGTTCGCCGCCCGGTGGTGACCACCGGAGACCTGGATGGGCGCGTGTTCTCACTCTCGCCCGATGGTGAATGGCTGCTCTTCACCCGCAGCGACCCAGACGAAGAGGTGCTCAACACCTTGTGGGTGGTTCGCGTGGACGACGAAGCGGGAACAGAGTTCGATCTGGGGGTGGAGAACATCGTGCACTACGCCGATTGGGTGCCCGACACGACTACCAACCAGATCGCTTTCTCCACCGTCGAGGTCAGCCTGACAGCGCCGGGGTGGACGGCCAACAACAATCTCTATTTCTTCAATTTTGACGGGGGCGGCGGGGTTTCCCAGCCTCGCACGGCGATCGCCTCGAGTTCTGGCGGGGTGTATGGCTGGTGGGGCATGACCTTCGCCTGGTCGCCGGACGGCGAGAACTTGGCCTACGCCCGTGCCGACGAGGTCGGGCTGGTGGATGTCGACGCCCGGACACTGACTCCCCTAATGGAGATCAACCCGCTGCGCACCGGCGGCGATTGGGCTTGGACACCGGGGATAAGCTGGGGAGCGGATGGCAATTATCTGTACGTGGTCGATCACCCGCCCTTGGAAGGGTTGGACGTGGCGGAGGATTCGCCGCTCTTCGATCTGGCGGTGGTCCCGCTGGTGGGTGGGGCGCCATTGAGTTTGGAAACGGAAGTGGGCATGTTCGCCTATCCCTTGGCCTCGCCCATGATAGAGCTGCCCTCCGGCGAAGTCACTTACTACGTGGCCTACTTGAAAGCCCTCAAGCCAGCCCAGAGCGAGACCAGCGGCTACCGTTTGATGTTAATGGACCGCGATGGCTCCAACGATAGCGCCATCTTCCCGCCGGAAGGCGCGCCGGGGCTGATGCCCGATCCGCGCGCCATGCGCTGGGCTCCCCAGCCGGAGGAGGACGGCGGCTTCCTCTTTGCAGTGGTTTATCAAGGCAACCTGTGGCTGGTGAACACCGACAGCGGCCAGACCAAGCAGCTCACTGGGGATGGCTCGGTGTCGGCGCTGGATTGGAAATAAGCGATAATTAGACCGATGAGGTCGATAGAGGAATAGCGATGAGAGTACTCGTGACCGGCGCGGCCGGTTTCTTAGGCTCGCATTTGTGCGACCGTTTGCTGGCTGAGGGGCACGAGGTGGTGGGGATGGACAACTTCATCACCGGCAAACGCGCCAACCTCGCCCATCTGGCCGGCCGAGCGGATTTCGTATTCATCGAGCACGACGTATCCAATTTCATCTTCGTGCCTGGCGAGGTGGAGGCGGTGATGCATTTCGCCTCGCCCGCCAGCCCCAATCCCAATTCGCCGGTGGGCTACCCCAACCTGCCGATCCAGACGATGAAGGCCGGCGCGCTGGGCACTCACAAGACGCTGGGTGTGGCGCGGGCTTACGACGCCCGCTTCATGCTGGCCTCTACCAGCGAGATCTACGGCGACCCGGAGGAGCATCCCCAAAAGGAGTCCTACTGGGGGCGGGTCGATCCGATCAGCGAGCGCTCGGTATACGATGAGGCCAAGCGCTTCGCTGAGGCGCTCACCATGGCCTATCACCGCTTCCACGGCCTGAACACCTCCATCGTGCGTATCTTCAACACCTTCGGCCCGCGCATGCACATCGATGACGGGCGCGTGGTGCCGAACTTCATCCAGCAGGCGCTGAGCGGCGAACCGTTGACCATCTATGGCGATGGGGAGCAAACCCGCAGCTTCTGTTACGTGGACGACCTCATCGAGGGCATCTACCGCCTGCTGCTCTCGGATGAGAGCCGGCCGGTGAATCTGGGCAACCCCGACGAGACCAGCATCAACGAGTTCGCTGAGATCATCAACCAACTCACCGGCAACCAGGCTGGCGTGGTCTACAAGCCGCGCCAGCGCGGCCCTGGGGATCCGCAGCGCCGCCAGCCTGACATCAGCCGGGCGAGGGAGGTCTTGGACTGGGAGCCGCAGGTCAGCCTGGAAGAAGGCCTGAACAAGACCATCGAGTACTTCAAGCAGGAGATGGGGCTGGAATGATCCTGCTCCGCAGCCCGCGCGAGCGCAAGCGCTTCGTCCGCTTCGCAATCGTGGGCGCTCTGGGGGCGGTGGTCGATTTCCTGGTATTCAACCTATTCAGCTCCCTGCTGGGGGTGAACGCGGTCTTATCTAGCGTGATCTCCTTTCTCACCGCAGTCTCAAGCAATTTCCTGTGGAACCGGGTGTGGACTTACCCGGATTCGCGCAGCAAGCCGGTCTTGCGGCAAATGCTGGAATTCACCGTGGTGAACGTGGTGGGTCTGGCGATCCGCACACCGCTCTTTGCGCTGCTGGAAAGCCCACTGCGGGGGCTGTTCGAGCGGCTGGCGCTGCCCGTGCCGATCAGCGCCGAGGTTTTGGGCCACAACCTGGGCCTGGCGATCGCTATTGGCGTGGTCTTGTTCTGGAATTTCTTTATCAATCGCTATTGGACCTACAGCGATGTGGAATAGCTTGGCGTTTGGCTGATGGGGGGGAGCGAGTATAATAGTGTCAGGACGGCCGTGATCCAACCTACCCCGATCTGATAGCCGTGAGTGGTGGCGCTATCGAGGCACAGAGCAAACGGAAGGTTTCATTTTCATGGAAGGCAAACCCCCCAGCGCATCCCGAGTGACCTTATCCCAGATGATGCAGCCCGAGCACGCCAACCCGCTCGGCAACGTACACGGCGGTTGGATCATGAAGCTGGTGGACGAGGCTGGCGGATTGACCTGCATGCGCCACGCCCAGCAGCGGGTGGTCACGGTGGCGGTCGATCAGATGACCTTTCGCCACCCGGTGCGGATCGGTGACCTGGTCACCCTCACGGCGGAGGTGAGCTACGTGGGCAGCACCTCGATGGAGGTCGAGGTGCGGGTGGTGGCCGAAAACCCGGTGACCGGCCAGTCGTGGCACACCAACACCGCCTATCTAGTCTACGTTGCCCTGGACGAAGACGGCCGCCCGACAGCGGTGCCGCCCTTGATCCCGGAGAACGAACAGCAACGCCGCCGCATGGAGCAAGGCAAAGCGCGGCAGGAATACCGCTTGGCTCAGGCCCGTCAGGCCGAGGATCAATTCGAGCAATGAGCTTCGAAGCAAGCTAACTCCCCATTCACCTTCGACAATCAGAAGGAGCAGATTGCAATGTCCAACGAAACTGAAACCAAAACCGAAACTAAAACTAAAACCGAAGAGGTCGTTCCCGCCAAGAAATTGAGCGTCGCCGAGCAGGCGCTCGAGAAAGGCTGGCAGCACTACATCGCCGACCGGGATCACTACAAAGCTGAGGCAGAGTTCCGCAAGGCTATCTCCAAGGAGCCGGAAATGGCCCGCGCACACTACGCGCTCGGCGTGATCTTGAGGGCCCAGAAGAAGAACAAGGAAGCGATCGCAGCCTTCAAAGAGGCCAAGCGCTTGCTGGATAAGCCGGACGGCGAGTTGGAGAACCGCGATCGCTCTATGCTTCAACTGATCGACTGGAACGTCCGCAATCTGAAGTAGCTTGATGAAAGGCTCGCGCTTGAGGATGGGGGTGAAGGACGAGCGAGAGATAGGATGAGCGGATTACGGGTAATATCAGGGAGCGCCGGCGGGCGTAAGCTGAAGGCTGTGCCGGGGAGCAGTACACGCCCGATCACCGACCGTGCCAAAGAGGCGCTGTTCAACATCCTACGCCCCGACATCCTCGGCGCCAGCATGCTGGATTTGTTCGCCGGCACAGGCAGCGTGGGAATCGAGGCGCTCAGCCGGGGGGCCTCCTTCGTGCGCTTCATCGAGAACAACCGCCGGGCGCTGCAAACCGTGAAGGCCAACCTGGCGCACACGCAATTGGAAGTCAATGCCGAGGTGGTGTTGGCGGATGCTTTCGTCGTGCTAAAGAAGCGGCCGGAGCGGGCCTTCGATTATTTCTATATTGCACCGCCGCAATATAAAGGCATGTGGTCGCGGGCTCTGCTGGCGCTGGATGCCCAGCCTGATTGGCTGGTGGAGGACGGCTGGGCGATTGCCCAGATCGATCCCAAGGAATACGAGGAACTCGAACTGACACACTTATCGGAATTCGACCGCCGCCGCTACGGCAGCACGATGTTAGTGTTCTACGAGCGCCTGCCGGAAGGCGCGGACTGACAGCTCTCTAAGGACTAAACGAACAGCCCCGCAATCGCGGGGCTGTGTTTTTCTGCAAGCCGGTATCTAGCTAGGGTGGAAATCCGTGGCCAGCTTATCGTTTTCGTCGTAGTGATAGTGGCCGATGAGCGGCGGGTCGCCAGGGCGCAGGGCGAGCACGCGCGGCAGCAGCTCGTGGAGGTCTTCGACGAGCGGGAGTTGGTTAACTTGGTTGATGGGCACCCATTCCAGAGTGCCCTCGGCGGAGGGGTGCAGTTCCCCTTCAGCGCATTCGCCGCGCAGCACGTAGATGCCGATGCCCACCTCCTCGCCAGCGTCGACCGTAATCGTTGCGCATAGCCACAGACTATCCGGCCTCAGACCGGTCTCCTCGAGCAATTCACGGCGGGCAGCGCTGAGCAGGTCCTCGCCGCGCTCGACGTGCCCGCCCACGCCGTTGTACTTACCGGCCCACAGGCGCTTGTCTGGGGCGCCCTTGAGCAGCAGCACACGATCCCGGCGCGTCAGGAAGACCAGCGTGCGGGGGATGAGCATGTAACGGTCGTGGGTGATGCCTTGCTCGGAGGAGGGCATAGAACTAAAAAGAGGGGAAGGCTGGTGGCCTTCCCCTCGCGTGGGTTCAGTCGGCCAGATCGGAGGTATCTTCCTCGCCGCCCACACCGGCAGCGGCCAGGTAAGCTTTCATGTCGGGCGCTACCTTGGGCGCTTGGATGAACTGCTCGACGTACTTGCGGGTATCGCTGATCGCCAGCAGGCTGAACAGTTGGCGGAATTGGTCTTCCCAGGCCTGGCAGATCGGAGCCTTGGCCTCCTTGGGGAGATTCCAGACCTCGGCCTTGAAGGCCCCGATGGCCCGCTTGCGGGACTTGTAATAGAACTGCTCCTCGGTCATGTCGGGCTTGCGCTCGTTGGCGTGGTTCTCGTCAAGATAGGCGTAGATCTCATCGCGCAAGTCATCGGGCAGGCGATCGTACATCATGTTCTGGAAGTTGGTCGCCAGGTGCACCTCGCAGGCTTCGGCCTCCACGAACTTGCCGAAGGCTTCCTGCGGGAGGGTCGAGGCGCCATGCTGCACGGCACCGGCCAGGCCATATTCGTCCCGGGCCACCTGGCTGAGGCGCAGAAGGGTGTCGAAATCGACCTTGACCTTCGCCACTGAGCCGTCCGGCAGCACGACCCCGCCGTGGGAGGTGCCGGTCTGGATGCTGATCTTGCTCAATCCGGTGGCGCCGGAAGCGAGCTTCTCCAGTTCGGCGTTGTAGCCATCGGTGTAGGCGCGCAACTCCTCTTCAGTGGAGTTCTGGCCGCCCACCTCGCCGATCTCGCCGCCCACTGATACGGTGACGCCCTCCGGCTCCAGCGAGCGGATGTAGGCAGTCAATTGGGCGCTCAACGAATAGTTCAAGTGTTGTTGCTCCGGGATGGTGGCTTTGCTCAGATCGACCAGCGTGGAGGTGTCGACGTCGATGTTGTAGAAACCGCCCTCGATGGCTTCTTTGCTCAAGGCTCGCACCGCTTCCAGCTCGGTTTCGGGGTCGTCGGCGTAGCGCTTGGCCGAGACCTGGAAGTGATCTCCCTGGATGAAGACCGGGCCGCGATAGCCCTCGGCGATGGCGGCTGCCAGGATGCTGGTGGTGTATTCGCTGGGGGGTTGGCCGGTGTAGCCGATTTCGGAGCGGGCGATCTCGAAGATCATGGCGGCGGCGTCCATGCTGAGCGCCACCCGGAAGACCGCCTTGGCGGCGTCAAAAGCCATAGCCCGCAGGTTCATGGCCGGGACGGTGAAGACGGGGGGGATTTCGCCGCGCCCACGCGCCAGGTACAGATCGTTAATCGAAGCCGGGATAATGCCCAATTCGAGCGCCGCAGCGCGCGTCAGGTAGCGCGCCAGGGCCTGGCGGGGACCGGAATCCAGGGCGGATGCGCGTGCCAATACCTCGGCCTTGTCCTTGAGCAGCGCGGCGTCTTTGACGCTGACGGCCCTATCGGAAACTTCCAGGCAGTCGCCTAGCTGGGATAGGAGTTCCTCTAGTTCTTTGGTGTGCATGGTGTTTTCCTCTCGGTTCAAAATCACAGGAACCCGTTTGAACTGAGTTCCTGAAGGTTGCTATGCTGTCAAACACTCGGTCATTTGGGGCAATCAAGGCGCCCAAGATGCTATTTTACCATGTCGGTCTGCCTCGTCACGCGCTGGCGAAAGAATCGGGCCGAGTTTGGGGGAATCTCAAGTATAATATTCTCGATATAGGAGCAATGAACCAACCATCTATTCCTGCGGTTTCCCTGAGGAGGAAGTGATGTCCGATTTATATGACAAGGTAACTGACCAACAAGATATCTTCAAGAAGATCGCTAGCAAGATCCCTGGCTTCAGTGGCTACATCGGGCGCCAGAATCGCCGGGCGGCCGACAAGCTGCTGCGCGAATCGGTGGCGGCTCGCTATGAAGAGCTGCACAAGAAGCTGAGCGAGTTGCAGCAAGACCTAACTCGCAAGGGTGAGATCACCGTGCTCGATGATTTGGAGACGGCGGCGACCAAACTGCGCACTTTCATCGACAAGATCCGCACCGCTTCGTACGGTTATTCCGGCTTCTTCGATGCCGTCAAGGTCAATGAGGAGGAGATCAAGAAGCTGTACGAGTTCGACGCTTCGATGCTCGACTCGGTGGATGCCATCGATCGGGCGATCGATAACGTGGCGGCCTCGGTCGGCACGGACGGATTGCCGGCCGCCATCAGCAATCTGGTTACCTTGGCTCGCGAATTGGTCACCAGCTTCGAACAACGCGGCCAGGTGATCACTTCGATGAGCAGCAGTGAGTAGCAAGCTGGATAGTGAGGAGGCTTAATAATGGCACGCATTTTTGACGTAGTTGAATATCCCAACGAGATGCGCGAGGAGATCGTGCACCGCTTCCCGGAGGATGGCTCGGGCGATTACCGTATCGGCTCCCAGGTTATCGTGCGCGAGTCCCAACGGGCGATCTTCTTCCGCGATGGCAATGCTCTGGACGTGTTCGAGCCGGGCCGTCACACCATCGCCACCGCCAACATCCCCAAGCTGATCGACTTCATCGGCAAGGCTTTCAACGAGCGCTCGCCCTTCACCGCCGAGGTCTACTTCGTTTCAATGCGCGAGTTCCTCGACCGCAAGTGGGGCACCCCGCAGCCCATCCCGCTGCAAACGCCCGGCGTGGGCCTGGGCTGGGTGCTGCTGCAAGGCTTCGGCACTTACGCCTATCAAGTCAGCGATCCGCTGCAGTTCGTCAACCAGGTAGTCGGCCAGCAGGGCAACTACCGCACGGCCGACATCGAGAACGACCTGCGCTCGCGTATGCTGCGCAGTCTGGCCGATACCCTCGGCGAGATGAAGGGCAAATACACCTCGGTGCAGGACCTGATCGGATTGCAAGAGGAACTGAGCGCCGGCATCCGCGCCAAGGTGTCCGATGATTTCGAGGCCCGCGGGCTGGTGCTGAAGTCCTTCGTGGTCGCCAGCATGACCCCCTCGACGCGCGGCGCCGAGGAGCTGCGCGATATGGGCCTGTTGGATACGGCCACCTACACCCAACTGCAAGCCGCCGACGCCATGCGTGAAGCGGCTGCCAACCCCAGCGGCGGTGCAGGTCTGACCGCCGGGATCGGCGCCGGTGTGGGTATCGGTAACGTGATGGGCGAGGCCCTCAAGGGTGCCACCTCCGGCGGCCAAGCCGGAGCAGGCGCTACCGCCATGCCCGACGTAATGACCCCCGCTGAGGCAGCCCAGTTCATGAAGGTCTCGGAGGAAGACGTCGTGGCGGCCATCGAGGCTGGAGACCTGAAGGCCAAGAAGATCGGCAAGGCTTATCGCATCAGCAAAGAGGCGGTCAACAACTTCCTGAAGGGTTAGAGCCTAGCCCGTTCAACGCAAAATCAAAAGTCCGGCGCAAGCCGGACTTTTTGCTTATATCAAATGCCTTAAGGGCTTCGTCTCCCTAGGCCCATTTTACTTCTTGGGATTCTTCAGGCCAGTCCGCAGCTTATTGCGCACTTCGCGCTTCACCCGCGCCGCCAGGCGATCTTCATATTGGGCCAGGAAGGCTTCAACGGCCTGGGGGTCGTGGGGTACCAGCTCGCGCAGCGCCCAGGAAAGCCCTTTGACCACCATGTCTTCGTGGTCATCCACTAGCATCTGGCAGATTTCCAGCGTGCGGGAGATATCCCCATAGCCGCCTTGAGAGCGCATGTTGAGCGCCACTGTGCAGACCAGCGCCGCCCGCCGCCACCACAGATCGTCGGATCGCGCCCAGCGGCGGATCAAACCATCATCGATCTGCCCGCGCAGCCAGGCTGGCCCTGCCAGGGTGCGGGCGAAGGAATCCACCGTCCACCAGCTGTTCATGCCCTGGCCGAGGGAGGTCAGTTCGGGCTCGCCCAGGCCTTGGAAGGCTTTGCGGTGATAACGGATAAGCTCAAACGCCGAACCCCAGTAGCCGTATTGCTTATGTAGCACCTCGACGAGCGCAAGCACGAATTCAGGAGGTGCATCTTTCAGTTCTTGTGTGTACTGCTTACGCACGGCGCGCACGCTGGGCGTATTTCGTACCGGCAGAGCGCGAATGGCGGCGTCGAACTCGGCGGCTAGGGCTTTGGGAGGCTTAGCTTCTTGGGTCATGTGACACCCCTATTCGGGCGTTCGAGTGGATTCTAGGAGTACTGCTTGGTGACCTGAGTGGTCTCGGTGGCGCCGAGTTGAGCGCGCCTCTCTTCACTATCCAGGTATAGACGCCACTCCTTCACCAGCCCGGCCTCGACCTTGGCCACCCAGATGATGGGATCGCGGATCTCCTCTTGGCGCGGCAGGCCGACATGCGACCCAGTGGTCCGGCCGACCAGGATGACCTCGTTCTCGACCAGGTAGATATCCGAGATGTGGATCATGTATTCGGGGCAGGCGGTGAAGTACTGCTTCCATCCGCTCTTCATGGTCTGGCGCCCCTTCTCCACGTCCCCCGCAAGGTCGACGAAAGTATGATCCTCGGGCATCAGGGCAACCAGGCTGTTTAGGTCGCCCCGGTTGATGCATTCCACAAAGCGCAGGGCGACGTCAACGGGGTTTTCTGCGCTCACGGGCGCGCTCACTTCTTGTTCTGTAAAAGTGAGTTCAGCTGCTCGGTCAAACCGAGGGGAACGGACTGCTCTTTGGCGCGTTTGCGGATGAAGTCCTTGAGTTTGTTGGCGTGCACGGTGAGCATGGGGGCATCCTCTACCTGCACCTCGGCCCGATCGTCGGTGAAGATCAGCAGCGGTTCGACTTCGACAAGGGTATCGCTCTCCCAGCGCTTGGCCAGGAAGCGATCGAGGCCCTTGAGTTCGTCGCTGACCTCCACCTGTGGGCGTCCCAGGCCTTCCTGCGCCAGGAATTTCAGGAGCACGTTGCCGCCGATCTGGCGATAGCGACCGCGTTTCTCGTCAAAAGTGATCGTGCCGGGGGAGTTGTTGGGGTGCAGCAGCAATACCCCGGCCGGGCCCACCAGCAGATGAGGAACCGGGGTGGTGTAGTGGTAGAGCGTGTAGCTTTTATCCAGCCCTTTGAGCGCCTTATCGATGTATTCGTCGGGGCGCGGCCGCTGAGCCCAGCGCTTGCCCATGTAAATGCTGATCTGCGAGAGCAAGAAGCCGAGGATCATCAACACCAGGGAATAGAACAGCAGCTCCACGTGCTGGAAAGCGATGTAGGTGGCTACGGCCAGAAAGGCCAGCCCCAGTATGTGGACGATGTTGCTGATCTTGGCGTTGCGAGAGATGAGCTTTTCGTCTGTGACGATGTTCATGATTTCTTCCTAAGATAGTCCGGTGGGTTGTTTGGATCAAGCCGTTTCTTTGCTCGCCGCCAGGCGTTCGGCGATCATCTTGCGCATGGCTTCGAGCAGGCCGGTTTCGACTGCCTGGCGGGCCTGGCGGATGGCGCTCACCAAGGCGCGTGCGTCCGAGCGCCCGTGGCCGATGAGGACCAGCCCGTCGATGCCCAGCAGCGGCGCAGCGCCCACCTCGGCGGGGTCGAGGTCCTTGCGCAGGTCTGCGAAGGCCGGTTTCGCCAGCAGGCCACCGAGCTTGGTGCGCGTCGAGGACATGAGACTATCCCGCAGGCGGGTGACGATCAGCTTGGCGATGGCCTCGCTGACTTTGACCACCACGTTGCCGGTGAAGCCGTCGGTGACCACCACGTCAGCCTCCCCGCCGAACAATTCCTTGCCCTCCACGTTGCCGATGAAATTCAGCCCGCTCTCCTCCAGCAGAGGATAGGTCTCTTTCACCAGATCGTTGCCCTTGCCAGCCTCCTCGCCGTTGGAGAGCAGCCCAATGCGCGGGTGGGTCACGCCCAGTATCCGCTCGGCGTAGGCCGAGCCCATCAAGGCGAACTGCACCAGGTATTCTGGTTTGCATTCGGCGTTGGCGCCGATATCGAGCAGCATGCAGTGTCCCCCAGAGACCGGCAGCACGGCGCACAAGACCGGTCGTTTGACGCCACGGATCCTGCCCAGCCGGAAGAGGCCGTTGGCCATCGCCCCACCGGTATTGCCGGCGGTCACCATAGCGTCGCCCTGGCCGGATTTGAGCAGTTCCATGCAAACCGCCATCGAGTTCTCGGCCTTGCGGCGGGCGCTGGTCGAAGGCTTGTCGTCCATCTCAAGCACCTCGGCGGCGTGCACGATCTTGACCGGGGCGTTTTTGTGGTTGATCTCGGCCAGCAAAGGCTCGAGCATTTCCTGTTTCCCGACCAGGGTGATCTCATCGCCGAAGATCTCGGCGGCCTGCACGGCGGCCTGCACTTCGGGGTGGGGGTAATCGTCGCTGCCCATGGCGTCTAGGATGATGCGCATGGTTCTCTCCTCGCACTGTATGGTGGGGTAGGCATCATGCAAGGGCTCGCTTAGCCCTTGGCTTGACATTCATCTAGGGGCGATTATAATACGTCTTGCATTTCCTGCGCTGGTGCTGGAACTGGTAGACAGGCGTGGTTGAGGGCCACGTGCCGCAAGGCGTGGGGGTTCGATTCCCCCCCAGCGCACACAAACCGCCGCAAGGCGGTTTGCGGTTTAATCCGGAATGAAGGGAATCATGCCCGTTTACCTCCGGTATCGTATAATTATGCGTAGTTCTTCCCTTTCCACGGTTGCAACGCTTGGAGGTCAGATATGCATCCCATCTTTCCTAGCCAGGAGTGGCTTGATGGATTTGAAAATCATCTGAACAGCGATGAGAAGTATGCCCAGATAGCCAAAAACTGGGAGGGCTCTGTGCTGTTTGATGTCCAGCCCAGCGGGGCGTTGGAAAAGCGCTTGTACCTCTTCCTGGACCTGTGGCATGGGAAGTGCCGCGGGTCGCAAATGAGCGATAGCGGCGATCCGCCGGAAGCGGATTTCGTCTTGCAGGCCTCCTACGACCGTTTCGTGGAGGTGCTGCTTGGCAAGCTGCATCCCATGCAGGCCATGCTGACCCGCAAGCTGATTTTGAAGGGCAGCATGACCTATATGATGCGCAACGTCCCCACCGTGCTGGAATTCGTGCGCTGCGCACAGGATGTCACCGACAGCTACGTTGGCCAGGAATGACCCGGCGGATACAGGGCTAACATGGCATTGCAGCCGATCCTGAAAGTTGATTTGTCCACCGGCGACTTCGAGCCTTACGAAGTCCCGCTGGAGTGGCAGCACGAATACCTCGGCGGGGCCTCGCTGGCCGCCCGCCTGCTCTACGAGCAGCTCACCCCCGACCTCGACCCGCTCTCCCCGGAAGCGCCTCTGCTGTTTCTGAATGGCCCTCTATCGGGCACCTCCGGCCCGGCGGTGGGGCGCTTTGTGGTGTGTTCGCGCTCCCCGGCGACCGGCCTGTGGGCCGAATCCAACTGCGGCGGGTTCTGGGGACCAGAACTGCGCAAGGCGGGCTATGACGGCCTGTGGATCACGGGGCGGGCGGAAAAGCCCGTCTATCTGTGGGTGCAGGATGGGGAGGCCGAGATACGGCCTGCCGAGGATCTGTGGGGCTTGGATACCTATCAAACGCAGGAAGCCGTGCAGAAGGAATTGAACGCTGGCAAAGTGCGGGTGGCCGCTATTGGGCCGGCCGGTGAGGCGGGCATCCCCTTTTCGCTGATCCTGTGCGACCACGGGCGCGTGGCCGGGCGCACCGGTATGGGGGCCGTGATGGGCGCCAAAAACCTCAAGGCCATCGCCGTGAAGGGCAATGGGGCGCTGCCATTGGCCGACCCTGAGCGTTACAAACAACTGCGCTCCGAGGTCAACCGCGCGTTACGGGATGACAACCAGACCCACGCCCTGCGCGATATGGGCACCGCGGCGACGGCCGATTACTTCGATTACCTCGGCGAGATGCCCAAGAAAGGCTTCACCGCAGGGCTGATGGAAGGGGTGGAGCGCATCTCCGGCGCCACCGTTGCCGAGACCATCCTGGTGGGCGTGAGCGCCTGCCACGCCTGCGTGATCGCTTGTGGCCGGGTGGTGCGGCTCGACGATGGCGCTAAGCGTAAGGGGGCTGAGTACGAGACCTTGATGGGCTTTGGCCCCAACCTGTGGCTGGACGATCCGGCCTTCGCCACCCGCATGGGCGAGCTGTGCGACCGCTATGGCATGGATACGATCAGCCTGAGCGGGACGATCGCCCTGGCCTTCACCCTCTTCGATCTGGGATTGATCGACGAGAATGATACCGGCATGGCGCTGGAATGGGGGAATCGGGGGGCTGTCGAGGAACTGGTGCATCTAACCGCTCGGCGGGAGGGCTTTGGGGCCTTGCTGGCAGAGGGCTCGCGCGCCCTGGGGCGGCATTTCGGGGCTGAGGAGCGCGCTGTGCAGGTCAATGGACTGGAGGTGGCCTATCACGACCCGCGTGGCGCTTCCGGCATGGCACTGGTGTATGCCACCTCGCCACGCGGCGCCTGCCACAACCAGTCGGATTACTTCCTCGTCGATATCGGCCAGGTGGAGGAGGAACTGGGGCTAGAGTATTTCCCCCATCAGGGCGGTGCTGAAAAAGCGACCAACGTCGCCCGGCACCAGAATTGGGTCACGCTGTTCAATTCCCTGGTGGAGTGCATCTTCGCCAACGCCGCCCCGCACGAGGTGGTGGAACTGATCAACGCCGCTTGCGGGCTGGATTGGACGGTTGGGGAGGCGCTGGAGGCTGGTGAGCGCGGCTGGAACCTGAAGCGCGCCATCAACCACCGCCTGGGCCTGAGGCGCGCCAACGACCGCTTGCCACAGCCGCTGCTCGAACCGCTGCCCGATGGCGGCTCGGCGGGCTACGTGATCGATTTCGAGGCCATGCTGGAAGCCTATTACCAGGCGCGCGGCTGGGATGCGGATAGCGGCTATCCCACCCCGGAGAAGCTCAGGGAACTCGGCTTGGAGTGGGTGATCGCCGACCTTTACCCGGATGGCTGAATTGTGCGGTCTGCTGCCTGCCTCCGTACTTGCATATCCCCGTAAATGGGATAAACTGGGGGCGTGAGGTGAATATGAGGATCCGATACGTCACTGTGCCAGAAATGCTGGAAATCGAGCGGGCCGCTGATGCTGGCGGCCTGAGCTACGCCGAGATGATGGAAAATGCCGGCCGTGGCCTGGCAGAAAAAGTGGCTATTTCGTATAGCCACGAAGAGAAAGGTGGCGTATTGGCGCTGGTTGGCAAAGGAAACAATGGTGGCGACGCCCTGGTGGCATTGACTTATCTGGCCGAACAGGGCTGGTCAGTCTGCGCCTATGTGATCGAAGGCCGTCCGGATGATGACCCGCTGATCGAGCGCCTGCGGGAAGGCGGCGGAGAGATCATTCACGCCGAGGACGACAGCCGCAACCGCAAACTGCGCGGTTGCCTGGCGAAATATGCCGTGTTGCTGGACGGTCTGCTGGGCACGGGGATCAAGCTGCCCCTGAGAGGGCCGTTTCCCAAGCTGCTCGACGCCGTAGGCCGCATTCTGGATGAATTGGAACAGCGCCTGGTGGTCGTGGCGGTGGATTGCCCCTCGGGGATGGATTGCGATAGCGGCGAGGTGGCGGTGGAGTGCTTGCCTGCCGATGTGACGGTGTGCATGGCGGCGGTCAAGCGTGGCATGCTGCGTTTGCCAGCTTTCGCCTTTCTCGGCGAGCTTGAGGTGGTCGATATCGGCTTGCCGGAGGGCCTCAAGCCCTGGAAAGCGGTGAAGCGCGGGGTGGTGGACGAGGCCTTCGTCGCCCAGGTGCTCCCACCGCGGCCGTTGGATGCCCACAAGGGCACCTTCGGCACTGCCCTGGTGGTGGCCGGATCGACCAATTACACCGGCGCGGCCCTGCTGGCAGGGGAGGCTGCCTACCGGGTGGGGGCGGGCCTGGTGACCCTGGCCGTACCCACGCCGCTGCACGCCGCCCTGGCCGGGCAGCTCCCCGAGGCCACCTGGCTGCTCTTGCCCCACGAGACCGGGGTGATTGGCGCCAACGCTGCCGGGTTGCTCAGACAGCACCTGGAGCGTGCCACCGCCATGTTGCTCGGCCCTGGCTTCGGCATGGAGGAGACCACCGGCGATTTCCTGGCGCGCTTGCTCACCCATTCTGGAGGGAATCGGGGATTGGGTTTTGTGGCAAAGAAAGAGGTGGATGATTTTACACTGCCACCGCTGGTGATCGACGCCGACGGCTTGAAGCTGCTGGCGCGCCTGGAGGATTGGCCGGAGCTCTTGCCCAAGCCCGCCGTACTCACCCCCCATCCTGGCGAGATGGCCGTGCTCACCGGTTTGGGTACCGAAGAGATCCAGGCTGACCGCATCGGCGTGGCCGAGCGCTACGCCAAAAAGTGGGGGCACGTGGTGGTGCTCAAGGGCGCTTTCACCGTGATCGCCTCACCGGATGGCAACACTGCAATCTTGCCGGTAGCCCATCCGGCGCTGGCGCGCGCCGGCACCGGCGACGTGCTGGCTGGCTTAATCGTCGGGCTGCGCGCCCAAGGCGTGGAAGCCTTCGATGCGGCTGCGGCGGGCGCTTGGCTGCACGCAAAAGCCGGGCTGGCGGCCGCTGAGTATTGGGGCACTTCAGCCACCGTGCTGGCTGGAGATTTGCTGGGGAGCCTGGGGGAGGTGCTGGCGGATGTCTATCCAGAGGATTGAACGCGCCAGGCTTGTCTTGTAGCTAGCCGATAACAGAACCCCTCCCGTCAGGTTGACAGGAGGGGTTTCATATTAATAGAAACCGCGCCCCAGGGGAATCTAAGTTAGTTGTAAAGCGGGCGCGCGGCCGTCTCTCGGGCAGCTATTCCTTGCTGCTCTTCTTCTTGCTGGAGCTTTTCTTCTTCGCCGGTTCGTCCTCGGCCTTGGCCTCTTCTTTGGGCGGCGTTTTGGCGGCTTCGGCGATCCGTTCTGCTCGGGCTTTCTGCTCGTCGATCAGCACCTGGCCGCGTTGTTTTAGCTCGCCAGCGCCTTCACGCACTTTTACGGCTAGTTCGTCGGCGCGGGCGCGCGCTTCGGCAGCGGCGGCTTCGGCACGGGCGTAGGCTTCCTCAAGCGACTGCGCCGCTTTGTCCTTCAATTCGATGCCTTTTTCCTTGATCAAGGTGCGGGTTTCTTCGCCGGATTGTGGCGCCATCAGCAGTGCGACCACCGCACCGACCAAACCGCCGAGCATAAAACCGGACAAAAAGCTTCCAAAGTCGCTGTCTCGTCTCTCAGACATATCCTTTTCTCCTTCCGTCACTAATTCCTAGAAGATATATTGCTAATTTGCTGTTAGCGGCCGGGACGGACCATTTTGAGCAGCCGCCGAAGTGCGGCCATGTAGCTATTGGCCCGGATCACCGGTTGCACGAGATTGTCGCTCAAAAAGGTGGCCGTACCCCGCAGCGTGTGGGCTGTCTCGCTGGTTGATTCGAGGATCGGTCTGACCTCGTTCTGAAGCAGGTTGATTAATCGAGCCAACTGCACGATCAGCACGATCAGCGCCAGGCCGACCACCAGGAACTCCAATGCCATGAAAATGATGAACACGTCGCGAATGGTCTCGGTGGGCGCGCCGGGCTGCAACAGGTAGATCACGGCCACTACGAATAAGGCCAGAATCAGCACGGCCACGACCGACAGCCCGATCAAGGCCAGACGCTGCCGGTTTGACTGAGAGGCGGCCTCGGGTTCCTGATACTCGTTAGGCCCTGTATTCTCGTCAATGACCAATTTGTGCTCGTATGGTTCCATCACATCGTATTATAGCACAGCCATTTGAATCACTCTCCACCACCCGTCCAGACGGCGAGTGCGGCTGCTAATTGGGCCGCTGCGGGCTTGCCGCGGATGGAAGCGGAGGCGTCGGCCAGGGCCAGCGGGGGGTAGAAGCCCTGGGAGATCAGCCCGCTGATCCAGGTGCGCTGGTTCACGGCTTCGAACACGGCCGTGTAGGCCTCCACCTGACGCTGAAGGTCGACCAATGCGGGTTCCAGGCAGGCGTTGTCGCCGGGTATCAGGCAATCGGCCGCGCTGGCGGAGGAGGGGCTGGCTACGCCCAATAGCAGCGGCTTGCCCAGGGCGCTTTGCAGGGGCTGGGCGAGCTGGTCGAGCTGCTCGCCGATCTGGGCAGCCAGTTCGTTGATGGGGGCGGGAACCTCCTGGGTGCCCAGCGGGTCGCTCCACTCCAGGTAGATCTGGTCGTAATCGCTCAGGAAGGGGGGGAGGTTTGCGAGGCCGTCGGGGAAGGGCAGTGCCCAGGTCAGCGCGCCCTCGAAGCGCGCGTCCAGATCATCGGCCAGAGTGTGCCAGCGCGCTTCCACGTCTTCGGGAAGGCCAGAGGGGATGCCGTCCGGTAGCGTGCCGCCGGGAAGCGCTGGGGCCAGCCAGTCGCCGCCCACGATGAGCATATCGGCCCCCTGGCGCTGGGCCAGGTCGGCGTGGTGGATCAAGAAGGTGTGATAGCGCTCGAACCAAACCGCCCACCAGGCGGGATGATCGGATTTCTCCAGCCACCAAGTCTCGGCGTCGGCCGGGAAGTTGACCTGGGGGTAAATGGCGACC
>Ga0068714_10001820_pt1 | contig 29248 bp, 32 predicted proteins | sample MTBNYHSulfiMetaG_FD_62988 | JGI IMG/M metagenome (GOLD analysis project Ga0068714, IMG submission 62988) | Enrichment culture microbial communities from rom New York Harbor, USA that are MTBE-degrading - MTBE-NYH (New York Harbor Sulfidogenic)... | ecosystem: Environmental > Aquatic > Marine >...
TTATTGCCCGTGAAATTCAAAAAGATATTTTCATAGAGAGAGACTTCGGAGCCGGGCTTGTCCAACAATCGGTTCAGATTGTGGTTCGCTTCGCTCTCACAATCTAACCTTATTCGTTAGGCATTGTATGCATTGAAGCCATGCCCCATGACCCAAAAGAATGCAACGTAGTATAGCGGGGTACTCAAAAGCCCAAAGTACTGCCATAGCGGACTATTTGCATAACCAAGTGCCGTGAGTGAAATGATAAATGCAAAAGACACAAGCCAGAATAGCGTGGTTACCTTGATGGCTGTTGGAAATGCAAATATTACATACCGCTCTATGAAATTATTGGCATCGATATTTGCATTCATTTTGAACAACCTAATGAACCCACCAATTACAATAAATAGAGATATCACATAACCGACCATGGTTGTGGTGGTAATGGTGTACTTAAACATCCACAAAGGCACTGCCATTGCCATAATGCTGAAAATAGAGCCTGCAATTAAATACTTTGCCTTACCCCACTCGCTTATTTGGCCGGAGGCAAGGTCAGTAGCTGCCGCAGTTACATTCCAATATCTCATATTCTTGTTGCCTAACGTGGTTTAGACAGAATATCCATTATTGGAAACATTCCCAATACCGAACACAAGCATCCACATCCAAACATTAGTTTCCACTATCATCCACCCCATACTCCTCAACCCTCCCCTTCAACCCCAACCCAACGGCAGTGCGGTAAGCCATCTTCCACCGTTTCAGTTCAGGCAGCCACTGTGCCCGGCGGCCTTGGCCTGGTTGCGCAGCTCACTCTCTGCGTAATCGATACGGGCAAGAACGTTCTGGTTTGGGTGGGGAAACAACCGCTTCTCGGTCCTGTGCGGGAGGGAAGCAAGGGGGATTCATCGACGATAAGCTCGACGATGGTCAGGCGGCGCTGTCTTGCCGGGTCGTTGCGGCCGCACATAGAGCAGCCGCTCGCCAAAGCGCTGCTGGTAGCGTTTGGTGCCGTTCATCCCTGGTGTGAGTCGTTTGCGGCATTCCATCGTCATGCTCCTTGCGAATTCCCATTGGCTGAACTTATCCCATTTTCCCCTACGGGGAAAGCACTGGAAGAATGTCCAAGTTATGCAGTCAAAATTACTCCACTACCCAGTTCACTACATCCCGCATACTCAAAAACATCGTCGCACTGTCCAGCATCGGCTCGAAATCGAAACGCTGGTAGAAACTGGCGGCCTGCTGATCGATGGGCTCGACCACCACGGCCCAGACCGCGACATCCTCCGAGGCGGCAACGATACGTTCCAGGGCATCGAGCAGCAATTGGCTTCCCAGCCCCAATCCCTGACAGGAAACATCCACCGCCAGTTCGCCAATACGCGCCGCGGGTATTGGATACCTGGGCAGGCGCTGAGCGGCATCTGCCGGGATGTTTTCAAAGGCGATTTCCGCTGCCGACAGGGTGTAGTAGCCGACAACAGGATTGCCCTGCTCAGGCAGCATAACGAAGGCCCTGGCTATGCCGTTGTCGTCGTTCTGGCGGGCGAACTGGCGCAGGTATTCGTTGAGGAAGGGATGGCCGCAATCGAATCCCTTCCGATCGTGGCCCTTGCTGATGGGCTCGATGAGATAGCGCTGCGGCTCACCCATCGGCCATTAACGCACTACGGCGCGCTTTCGTCTTGCGCAGGGATTCGGGCAGCGGCTGGGCCGGGCGGTCGAGTGCCGCGAGGAACCGATCCCGGTCGCGGTCGCTAAGCACCACTGCCTCGCGGCTGCGCAGGACTCGTGCGGCCTGCTCCTGGGCGGCGGCGATGATAAAGGTGGACAGATTCATGCCGACAGCCTCGGCGGCGGCGGTAAAACGCCCCTTTAGCTCTTCCTGGACACGCAGGTCGATTCGTTCAGCTTTTGCCATTGGTCTATCCTCCTGTTCCTGACAAGGATAGCGATTTGTACGGAAAGTGTCCACACAATGGGGTTCGGTCATAGCATCAATACCTCCTCATCTGCCCCACCAGCACCCCCTGGATCGCCACCTCGTCGGGCGTATAGCGCATCGGCTTCAGCGCCGCATTGGCCGGATGGAGGATCACCTGCCCCGGCTTCTGCTCGATACGCTTGAGGGTGGCCTCCTCGCCGCGGACCAGGGCGACGACGATCTCGCCGTTGCGGGCGCTGTCGCGCTGCTCGATCACCACGTAGTCGCCGTCGAAGATCCCCTCGTCGATCATCGAGTCGCCGACCACCTGCAGCACGTAGCAGGGCTTGCCGGTCTGCATGAACTCGGGGATGGCCATGTATTCGGGCTGGGGCAGCGCCTCGATGGGACGGCCGGCGGCGATGCGGCCGAGGAAGGGGACGCCCTCCTCTTCCGCGTTCTCGGCCAGGCGCACGCCGTGGCGCTTGCCCTCCAGCGGTTCGACGAGGCCGGCCTCGACCAGGGCCTGGATGTGCTTGTGCAGCGAGCCGCGGGAGCTCAGCCCCAGCGCCTGGCACAACTCGTCCAGGGTCGGCGGGTGGGCGAAGCGCGCCTGGTTGTCGCGCAGGTAGTCGTAGATTTCTTGCTGGCGTCGGGTCAGTTTCATCATGGGGCTTGCCTGTTCTCCACCGGTTCTCTATTCTAGCACACAAGAACGAACAGAGAACCTAGCATGAGTACGCCCGCCCCACAAGTCACACCGCTGTTCCAGGACCCGGTCGAGGCCCTCGCCGCGCGACTGCGTAGCAAGCACAGGGCGCAGATCACCGGCGAGCTGGTGATCCCGGCCAAGGTCGGCAGCTTCGCCCCCTTCCCCGCCGCGCTCGACGAGCGGCTGGTTAGGGCGCTCACCGGCCGCGGCGTCGAGCGGCTCTACAGCCACCAGGCGGCGAGCTGGGAGAGCGTGCAGGCGGGCCGCCATACGGTAGTCGTCACCCCCACCGCCTCGGGCAAGACCCTCTGCTACAACCTGCCGGTGCTGCAGGCGGCGCTGCAGCGCAAGGCCAAGGCGCTGTATATGTTCCCGACCAAGGCGCTGGCGCAGGACCAGGTGGCGGAGTTGCTGGAGCTGAACCAGGCGGGGAACTTGAGCGTGCGCGCCTTCACCTTCGACGGCGACACCCCGGGCGATGCGCGCAAGGCAGTGCGCACCAAGGGCGACATCGTAGTCACCAACCCGGACATGCTGCACCAGGGGATCCTGCCCCACCACACCAAGTGGGCGCAGTTCTTCGAGGCCCTGGAGTACGTGGTGATCGACGAGATGCACACCTACCGCGGGGTGTTCGGCTCGCACGTGGCCAACGTCATCCGCCGCCTGCGCCGCATCTGCCGCATCTACGGCGCCGACCCGCTGTTCATCCTCTGCTCGGCGACCATCGCCAATCCCGGCGAGCTGGCGGCAAACCTCGTCGGCGAGGAGGTCCACGCCATCACCGAGAGCGGCGCACCGCAGGGGGCCAAGCATCTGTTGCTGTGGAACCCGCCGGTGGTCAACCCCGACCTCGGCATCCGCGCCTCGGCCCGCTCGCAGACCACGCGCATCGCGCGCATGGCGGTGCAGCAGGGACTCAAGAGCATCCTCTTCGCCCAGTCGCGGCTGATGGTCGAGGTGCTGACCAAGTACCTCAAGGACAATTTCGACAAGGATCCGCGCAAGCCGGCGCGCATCGCCGCCTACCGCGGCGGCTACCTGCCGAACGAACGCCGAGCCATGGAGAAGAAGCTGCGCGAGGGCAGCATCGACTGCGTGGTCGCCACCTCGGCGCTGGAACTCGGCGTGGACATCGGCGCGCTCGACGTGTGCGTATTGAACGGCTATCCCGGCACCATCGCCGGCACCTGGCAGCGGCTGGGGCGCGCCGGGCGGCGCCAGCGCACCGCGCTCGGCGTGCTGGTGGCAAGCTCCCTGCCGCTGGATCAGTACATCATCCGCAACCCGGAGTTCTTCCTCGGTGCATCCCCGGAGCAGGCGCGTATCGATCCGGACCAGCTGCTGATCCTGCTCGATCACATCCGCTGCGCCGCCTTCGAGCTGCCGTTCAAACAGGGCGAGCGCTTCGGCGGCGAGGAGCTATTGGAGATGCTCGCCTACTTCGAGGAGAGCGGCATCCTCCACCGGGAGGGCGAGCAGTGGCACTGGATGGCCGACAGTTACCCGGCCAACAGCGTCTCGCTGCGCTCGGTGGCCGAGGGCAACTTCGTGGTCATCGACACCACCGAAGGAAAACAGACGGTGATCGCCGAGGTCGATTTCAGCTCGGCGCCGATGACCATTTACGAGGGGGCGATCTACATGATCCAGTCCGCCCCCTACCAGGTCGAACGGCTCGACTGGGAGGGGCGCAAGGCCTTCGTCACCCGCACCCGCGCCGACTACTACACCGACGCCATCGACTACACCCGGCTGAAGATCCTGGAGAACTTCGCCGAGGAGAAAGGGCGCCAGGCGGCGATGGCCCACGGCGAGGTCCACCTGGTGCGGCGCATCGCCGGCTACAAGAAGATCCGCTACTACAGCCACGAGAACATCGGCTACGGCAACATCGCCCTGCCCGACCAGGAGATGCACACCACTTCCGTGTGGTGGCAGGTCGAACCGAGCAAACTGGACGAGAGCTTTCCCAGCCGCCAGCAGGCCCTCGACGGTTTCCTCGGCGCCGGCTACGCGATGCACCACGTGGCGGCGATGCAGATGCTCTCCGAGCCGCAGGACATCGGCCGGGCCGTCGGCGACGGCAACGCCAGGTGGTTCGCCACCGTCGGCAGCAACGGCCGCGGCACCCTGCGCGACAGCGAGGGCCAGGCGCTCGAGCCGCTCGCCCTGCAACAGTTCACCCCCACCCTGTTCCTCTACGACAACTATCCGGGTGGCATCGGCATCAGCGAGCCGCTGTTCGGCAGAAAGCAGCAAGTGGTGGAGCATGCCGCGCGACTGGTGAACGAATGCGAATGCGAGTATGGCTGCCCCAGCTGCATCGGGCCGATCCTCGCCGGCGACGAGGTGCGCGGCTACTCGCCGAAACAGGCGGCGCTGAGGGTGTTGTCGTTGTTCAGAGGTGAGGAGCGTCAGTGAATGCGATTGCCGGCGACCGGGGCACTGCTTGGATTGCTTCGCCTTGCTCGCAATGACAAAACCCTGATGCCTGTCATTGCGAGGAACAGTAGTGACGAAGCAATCTGTCGATATCAGCGGCTCGACGTGAGATTGCTTCGCCTTGCTCGCAATGACAAAACCCTGATGCCTGTCATTGCGATGAACGGTAGTGACGAAGCAATCTGTCAACATCAGCGGCTCGACATGAGATTGCTTCGCCTTGCTCGCAATGACAAAACCCTGATGCCTGTCATTGCGATGAACGGTAGTGACGAAGCAATCTGTCGATATCAGCGGCTCGACATGAGATTGAGTCGCTTTGCTCGCAATGACACATCCAAGACGATTGGCAACATGTTTCGCCCCCCCAATTTACTTCACTCGGCAGAGCAATTTTTATGACACTCAAATCACGCCTTTCACAATTGCAGTCGCAGGCAGGCGCCCGGCCTGTCGCCGCGCCGCCGGTTGTGCCGCCTACCGCCACCCCGCTGCGCGAGCGCCTGGCGCACCTGCGGCCAGAGCGGGTGCAGGGCCGCCCCGTTGCGGCATTCGCCAGGATGAGTGCCGGGAATTTGGCGCATGCGGTCAACGGCGAGTTTGTCGCCGACGGGTTGATCAAAATCGAGGAGTTCGTACCGCTGGCAGGCAGGATTGGCCGCTGCGAATTGAGCGCCCTGACGGATATTCCCCTGCTTCCCGGTGAGACGGAACAGCAACCGGGTGTCTACATCGACACCGAGACCACCGGACTGGCCGGCGGCAGCGGCACCCTCGCCTTCCTGGTCGGCGTAGCGATCGTCCGCGACGAGTCGATCCAGCTGGTCCAATTTCTCATCACCAGCTTCGCCGCCGAGGCGGCGCTGCTGGCCGAGGTGGAAAAGGTGCTGCCGGCAACTCATCGCCTGGTGAGCTACAACGGCAAGAGCTACGACCTGCCGCTGCTCACCACCCGCTTTCGCATGCAGGGACTCTTCCCCGCCTTTTCCGGGCGCGAGCATCTCGACCTGCTGCACCCGGTGCGGCGCCTCTTTGCCAAACGCTGGGACGATTGTCGCCTGCAGACGGTCGAGAAAAATCTGCTCGGTTTCCACCGCGTGGACGATCTGCCCGGGGCCGAAGCACCCGAAGCGTGGTTCGCCTTTCTGCGCGCCGGTTACGGTGAGAAGCTCATCAAGGTGGTGGAGCACAACCGGCAGGATATCCTTTCGCTCGCCGCCGCCCACGCCACACTTGCACAGGCTATTGCCGCTCCCCGCTGCCACAAGGCAGACCTCTACGGCCTGGCGCGCTGGCTGTCGGAGGTCGACGAACGACAGGCACTGGCACTGCTGCAAAGCGAATGGGACGGGCTGTGTGATGACGGCAAGCGGCTGCTGGCGCAGCTGCTGCGGCGCGACGAAAACTGGGGCGAGGCGCTACCCATATGGGAAGGGTTGGCCGACAAGGGGTGCGTGGAATCGCTGGAGCGGCTGGCCAAATACCACGAACATGTCAGCAAGGATCTGGCAGCGGCGCTGCATTACAGCGACAGGCTGCCGGGTTCACGGGCGGATCGCCATCGGCAAAATCGTTTGCGCACTAAATGCATTAACATGATGGGATTCATCCCATCCTACGCAGAAGATCCGCCGGGGGTCATCCATCCTGCAGCAGGCTGACATCGATTCATCCTGCCGCGGCGTCGAAATTCGCTGCGTTCGGCGTCAAGCCATCGCTTGTACTGCCAGGACATCGCAGGGGGCATGCTTGACCACGTTGTTCGCGGTTGAGCCGAGCATGGCGACGATGCCGTGACTGCCGTGTCCGCCGACGATCACCAGGTCCTTGTTGCTCTCCCTGGCGAAGCGGACGATCTCATGCCATGCCGAACGGGTCGTGAACAGCACCTCATAGGCGGCATCGAGATAGCCCAACCGCTCGGCCATCTCATGCAGTCCCTTGTGCGCCTGGGCTTCGCGGAATTCGGCGGGGTCGTTGTTCTCGGGAGCAAAGAGGGTATTGGAGCGGTCTTGCGGAAAGTGATCGATCACATGAACCAGTGTGAGCGTTGCGCCCAGTTGCCGGGCCAGGCCGATGGCGCGCTCGCAGGTCGCCTCGCTGCTCTGCGAGAGGTCGAGGGCGCACAAGATATTGCGGTACATTTCCATGGGCTCCTCCCGTCGTGAGATTCGCTACAGGCCATGCAACTATCATAGACGTTTCGCGCAAAAGACAAGATGGACGCCACTCTTGCATGCACAAAACTTCGGCCCTCCACTCAGGTCCTTTTTGTAATCAGCCAATAGGTTATACCCAGAGCAAGCACCACCGCGGCGGTGCCGTAGACGAACGGCGGCGTTAGCGCATCGAAATCGAAGATGATCACCTTGCGTGAGATGGCCATCAGCGCCGTGGCCACCACCAGGCGCACCGGGATCACATTGGTGCTCAGATACATGCTGATATTGATAAAGATCTCGATGGCAATCAGCACGGCCAGAAACGCGCCAAATGTAGCAAGGATGTCGTTGATCTGCAGCAGCATTACCGGCGGGTGCAACAGGCGCTGGTACAGCACAAAGATCACGTCGCCGATCCCCCAGACGATTACCAGCACCATGAGTACCGCGAGCATCTTCACCACCAGGCGGATGATCCGGTGAAGAAAACGGATGGTCGCGTCCTCGTGCTCCAGCCGCAGGTCGTGGCCCGGCTCGTACTCGGAGATCAGCTGTTTTTCTTCTTCGTCCATCGCCTCAACACCTCGACACATACCCCAATAGTAGTACCGGTGCCGGCCAATGCACGTTGTCGAATTGCAGGAGCCGAGTCTCTCGGCGAAGCGTGCTGTTGCCCACGCAGCGCCCTGCTGCGGGTAGACGAGGTGCGGTTACGACGGCAGTGTGGTTCGCAGGGCCAGCAGTTGCGTCTGCTGCCAGCCGTTGCCGCGGTAGAAATCCAGGGCGGGTCTGTTCTCGAGGTCGGCGAGCAGTTGCAGGCGGGTGGCGCCCTGTTCTTGTGCCCAGGCGGCGATCCCCTCCAGCAGACGCTGGCCGATCCCCTGGCCGCGGTGGTCGCTGTCGACCACCACGTCCTCCACCCAGGCCGAGTACGCCCCTTCGGCGGTGGAGATCACCAGTTGTGCGCTGCACATGCCGACGACCCGGCCGTCGCGGCGCGCCACCAGCAGGCAGGCGCGCGGGGTCGCGAGCAATTGTTCCAGGCCGCGCCGAACCCTGGCCGCATCGAAGTGAAAGTCCGCCTCGATGGCGAAGAGCTGCTGCAGCAACACGCCAAGGGCGTCGATATCGTGCTCCCCTGCCGTTTCGATGCTGATGCCCATGGCGCTACAGCGGATCGCTGAGGCGGATGTCGGCCGGCGGGGGCTCCTGGAACTGCACCCGCTGCTGCATGCGCGGGTTCATGTAGACCACTCCCTTGTCGTCGACCAGCATCACGTATTTGATCCCCATCTGCCTGGCGATGCGGTGCCACTCGCTCGGCCCGGCCACCACCAGTGCCGTCGCTGCCGCATCGGCCACCGCGCCGTTGTCGTGGATCACGGTAACCGAGGTAACGCCGTCCACCGGCATGCCGTTGCGCGGGTCGAGGATGTGAGTGTAGTGCACCCCCTCGTATTCACGGTAGCGCTCGTAGTTGCCGGAGGTGAAGACCGATTCGTCGCCGCTCACCTCCAGCGCCGCCAGCACCCCCTGCCCCTGCGGGTGGCGGATGCCGACGCGCCACGGCTTGCCGTCCTTGCTGCCGATGGCGCGCAGATCGCCGCCGGCGTTGATGATCGCGTCATCGATGCCGAACTCGCGCAGGCGCGCGATGGCCAGGTCCACCGCATAGCCCTTGGCGAAGGCGCCGAAGTCGAGCTGCACGGCGGGATTGGCTGAGCGCAGCGTGTCGCCCTGCAGGGTCAGGTCATCCATGCGCGGATTGGCCTCGACCCACGCCGCGATCGCCTCGCGCTCGGGCGGCGGGCCGTTGGGCCGGCCATCGCCCTGGAAGCCCCACAGATTGAGCAGGCCGCCGATGGCCGGATCGAACAGCCCCTCGCTCTGGCGTGAAAGCACGGTGGACTGCTCGATGATGGGAATGAGCGAGGGGATGACCGTGGCGGGCTCGCCCGCGGCGATGGCCTTGTTGATCTCCACCAGCGGCCCCGGCTTCCAGGCATGCCACTCGTGGTGCATGCGCTGGAAGTCCTGGGTGATCGCCGCCACCGCCTTATCCTCCTGCTCCGGGTGCGCTCCCCAGACGGTGATGTCGACCAGCGTGCCGAAGACATAGACCTGATGATTACTGACACTGTGTGGGGGCTCGGAACAGCCGCTGAGCAGGAGCGCGGCGAGAAGCAGGGTGAAGAGGGATTTCATCGAGATTATCCTGATTGAGGTAGACAATACGGCGGCAATGACCCGCTAGCCTCCCAATATTACCTCATAGGCCCTGCGCAACAGCAACAGCTCGACCGCCGGGAGATCGCGCGCCTCGGTGAGGTCGATAAAGCGGGCACCGATGGCCGCCGCGGCCTCGAACGGCGGGTCGATATCGGTAAAGCGGACCAGCAGGATGCGGATCGCCCCACCCGGGGCATCGACCCACACCCGGTACTCCCCCTCCACCCCGAACGCCCCCTCCGGCAGCTGCAAGCGCTGCCTGCACTCCTTCAGCAGCAACGCCGGATGGGACTCGATCCCCGATGCTTGCGGCAAGGCGCCCTGATCGATGATCGCCGCCCGCTGCGGCAGAGGGGCGAAGGCGCAGACCGTATCGTCGGCAAAGCGCAGAAACCGGGTGCGTGCGCTGGTGCCGTGTTTGTGAAAGAAGATGATGCGGCTTTGCCGCGTCGGGTCCGAACCGGCCATCTCTTCCAGCCCTCAGTGCGGTGCGAGGAGCGCCCGCGGCTTTTCCGTTGCCGGCAGCGTCGCGGCCAGCAGGGCGCCGAGGTCGCAGACCCGGTAGGAGAGCGCCTGCGGCAGGGTGTCGATATCCCCGCCCTCGGCGATCGCCGTGTAGAGCGCCTCACCCTGGTCGATCTGGCTGCCGATGAGGAAATCGATGCCGAACTCCCGCCACTCGTCGAGCCAGGGCACCTGCGGACCGTAGAGCACCACCTGTGCATCGCGCACCAGCTCCAGCACGCGCGGCAGCGTTTTGTCGGCGATGCTCTGGCCATTGACGAAGACCCACTCGGCCTTGCCGAGCACTACCTCGGCGGCGGGGTGAAGGGCGCCACCGCTGTTCGCCAGATGGGTCAGCTGCAACCGCTCATGCCGAAGGGCAAAGGGGTTCTCCTCACCGAGGTGGACGATCTTGTGGCCGCGCAGGCGGGGAAGGAACCACTCCAGCGCGTTGCCCAGCGCCCGGCTGCCGCGGAACAGGGCGCCTTCGCGATAGACCATATCCGCCTCGCGGTTGACCGCCGCATTGATCGCCGCCAGGCCGATAGCGGCCTGCTGGCGATCCCAGTTGCGCACCCACAGGGAGAGCTCGGCCAGGGAGCGGCCCGCCAGCGGCGCCGCTGACTCGCACCGCCACTGCCCGCCTCCCGTCGTTTCGGCAACGCCGGTCGCACCGGCCTGGCACAGGGTCAGGTTGAGCCCGAGCAGCACCCGCTCGACCTCGATCTGCAGGTTGGCGTAGTCGAGCAGCAGATCGTAGAGTTCGTCGCGGGCGCCCATGGTTATCAGCTCCAGATATCGGCGGGGGCCAGCAGCCGTTGCACCGGTGTGCCGCCGAGCAGGTGCTCCTCGATGATCGCCGGCACGTCCTCCTTGCTCACGCCGGTGTAGAGCACCCCGTCGGGGTAGACCAGGACATTCGGCCCCAGGCCGCAGGGGCCGAAGCAGCCGGTGTTGGTCACCGCAAAACGGCCGAACAGGTTGCGCTCCTGCATCTCGAACCAGAAGGTCTCGCCCACATCGGCGCAGCCGCGCTCTGAACAGGAGCCGCGCGGGTGACCGGCGGGACGCGCCTGCTGGCAAAGAAAAACGTGTTTTTCCGGTTTTGGCATGGATTTATCCTCAGGCGGCAGCGGGTTGGTGGACGTGGCAGTTCTTCGGACAGACCCGCGAGCAGGCCATGCAACCGATGCAGTCCAGCGCGTCGGACACCGCCATGACCATCGCCGTGTCGTCGTCGAAATCGTCATCGTCGTCATCGTCCTCCATCTCGCGCTCGACAAGGTCGAACACCTGACGCGGACAGACCTTGAAACAGCGGCCGCAGCCGATGCAGTTCTCCTGTTTCAGCTCGATGATGAACTGGGGCGTCCAGCTCGTGCCGCCTCGGGTTACCCCGGTGATCATTTCACTCATTTTAATTTCCTCTCTGAAAAGCATTAACCACGAAGCTCACGAAGAGCACGAAGTCGTAGGCCGGACATAGCGGAGCGGTGTCCGGCAGAACTCATTGCTCATTCCTCGTAAATACAACAAAAATACAGCACCACAGAGACACGGAGTTCACAGAGAAAACCACCTCAACTTATTCGCGTGCAACGTCTTGCGTGGCAATCGCGCCCCGTATATCCCCGTGCCCTCCGTGTCTCTGTGGTGAACTCATGCTTTTGCCGACTTGAGCTGCTGCTCCGCCGCTTCCCACGCCTGGCACGCCTCGAAGGTCGACTGCGCCAGTCCCGGCAGATCGCGATACCCCGCCGGCAGGCGATCCTCGACCAGGTCATGCACCTGCCCCGCCCACTCGGTGGCGATGCGCTTGAGTTTTTTCACCTGTTTTTCCAGGTCCTTCAATTCTTCTTCGGTCATGTTTACTCTCCTGCATAGGTCGGCCCGTGGCCGCCGCTACGATTCCCAGCTACAACTTTTCTGCCACAGAGGTCACAGGGGGCACGGAGGGTAAACGATGCGACTTTCCGCTCACTATCTACCCTGTGGCATTTGTACTGCCGCGGCGGGCACAGCCCGCCCTATCGAGCTACATTCTTTTTCGTGACAGCCGATGTCGGGACTGGATGTTCATCTTTTAGAATCGGCAGTCGCGCGTTGTTTCTTGCCACTTGTCACTTGCGACTTGTCACTGCCTACAACCCAGCCACCTTCGAATGCATCCCCACCAGTTCCATAGCTACGGAGAGCACCTTGTCGGCCTCGTCCTTCATCCTGCTGAGGCTGGCGAAGCCGAAGCGGTGGACGTCGCGCAACGAGCGGTCGTGCACCACCAGCTTGCCGACGGTGATGAGGACGCGCCCGAAACCCTCATGGGTGAGGTTGAGCAGCGGCACCGCCATCAGGCTGCACTCCTTTTCGATCAAAATCGAGATGGCGTTGTAATAGGCCTTGATACGGGCGATGAGGATCTCGTCCGGATCGCCAATCACCGGGATTTCCTTCTTGCGCTCCTTGGTCAGCACGAAGGGATCGAGGATCTCCCCGTTGCTCATCCCCTCATAGGTGCCGTAGGTATCGATGGCACGCATCTGCTTGACCATCTCCTTCATAAAATCCGTTTCCAGAACCGGATCGTTCAAATCAACTACCAACTCGCTCATTACCCTCTCCTTAATCATGTTGTAAGGCGTAGGATGGGATTAATCCCATCATTTGTCGGCTGAATGTTGATGGGATGCATCCCATCCTACGGACCATGTGGTGAACACCATCATTCGCACCACCCCTCCTCCTCCATCGCGTCGAAGCGAGCGGCGGATTTCTCCTGTCGCGCATCCAGCGCCCGGGCCAGCCAGCCGTCCGGTCCCTGTTTGAGCTGCTGCTGCAGTTCGCCCAGCACGGTGCCAATGGGTGTACCGTACTGCAGCTTGAGCGGCTGGATCCCCAGCGCCATCAGCTGGCGTACCGCCGAAGGGCCGACCGCCAGGCTGTAGACCGCGATGCAATCGGCCAGCACGGCAAACTTGTCGACCAGCTTGTTCTCGTTACCGTCCTGATCCAGCCTGCCGAACTCGGCCACCTCCAGCAGCGAACTGCCGCCGGCCGCGATGCGGTAGATGGCGAAGCGTTCGGCCGAACCGAAGTGCTGGTTGATGTTCTTCAGATCGTCGGTGGCGAAAGCCACCTTCATGGTTTCCGTGTCGTTCATCTCCCGCTGCCCCTCGCGATCTCTGCTGTCGAGTACCCGTAACTGTCGCTGCATGCTCATCACGCCCCCTGCGCCAGGGCAGATCGGTACGATTTGATTTCGTGATGGTGGTGATTGGCCAGCAACAGGTTGGCCAGGTCGAACATCGCCTGGCGGCTGCCGCGATAACCGATCCAGACCCGCTGGTAACCGCCTACAAGGTCGTACTGCGGAAAACCCATGCGCTGCAGCGGCAGGCCGAGCCGCTCGGCCGTGGCGGCGAGGTGCGAGTTGCCGAGCAACAGTTCGGCGCCGGCGGCGCGGGCCATCTGCTCCAGGTCTTCCAGGTCGCCGACCTTCACTTCGGCGATCGGCAGCTTCTCGATCGCCGGCCCGCGCGCAGCGGTGACCGCGGCGACCACCTCCGCCCCCATTCCCTGCAGGAAGGTGGTCATCGCCAGCAGCTCGTCCGGCTCGCCGGCGAGCGCGACACGCGCCTGGCCCAGCATGAAGTGGCTGTCGACCATGGCATCCTGAAGCTGGGCGCGCTGCCGCTCGATCTTCGCCGGTACCGGACGTTCGGCGATCCGGCTCAGGGTGTGGATGAAGGCATCGACCGCATCGAGTCCCAGCAGCGAGTCGAAGCGATAATCGGGAACCCCGCTCTTCTCCTTGAGCAGGTCGGCGGCCCTGCCCATCGAGGGGCCGATCACCAGCGTGGCGATCGAGTCCCCCATCAGCTGCAGTTCGCTCACCGGGGTGCCGCCGATGGTCAGGGGGTTGAAGTCGTTGGGGGTGAGGTGGCCGTCGAGCGCATCGGCGATGTCCGGCAACAGCAGCGGGCGCAGCTCGAAGGCCTCGAGCAGTTCCTTGAGCGTTTCCAGGTCACCGGGGGTGAGGCTGGGGCCGGGCAATACGTTGACCTGTCGGCGCCGCCGTCCCGGCAGCGTACCGCCCTCCTCCGCCGAGGGCACCAGGGTCTCGACCATGGCGCGCACCGCCGCTGCATAGCCGCTCTCCAGGCTGCCCACATAGTCGGGGGTGTTGACCGGCACCACGGCGGTGTTCCCATACTCCGGGTACTTGCGGCGGAACTCCTTCACTGCACGGTGGATATCGGTGCCCTGGGTCTCCGACAGACCGGTGGTCACCAGGCCGATACATTCCGGGGCGCTCTTGCTGCAGAGGGTCTTCAGCCCTTCGACGATGTTTTCATCGGCGCCCATCACCGTGCTGACCTGCTCCATCGCCGTGGTCTGCAACGGGATCGGCTCGCGGAAATGGCGCACGAACATCACCTTGGCAAAGGCGGTGCAGCCCTGCGAGCCGTGCATCATCGGCATGGAGCGGTTGATGCCGAGGAAGGCGAGCGCGGCGCCGAGCGGTTGCGAGGTCTTGAGCGGACTGACCGAGAGGGCCTTGTTGCGCTTGATGATGGTCGCCATCTACCTGCCCTCCTTTGCCGTTTCCCATGGGGCCGTGCGGCGCACCGCCTGCCACACCGGGCTCTCGATGGTCAGCGCCATCTGGCGTGCCAGTTCCAGCATCCCCTCGTAGCCGGCGTAGCCGAACTCCCGCTCCTGGTTGATATCGAGGAACGGCACGCGCGCCTTGAGCGCGGTATACATGTTGCGCCCGCCTGCGATGAGCACGTCGACTCTGTAGTCGTAGACGGTATCGAGCAGGGCGCGCGGATTGCCGTCTTCGAGCATGCGCGCCTCCTCGCCCATCAGTTCGCGGATGCGCGCCTTGTCCTCTTCGGTCGATTTCTTGGTGCCGGTGGCCACCACCTCCATGCCGAGGTCCTGCAGCGCCGAGATAACCGACCAGGACTTCACCCCGCCGGTGTAGAGCAGCGCCCGCTTGCCGCGCAGGCGCTCGCGCCACGGTTCCAGCAGTGCGTCGATGCGCGCCTCTTCGCGGCCGATGAGTTTTTCCGTGCGGTAGGCCAGGTCGTCGTCGCCAATGAGGCGGGCGAAATCGCGCAGCGCCTGGGAGGTATCGCGCACGCCGTAAAAACTACCCTCGAACCAGGGGGTCTGATAGCGCTCCTGCAGCTTGCGCGCGACATTCACCATCGCCTTGGAGCAGACCATCATGTTGGCGCTGCTGCGGTGCATGGTCTGGATCTGGCGAAAGCGCGAATCGCCGGAGAGGGTCGCCAGCACACGAAGGCCCAGCTCGTCGAACAGCGGGGTGACGTGCCACAGCTCGCCGGCGATGTTGTACTCGCCGACCAGGGCGATGTCGTGGATCGTGATATCACGCTGCAGCGCGGCGGCAGGCAGCGGATCGGGCTCGCGGGTACCGATGACGTATTTGACCATCGCCTCGCCGGCGATGCGGTTGCCGAGGTTCTTGGTGCCGTAGAAACCGGCGCCGTCCACCGGCACCACCGGCACGCCCCACTTCTCCTCGGCCGCCTTGCACACCGCATCCACGTCGTCGCCGACCAGTGCCGGCACGCAGGTGTTGTAGACGAACACCGCGGCCGGCGCGTAGCTGTCGATGGCCTGCTTGATCGAGTGGAACAGCCGCTTCTCGCCGCGGCCCATGATCACGTCCTGCTCGGTGAGATCCGTGGTCATGCCGATCCTGTAGAGAGTCGGCCCCGAGGAGCGGCTGCCGCGGTTGTCCCAGGAGGAGCCGGCGCAGGCGATGGGACCGTGGACGATGTGCGCCACATCGGCGATGGGCAGCAGCGCGATCTGCGCCCCGTCGAAGGCACAGCCGCCCGCGGTGGCGCCGGGCTTGGGTTTTGCACAGCCCGACTTCTCTTTCTTGTTGTGCGCACAGGCCGGTTCATCGAGCAGTGCGGCAATATCTTTTGGCTGCATCAGGACACCTGTCGTCTCTAGGGGCTTTGTCCCTTACAGAGCAACCCCTGTGCCAGCCATTAAGTCGCTGAATTTTCGATGATTCTGTCCAGTCGCGATTGTCGTATTTGCGACAATCGCCAGTCGATGGGGCGAGAGATGACATTGCCTTTACGCTGCCCGGTCGCCAGAAGGGCTAATGGCCTGACTGACCCGGCTGTGCCGGGTTGAAATAAAAAAGGCCACGCGGCAGCCCGCGTGGCCCTGTTGCGTTGCCGGTAAGCGACTAGCGGCGCATGCGCATTTCCATTCCCGGCATAAAGGAATCCTGCAGCTCCTTCATCTGCTCCTCGCTGAGGATGGTGGCCATGCTCTGGCGCATCTGCGCCTTGGCCATGATCATGGCGGCGATCTGCTCGCCCTGCTTGTCGGCAAGGGGACGGATCTCCTCGGGGGCGGCGCCGTTGCGCAGGGCGTCGCGCAGCGCCTTGCTGTTTTCACGCATGGCATCTCCCTGCGCCTGCATCGCTTCACGCTGCTCGGCGAACACCTTGCGCAGCTGCTCACGCTGTTCGTCGCTGACATTGTCCAGCTTCTCCAGCATCAGACCGGATGCGCCCCCGTGGCTGCACCCGGCGCGGTCGAAACCGTGGCCACCGCCGTAGGCCATGGCCAGTCCGGTAGCGCCGAGCAGCAGGCCGCCGGCAACGATGGCGGTGAGACGTTTGCTTCGTGTTTTCATCGGTGTTTCTCCTCAGTGCTGTTACTGCCTCATGGCAGCTGGGGCGACAATAGCAAGACGCCATCTCAAGTTGGGTGTGCTTGAATCAAGTAGTGCAAAGAAGTGCAAAGCTGCACGTCGGCGCCTTTCCATACGCGGCCGAACGGCGCAAAATTCGGGCTCAGGAGGAATGTGATGCCACGGGTTCTGTTGGTCGATGACGATGAAGCGCTGTGCGAGCTGCTGGGCGAATACCTGGAGAGTGAAGGGTTTTCGGTACGCAGCGTGCACGATGGCGCCCGGGCGGTGGCCGCGGCACAGGAAGAGGCGTGGGATGCCATCATCCTCGATGTGATGTTGCCGGGCATGAGCGGTTTCGATGTGCTCAAGCGCATCAAGCCGCTGGTCGATGTGCCGGTGCTGATGCTCACCGCCCGCGGCGACGACACCGACACCGTCGTCGGCCTGGAACTCGGCGCCGACGAATATGTGGCCAAGCCGTGCAGTCCGCGGGTGCTGGTGGCGCGGCTGCGCGCCCTGCTACGACGCAGCGCTGCAGAGGAGTCCTCCGGCGTGCTCCGCGTCGGCGATCTGGAGCTCGACCCGGGCAGCCGCAGCGTGACCCTGGCCGGCAAGCCGGTGGAGCTGACCGGCGCCGAGTTCAACCTGCTGCAGATCCTGCTCAGCCACGCCGGCAGCGTGGTCTCGCGCGAGGAGCTGGCGCGCGACGGACTGGGCCGCCCGCTGCAGGCCTTCGACCGGCGCATCGAGACCCACATGGCCCAGATCCGCCGCAAGCTCGGCCCCCTGCCCGACGGCAATCCGCGCATCCACACGGTGCGCGGCGCCGGTTACCAGTACGCGCAACACTGATGGGCTCGCTGTTCACCAAGATCTTCCTCGCCTTCTGGCTCGCCGCAGTGCTGCTCGGCGGCGCCATGTTCCTCGGCGAGCGCAGCCTGGGCGATCGGGAGCTGGAGATCGCCGAGCACCGGCTCGCGGCCCACGCCGAGACCGCCGCCACTCTCTATCAGGAACAGGGGCTGCCGGCGGTGGCCAACTGGTTGCTGTCGCTGCAGCGCGAGGACGATCGGAATATCGTGCTGTTCGATGAACGGGGCAATCTCCCTTTTTCGCAGCGGCACTCTCCGCGAATGGAGCGCCGGCTGGATGCGCAGGCCCTGCAGCCGGGAGTCAGCCGGGTCGGCCCCGGCCGCTACCTGGTGGTGGCCGCGCTCGGCGAGACCACGCCCCGCTACTACCTTGCCAGCCTGGTCAGCCTGGAGCGCCAGCACCGGCTCACGCCGGGGACGCGCATCCTTCTCGCCATCCTCATCACCGGTCTTATCAGTCTCGGCCTGGCGGCGATGCTGACCCGGCCGATCCGCCGCCTGCGCCTGGCGGCACAGCAGATGGCGGGGGGAGACCTCAGCGTACGGGTCGGCGGCAGGGGCAAGGACGAGGTGGCGGAACTGGCGCGCGATTTCGACGTGATGGCCGAGCGGCTGCGGGAGATGCTCGAGAGCCAGCGGCGGCTGCTGAGCGACGTCTCCCACGAGCTGCGCTCGCCGCTGGCCCGGTTGCGCGTTGCGCTCGAGTTGCTGGAGAAGAGCGGTAACGGCGAACGGGCCATCCAGCGCATCGGCAAGGAGGCCGACGAGCTGGAGCGGCTGGTGAGCAACCTGCTCTCGCTGGCGAGGCTCGAGTCCGGCCAGTCTACCCTGGAGCGCAAACAGGTTTCCCTGCAGCAGATTCTGGAGAACGTGGTCAACGATGCGGAGTTCGAGGCCGCTGCCCGGGAAAAGCATGTCACACTGCAGGTCGAGAGAGATTTCACCCTCAAGGGCGATCCGGTACTGTTGCGCGCGGCGATCGAGAACGTGGTGCGCAACGCGGTACGCCATACAGCGGAACAGAGCACCGTGACGGTACGCCTGGGGCTCGTCCGGGACGGCGCCCTGGTCGAGGTCTGCGATCAGGGTGAGGGGGTGCCGGAGGCGGAACTTTCGCGCATGTTCGAGGCCTTTACCCGTATCGGCGAGGCGCGCGATCGCCACAGCGGCGGCTTCGGCCTCGGGCTCTCCATCGCCAGCCAGGTGATGGCGGCACATGGCGGGCGCATCAGCGCCGCCAACCGCAGCGAAGGCGGCCTGTGCGTTTCGCTACACTTTTCCACCATTCATTGAATGCACCGAAGACGATAAAGGCTTACAGCGACCATGGCAGAGAGATTACAGACCGGGGATATCCAGAACACCCTCAATATCCATTCGCACGGCGGCCGCTTCGGCAAGTGGCGCTGGCCGACGCTGGGAGCTGCGCTCATCCTCGTCGCGCTCTATTTCATCGCCCCCTTCGGCGGCGACAGCGACACCCGGGTCAGCTACACCACCGCGCCGGTCAGCCGCGGCGACCTGACCCTCACCGTCACCGCCACCGGCAACCTGCAGCCGCTCAACCAGGTGATCGTCGGCAGCGAACTCTCCGGCACCCTCGCCACGGTCGAGGTCGACTTCAACGACGAGGTGAAGGTGGACCAGGTGCTGGCACGCCTCGACACCACCGCCCTGAACAGCCGTATCGCCGAGGGAAAGGCCTCGCTGCAGCAGGCGCAGGCCGCGGTCGCCGAGAGCCAGGCCACCGAACTGGAAAAGCGCGCAGCACTCGACCGCTGCAAGGAGCTGGCGAAAAAGCAGCTCTGCTCCCCCAACGACCTCGACATCGCCGAGGCGGCCTACGCGCGCGCCCGGGCGGCGGTGAGCAGCGCCAGGGCGCAGGTGGCGATGGCACAGGCGATACTCGACGGCTACGAGACCAACCTGCAGAAAGCCACCATCCGCTCGCCGATCAACGGCATCGTGCTCAATCGCGCGGTCGAGCGCGGCCAGACGGTGGCCGCCTCGCTGCAGACACCGGAACTGTTCACCCTGGCCGAGGACCTGACCCGCATGGAGCTCATCGTCGCGGTCGACGAGGCGGATATCGGCCAGGTGCGCAACGGCCAGCAGGCAGTGTTCAGTGTCGATGCCTATCAGGACAAGAGCTTCAATGCCGAGATCTCGCAGATCCGCCACGCCCCGCAGACGGTGGAGGGGGTGGTGAGCTACGAGACCGTGCTGGCGGTGGAGAACCCCGAATTGCTGCTGCTGCCCGGCATGACCGCCACCGCTGAGATCACCACGCGACACATCGAAGACGCGCTGCTGATCCCCAACGCCGCCCTGCGCTATGCGCCGCCGGCTGCCACCGAGGAGCAGAGCGGCAACAGCGGCCCCCTGCTCAGCCGCCTGTTCCGCCGCCCCTCGCGCCGTGACGACGGACCGGCTGTTACCGAGGGCCGTGAGCGCACCGTGTGGGTGTTGCGCCAGGGCAAACCCGAGGCTGTCGACATCACCATCGGCGCCAGCGACGGCAGGATGACCGAGGTGGTCGGCGGAGCGCTGGAACCGGAGATGGCGCTCATTACCGCCAGCGTCACGGGTAAAGACTGATGGTGCAGCAGCAGTCGCACTCCCCCCTCATCGAGCTCAAGGGGGTAACCAGGGTCTACGGCCAGGGGCAGGCCGCTGTGAAGGCCCTTGGCGGTATCGATCTCGCCATCGCTCCCGGCGAGTTCGTTGCGGTGATGGGACCGAGCGGTTCGGGCAAGTCCACCTGCATGAACATCATCGGCTGCCTCGACACCCCGAGCGGCGGCCACTACCTGTTCGAGGGGGTGGATGTGGGGAGTCTGAGCCGCGCCCAGCGCGCCCTGTTGCGCCGCAACTACCTCGGCTTCGTCTTCCAGGGCTTCAACCTGCTCAACCGCACCTCGGCGCTGGAGAATGTGGAGCTGCCGCTGATCTATCGCGGCATGCCGGCCGAGGAGCGTCACCGCCTGGCCCGGGAGGCTCTGCAGCAGGTCGGCCTCGAGGGCTGGGAGCACCACACTCCCGGCGAGCTCTCGGGCGGACAACAGCAGCGCGTCGCCATCGCCCGCGCCATCGTTACCCGTCCTGCACTGCTGCTGGCCGACGAGCCGACCGGCAACCTCGATACCGCCCGCGGCCACGAGATCATGGAGCTGCTCACCAGTTTCAACCGGGAGTTCGGCATCACCATCGTCATGGTCACCCACGAGGCGGAGATCGCCGCCTACGCCGAGCGCACCCTGCGCTTCGTCGACGGCCTGCTGGCGGATGAGCAACAAAACGGAGGAGAGAACTGATGCTGTGGAATGCCCTGCTGCTGGCGTTGCGCTCGATTCGCCGCAACGTGCTGCGCTCCTTCCTCACCACCCTCGGCATCGTCATCGGCGTCGCCTCGGTGATCATCATGGTCAACCTCGGCAGCGGCGCCACCCTGCAGGTCAAGCAGCAGATCGAGAGCCTCGGCAGCAACCTGCTGTTCCTGCGCTCCGGCCAGCGTTTCGGCCACGGCACCCGCACCCAGGCGCAGCCGTTCGAACTGGCCGATGCCGAGGCCATCGCGCGGGAGATCCCCGGTGTCGCCGAGGTGGCGCCGCAGTCCACGCAGGCGATCCTCGCGGTCTACGGCAACGAAAACTGGAACACCAGCATCACCGGCAGCGACAACCGTTACTTCACCGTCGGCAACTGGACGCTGAACCAGGGGCGTTTCTTTAACTCCAGCGAACTGCGCGGCGGCAAGAGCGTCTGCGTGATCGGCGAGACGGTGCGACAGAAACTGTTCGGTCCGCAGGTGCCCGTCGGCAGCAGTATTCGCCTGAAGAACATTTCCTGCGAGGTCATCGGCCTGTTGCAGAGCAAGGGGCAGTCGGCAGGCGGCTCCGATCAGGACGATGCCATCATCATGCCGATCCGCACCTACTGGCGGCGCATCGCCGGCAACCAGGATGTGCAGCGCCTGCTCATCTCCGCCCGCGACGGTGTCTCCACCAGCGAGGTGCAGCGCGATATCGAAAGCCTGATGCGCGAGCGCCGCCGCATCGGTCACGGCCAGGAGGACGATTTCAGCGTGATGGACATGCAGGAGATCGCCCGCACCCTCACCGGCACCACCCAGATCCTCACCGCCCTGCTCGGTGCGGTGGCGGCAGTCAGCCTGCTGGTCGGCGGCATCGGCATCATGAACATCATGCTGGTGTCGGTGACCGAACGCACCCGCGAGATCGGCATCCGCCTGGCCATCGGCGCACAGGAGCGCGACGTGCTCACCCAGTTCCTTGTCGAGGCGGTGGTGCTCTCCTCCTTCGGCGGCCTGTTCGGCATCATGCTCGCCATCACCGCCTCCTGGTTCATCGCTGGGCTGCTGCAGGTGCCCTTCGTCGTCGAGCCGACCATGGTGCTGTTCGCCTTCCTCTTCTCCATGGCGATCGGCGTGGCGTTCGGTTATTTCCCGGCACGGAAGGCGGCGCGGCTGGACCCAATCGATGCGCTGCGACACGAATAAACCAGTTCAAGGTTCAAGGTTGAAAGTTCAAAGAGGCGCATTTTTGCCCAGTGCATGCTGTAACTAGATCAGCGCGCCGCCTCGGAACCTTTCCTTGAACCTTGAACCTTGAACCTTGAACCGAATTTTTCTTTGAACTTTGAACTTTGAACCTTGAACTTTGAACTTTGAACTTTGAACTTTGAACTTTGAACTAATGAATATCCATTACCTCCAACACGTCCCCTTCGAAGGGCTCGGCAGCATCGAGCAGTGGGCCATCGGCCATGGCCACCAGTTGAGCGTCACCCGTCTCTACGCAGGCGATCACCTGCCGGCGCTGGATCGCTTCGATATGCTGATCGTCCTTGGCGGGCCGATGAGCGTGCACGATGAGTTCGAGCATGTCTGGCTCAAGGCGGAGAAGTGGTTCATCAGGCAGGTGCTTGAGGCGGGAAAACCGATCCTGGGGATCTGCCTCGGCGCACAGCTCATCGCCGAGGTACTTGGCGCTGCGGTAACCCCGGCGCGGGAGAAGGAGATCGGCTGGTTCCCCATCACCCTGAACGAGGCGTTTGCCCTGACCGATCTCGGCGGGCGCCTGCCGCGACAGGCAGAGGTGTTTCACTGGCATGGCGAGACCTTCTCCATTCCCGAGGGTGCCGAAGCGATCGCCTCCAGCGCAGCGTGTGAAAACCAGGGGTTTATCCATAACGATGCGATCATCGCCCTGCAGTATCACCTCGAGACCACACACTTCAGCGCCGAGAGTATTATCGACAACAGCCGCAACGAACTGACGGACGGGAAATATATTCAAACCGAAGAACAGATGCTGCACGGCAGCGAGCGCTTCGGCGCGATCAACCGCCAAATGTCGACCATCCTCGAATACCTTGCGGCACAGGCATAGCCAAAATCACCCACAAATTATGCAAATAACCGTAAATACGGTTTTTCGCCCTGCGACACAATAACCACATTATTGAAACCGTAATGCAATACCGTTCGCAGAGTCGCTGCCGTCACGGTTCCCTTCCATTTACTGTGTGAACATTGCGTAAAAATTCACACATTACTAACGCGCGACCGTTCGTCCTTTTTTCCATTTAAAAACACGCCCCCTCTGCTAGACTGCCGTGGGTTGGCTATGAATCATCCTGAGTGAATTTGCTTGTGGGTCATTTGCGAATCATCGACGGAGGAACGGTGCATGGCACTATCATGGCAAGACAGCATCTACCTGAAACGTGAAGAACTGGCGTGGGTCCTTCGCGAACCCCTGGCAAAACTGGCGGAGCGATGCGCCGCCTGCTGGGGCGACAGGGAAGGCCTCAACGATCTCCTGATGCAGGGGCACGCCACGATCCCCTACTGCATGTCACTTTATGCAGTATCGACCGAAGGGGTGCAGATCTGCGACAACGTGGGCGCCAGCGGGATCCAGCAGGAACACTTCGGCCGCAACCGCTCGGATCGCCCCTATATGAAAGAGCCCATCCCGGAGTGGGGATTTCTGTTATCGGACGCCTACATCAGTCTCTACGGCCACCACCCTGCGCTGACCGCGCTGCAGGTGATCGGCAACGGGACGGAAACACTTGGCTTCCTGGGTGCGGACTTTCATCTTCGCGACCTTCCCGTCACCTCGGCGCTGTATGAGGAACCGGGTAACTGGCGGCAGATAAAAGGGGATCCTGCAATACGGGGAACGGTATTCCAGCAGACCCGTGTCGAGAGTCCCATGGACCAGAACATGGAGCAGTCCCTGTCGATCCTCGAGGAGTTCATTACCGAACGCGGGGTATTCCAGTGCCAGGTCCATTTTTCCAGCAGCCAGGCGATCATCTGGATGATGGACGATCCCTATCGCTACCGGCTTCTCGATCGCGATGCCCTTGTCGATCCCGATATCTGTCTGCTCTATCCAAGCTGTGCCTATGAGGAGAAGGCGGTGATCCCGCAGGGGGATATCCGCCGCATCCTGGACAACATGCAAGCCCTCAGGCTCGGCGACGAGACCATCTACCTGCGCACCGCCTCGATCAATATCTTCAACGGCATGGTCAGCGTAACGTTTTCCTGCGACGGCTCGCATTACATGCGCTATGACGAGTTTTTGCAGAAAGAGATGAGTTTCTGGTTCGGTACAGCGGCGTGAGGGGGTAGGATCGGATGTATCCCATCATGTTTTTTAAGGCTTGATTGACGGGATGCATCCCATCATTTGTGTACGGGGTTGGATTGATGGGATTCATCCCATCCTACGACCGTGACGCAGCAGAAAGAGATAAATTTCGGGTTCGGCGCAGCGGGATCGCTGAATGAGGCAAGAATGTAGGATGGGATGTATCCCATCATGTTTTTAAGGCTTGATTGACGGGATGCATCCATCATTTGTGTACGGGATTGGATTGATGGGATTCATCCCATCCTACGCTAGTCAGAAATAAAACCGCAGACGCAGGGTCGCGCTGGTCGGCAGGTGGCCGAACTCGGATTGCGGTTCATCGGCGGCGTTCAGCCCCTTGCCGTCTGCGTAGAGAAGCGAGAACAGCAGGTCGGATTCATCGCTCACCGAGTAGGTGAGGTTGAGCTGGTGCAGCAGCGAGAAATGGCGACGGTTATCCCCGTCGCGCAATGTGCCGGCGAGCAGGGTGTAGCCGCCGTTGAGCAGCGGTGACAGATCACGCTGCAGCGACACCCCGAGAATGTGGCGGCCGAGCTGCTGTTGCAGGCCGTAGGCAACGAGCGGATCCCCGGCCATGGCGCCCAGCTCGGCCTCGGTCGTCGCACCACGGCTGTTGTCGTACCACTCTGCTGCGATCACGGTGCCGTCGGCGAACATATAGTCGATACCGGCGATCCAGAAAAAGGCCCTTTCATCGCTCAGCTCCAGCGTGTAGTGCACCCCCTCCAGGCGCCAGCCCATGCCGCCCAAGGCGCTTTCGAATGCGGCACCGAGCACCCGGTTGCCGACCACGCTGCCGGCGAGCAGCGACAACTCGGAGAGCTCGCCTGCCTGTCTGCGATAATGAAGCGCGCTGCTGTTCTCGAGTTCCGCATCGTCCTTCGGTGCAAGGACATAGGCAGCGGTCAGCGAGGAGAAGGCACCGGGATAGGCATCGACGGTCACGGCGTCGATACCGGGCTTGTAGTCGGTGTCGAGATCGGTGGGAGCAAAGGCGCCGAAGACGTTGAGCGGCTGCCAGAAGCGGCCGCTGCCCCAGTCGATGGGCTGACGTCCGAGGCCGAGGGTGTAGTGCTCGAAGCGCTGGCGGTAGACGAGGCGGTCGAGCGCGTAATCGATGGTGGTGACAGCGTCGTCACCGCGCTCGTCGAGCCAGTTGCCGCCACCGAGGCGATAACGAAACAGATCGCTGGAGTGGCGCTCGGCAAGCGGAAAGTTGCTCAGGTGCTGTCGTGCACTCTGCAGGTGGACCGACCACTCGCCCTGCTCCAGCACCTCGTCGAACATCAGGCGCACGCTCTGCTGATCGGCGCTGAGCACATCGCCGCCGGCAGGCCGATAGCCCACATCCCCCTCTTCGGCCACGGCGGTGGTGCCGAGCATGGCGAAGCGGCCGGTGAACTCGGCGGCAAACAGCGTCTGCTGCGGCAGCAACAGCAGCAGTAACGCGATCCTATAGCGTTGCATGATGGTGAGGATGCCCGGCGATCACCTCGTCACTGGCGATGATGCCATCGCGCAGGGTGATGATGCGCTCGGCACGCTCCATCACCCGCGGGTCATGGGTGGAGAAGATGAAGGTGGTCTTCTCCTCGTGGGATAGGCGGTGCATGATGTCGAGCAGTGCGGTGGCGTTCTCCGAGTCGAGGTTGGCGGTCGGCTCGTCGGCCAGCACCAGGCGCGGTCCGGCGGCCAGCGCCCGCGCCACGGCGACGCGCTGCTGCTGGCCGCCGGAAAGGGCCGAGGGGCGGCGGTGCATCAGCCCCTTGAGCCCGACCAGCTCCAGGTAGTGCTCGGCGCGCTCGCGCCGCTCATGCACATGGCGTCCCTGCATCACCATCACCAGCTCCACGTTCTCCAGCGCGCTCAGCACCGGCACCAGGTTGTAGGCCTGGAAGATGAAACCGAGCTGGAACAGGCGAAAGTCCGACAGCTCGCCTTCGCTCAAATGGGTGATGTCGGTATGATTGAGCAGCACGCTGCCGCTGCTCGGCGCATCGAGCCCGCCGATGACATTCAGCAGGGTGGTCTTGCCGGAGCCGGAGGGTCCGACCAGGGCGGCAAACTCCCCCTCTTCCACGCTGAGGTCGATATGGTTGAGCGCCTGCACCTCCACTTCCCCCTGCTGGTAGCGCTTGCCGATATCCTTGAGTGTGAGTAGTGCCATAAATCGGTCTCGTTTGTGTAGGATGGGATGCATCCCATCAAAGAACCCGCCGCAGATGATGGGATTAATCCCATCCTCCACGCGGCAGCATCCGGTTCACGTACGCAGCGCCTCCACCGGTGTCACCCGCGCCGCCTTGACCGCCGGGTAGATCCCGGAGGCCAGCGTGGCGCCGAAGACAATCACCGTCAGCTGTCCCACCCGCTCCCATGACAGTTCGGTATAAACGACCGGGTCGATGAATGTGCCCATCATCGCGGTGCCTTCCGACATCAGCGCGGAGAAATCGATGCCCTGACTGGAGAACCAGAGATGGGTGCTGCCACCAACCAGCCAGCCTGTGGCCACCGCCAGCAGACTGAGCAGCAGCGACTCGCAGAACACCAGCATCAGCAGGTGGTGACGGCTCAGGCCCAGTGCGCGCAGCAGACCGAATTCGCGGGTGCGCTCGAGTACGCTCATCAGCACCGTATTGACGATGCCGAACACCACCATCACCAGGATGATGATGAGAAAGACGTAATTCCCGGCATCGTCGATGATGATGAACTGCACCAGTTGCGGCATCGCCTCCTGCCAGTCGAGCACCACCACCTGTGCGTCCTCAACGGCCTGTTTGAGCGCCGCCTTCGACCGAGCCATGGTATCGGGGTCATCGAGGAAGATGGCAAACCGGGTGAGCGGCCCGCGTGCCGGGTCGGCCCCTTCGCCTTCGAGAAACTGGCGCGCCAGGTCGAGGGCGCTGAGTATGAGAAAATCGTCCAGTTCATCGATGCCGGAGTTGTAGATGCCGCTTACCCGTGCCAGCTGCGCCTGGGAATCGCCGCCCTGCTTGCCCGCCATCAGCACCACCTTGCTGCCTACCCGCACCTTGAGCTTGCGGGCCATGCCGTCACCGATGACGATGCCGCGCATATCCCCCTGCTCGAACCAGTTGCCGTCGACAAGTTGGGGCCGGAGCAGTGTCACCCGGGGATCGTTGGCGGCACTCATCCCCTCCAGCGCCGCGCCCACCGAATTGCTCGCCGTGCTGGCAAGAACCTGCAGCGAGATGCGTGGCTCGACGCTGCCGACAATATCGAGCGCAGCGAGCTGCTGTGCCAGCGTGTTGCCGTCGGCAAGGTATTTGTGGTTGGCGGGCGCTTCCAGGTAGCCGCGAGGCTGGACGCTCAGGTGCCCTTCACCGAGGTTGATGGCGTTGCGGATCATCGAATTGTGGCTGCCGTCGCCGATGCCGATGAACAGCACCGCCAGACCGAAACCGATCGCGATGGAACTCAGGGTGATCAGGGTACGCCGGCGATGGCGCCACAGGTTGCGCCAGGCGAGCATGAGGAGGATGTTCAACGGCAGATGACCGTGGCGCGGCATGGGAACGCTCATCGCATCACCTCCACCGGTTTCAGCCGCACCAGGCGCCATGAGGGGATCAATGAGGCCACCAGGGTAACGAGGATCATCAATATCGAGGCGTTGAGCACATCCGGCATTTGCAGTGTCACTTTCAGCACCGGCTCAAAGACGATGCCGGCCCAGTCGTACCCGTCGGGCATCGAATCGCTGAAGTCGATACCGTGCTCCTCGAGATAGCCGGTGAGCAGGATCCCCAGCAGCGAACCGCTCACCGCGGCCACCAGCGAAAGAAAGAGCGATTCGAACAGCACCATCAGCAACAGCCAGCGGCGTTTCATACCGATGGCCAGCAGGATGCCGAACTCCTGCGCGCGCTCGTGTATCGCCATCAGCATGGTATTGAGCATGCCAAGGGAAGCGAGACCGACGACGATAAAACCGACGATAAGCAGGAAGGTGTTGCTGAGTTCCAGCATGTCGGCAATCGAGGGCGATAGCTCACGCCAGTTGCGCACCAGCGGGGCACCGCCGAAGGCATCCAGCGGCTGATGGTTGCCAAGACGCTCGAGTTCGGCATCGAGTGCTGCCTGCACCGGCTCGAGGGTGGTGATATCGTCCAGGGTAATGGCCAGTTCGTGGAAGCCGTCCTCGAGTGCCATCAGCCGCTGGAACGCCTCGACCGACATCAGCACACCGGTGCGGTCGAAATTCGGCTCCAGCGGTTTGAGCACCGCGGCGACGCGGTAGAGGGCGTTGCCGATACTGCCGTCCGCCGCCTGGGTCACCAGCACCAGTTCGCTGCCCGGAGCGAGGCTCATGTTCTTTGCCAGTTGCGCACCGACCACCACGTTGTCACGCGGCAGCCCCTCGGCACCAGGGTCGGCCGGGCCGAGTTCGACAACGCCACGGCGCACATGCGTGAGCATCCGGGTAACCGCCGCTTCGCGTTCCGGGTCCACCGCCTTGATCAAGACCCCGTTTGAAAACTCTTCGGTGCTCGCCAGGCCCGCGGCATAGAGCCTGGGTGCCAGATGGATCCCGGGAATGCGCTGCTCGATCTGCGGTATCCAGGACCAGGGCAGCGTAGCGTAGAGATCCTGTTCATCGACGAAAGCCTGGCGATGGACCTGCAGATGGCCGGTAGTGATCTCGGTGGCGGCACTCACCATCTGGCGGCTCACCCCTTCGAGCAGGGCGGCGTAGAGGATCACCATCACCAGTGCGCCCACCAGGGCGGCAATGGTGAGAATGCTGCGTACCGGATTGCGCCAGATGTTGCGCCAGGCGATGAACAGCAACATCGGCAGGCGACTGGAGGCGGCGGCGTTGCTTTGCTGGTGCATTGGCCTAGTGGTCCATGCGGGAAATAATGTCATTCTCAGAGCCCCGCTAATGAGTCAAGGCAAGGCGCACTGCGCAGGGAATGGCCGCCCCCTTGCCAAGCAGTGCAACGCGGCATTGGCTCATTAGCGGGGCTCCCTCCGGGCCGGTCCACAAGCCTCATCG
>Ga0068714_10001823_pt1 | contig 29213 bp, 24 predicted proteins | sample MTBNYHSulfiMetaG_FD_62988 | JGI IMG/M metagenome (GOLD analysis project Ga0068714, IMG submission 62988) | Enrichment culture microbial communities from rom New York Harbor, USA that are MTBE-degrading - MTBE-NYH (New York Harbor Sulfidogenic)... | ecosystem: Environmental > Aquatic > Marine >...
GCTTATGATGAACATAGAGCCTACGGTGATCACGGCCGGGTTTGCAAATCCTCTCACCGCCTCGGGAGGACTCAGAATGCCGGTAATCATCAGTGCCACGATGATGCCTATGCCGACCATGTCCACGGTCAGTCTTTCGGTGAACAGGAAGACAAGAGCCAAAATCAGGATGAACGAAATGAGGGCGATATCCATATTTTCAAATGACAGAAACCCGGCACTTATTAACGGTCCCATAATTGAATTGACACTCCAAGCGTTCGCTGGAAGACGACCCATCGGGAGGTTTCTTCAGAGCCGCAACCACTCTTACCGAGGTATCAACCGGCGCCGAAAAGACAGTGGGTCATGGTGGCAGCCCCAAAGGAAGCCGGCTCCGGCAAGCTCGGACCTGTGCGCGTACCCCGAAGAACACTTCAGTGAATCGGGGGCGGTTAAGGCCGATGAGCCCATTTCCGGTTGAGGCTCTGAAGAGACCTCCCGATGGGTCGGGGGGAAGCTTTTACGGTTCGTGTCAATTCAATTTTGGGACAATTCATAAGCGCCGTCATCTTCGGTTTTGGTCATGCTGTCAGGGCTTGAAGGCCTCGACAAGGCCGTCCATGCGCTCGCCCGTCTGAATGAGGTTGACGGAGGTGAATCCCGCCTGCTTCAGGGCCTCGCGGATTTCATCGTAGGTGTAAGTCCCCCCGCCCGGGGTCGCGAGCAGCATGTTTACGGCAAAGACCGCTCCATCTCTGGGGCCGGTCCGGTCGGGCGCCATGATGTGATCCCTGATCACGATCCGCCCGCCGGGCATGAGAGCGCGGAAAACTTTGGCGAAGAGAGCGGTATTCTGCTCAAGGCTGTTCTGGTGGATGATAGCCGAAAGGAAGGCGAGATCATGGCCTCCGGGCAGCTCATCGCGATAGAAGTCCCCGGCAGCCAGGGAGACCCGGTTCAGCACGCCGGCCTCGGCGAGAAAAGGGCGGGCCATCTCGACAACGGGCGGCCTGTCAAAAAGGGTGGCTTTCATTTCCGGCACGGCGTCAAGGAAAGCAGCGGTGTAAGTGCCCATGGCGCCTCCGACGTCCAGAAGTGCCCTCGAGGAAGACGCATTGACGGCAGCCACCACCCGGTCGGCAAGCGATTTTGCAATGACGTGCATCGCCCCGATAAAGGCGCGCAGCGTTGTTCCGTCCTGGTGAGGGGGCGGGCTTTGTTCATGCACGGCCGCACCCTTGACCACATCCGTCAGGTTCGACCATCTGCGCCAGAGATGGGCCATGTGCATGACCATGGGGAGAATGGAATCAGGGCTCTCGGAAGAGAGCATTTTCGAGACGGACCGGGGGCATTGATATTTCCCGCGGTCCTTTGTCAGGAGTCCCATGGCTGAAAGGGCATCGAGGACGGCGGCCAGGCCCCTCGGATCGGCCTCCTTCTGGTTCGCGATTTCCTCGACCGAAAGAGGAGCAGGGGCGAGAAGCGTGAAGAGATCTAGCTCCGCCGCGCTGAGCAATATACGGGACTCCATGAAGTTCCGGGCAAGAGACAGGAGGTCCTGCAAATCCATAGCATTCATACCAAACTCTCATTTTGCGGAAAGAAGTGTAAGTGAATCGAAGAGAAGTGTCAATCGCTCAGGGGCTTACTCCCCGTCCGCAGAGGGGGAATCATGAAGAGCCGCCTCCCTCCTCAGATCGGAGAGAATCTCCATGATCTCGTCACGGAAGGAAAGGGGAGCGCTCACATGACCCCACCCTTTCTGAGTCTGGTAGAGGCCGTCGTAGGCGGTGTCGTGATAAGACCTCATCAGATGAGGAATTTCCCTCTCCGTGAGAATGGAATCGAGGAGCTGAGCCTCGAATTCATTGTCGATAATGGCTACTTTGGAAAAATCTTCCATAGGGTCAGGATTAGAAGAAGTTCGGCCACAAAGGCGCAAGGCCACGATGACTATATGATTCTCTCACAGCCGCATATTTCACCTTCGTGTTTTAGCGGCCGGATTCCTGCCAAGAATACAACGGCCCTGAGTCTTTCGGCCAGAAAAAAGAAGTCCGGGAGATTGGATGATTCTAATTCTTTCCGGTCCGTGGTACAATCAGACCGGGTCTAAGGACCGGTTCGACGTTTTCGGCAAGGCGGCCCCTTCAGGGGAGGCGGATGATCACCTTTACTCAAGGGAAAGGAGGTCTTCAGATGGCGGTGAAAATCATCATCAAGAGGAAGATCCCGAAGGGGAAGGAAGGGCAATTGCTGCCTCTCCTCGTGGAACTCAGATCAAAGGCAACCACACAGCAGGGTTACATTTCAGGAGAAACACTGAGGAACGTGAACGACCCGGAGGAATACCTGGTCATCAGCACGTGGCAGTCGGTGGAGGACTGGAAAGCCTGGGAAGGGAGCAAAGGAAGAGCGGAAATGCAGCACAAGGTCGATTCCTTGCTGGGAGCGGAGACCACTTACGGCATCTATTATTATGGCTGAGTCAGCCTCCTTCCAGGAGGGGCCGGGGAACAGGGAAATGCCCCGGCCCCTCCTTTTTTCTTCGGCTCTCCTTGCCGCTTTCCTGAGCGTGGCATTCGGGGCCAATGCGGTGGCTATCAAGATGAGCCTCGCCGGTGTAGGCCCCTTTACCGCGGCGGGGCTCAGATTTCTCATCGCCTCCACGACGATATTCATCTGGGCCAGGGCCAGCGGAAGGTCGATCCGGGTGCGGAGGAACCATGTTGCCAAGCTCCTCGTGCTCTGGCTTCTGTTCTTCTCCCAGATATCACTCATGTATCTCGGAATCCATCTCACCAATGCTTCGCGGGCGACGATTATCACCAACCTGCAGCCTTTCTTCGTCCTCTTTCTCGCCCACATGATGATCAGGGACGACCGAATCACCCTTCGCAAGACTCTCGGTCTCCTGTCCGGATTCGGGGGGGTTTGCCTGTTGTTTCTCGAAGGAGAGGGGGCGAGCGATCGATTCCGCACAGGGGATTTCCTGATGGTTCTCTCAACCCTGGCCTGGGCCGCGAGCAGCGTGTACACCAAGAAAGTGATTCACATCCTCAGTCCCTACCTCGTGGTCCTCTACACCATGGTCTTCTCCGTACCCCTTTTTTTTGTAGAAGGCCTTCTGTGGGACGACAGGATGATAGGGGACGTCAACCTGCGGGTGGTCGCCGCCCTTCTTTATCAGGCCCTGGTGGCCGCCTCTTTCGGGTTCATTGCGTGGAACACCCTCCTTCAGAAACACAGCGCGGTGGCCCTCAATTCCTTCAATTTCCTCATGCCCGTAGCCGGGGTGTTCCTGGGGTGGTGGCTCCTCGGCGAGCCTGTCACCGCACTGGTCTGGCTGTCGCTGGGCCTTGTCACCGCGGGCATAGTGGTGGTTCAGACGGGGAACCGGGGATCAGTGGTCGGTAAATCAGCGATCAGTAATCAGTGAATCGATCGCACGCGGAGCAGCGGGCAGAGTCATGGAACCTCAGAGCCACAGAAAAGTGAACACCCGGGTCCAGAAGGCCCGGCTTTGAGCTAAGCCCAGAGGGCATGATTTACCTTGATGTAATCACGAAATTCGAGCCTTCGCACTCCCACGGGGATAGCCAATTGTCTCCGGCCTGGCCCTGAAGACCAAAGCAACCGGGTCAACCCAACAGCTCCAGCGCAACCCTGCAGTAGGTCTCGACCCCCGACAGGAGGACGTCTTCGTTGAAGTCGAACTTCGCGTTATGAAGAGATGCCGCGGCCGGCCTGCCGACTCCCAGGAAAAAGAAACAGCCCTTCGCCCTCTGGAGATAGTATGACATGTCTTCACCGCCCATGGTCGGTTCCGGCTCGAGAACGTTGCCTTGACCCACGACTTTTTCGGCGCATCGCCTGACCACATCGGCCATGAAAGGATCATTGATGGTGGGCGGATACCCGAACTCGAACTTGAGCTCGAATCGGGCCCCCATGGAGTCGCAAACTCCCTGGACGATTTTGCTTATCCTCTTTTCCCATGAATCCCAGACCTCCAGGTCAAAGGTCCGGGTGGTTCCGGACAGCTCCGCCTCGCCGGATATGATGTTGAAGGCTTGCCCGGCGCGAAAAGTGCCCACGGTCACCACGCAGGGTTTCAGCGGATCCATCTGGCGGCTCACGATGCGCTGAAGCGCATTGACAACCTGCGTTCCCACCTCGAGGGCGTCCACGCAGAGGTGAGGCATGGCCCCATGGCCCTGGCTGCCCAGGATGCGGATGTCGAAGCGGTTCATGGAGGCCAGGACGGGTCCCGCCTTGACCCCGATCGTTCCTTCAGGGCTCGCCGGCCACAAATGGCAGCCCACGGCGTAATCCACTTTTGGATTGTCCATGACTCCTTCCTCGATCATGGGGAGTGCGCCTCCGGGCCCTTCCTCCGCGGGCTGGAAGATGAACTTGACCGCCCCTTTCAGGCTGTCCCCGATCCTGCCGAGAACCCTCGCCGCCCCTACCACCATGGCCATATGGGCGTCATGACCGCAGGCGTGCATGGCCCCGTCGTGGATCGAGGCAAAGGGCAAACCCGTCTGTTCGGTTATGGGAAGGGCATCCATGTCGGCGCGTATCATCAGGGCCGGGCCCTTTTTGCCCGTGTCCATGAGGCCCACCACGCCGAACTTCGCAATCCCCGTCCGCACCTCCAAACCCTCGGTTCGGAGGAAGCCGGCCACCGCAGAGGAGGTTTTCCGTTCGGTGTAGGCCGGTTCAGGAATCCGATGAAGTTCGCGGCGAACACCGACAATAAAGTCTTTTTGTTGGCGCACAAGGGACTTGATATCAATCATGATTTCACCTCTTTTTCCAGGGATGGATTAAGACAATGACTATTGCACACGAATGGAAGGCCGGGCAACGAAAAATGACGAAAGCGATGTATCGAGCTTGACGGGGGGGAAGAGTGTGGAATATAAGAATAGCTTTTCTTGTTTCGACCAAGGACAAGAAAAGTCACGGTGCTTGCCGATCGCCTCGAACTTGGAGAGGGGATTGTCAAAGGAAATGCTTGACTGGAATCCGAATGGCTCGGGTTTCAGGTGTCAGGCCGGGCTTCTAAACACATTTCAAAAAGAGGAGGGGTATCATGAGAAGATGGAGGACTTTCAGATCGGCTATCCTTTTCACCGTCCTGGCGTTCGTCCTGGGGTTCGGCTTGACTCCCGGAGAAGCAAGAGCCGACATCCCGGAACTGATCATCGGAATCGGCGTGGATGCCGACACGCTGAACCCGCAGGAACAGACCACAACGCTTTTTCAGAACATGTGCGACCTCATCTACGACAACTTTTTGTATCAAGATCCCGAGGGAAAGCTTCATCCCCGGCTCGCGGAAAAGGTGGATGTGTCGAAGGACGGGCTGAACTACACCCTGCATCTGCGCAAAGGGGTCAAATTTTCCGACGGCACCGATTTCAATGCCGACGCCGTGAAGCTTACCTGGGATCGTATAATGGATCCGAAGATGCGCGCGCCCCTGCGTTTTGCGGTGTCCATGGTCGAGGAGTGCGTGAAGGTGGACGACCACACGGTAACATTGAAACTGAAGTTCCCCTTCTCGCCCTTCACGCCGAGCCTGTCTCTCACCCTGGTTTCCGCCATAAGCCCTGCGGCGATTGCGAAGTATGGTGAGGACGTGCGCCAAAACCCCGTCGGAGCGGGCCCCTATATCTTAAAGGAGTGGGTCAAGGGAGACCGCATAGTCATGACACGCAACGAGAACTACTGGGGCAAAAAGCCGACGGTCGCGAAGATCACCTGGAAGGTCGTTCCCGAAGACAGCACGAGGGAAGCCATGCTCAGGACCGGCCAGATCCATGTGTGCTATAAGCCCTCCCCCGCCAATGTGGCGGCTCTCAAGGCCGATCCGGGCATCACGATGGAGATGCCTCTGGACACCAGAACGATCTTCATGGGCCTCAACTACCAGAAAGGCGTGACGATCGACAAGAAGGTGAGGCAGGCTTTTAACTACGCGGTTGACAAGAAAGCTATCGTGAAAAAGATCCTTTTCGACACAGCCGCACCAATGGACGGCCCCGTTTCGCCGGTCGTTTTCGGCCATTTCAAAATGGACAACCAGTACGACTATAACCCGGAAAAGGCCAAGGCGCTTCTGAAAGAAGCCAATTTTGATTTTTCCAGGACCGTCAGCATGAGGACTCCCCAGGGCCGTTATCTTTTCGACAAACAGATTTCCGAAGCGGTCCAGGCCTACCTGCAGGCGATCGGCGTCAAGGTCGAGCTCCGGACTTACGACTGGCCCACTTATGTGGCCGGTCTGTTGAAACCGATCGATCAGTCGGAGCTGGAGGTTTTTCTCCTGGGGTGGGGTCCCCTCATTCTCGATGCGGACATGGGTCTTTACGGCCAGTTCACCTGCGAGGTCAATCCGCCGAAGGGTCTCGGGGCGGCTTTCTACTGCAACCAGGAATTCGATAAACTCATGAACGCCTCCCGGGAAGAACAGGATCCGCAGAAACGGCTGGCCATTCTGAAAAAGGCTTCAGAAATGGTATGGGACGACTGCCCGTGGCTGTGGCTGCACGTCGAGAAATTCGTGATCGCTTATTCCAGCAAGATCAAGGGAATGGTGGTCACGCCCACGGAAAAATTCTATCCCAACGACATAACGATGAAATAAAGAGGACGGCAGGGTCCGGGCACTCGCAGCCCCAGACCCTGCCTTTAGGCATGCTTCAATACGTGATCAAACGTCTGCTGTCCACCATCCCCGTGCTGATCGGCATCTCCCTTCTCCTTTTTTTCATGCTCAGGATGCTGCCGGGTGACCCGGCCCAGGTGCTGGCGGGTCAGATGGCGACTCCAGAGGAGATTGAGAACATTCGAATTCAGCTCGGTCTGAAAGAACCGATCTATGTCCAGTACGGAAAATTCCTGGCTCGCTTGGTCCAATTCGATCTCGGGCGCTCGGCACGGACACAGAACCCGGTGACGGAGGAAGTCTGGGCCAGGCTGCCTAACACTATGCTCCTCGCCGTGGTGGCAATTTTGCTTGCCTGCATCTTCGGGATTCCGGCGGGCATCATCTCGGCGGTGAGGCCATACACCTGGATCGACTATCTGGTCACCTCGGCGGCCCTTTTCGGCATCTCCATGCCTGTTTTCTGGCTCGGTTTGATGCTTGTAGTGATCTTTTCCGTGATTCTTCAGTGGCTGCCGGCAGGAGGCACAGGCACCTGGCAACATGTGATTCTGCCCTCCGTGACGCTTGCAGCCTTCGTTATCGCTTTCATCGCCAGGATGACCCGTTCCACGATGATCGAGGTGCTTTCCCAGGACTACACGACCACGGCCCGCTCCAAAGGGCTGAAGGAACAGGTCGTTATCGTCAAGCACGCCCTGAAGAATGCGCTGATCCCCATCATAACGGTGGTGGGGCTCCAGTTCGGCCTGCTCCTCGGCGGAGCGGTTCTGACGGAAACCGTCTTCGCATGGCCGGGGATAGGCCGGCTGATCGTGGACTCGATTCTGGCAAGGGACTATCCCATGATCCAGGGGACCATCCTGATCTTCGGATTGCTTTACATCCTTGTGAACCTGGTCGTGGATGTGATTTACGCTTACGTGGATCCGAGGATTCACTATGACTGAAACTTCGGCAACCGACCGAAAACCGGCGAGCCAGCTTCGCCGAAACTGGGCCAAGCTTCGAAGGAACAAGGCGGCTCTTTTCGGGGGTTTGATTCTCCTCATCTATCTCTTCACCGCCCTGTTCGCGCCGCTTCTGTTCCCCGGCAGCCCCTCTGCGCCGAATCTGATCATGTCACTCGAGGGTCCGTCGGCACAACACCTGCTGGGCACCGATGAACTGGGCCGGTCCATCATCGGCCGCATCATCTGGGGGTCTCGCGTGTCTTTCATGATAGCGGTGGGGGTGGTCGCCGTCGGACTTCTCGTGGGAGTCCCCCTGGGTCTCATCTCGGGTTACTACGGCGGCAGGGTCGATTTCGTGATCCAGCGGGTCACAGACATGATGCTCGCATTCCCGGGATTCCTGCTCGCCCTGGGTCTCGTGGCCGTCCTGGGAGTGGGCCTCAAGAACACGGTTGTCTCCATAGGCATCAGCATGATCCCGATCTACATCCGCCTCGTGAGGGGATGTGTTCTATCGGTGAGGGAGCAGGTTTACGTGGAAGCAGCGAGGGCCGTAGGGACCACGGATTTCAAGATCATCCTCCGCCACATCCTGCCGAACGTCATGGTCCCCATCACCGTGCAGACGAGCCTGGGCATGGGGACTGCCATACTCTTTGCAGCCGGCCTCGGGTTCCTGGGAGTGGGCGTGCAACCGCCTACCCCGGAGTGGGGAGCCATGCTCGGCTCGGGCAGAGCTTACCTGTTCAACGCTCCCCACGTGGCTACCTTTCCCGGTGTGGCCATTTTTCTGGCCGTCCTCAGCTTCAATCTCCTGGGAGACGGCCTGAGGGACGCCCTCGATCCGAGGTTCCGCATATGAAGGGGCAGGAAAACGCTCTCCTTTCTATCCGGGGACTGCGCACTCTTTTTCACACCATCGACGGAGTGATGAAAGCGGTCGACGGAGTGGACATGGAGGTCTTCCGGGGAGAAACCCTCGGACTCGTAGGGGAAAGCGGATGCGGCAAGAGCGTCACGGCCCTGTCGGTTCTGCGGCTTCTCGCATGTCCCCCCGCCGAGATTCGGGGGACCATTCAGTTCCGGGGCGAGAATCTCCTCGACTTGAACAGGGAGGGGATAAGGAAGATCAGGGGAAACGCCATTTCCATGATTTTCCAGGAACCGATGACCTCCCTGAATCCGGTGTTGACCATAGGGGAGCAGATCGCGGAGGCTGTGAGGTTTCACCGGGGCGTGTCGAGACAGGAGGCATGGCGGTGGGCGGAGCAGATGCTCCAGATGGTCCAGATTCCGAGCCCGAGGCAGAGAGCGCGGGAGTATCCCCACAAGCTGTCGGGAGGTATGCGGCAGCGGGCCATGATCGCCATGGCCCTGTCCTGCAATCCCCAGCTTCTGTTCGCCGATGAACCGACCACGGCGCTCGATGTAACCATCCAGGCCCAGATTCTCAATCTCATGAAGCGCCTGAAAGATGAGTTCAACACATCCATAGTGCTGATCACCCACGACCTGGGCGTCATTGCCGAAATGGCATCGAGGGTGATCGTGATGTACGCGGGGCAGGTCGTGGAAGAAGCGCCGGTGAGAGACCTGTTCAAGGACCCCGGACATCCGTACACGCAGGGTCTTCTCGGGTCCGTCCCCGTCATAGGCAGGAAGGCCAGGACGGGCCGGCGGCTTCAGGAGATCCCCGGAGTCGTTCCCGGACCACTGGAAATGCCCGGCGGATGCCGTTTCCACCCCCGGTGCGCCCGGGTGATGGATGTGTGCCGGAAGGAAGAGCCGCAGGAAGTGAGGCTGGGGGAGCACAGAAGACTTAAATGCTGGCTGGCCGGATAAAGGAGAAAATTCGAATATCGGATTTCGGATTTGAGTATCCACTATGGCACTACTGGAAGTGAGCAACCTTAAGAAGCACTTTCCCGTGAAGAAGGGGATTCTTTCCCGGACCGTGGGAGAGGTGCGGGCTGTGGACGGAGTCAGCTTCGCCATCGAGCGCGGTGAAACCCTCGGGCTCGTGGGCGAGAGCGGATGCGGAAAGACTACGGTGGGCCGTTCCATCCTGCGTCTCACCGAACCCACATCAGGGGATATCACGTTCAACGGACAGGACCTCCACCGCCTCTCAAGAGAAGAGCTGAGGAAGATGCGCGCCTCCTTCCAGATCATATTCCAGGATCCCTTCTCGTCCCTCGATCCACGCATGAGCGTGGGAGACATCATTGCCGAGCCGATACGAAATCATGTCGCATGCTCCAGGAGCGAAAGGAGAGACAGGGTGGCCCATCTCCTTGACAAGGTCGGCCTTCACCCGGCGCAGATGAGCCGCTATCCTCACGAGTTCTCCGGGGGACAGCGCCAGAGAATCGGGATCGCCCGCGCACTGGCCCTCAACCCCCTGGCCATTGTCTGTGACGAACCGGTCTCGGCCCTGGACGTTTCCATCCAGGCCCAGGTGATCAACCTCCTCGTGGAACTGCAGGAGGAGATGAACCTTTCCTACCTGTTCATCGCCCATGACTTGAGCGTGGTGGAGCACATAAGCAACCGCGTGGCGGTCATGTACCTCGGGCGCATCGCGGAGCTTGCAACCGACGAGGAGCTTTACAGAAATCCCCTCCACCCCTACACGAAAGCGCTGCTGTCGGCCGTCCCGGTCCCGGACCCCGATGCGAGGATGCAGAGGATCATCCTGGAAGGAGACGTGCCGAGCCCGCTGAGCCCGCCTGCCGGCTGCGTCTTCCACAACCGCTGCGCCTCGAGAAAAAAAATCTGCACGGAAGAGCGACCGCCCCTGCAGGATGTGGGGGGCGGGCACCTGGTGGCGTGTCATGGAGGATGAAAAAGAATGGAGCAATGGGGTATCGGAGTGCGCGCCTGACGGCCTTGCCATTCATGTTTGCCTGCCTTATTCTTCTTAATGATGGTCGATCAATATCATGTTCAGGTAAGAAAGGCCTTGGAGGAAGGGGTCAAAGACCTCGCCGTCACAGGTCTGTCAGGCTCGGCCAGAGCCTACTTCCTCTCCAGCCTTGTCCTGGAACTGGAAATGACCTGCCTCTTCGTCCTCCCCACCGCCAAGCATGCCCGGCGGTTTTACCGGGAAATGGAATTCTTTCTGCCCGAGCTCTTTGCCCGCGGCGAACCGGAGGCGAGGAGACTCTATGATTTTCCCGTTTACGACATTTCGCCCCTCAGAGGATTGAGCCCCCACCCCGAGATCGTGGCCCGCAGACTCAGGGCTCTCTATGCCCTGACATCGGTGCGAGGGTCGGTGGTGGTTACCTCCACCGAAGCCTGCCACTTCCGCCTGATGCCGAAGGAGGCACTGGTCGGCGCGCTGGAACCCATGGAAGCGGGGGAGGAAGTGGACCGCGAGAGGCTGCTCCAAAAACTGGAGGCTTACGGCTACCAGCGGACCTCTCTCGTGGAAGAGACGGGGGATTATTCCGTCAGGGGAGGCGTGGTGGACCTCTTCCCTCCTCTTTACCGGAACCCCGTGCGCCTGGAATTCTGGGGGGACACGATCGAATCGATCCGCTATTTCGATCCCCTCGGGCAGCGTTCCCTGACCGGCCTGAAGGAATTCATCCTCGTGCCGGCCAATGAAATCCTCATGGGCGAGGAAAACATTAGGAGGGCCCGGGCCATGGGAAGGCTCCCCACGCTGGTAAGAGAGGCAAGCTCTTTCCCGGGACAGGAAGCCTGGCTCAATCATTTTTACAGCCACCTCAGCACCCTCTTTGATTATCTTCCTCAGGACAGTCTCCTGTTCCTGGCGGACCCCTTTCAAATCGAAAAGGAGAGCAGGGCCTTCTCGGAAAGATTTGCCCTCGAAAAGGAAAGGTGCATGGCCGAAGCCGAGGAGAGGAAGCGGCCTTTCCCGGACGTGGGAGGCGTTTTCCTCGCGCCCGAAGAACTCGACGAAGCGGTTCGGCCGTTCAGGAAGATCCGTTGCGGGGAAGTGGTCGTGGAGCGGGACGGGGAGCCGTCCGCTTCCGTGCACATCTCCGGTCAGTTCATGACGGACGACGCTCTTACCCTCAAGCTCAGCGGAAGGGGAAGGGTATCCATGGCTCCCCTGGCGGAAAAGATCTCGAACTGGCTGAACATGGGCGCCAGAGTGGTCCTCGTGTGCCGCACGGAGCAGCAGACAGGCAGGCTCGGTGAGATCCTCCGGAATTACGGTGTGGAAGTGCACCGCACGGTCGCGAGCTGGAGCGAAGTCCCCGCATGGACCGGACTGTTCATCTGCCTCGGCCGCCTTTCCGAGGGTTTCTCGTGGCCCCAGGCGAACCTCTTTGTGGTGAGCGAAGACGAGATTTTCGGCCCCAAGCGATCGCTTGCGAGAGCCAAGAGCGTCGAGGGAGGGATCGACTGGACGACTTTCAGCCAGCTCAAGGTGGGAGACATGGTGGTCCATCAAGACCACGGCATAGGGCGCTTCGGCGGACTGGTGAAGATGGAGATCGAGCAGAAGGTCAACGACTTCGTCATCATCGAGTACATGGGCGGCGACCGTCTTTACATACCGGCCGACCGCATAAGCATCCTCCAGACCTACATAGGCGCAGATGAGAAAGAGCCCAGGCTGGACCAGCTGGGGGGCAGATCATGGGACGTGGCCAAGGAGAAGGCGAGGAAGTCGATAAGGGAAATCGCAGCGCAGTTGGTGGACATCTATGCCCTCAGGAAATACCGCCAGGGATATGCCTTTTCTCAACCCGATCACCTGTACCGCGAATTCGAGGCCGGTTTCGAGCACGAGGAAACCCAGGACCAGATCAAGGCCATCGAGGATGTGCTGCAAGACATGACGTCGGAACGTCCCATGGACAGGCTAATCTGCGGTGACGTGGGATTCGGCAAGACCGAGGTGGCGATCCGGGCCGCCTTCAAAACGGTGATGGACGGCAAACAGGCGGCCCTGCTCGTTCCCACCACCGTCCTTGCGGAGCAGCATTTCAGCACCTTCAGCAAGAGGATGAGGGACTACCCCGTCAGGGTTGCCGTGCTCAGCCGGTTCAAATCGAGGGCCGAGCAAAAGGAGATAGTCGCCGAAGTGAGATCCGGGAAAGTCGACATCCTCATCGGCACCCACCGGATTCTCCAGAAAGACCTGAGCTTCAAGGACCTCGGCCTCCTGATAATCGACGAGGAGCAGCGCTTCGGCGTAAAACAGAAAGAGGCGATCAAGCGCTACAGGGCCCTCGTGGACGTCCTGGCTCTGACGGCCACCCCGATTCCGAGAACGCTTCATCTGTCTCTTCTGGGCATCAGGGACCTGAGCCTCATCGAGACTCCCCCCGAGGACAGGCTGCCGATACAGACCGTACTCTCCCCCTACGATGAGGAGACAGTGCGCCGGGCCATCGAATCGGAGATCGAGAGAGGGGGACAGGTCTTTTTCGTTCACAACAGGGTCCAGACCATAGAGGCCATGACCGGAAGACTGGCGGAACTGGTTCCCCGGGCGCGATTCGCCTTTGCCCACGGGCAGATGAATGAAAGGGACCTCGAAGACACAATGATCCGCTTCATCGCCAAGGAAGTGGACGTGCTGGTGTGCACCACAATCATCGAGTCCGGCCTGGACATCCCTTCGGTGAACACTATCATCATCAACGAAGTTGACCGGCTGGGCCTGGCCCAGGTGTACCAGTTGAGAGGAAGAGTGGGCAGGTCCGACGAGAGCGCCTACGCGTACCTTCTTCTTTCCCAGGAAGCGGAGCTCACGCGGCAGGCGGAGAAGCGACTGAAGGCGCTCATGGACTTCACCCACCTGGGAGCGGGTATCCAGCTCGCCATGCACGATCTGAAGATACGGGGAGGGGGAAACATTCTGGGTTATTCGCAGGCGGGCCACATTACCGCGATCGGCTACGAACTCTACCTGAAACTGATCGAGCAGAGCGTGGCCGAGCTCAAGGGAGAGGTTTGGCAGGAGGAGATCAACCCGGAAATCAACGTGAACATTCCCGCCCATCTTCCCACCGGCTACATCAAGGACACCGACGTACGATTGAACCTCTACCGACGGCTGTCGAGTTTAAAGGAAGAGGCCGACCTGGCCGGCATGGCGGATGAAATGAAGGATCGTTTCGGGCCCTTTCCCGAGGAGGTTCGAAACCTGTTGAAGGTAATGTCGTTGAGACTGCTCTTGAAGAGGATGAGGATTCAGCGGGTGGATGTGTCCCCCGGCGGGTTGAGCGTGACCTTTTCGCCGGATACGCCGGTCCAGGCGGAAAGGCTCGTGGGGCTCGTAAGAAGGGAGCCAAAGAAATACCGATTTCTTTCGGAGAGGAAACTCAATGTGAGGCTTTCCCCCCGCCCGGCAGTGGAAGCGCTCGATGACGCCAAGGCAATCCTTCAAGAGTTTCAGTAAGTTCCAATGATTATCGAATTCCTTTCCATCAAGATTTGGCTTGCAATTTCCCCTGTACCTGATAATCTGCCAAAGGGTCCGTCATGGTTGCGCGGGCCGATCGGACTGGTTGCCGCACATAGCGGCGCAGCAAGAGACCGAAGCGCTTTGAAGACAGGCGGCAGAAGAATCCTGGGTTTTGTGTCGGTGCTGTTGCTCCTTGTCGGGGCATGCAGTCTTGTGGATCGTCCCTCGGAAAAGGCCGTGATAACGGTGGGGACCAGGAAGGTGACGCCCGATGAGCTGAAGCGGGACATCAAGCGCCTGACCTTTGACATGGACATTCGTGGGCAGGACATTCAATTTCTCTTTGACCGTGTCCTTTCAAGACTCGTGGATCACTACCTCGTTCTGGAGTACGGGCGCCAGGAAAAAATTGAGGTTTCCGACTTTGAAGTGGAAAACGCGGTGGCGGAGATTCGGAAGGACTACAATGAAAGAGACTTCCAGGAAACCCTGTTGAGGGGGTTCATTGATTTCGAAGATTGGAAGGAAGCCCTCAAGGAACAACTTCTTCTGAAGAAAATCGTGGACAGGGCCGCCGAAGAAATGGAGCCCGTGACTTTCCAGGAGATCAAGGCGTATTATGAGGCCAGCCAGGAGGAGTTCATGCAGCCCGCCGGTGTCCGGTTCAGGCAGATCGTGACAAGCACCAAGGAAGAGGCGCAGAGGGCTCTGAAGAGGTTGAGTGAAGGAGAGGACATGGGGACTGTCATAGATGGATACCTCAGGTCCCAGGGAAAGGAATACGGAGGGGAGGTCGACTGGGTGAGCAAGGGAGACCTGGATGAATCCGTTGAAAGGGTGATCTTTTCCCTCCCCGTGGGAAAGATCAGCCCGGTGGTGGAGACCCCTTACGGCTTTCATGTCCTGGAAGTTCTCGATCGACGGCCGGAGGGGATGAGGACCTTCCCCGAGGCGGTCGGAGAGATTGAATCGAAGCTTCATCGGGAAAAGCAGGAAGCCTTCCTCAGCCAGTGGATGGAGAGTCTGAGGGCCGTAGTCCCGGTGAAAATCAACCGGGAGATGTTGAAGGAACTGGAGTTGGGTTAGATGAACAGGAACATGTATATCAGGACATGTCTTATCTTTTTTGCCGCAATGGGCCTGGCGGCGCCTGTTTCTTTTTCCGCGGAGACGTGCAACAGGGTTGTGGCCATCGTCAACGACCAGGTCATAACGCTCCACGAGCTGAACAAGACGATCAAGGAGCTTACAGGCTATTCGGCGGATGACCTCAGGCTGCGCAACGAAGAGAAGTTCATGGATGCAAGGAGGCAAATCCTCGCCCGTCTCATTGACGAGAAAATCGCCGAAGAGAAGGTCAGGGAGCTCGGCATCAAGGTCAGCGACCGACAGATCGATGCAACGATCGAAAAAATCAAGCTGGACAACCAGATGACTCACGAGGATTTCGTGGCAAGGCTCCAGATCGAGGGTCTGACCTACGAAAAGTACCGCGAAAGGATCAGGAGCCAGATCGAGCGTGCGGAGCTGATCGAACACGAGGTGAAGTCCAAGATCATCGTCAGCGAGGAGGATATCGCCAGGTACTACGAGCAAAACGAGTCTTCCTTCGATACAGGCACAAAGGTGCGTCTTGCCGGGATCTTTCTGGGCCGCACGAACCCCAATGATCCGTCCGAATTGGACGAACTGGTGAAAAGAGGGGAGGAAATTCTTGCCAAGCTGAGGGCGGGGGCAGATTTCAGCGAGACGGCAAGAAACGTTTCCCAGGGACCCGGGGCGGACGAGGGAGGCGATCTGGGGACCTTCCAATGGAATCAACTCGATCCTGAAGCCAGGAGGCTTCTGGAGGGGGTTCCGGTCGGAGGCTTCACCGATCCGATTGTGAGGCAGAACGGCGTGCAAATCATCAAGGTGGTGGAAAAACAGGAAGGCAACAAAAAACCGCTCCAGGACGTGAAAAACGCGATCTACGAGATCCTTTACCTGCAAGAAGTGGACAGGCGCTACGAAAAATGGATCACGGGGCTCAGGGAAAGCTCCTACACGAAAATCATTTTTTGATCCAGGAGAAGGAGGCATCCGATAAGACCGGCGAGTCCCCCGAGAACAAGACACGGGAAAATCGAAAAAAATGGAAGTTGATCGGGTTGAGACCACGGAGAGGGGAGAAAGCGCGAGGCTTGGCTCTTTTCTCAGAGGTGAGAGAGAAAAAATGAATCTCAGCCGCGACGAGGTTGCCGAGATGTTGCGCCTGAGACATTTTATCATTGAAGCCATAGAGAACGAGTCGTGGGAACGGTTACCTCCTCCGGTATTTGTCAAGGGTTTTGTGCGATCCTATGCCAGGGCGCTCGACCTTGACGAAAAAAAAGTGCTGGATCTTTACTCCCGAGCGGCTCCTCCCGAACCGGAAATCCTGAAGCCTGTTGCCGCTGTCCGAACCCCGGATCGCGTTCGCGCCCTTCTTTTTCTTCTGGTTTCGGCCGCTCTCGCGTGCGTCTTCTATTTCTGGTACGTCAAGGCTTCGACAAAGGATGGGCAAGGCCTTTCCACGGTGGAGCATACTGTTCCGGTCCAGAAGGATGAAGTCCGGTCGGAAGAAATTGAAAGGGTTGTCGATGATGCCGTGCAGGCGACCCTGCCCGCGACGGCACAGCCCGTCCCCGCTGAGCAAGGCACCGAGGCAGTGCCGGTCTCCGGGAATGATTCGAAACCGGCACTGGAACAGGAAGCCCGATATTTGACCCTCGAGGGTTTTGTGAAGCAGAGGACCTGGATAAGCATCCGTGTCGACGGAGGGAAAGCAAAGGAGTTCATTTTCCGACCCGGCGATAGACCCCGGTGGGAAGCCTCGGAGGGGTTCGAAATCGTCGTGGGCAATGCGGCGGGGATAGATTTCGAGATGGACGGAAAGAGAATGGAGAACCTCGGCCGCGCCGGACAGGTTGTGCGGATGAGGCTGCCCGAGAAATTCAAACCGACAGCGAGCGAGGAGTGACTTGGAGAACGTTCTTGACCTTTTCGAGGAACGAGGGTTTGTCGAGCAGATGACGGACAGAGATGAATTGCGCAGGCAACTGGAAAAACCGACCACCTGCTACATCGGGTTCGATCCGACAGCGCGAAGCCTGCACGTTGGGAGCCTGGTGCCCATCATGTCCCTGGCCCACATGCAAAGGGCCGGCCACAGACCCATCGCGGTCGTAGGCGCAGGGACGACTCTTGTGGGAGATCCGAGCGGAAAGACCGAGATGCGCCGCCTCATGAGCAGGGAGGAAATCGACGCCAACGGGGAGTGCATCAAGCAGCAACTTTCCCGGTTTCTCGACTTCAGCGAGGAAAAGGCCCTGATGGTGAACAACGCCGACTGGCTCGTGGGCCTGAACTACATCGAGTTCCTGAGAGACATCGGCCGTCATTTCAGCGTGAACCGGATGCTCGCGGCGGAAAGCTACCGGATAAGACTCGAAACGGGGCTCAGCTTTATCGAATTCAATTACATGCTCTTGCAGGCATACGATTACTGGCACCTTTTCAAACAATACGACTGCCGGCTGCAGATGGGAGGCAACGATCAGTGGGGGAACATCCTGGCAGGGGCGGACCTGATCAGGCGCCTGGAGGGGGAGGTGGTTCACGCGCTCACTTTTCCCCTGATTACCACATCATCGGGCGTCAAGATGGGGAAGACGCACCAGGGCGCGATCTGGCTGGATCCTGACCTGACGACCCCCTACGACTACTACCAGTACTGGGTCAATCAGGACGACCGCGATGCGGAACGCTTTCTCGCCCTGTTCACCTTCCTTCCCATGGAGGAAGTGCGGAGACTGGGATCGCTGAGCGGCGAAGGCATTAGGGAGGCGAAGGATGTCCTTGCTTTTGAAGCGACCGCCCTTTGCCACGGAAGGGAGGAAGCGGAAAAAGCCCGGAGCGCTGCACGCAGGCTATTCGGTGCCGGGCACTCGGGGGAGCCCGACTCCGTCCCCACGGTTTCTTTGGATGCAGAGGAAATAAAGGAGGGGATTCCGGCCTATATTCTCTTCGAGAAATCCAACCTTTGCAAGACCAGGGCGGAGGCGCGGCGTTTGATCTCCCAGGGCGGCGGATACGTGAACGGGGAGCGTGTTGAAAGCTTCGACCAGGTGATCCTGCCGAAGGATCTGAAAAACGGAACCCTCCTGCTGCGGGCAGGGAAAAAACGATACCTTCGAGTAATAGTCGGGGGTTGAGGCTCGGAGCAGGATAGACCAGGCTGATATGGCAAGAAAAAAAAAGGAACAGAAAAAAGAAACCACTCCTCAGGTGAAGGCAAGGACGGAGACTGCCGAGACGGGGAAACCTTCTTTCATGGCGGATCTCCGCCCTGTCGTTTCGACGAGGGAGAGATCTCTTGTCCCGTACGATCCTCTTCAGTTGTACCTGATGGAGATCAAGAACTTCAGGTTGTTGACCCGGGAGGAGGAGATGGCTTTGGCCGTCCGGGTCAGGGAGAAGAAGGATCAGAAGGCCGCCTATATACTCGTGACGGCGAACCTGAGGCTGGTGGTCAAGATCGCCATGGATTTCCACCGTTACTGGACGAAGAGCCTCCTCGATCTCATCCAGGAGGGGAATGTGGGACTTCTTCAGGCAGTCAGGAAGTTCGATCCCTACAGGGGCATAAAGTTCTCCTATTACGCTTCATTCTGGATCAAGGCGTACATGCTCAAGTTCATCATGGAGAACTGGAAACTCGTCAAGATCGGAACGACTCAGACCCAGCGCAAGCTTTTTTTCAACCTGGCCAAGGAGCGGGACAAGCTCATCGCACAGGGTTTCGAACCTGAACCCCGGCTGCTGGCGGAGCGCCTCGATGTGAAGGAAAGAGAAGTCGAGGAGATGAGCCAGCGCCTCGGCGGCGGGGAGGTGTCGCTCAACGCACCGGTCGGCGACGACGGAAAGGAAGTCTACGGTTCCTTTCTCCCGGACACTCACGTGGCTGTGGACGAACAGATATTTGAAAAGCAGAACAGAGAGCTTCTCCTGGCAAAGCTGGAAGAGTACCGGGACAAGCTGTCGGGAAAGGAACTGGATATCTTCGACAATCGGATCATGGCGGAAAGCCCGGTCACGCTGCAGGAACTGGGAGACAAATACAATATTTCGAGGGAAAGAGTCCGCCAGATTCAGGAAAGGATCGTCAAGAATATCAAGAAGTACCTCACGGAAGAGATTCCGAATTTCGAGGAGAACTTCTCCAATTTTGTCAAATGAGGAAGAGGCGGCCTTGCACTGCCTTGACGAGGTTTCGGGACACCCATGTCTTTTAGATTTTCAGTCCACCGCACAGCGGTATATCTTCTCGCCCTTGTCCTGACGATGGGAACACTTCTTTCCTGCGCAGGACCCAAACCCGCGCCGGCGAACCAGGGGACTGCGCCGGTGCCGCCGATCGCGAACGCCGAGCCCGTTGAAGGGGACAGTCTTTTTGATGCTTATCGCAATGTAGCCATTGCGGCCATGTACGAAGGGGAGGGCCAATTTGAAAAAGCCAAGGAGCACTTGTCCCTTGCGATCGAGAGCGATCCAGGTTCCGCCTACCTGCACGGGCGTATGGCCGGGGTTCTCAAGGCACTCCAGGATTACCCGGAGGCGGTGAAGTACGCGCAGAAGGCCGTGACGCTGGATCCGCGAAAAGCGGAAAGCCGTCTCGTTCTCGCGGACTTGTACCTCCTCATGAAAGACGACGAGGCGGCGATGAGGGAGTACAATGAAGCCCTGGCCGCGGATCCGGAGCAGAAAAGAGTGAGATTGATTCTGGCCACCCTCCACATCCAGAAGAAACAATACGACGAGGCAAGGAGGGAGTTGGCAATCCTCATCGAAGAAGACCCGAGCCTTGTGATAGCTCATTACTACATGGGGAGGATCAATCTGGAAGAGGGAAGACACGAGGAAGCCGAAAAGGCTTATCGGCAAGCCCTCGAGAGGAACGAGGCGATGGAGCCTGCCCTGTTCGACCTGGGAACCCTGTACCAGATGAGCAAAGAGTACGAAAAAGCGGCGGACATTTACCGCCAGCTGCTCGACTTCTATCCCAACAACGCCGTTGTCCGGGAAAGACTCATCAACATCTACTACAACCTCGGGGAAGAGAAGAATGCGGAACAGGAGATGGAGGAACTCAAGAGACTTAGCAAACCCGGTGATCCGAGCCGTCAGGCCCTGGGTCTCATCTACCTGCGCCACGGCAAGATCGAAGAATCCATCGCCGAACTTGACCTGATCGTCACGGCCTGGCCGGATGACGACAAGTCGAGGTACTACCTCGCCACGGCTTACGAAGAAAAGGAAGATCATGAAAAGGCCCTGGAGCACTTTCGCGGGATAGGCCCCGGGTCGGAATACTATGCCAACGCCAGGATCCATATGGCCTACATCCTTGAGGCGAAGGAGAAGTATGACGAGGCCGTCGAGGTCCTCGAAAAGGCCCTGGAAGCGGAAAAGGACAAGGAAGATATTTACTTGATGCTTGCATCGGTGCTCGAAAGCAAGAAAGACTACGACAAGGCTCTCGAGGTCATCGCCAGGGGGCTCGATCTGAATGCCAAAAGCGAAGAACTCATATTCAGAAAAGGTGTGGTCCTCGACAAGAAAGGGGAAAAAGAACAGTGCCTCGCCGAGATGAGAAGAGTGCTGGAGATCAATCCGGGCCATGCCGACGCATTGAACTACATCGGCTACACCTATGCGGAGCAAGGAATCAGGTTGAACGAAGCCATGGACATGATAAAGAGGGCGCTGGAGGTCAAGCCCGACAGCGGGTACATCATCGACAGCCTGGGATGGGTGTACTTTCAAAAGGGAAAATACGACGAGGCCTTGAAATACCTGAAAAAGGCTGCATCCCTGGTCCCCAACGACCCCACCATCTTTGAACACCTGGGAGACGTGTACTTCAAAAAAGGCATGTACAGCGAGTCTCTCGATATGTACGAAAAGGCCCTCACTTTCAACCATCCCAAGGAAGAAAAGGTAAGAGAGAAGATTGAAGAGGTCAAGAGGCTTCTCCGCTGAAGCAAGGAAGTCCGCTAGCGCGTTTGCATGCCTGGCCGCCCTTCTTGTCCTCCTCGTGCCGGGCTGCGCCGGCCTGCAGCGCCTTCTGTACGAAGCCCCTTTCGATGAACAGGCCACAGCCGCCCTGGTCAGGGAGCTGTATGACCAGAACAAGAATGTTCACACCTTTTTTTCCACCGGCCGCCTGTGGGTGAAAGGCCGGTACGGTGAGGAGGGAGAGGTGAACGTCTTTTCAGCGGCGGCAAGGGATTTATCGAGAATAAAAATCGAAGTCACTCACCCCTGGGGACAGCCGGTCATGTACCTTCTTGTGGAGGAAGGGGACTTCCGGCTTCTTTCATTCGGCGAGAGAAAACTCTATTTCGGGCAGTTCACAAAAGAAGCCCTTTCCAGATTCTTTCCCGAAGAGCTGGATCAAACCCTCATCCTGGACCTTTTGAGAGCCTACCCCGTCCTGGACCGACCCTATCGGGCCCGGTCCGCGGAGCCGAACCGGATCATTTTAAGCAACGAGGAAGGGCTGGAGAAAAAGACGATCGCCTTCGATCGGGAGAGCATGCAGCCGAAGGAACTGATCCTGCCTCATCAAAACATCAAACTGGTCTTTTCGGACTTTCAGTCCGGCGGGGATTTCCGGTATGCCCGGGAAACAGCTCTGGTCCACGTGCTGGGAGGCAGGAGGCTCGTTCACAAGATAGAAAAGATGGTTTTCAACAGGACCATCCCCGACCAGGTCTTCATCCTCCCGGCCCCTCCGGGGTTTGAAACGGTTCCCCTCGACTAGCCCCCGATGCTGGACATCTGGCGGATGCACTTGCGGGGTCCCGACGCAATGTGTCCCGGCCCCTTCGGCTTTTCGTCGATGGCCCGCCTGAAGAGAGCCGCAAGATGATCGTCCCCTTTTCCCTCTCTGAGCGGTCCTTTAACGTCAATCTCCCTGTCCGAGAAGAGGCAACCCCTCAACCGTCCTTCTGCGGTCAGGCGCAGGCGGTTGCAGGTGTCGCAGAAGTGGCTGCTCACCGCGCTAATGAAACCGACTTCACCCCTGGCCCCTTTGATCCTGTACCGCTCGGCGGGCCCGTCCATGAAATCGTGCCCCAGGGGCTCGAGGTCTCCCATGGCCTTTATCCGGGCGCGCAGCTCTTCGGAGTCGACGAACCGCTCGGAGCTCCAGTTGTTGTTTCGGCCCACGGACATGAACTCGATGAACCGAACATGAAAGGGTTTTTCGATGGTGAGGCGGGCAAAATCGAGCACTTCATCGTCATTGATCCCTCTCATGGCCACTACGTTGATCTTGAGGGGGTGAAAGTGAAGCTTCTCGGCTTCTTCGATGCCTTCCCAGACCTTGTGGAACAGATCGCGCCTCGTGATTCTATGGAAACGCTCGGGCTTGAGAGAATCGAGGCTTACATTTACTCGACAAATCCCGCAGTCCCGTAGGGCTGCGGCGTATTCCTTGAGAAGAACGCCGTTGGTGGTGAGGGTGATTTCCTTCAAGGATTCGACGGCCGCCAGTTTTTCCAGAAAGGGAATGAAACCCTTTCGAACCAGCGGCTCTCCCCCGGTCAGCCGGACCTTTCGGATTCCGTTTCGAACGGAGATGCGCACCAGGCGCAGTATCTCCTCGTAAGAGAGGATTTCGGAGTGAGGAACGAACTCTATACCCTCGTCGGGCATGCAGTACATGCACCTCAAATTGCACCGGTCGGTGATGGAAAGGCGCAGATAATTTATGGTTCGATGTTTCTGATCGAGTCGAGGGTTAAGGATGTTCGAGTCTTTTTCCGGCTTGCCGATATGCCTGATCAAATTCTTCGCCGATTCCATAGCTCATTCCCTGGTACAATAGATCAATAATGACATAATATAAGCCGCGGGATCGAGAAAAGCAAACTCGGAAAGGATCAGTCGCTTTTTTTGCTTTTCCTCGATCTTGCGAACCAGATGATGAGGATGAGGGCGAGGAGGATCGCAACGGCCAGATTGTAACGCTTCATTATCACGGAGAACTTGCTTCCCACAACGTCCCAGTGAGTTCCGAGTGTGTGACCCACCATGATCCAGATGAGGTTCCACACAGCGCAGCTCACGAGGGCCAGGAGGGCCACCCTGCCTGCTTTCAGCCTGGAAAATCCCGAGCAAAGGGCGATGGCCGATCGGACCCCGGGGAAGAAGCGGTTCATGGCGATTAGGAAATAGCCGTATCTGGAAAACCACGCTTCCGCCCTGAGAATGTCCTTGGCTTTTAAAAAGCGGTAGTCTTTTTCTATGAAAAAGCGTCTTCCCAGGTAACCGCCGATCCAGAAGAGACTGAGAAAGCCCATGAGACTCCCGAAGGCGGTGGACAAATACACGCCGAGGAAGTTCAATCTGCCCGTGCCCACGAGAAAAGCACCGAAGGCCGTGATGGTATCTCCCGGCACGGGGGGAAAGATGTTTTCCAGATAGGCACTGAGGGCCAGGGAGAAGTAAACCAGACAGTCCGGGAGTTGGCCCACCATGTTGAGGAATCTTTCCATGTCTTTCTTATTCTCTGCGGCGGAAAAAACCCCTATATACTTGATCTTCATGCCCGCTCAAAGGGAAATCTTTTGCCTTGACGGGTTCGGCACCTTTTGTTAAACGATCGCAAAGGAAGGGGCTCTTCGAACATGGCCAAGCAAAAGATCAAACGAAAAGAACTTCTCAAAAGTCCTGACGAGTTTCTCACCTTCAGCGAAAGGGCGATCAACTACATCCGAGACCGCGCCAAGTATTTCGAATATGCAGGCATGGCGGTTGCGGCGGCGGCGCTAGTATATCTCGCGGTGACGACCTATCTCGGGCATGTGAACAGGAAGGGGCAGGCGGCCTACAACGAGGCCTATTCCGAAACGGCCCAAGGCAAGACTGATATTGAGAAGGCCCAGAGTCTTTTCAGGAAGGTGACCGAGGAATACGGCCTTTCGAAGGCCAGCAGGCTTGTTCCTCCCCAGTTGGGGTATCTTGACTACCAGCGGAAGCAATACGGCGAGGCGGTAAAACACTACGAAACTTTCGTGAAAGGGCTCCCGGGGGACAGCCCCTACCGGTTTCTTTCCAAGCTTGCCCTGGCGGCCGTACACGAAGAAAAGGGCGAACCGGACGAGGCCATAGAGATCCTGAATGACCTGAAATCGGATACTGAAAACGTCTTTATGGAACAGACGTTCCTCAGCCTGGCCAGACTTTATCGGGTGTCCAAGCAGGATGAAAAGGCCGGAGAAGTTTACGCAGAATTTGTCGACCGCTTCAAAGCTTCGCCTTTCCTGCCCATGGCCAAGGCTTACCTCAATGAACATCCCTCCTGAATCAAGCCCGCAGGGAACATGGCGGCATAGACAGCACGAAGCAGCATCTGTGTATGGGGCGTCGCGCCTGTTCCGGTGGGTGCCGGTTCCCTGCTCCTCCGTCTACCCGTCGCATGGAGAGGTCCGAATTTGCCCTGTGCGCCTTGAGCCTTTTGCTTGACAAGCATTGATCGATCGTTTATAGCGTCATATTGTAGCTAAAATGTAGCTTTCGCGAGGGGGTGAAAACCATGATTGTCACGGAGATACTCGCCAGAAACGCAAGGATGTACGGAGAAGAGATCGCCCTCACTGAACGGGAACCGGCCAGGAACCTTCGAAGACAGATCACCTGGAAAGAGTTCGACGAGGGGGCCAACAAAGCGGCCAATGCGCTTATGGCCAAAGGCATCAGGAAGGGCGACAAGGTCATCCACCTCATGATGAATTGCCTGGAGTGGCTGCCCGCGTACTTCGGAATTCTGAGGACCGGGGCCTGGGCCGTGCCTCTCAATTTTCGCTTCACCGCAGAGGACATCCGCTACTGCGCGGAGATCGCGGAAGGCAAGGCGATCATTTTCGGCGAAGAGTTCGTGGACCGGATCGACAAGATCAAAGGGGACATGAAGACGATCAGGGATTTCATTTTTTTCGGTCCCAAGGACGCCAAGCCGGACTACGCCCAATCCTACGAAGACTTCCTCGAGGGTGCTTCCAGAGCCGAACCGGAAGTCCCGATGAACCTCCTGGATGAGGCGGCCCTGTATTTCACGTCCGGCACTACGGGAACCCCCAAGCCGATCCTCCTGACCCACAGGAATCTCGAACACGCCTGCATAGTCGAAAACAGGCACCACGACCAGATCCACGAAGACAATTTCCTTTGCATTCCGCCCCTCTACCACACAGGGGCCAAGATGCACTGGTTCGGGAATTTCATCGTGGGAGCCAAGGCGGTCATTCTCAAGGGTGTGAAACCCGAATGGATCCTTCAGGCTGTGTCCGAAGAGCAGGCGACCATAGTATGGCTGCTCGTGCCCTGGGCCCAGGACATTCTGATTGCCGTCGAGAACGGGCAGATCAGGCTTGAGGACTACAAGCTCGACCAGTGGAGACTGATGCACATCGGGGCGCAGCCTGTGCCGCCGAGCCTCATCAAGAACTGGAAAAAGGTGTTCCCTCATCATGATTACGACACCGACTACGGCCTGAGCGAAACCACGGGACCGGGGTGCGTGCATCTCGGCATGGAAAATCTCCACAAGGTGGGGGCGATCGGGAAGCCGGGCTTTGACTGGGAGTGCAGAGTCGTGGACGACCGGGTAGGGGATGTGCCCAGAGGGGAGCCTGGCGAACTTGCCGTCAGAGGCCCGGGCGTCATGAAGGAGTATTACAAGAACCCGGAAGCCACAAAGAAGACTCTCGTGGACGGCTGGCTCCTGACGGGCGACATGGCGCGAGTGGACCAGGATGGATTCATCTGGCTTGTGGACAGGAAAAAGGACGTCATCATCACCGGCGGCGAGAACATCTTTCCCGTTGAAATCGAGGATTTTCTCCTCGATAATCCGAAGATACAGGATGCGGCGGTAATCGGGATACCCGATGAACGGCTGGGGGAGATCGTTACCGCCATCGTCAAGGTCAAACCGGGCAAGGAGTTGACCGAAGAAGAGGTGAGCAAGTTCTGTGAGAGTCTGCCGAAATACAAGAGACCCAGGAAATTCATTTTCGACGATGTGCCCAGGAATCCCACGGGAAAAATCGAAAAGCCGAAGCTAAGAAAGAAGTACGCGGGGTTTGCGGAAAGCTTCAAGATGTGACGAGCGGCCAACGGCTCCAATCAGACAGACTGCGGCGAAGGAGCCGCGGATTAACCTCAAAAACCAAAAAGGGGGAAAAGATGCACAAGCTACTAGAAGATGCACCCGGAAAGGAAATGCTTATGCTGGGCAACGAGGCGATTGCCCGCGGGGCCCTGGAGGCGGGCGTCGCCTTCGCCACTTGCTACCCTGGAACACCTTCCTCCGAGATACCTGAACAGTTCTTCAACATAAGCCGGGAAACCGATCTGTACTTCGAATACTCCACCAACGAGAAGGTGGCGATGGAGGTCGGGGCCGGAGCCGCGGTGAGCGGTCTCAGGACCATGGTCACGATGAAGCACGTTGGTCTCAACGTGGCGGCGGATCCTCTCATGACCCTGGCGTACACGGGGGTGAAGGGAGGCATGGTCGTCATCAATGCGGATGACCCGTCGCTCTTTTCGAGCCAGAACGAACAGGACAACCGTTACTATGCGAGGCTTTCCGGGCTGCCCATGCTCGAGCCCACCAACACCCAGGAAATGAAGGACTGGACAGTGGCTGCCTTCGACCTGTCAGAGGAAATGGGGCTTCCGGTCATCATCAGAACCACCACAAGGCTTGCGCATATCCGGGGAAGTGTGAAGTTGGGGTCCATGCGGCCCAGAGTCACCCAGTCCCGCTTCCAGAAGAACCCCTTCCATTTCGTATGCGTGCCGGCTGTTTCGCGAAACCTTCACAAGGAACTGCTTCAGAAATATGACCAGCTCCTTGGGAAGGCGGAAAAATCCCCCTTCAACCAGGTCGTGGGCAACGGCAAGTGGGGCATTGTGGCCAACGGTGTGAGCTTCGACTACGTCATGGACGCAGTAAACGACCTTGGAATCTCGGACAAGGTGAGCATGCTGAAAATCGGGTTCTCCTGGCCCCTGCCCAAGGATCTCTGCGCCAGATTCATGAAATCGGTGGACAAGGTGCTCGTGGTGGAGGAACTGGAACCGATCGTTGAGAACGAGTTGAAGGCCGTTGCGCAGGAAAGGGGCATAACGATTCCCATAAAAGGCAAGGGCGTGGGGGGGCTGTCGCGCCTTTTCGAGTACGATCCCCGACTCGTTAGGGGCGCGCTGGCCGCCTTTTTCGGCCTGGATCACAAGGCGCCCGCACCCGTGGATGTCTCGGACCTGCCGCCCCTGCCCGGAAGACCTCCGACCCTGTGCGCAGGGTGCCCTCACCGGGCGACCTTCTACGCAGTGAAAGAGGTATACGGAGCGGATGCGATCAATCCCACAGACATCGGGTGCTATACCCTCGGGCTCCTGCCGCCGCTGTCCATGGGTGACTTCGTCATCTGCATGGGAAGCTCCGTGAGCTCCGCCTGCGGATTCTCCAGGGCGACGGACCAGAAGGTGGCGGCCTTCATCGGTGACTCCACTTTTTTCCATTCAGGCATCACCGGCCTCATCAACGCGGTCCACAACAACCACAAGTTCACGCTGGTGATCCTCGACAACGGCACCACGGCCATGACGGGGCATCAGATTCATCCCGGCGTGGACTCGGCGCCCATGGGGCTCGATCTACCGCAAGTGGTGGTCGAGGATGTTGTGAAGGGCTGCGGGGTCAAGGACGTCCACGTGGTGAAACCCTTCAACGTCAAGAAAACCATCGAGTCACTGAAGTCGTCCCTGGACTATGACGGGATTTCCGTCGTGGTTTCCAAGGAGTTCTGCCCCCTATTTGCGAAGGGAATCGGCAAGGCAAGGAAGGCCAGGCCCTTCACCGTGAACCATGACAAGTGCAAGAACCACCGCGACTGCATCAACAAGCTCGCGTGCCCTGCCATGTACCTGGAAGAAGATCTCGTGTACATCAACAAGAATCTCTGCATCGGCTGCTCGCTCTGTGCACAGATCTGCCCTGAAAACGCTATCGTACCATTGAAGGACTAGGAGGGAAGTGCACATGGATATCAAGAGAATCGTGTTCGTAGGCGTAGGCGGCCAGGGCAACCTGCTGGCATCCAACCTTCTTGGCCAGGCGGCTCTGGACATGGGAATCCCCGTGGTAGTCAGTGAAATACACGGCATGGCGCAGAGGGGAGGGGTGGTGGAGTCCGCGGTCCTCATTGGAGGAGCAAAAAGCCCCATCGTATCCAACGGGGAGGCGGATGTGGTGGTGAGCTTCGAACCCCTGGAGACCATGAGAATCCTGGGCCGGTGCAACAAGGAGACCCTGGTGATCACCAACGCCCAGCCCCTTCCTCCTTTTACCGTGGCGGTGGGACAGGGGAAGTACCCGGCGGTGGACGAGATTCTGGACAGAATCCAGTCCAAGGTGCGCAAGGTGATCTCCCTCCAAGGAAATGACCTGGCCGAGAAGGCCGGCAATGTCCTTTCTCTCAACATGGTCATGCTCGGCGCCCTGATCGGCTCCGGCGGGACACCGGTGACCGAAGAGGTTATGAAAAAGACCATTGCTTCTTCGACCAAGAAAGCCTTCCTGGAATCGAACCTGAAGGCCTTTGATCTGGGCAGGGACGCGGCAAGGAAGATGTCAGGGAACTGAACAACTATCGTGTGAAGACTTCTCACGAGTGCAGGGCGGGAGGTCCCAGGCGGACAGTCCCGCCCTTTTGCATTCACGAGTTTCGGAATCCCGTGAAATCCGAGGCTGCAGATTTGATTGGCGAAGAGGAGGGATGGCAAAGAAACACCGAATAGGGGTCATCCCCATCATTATCGCAGCGGTCACCATCGCTCTCGGCGCCGAGAAAGGCCTGTCGTTTGATTTCCGTGACGTGGAAAGACTGGCCAGATCTCTTTCCCTGGGCCCCTACCGTCCCGTGGAGCGCAGCCTCCCCGATTCTTTCCCCCGGATGGATTATTCGGACTACCGGCGCATCCGGTTCGATCACAGCAAGGCGATCTGGGCCGACACCTCCCTTCCCTTTCGCCTCGAAACCTTCCATCGCGGGTTCCTCTTTCCCGAGCGGATCGGCATCCATGTCATCGAGAAAGGCAGGCC
>Ga0068714_10001825_pt1 | contig 29181 bp, 26 predicted proteins | sample MTBNYHSulfiMetaG_FD_62988 | JGI IMG/M metagenome (GOLD analysis project Ga0068714, IMG submission 62988) | Enrichment culture microbial communities from rom New York Harbor, USA that are MTBE-degrading - MTBE-NYH (New York Harbor Sulfidogenic)... | ecosystem: Environmental > Aquatic > Marine >...
GCGGCTTCGCGTCGGGGCCATGACCGGCGACCTTGATCTCTCGCAGTACAGGCTGAGACGGCTCTCCGTGGACGGGGGCGCTATCCACCTGCAGGCTAAGCTTGGAAACACACCCGGAGCCGTCACCGTGGACGTCGACTGCGGGGCAGGCAACTTCAGTTTCGCGGTGCCCCGCGAGGTCGGCCTCCGTGTGACCGCTGACTTCGGCGTCGGAATCAAACAGCTTTCCCAGGCCGGTCTGCGGAAGACGGGCAGCTTCTGGGAAGACGAGCTCTACGGGACGGCGGCCTCCAACGTGGAGATCAGGGTCGATGGAGGAGTAGGACGGGTCTCGATAACCCGCTACTAGGACCAGCCCCCACCCTGAGGCGGCAGCAGGGCAACCGGCCCCGTGAGAGAAAGAGCGTCCCAGTACTAACTCACGGGGTGATCTGTCTTGTACTTTGAGGGCAAGGGCCGGGAGTGGACACAGAGAACCGCCGAGCTGGCCGTGAAACGGGCCCGCGAGCTCGGCGTGGCGCAGGTCGTGATCGCGTCCAACACAGGCTACACGGCCGACGCTTTCCTCGAGGCGATTGGTCCCGAGGGCGGGATCGAGCTGGTCGTTGTGACTCACCACGTCGGTTTCCGGAATCCCGGCGAAGACCAGATGGGAACGCAGGCGCGCGAGCGGCTTGCGGCGGCCGGCTGCAGGGTGCTCACCACGACGCACCTGTTCGGAAACGTGGAACGGGCGATCACCGCCAAGTTTGGCGGGCTCTACCCCGGCGGCATCATCTCCGCGACGCTCCGGTGCTTTGGCCAGGGCACCAAGGTCTGCTTCGAGATCGCCAGCATGGCGCTTGACGCCGGACTGATTGAGCACGGGCGCGAGGTAGTGGTTGCCGCGGGCAGCGGAGGGGGAGCCGACACGGCTCTGGTGATGGTCCCGGCGCACGCCAAATCCTTCTTTGACACAGAGGTCCGCGAGGTGATCTGCAAGCCGCGCGGCCGTTAGGCGGGGGCAGCCGGATGGTCGCGACAGGTCTTGAGCGGCTCCTCTCAGACCGCGCCCGGTGGCTGCGCGGGCGCACGTTTGGGCTTGTGACCAATTCGGAGGCCCGCGGCCCTGAAGGCACGCAAGGCTGGCGGCTATTGCAGGACCTCTGCGGGCCCGACCTCGTCGCCCTGTTCTCGCCGGAACACGGCTTGTCGGCGCGCGCTGACGACGCAACCGGCGTAGCCGACGCCCGCGCCGGCGGGCTCCCCGTCTATTCCCTCTACGGCCCGGACGAACTCCGCAGTCCCCGGCCGTGGATGCTCGAAGGGGTCCGCGTGCTGCTGTTTGACCTGCAGGACGTGGGGGCGCGCTATTACACCTACCTGAGCACCCTGTTGGAGTGCCTCCGGGCCGCCGCCGCGCAGGGAGTGCCGGTGATGGTGCTCGACCGTCCCAACCCTCTGGGCGGTCTGGCCGTGGAGGGCCCCGGGGTGTCCGCAGGGTACGAGAACTTCGTCGCAGGCCTTGACGTGCCGGTCCGCCACGGGCTGACCCTGGGCGAGCTTGCCTTGCTTGCCCAAAGGAGGCTTGGTCTGCCGGCCGAGGCCGTCGAGGTCGTGCCCGCGGACGGGCTTTCAAGGAGCACGTCCTGGGAGGAAACCGGGCTCGTCTGGCACCCGCCGTCGCCGGCCGCAACGGGCCTGGGGATGGTCCGGGTCTACCCGGGCACCTGTCTCGTGGAAGGAACCACGGCCTCCGAGGGCAGGGGGACGGACGCGCCTTTCGAGGTGGTGGGCGCTCCGTGGCTTGACGCCTACGCGCTGGCCAGGGAACTGGCTGCGCTGGCGCCTGCCGGGTCGCGGCAGTGCTGGCCGGCCGTGGCGCCGGCCTGGTTTCGGCCGGGTGAATGGAAGCACGCCGGGACCCCCTGCGAAGGCGTCAGGGTAAGCAGCCCGGAGGGCTGGCGCCGCGGGCCGCTTTCGGGACAGGGGCCGGGTCCCGTCGCCTTTGGAGTCGCCCTGTTGCAGGCGATGCTCCAACAGGGCAGGGAGGAGTTTGCCTGGCGGCGGGGCCCCGGCGGCGAGCACTGGCTTGATCTGCTGGCCGGAGGTCCCGGTTTGAGGGAGGGCCTCAGCGCCGGCGTTCCCTGGCAGGAGATCGCGGAGGCCTGGAGGGCGCGCGAGGAAAGGCACCGCGAGGAGACGGCGGACCTGCGTCTGTACCCCGTGGGGGCAGAGGCGCCCTCACCTCGGCTGCCGGCCGTGCAGGGTTCCGGAGGGGGCGCCGGCGCGGGCGAACGGGCGCACGAGCTGGACCTGATGACCCCCCTCGAACTGGCGACGGTCCTCGTCGCGGCGGCGGGGGAGGCCGTTGAGGCGGTCAGGCCAGCACTGCGGGACCTGGCGCGGGCTATCGAGGAAGCTGCCGGGAGGGTCGGGCGCGGCGGACGGCTGGTATACGCCGGCGCCGGAACGAGCGGCCGGTTGGGAGTGCTGGACGCGACCGAGTGCGCTCCGACCTTTGGCGTGCGTGAGGGCCGCGTGCTGGGGCTGATAGCGGGCGGGCGGGAAGCCTTGTGGCGGCCGGTCGAGGGCGCGGAGGACGGGGCCGAGGCCGGCGAGCTTGCGGTGGAGGAGGCAGGGATCGGTCCCGCCGACGTTCTCGTAGGCGTTTCGGCAAGCGGGGAGACGGCGTTCACAGTGGCCTGCGTGGCTCGTGCCCGGGAGCGGGGCGCGCTGACGGTAGCTGTCACGGCGCAGGGGGCAAGCCCGATCGCAAGGGCCGCCGAGATTGTCGTGAGCACGCCGGTCGGCACCGAACCCCTCCAAGGGTCCACGCGCCTGAAGGCCGGCACGGCCCACAAGGTTGTGCTCAATGCCATCAGCACAGGCGTCTTTGCATCCCTCGGGTACGTCTACGGGGACAAGATGGTCGGGGTGCAGCCCGTAAACGCGAAGCTCAGACTGAGGGCGTCCCGCCTGGTTGGGGAGTTAACGGGGGCCCCGGCCGGCCGGGTCCTGGAGGCCATCGATGCCGCGCTCGGAGTCGACCCCCGGCGCGCCGTCAGGATCGCCGTTCTGATGCTGCTGCGCAGGGTCGGCGCCTCCGAAGCGCGAGACATGCTCGTCGCGGGCGGGTGCTCCTTACGCCGGGCGTTGTCCCCGGGAGATCCCCGGGCCAGGCAGTGACGGTTACTTTCCCGGGAAATACCCGCCGAGCTACCGGACCTGTCCCGGCCCGGATTCGGAGGACTCCCCCGGTCCCTGAGGAAACCTTACCTCATACAGGGGACCAAACGGCGAGGGAGTGACCACAGGAGTGGTTGACGACAGCACCAGAGTCCAGGCCGCCGTCGCGGCGGCGACCGAATTGCACGGCCAGGGGTACAACTGCGCTGAGGCGGTTCTCGGCGGGGTACTTGCGTACGTCCCGTCTCGGCCGCTTGCGCTGCGCATCGCGACGGGCTTTGGCGGCGGCATAGGGCGCACAGGAGGCATCTGCGGGGCCGTCTCCGGAGCCGTGATGGCAATCAGCTGGGTCGCCGGACGGGACAGGCCTGACGACAGGGAGAGCTACGTGCGATGCGCGGAGATGATCCGCGCGCTGATGGACCGTTTCCGCGAGACGCACTCCACGACGGTCTGCCGCGAGCTCACGGGTTACGACCTGAGCGATCCCTCCGTCCTGGACAGGTTCGCGGCCGACGAGACGCGCCGCAGAAACTGTGCCGAGTACATCAGCACCGCCTCCAGGATCGCGGCCGCGATGCTGCTGGAGAGCCCGCAGCCTGCGGAGCGGACGGGCGGCGGCGAGGAGACTGGCGCAAGATGAGCTCAAGCCACGGGCCTATAATGGTCTACCACCCCAGAGACACGCGCGAGTACAGGGAGCTGGCCGCCGCCTGCCTCCCGGGGGCCTGCCTGGTGGGGTGCGCGACCGAGGAGGAGATCGCCGCGCTGATGCCCGAGGTGGAGATAATCTTCGGCTGGCGAATACCGGTCGGCTGTTTCTCCTTGGCTCGCAGGCTGAAGTGGTTTCAGGGCATGGGCGCGGGCGTCGAGGACCTTGTGGAAAACCTGCCGCCGGGGACTCTGCTCACCAGGGTGGTCGGCATTTTCGGACCGTGGATCGCCGAGTACGTGGTGGCCCACGTCCTCGCCTGGACTCAGGACCTGAGGCGGGCCTACGCGAGCCAGACAGCGCGGAGGTGGGACAGGTACCAGGTCAGGAAGGCGAGGGATCTCCGGCTCGGGGTGGCGGGCCTCGGATACGTCGGCTCGGAAGTGGCGCGCCTCGGACGGGCCCTGGGGATGCAGGTTAGCGGGTTTGACCTCACCCCGAGGCCGATGCCGGACGGGACCGTCTCCCGATGCGGCGAGGGACGCGGGCCGGCGCTGCATGGTTTCCTCAGCGAAATCGACGTCCTGTCCGTCAACCTCCCGCTAACGCCGCAGACCGAGCGGCTCTTCGGGGCTGACGAGTTCGCGGCGCTTCCGAAAGGTGCGTTTGTCGTCAACACGTCGCGCGGGAAGATACTGGACGAGACGGCCCTGGTCGAGGCCCTGCGGTCCGGGTGGCTGGGGGGCGCGGCCCTGGACGTGTTCGAAGAGGAGCCGCTGCCCGCGCAGAGCCCGCTCTGGACCATGCCCAACGTGACCGTCACAGCCCACCTCTCCGGGCCCAGCACCCCCGCTGAGGTCGTTCCCCTCTTTGTGGAGAACTACAGGCGCTACCAGGCCGGCGAGCCGCTCGTCGGGCTGGTGGACAGGGCCCGGGGCTTTTAGTGCTGGCAATCGGGCTGATATCCGGCACCTCCGCCGACGGGATCGACGCCGCCCTGGTTGAGGTGGGCGAGGCCCCGGGTGGACGGCTGGCCGCGGCGACGCGGTCGTTCGCGACGACGCCCTATCCTCCGGACGTCCGGGCAGCGGTACTGAAGGCCGCCGCCGACCAGGCGACGACGAGTGAGCTCTCAAAGCTCAATTTCGTCCTCGGGGAGCTCTTTGCCCGGGCCGCTCTCGATATCTGCGCCGTCGCCGGGGTCGAGCCAGGCCGCGTCGACGTCGTCGGTTCGCACGGGCAGACGGTGTGGCACGACCCCTTTCCGGCCGGCGCCGGCGTCTGGCGGCGCAGTTCGACGCTGCAACTGGGCGAGCCTCAGGTCATCGCCGAGCGCACGGGCATAGACGTTGTCGCGGGCTTCCGGGCGCGCGACGTGGCCGCGGGCGGCCAGGGAGCACCCCTGGTGCCGCTCGTGGACTGGTTTCTCCTCGGGGACGCCGACACCGGGAGGGTCGCCCTCAATCTGGGCGGGATCGCCAACGTCACGGTGCTTCCGGCCGGAGGGGGGCCGGAATCGGTGACCGGCTTCGATACCGGCCCCGGGAATATGGTCATCGACGCCATCGCCAGTGAACTGACGCGCGGCCGGATGGATTGCGACAGAGACGGGATGATGGCGGCGGCAGGCAAGGTTTCCACCGAGGTCCTCACGTTGCTGATGGGGCATCCCTACTTCCGGATGAAACCGCCCAAGTCCACGGGCCGTGAGGTGTTCGGGCCGGGGTACGTTGAGGAATGCCTCGGCCTGGCGTTGCGGGCGGGCCTTGGACCGGAGGACCTCGTCGCGACCGTTACAGCCCTGACGGCCCGGAGCGTGGCGTCGGCGCTGAAGGACTTCGTCCCGGCGGATGCCCGTCTGGAGGAGGTGGTCGTCGCGGGTGGCGGGGCCCACAATCCGTCCTTGATGGGGATGCTGGGCGCACGGCTTGGGGATCTCGGCCTCAGGCTGCGGCCGGCCACGGAGTTCGGCCTGTCGGTGGACGGCAAGGAGGCGACGGCCTTCGCTGTCTTGGCCTGCCTCACCAGGACGGGGCGTCCCGGCAACCTGCCCGGCGTCACGGGCGCCGCTTGCCCGGTAGTTCTCGGCACGACGGTCCGGGGAGCGCGGCCGTGAGAGAGGCCTTGGGCCGCACCTTGATCCGCGCTGACCTCTGGCGTGGGGCGGAGAGGGTTCCCTCCACGGTGGTCGTCGAGGACGGGACGATCGTCGAGGTGGCCTTTGGCCGGGCTCTTCACGATCCCGGCGCAAGGCAGTACGAGATACCGGGGGGTACCCTGTACCCGGGGCTGATCGACCTCCACGTCCACGGGGGCGGCGGAGCGGACGCGGCGGGCCCGGAGGGCGACCTTGCCCTGATGGGCCGGTGGCTTGCGTCCCGCGGGGTGACCGGTTTTCTGGCGTCGATCCCCGCTTTGCCGTGGGAGGACCTGTGCGGCGCGGTCAGGCGAGGCGCCGCCGCGTGCGCCGGCGGGTCCGTGCCCAATCTGCTCGGCCTCCACCTCGAGGGCCCCTTCCTGAGCCCCGTCCGGGCGGGCTCGCAGCCAAGAGAAGGCCTGTGCAGCCCTGACCTGCCGTCCTACCGCGGCCTGCGCGCCCTGGCGGGGGTTCACCTGAGGATGATGACCCTTGCGCCCGAGCTCCCCGGCGCCCGGGACATAATCGCGGCCTGCCGGCTGGACGGCGTGGTCGCCGCCGTAGGCCACACGGACGCCACGTACGAGCAGACCATGGAGGCGTTCGCGGCAGGGGCGCGTCACGTGACGCACCTGTTCAACGCGATGCGCCCCTTCCACCACCGCGACCCGGGGCCGTCAGGGGCCGCGCTTACCGGCGGGGACGTCACGGCGGAGATTATCCTGGACGGCCATCACGTCCACAGGGCGGCCTACCAGGTGGCCCTGCGAGCCTTGGGGCGCGAGCGGCTCGCGCTGGTGAGCGACGCGCTGCCGGTGGTGGGGGCGCCGGCCGCGCAAGTACCATGGGCCGGGCGCCGGATAGCGCGGGCAGGCTCGAGGGTGGCTCTGGAGAGCGGCGGCCTGGCCGGCGGTGGCTGTCCGCTCAACGAGGCGGTCGCCCGGGCCGTGGCATACGGCACTCCCGCCCCGGATGCCGCCTTCACGGCGTGCCGCGTCGCCGCCGGGGTTCTTGGCCTGGACGAAAGGAAAGGCCGTGTGTTGCCGGGCTTCGACGCCGACCTGGTTGCGGTCGACGATGGCTGGCGCCCCCTGTTGACCCTGGTCGGCGGCCGCCAGGCCTGGCCTCAGGTGCGGCGCAACAGGCCCGCCTGATGGTCAGATACTAGGTCCATGACGATGATCGGCGGTTTCAGCCTAGTATCCGATTACCACACGCACACCGTGCACAGCCACGGTAGCGGCACGGTGGAGCAGAACATGAAGGCGGCGGCGGCGGCCGGCCTGGTCGAGGTAGCGATCACCGACCACGGGCCCGCCCTCGCCGCCGGCATGGGGCTGCGCGACCTGGGTGCCCTCGAGCACATCCGCAGGCAGGTCGACGAGGCCAACCTGACCCAGGACCGGGTGCGAGTGCTGCAGGGCGTCGAGGCCAACGTCGTCGGTCCGGACGGGAGGCTGGACCTGCCGGACCGGATCCTGCGCCGGCTGGACATTGTTCTTGCCGGGATACACCCCGCCGCGCAGGAGGGAACCTTGACCGGCGACGCCAGAGCCCTGTGGCGCAAGTACGTGCTCTCAAAGCTCTCCCGCAGGGCGGCGCTGCGGATCAGGACGGAAAACACCAAGTCGCTGGTCGAGAGCATGCTCAGGCATCCGGTGGACATCATCGTGCACCCTGGCATGGCCGCCCCCGTCGACCCCCTGGAGCTGTCGATGGTCGCGTCCCGGACCGGGGCCGCCCTGGAGATCAACGTCGCCCACGGGCAGCTGGACGCCGTTGGTGCGCAGGCGGCGGCCCGAAGCGGCTGTTACTTCGCGATCGGCAGCGACGCCCACAGGCCGGGAAGGGTGGGCGACCTTCAGGCCGGGGCGCGGGTCGCCAGGCTGGCGAAGATCCCCGCCGAGCGGATAGTCAACACCCACCTGGCGAACGGTCACGATGCGATGCCCGGCGCCAATTGGGGCGGCAGGAGATGCCGGCCGGTTTCGTGAAGTCGACACGGTAACTTGAACCGCCGGGCGTGGTGAGAAGTGGAAGACCTGCGGTTTGTGATCGTCACCGGCGTCTCCGGCGCCGGAAAGAGCGAGGCCATCCACGCACTGGAGGACCTCGGGTATTTCTGCGTAGATAACCTCCCGCCGACGCTGTTGCCCAAGTTCGCCGAGCTCTGCGCCGAAACCGAGGGCGGGCCGCGGCGCGCCGCCGCCGTGATCGACATCCGCGGCGGGGAGTTCTTTGAAGCGGTATATGAGTCGCTGGAAAACCTCGAACGGGCCGGGATCTCGTACAGCATCCTCTATCTGGAGGCGTCGGACGAGGCCCTGGTCAGGCGATTCAAGGCCACAAGGCGCCGGCACCCCCTGGCGCCGCACGGCGGCGTCCTGGAGAGCATCACGGCCGAAAGGGCGGTTCTCGACGATCTCCGGGGCCGGGCCCACCGGATCATCGACACAACCGACATGACCCCCCGGGCGCTCCGCGAACGCCTGGCGAGCATCTACGGAGGCCCCGGCGGCAAGCCCGAAATGCTGATCACCGTTGTCAGCTTCGGGTTCAAACACGGGCTGCCCATGGACGCCGACCTCGTCTTTGACGTCCGGTTCATGCCCAATCCAAACTACGTCGCCGCGCTGTCCGACCTCGACGGGAGCGACCCGGAGGTCGAGGCATACGTCTTTCAGTGGCCGGTCGTCCGCCAGTACCTGCGCCGCCTGAGGAGCTTTGTGACCTGGCTTCTGCCGCGCTACGTCGCCGAGGGGAAGACCCAGTTGCAGATCTGCCTGGGCTGTACCGGCGGCCGGCACCGCTCGGTGGTCGTCGCCAACAATCTCGCGGAAACCCTGAGGGGCGCCGGCTACCAGGTGACGGTTCATCACCGGGACATGGGGAAGGGCGGCGCCGGGAGTTGAACCTCCTGCGCTGGCTCTGGCCGGGGATCGGGGTAAAGCGCTGGGTACTCCTGTTTGCCTTGGGAGTGGCCCTGGTGAGCCTCGGGCTGGCCGTCGCCGTTGGGGGCAACGCCCTCCGGGGACTCGGGGACTGGGTCCGGAACGTCGCCTACTTGCTGACCGGCAGCATCTTGACCCCTGTCTGGCGGGGCGTGCTCTTGGTCGCTGTCGGCATGTTCGTCATGGCCTTCGCGGCCGGCGGCCTCGTGAGGGCGGTTCTCAAGGTTGTGTTTCCCGACACCGGCAGGATAGGCGAGTTCATCTCGCTCCGCAAGTACCTCGAACGGGGCCCGCGGGTGGTCGCAATCGGAGGGGGCACCGGTCTGTCGACGCTTCTCCGCGGCCTGAAGGCCTACACGGCGAACATCACCGCCATCGTCACCGTCACCGACGACGGCGGCAGCTCGGGACGGCTGCGCGGAGAGCTCGGGGTCCCTCCGCCCGGAGACATCCGGAACTGCCTCGTGGCCCTGGCGGACACCGAGCCGCTGATGGAGATGCTCTTCCAGCACCGCTTTGCGAAGGGCGGCTCGCTATCCGGGCACAACTTCGGGAACCTCTTCATCGCCGCGATGGCCGAGGTGTCCGGCGATTTCGAGCGCGCGGTCCGGGAGTCCAGCCGGGTGCTCGCGGTCCGGGGCCGGGTGTTACCCAGCACCGTGGCCGACGTCACGCTCCTCGCCGAGTTCCTCGACGGCACGTCCGCACGCGGGGAAACGGCCATCGCGGCCGCAGGCAAGTCCATCAAGCGGCTGGGCCTGGACCCCGCGGAACCGGATCCGCTGCCCGAGTCGTTGCGGGCGATTGCCGCGGCCGAGCTGATCGTCCTGGGGCCGGGCAGCCTCTACACCAGCGTGATCCCGAACCTCCTCGTGCGGGGAATGGCGGAGGCCATCGCCTCGTCGTCCGCAACCGTGGTCTACGTGGCCAACATCATGACGGAGCACGGCGAAACGGACGGTTACGGAGTCGCCGAACACCTGCAGGCCCTCAACTCCCACGCCGGCCTGCCCGTGGTCAACGTTGTCCTCGAAAATGAATCGACGATCCCGGCCGCGGTCCGCGAGAGGTACGCCGCCGAGGCCGCCTATCCGGTGCATCCCAGCCGCGGCGAGATCGAGCGCCAGGGCATAAGGGTCGTACGTGGCCCGTACCTTGAGGACGGGCCGCTTGCCAGGCACGATCCCAGCCGGCTGGCTCAGGCGGTGGTGCGCCTGGCGGCGGACGCCAGGGCCGGCTCACGGTGGCGCGTCGGTCTATACGGCTTTCTGTGGCTGGCTGAGCACCTGCGCAGGCGTCGTGGCCGGGCCTCGGAGGGGGCTGGCGCCGATCGCGTTTAGCGTCGCGCTCAAGGACGAACTCGCCCGCATCCGGCCCGAGGGCGACTGCTGCCGGGCGGCCGAGCTCTCCGGTTTCGCCCGTGCGGCCGGGGCCCTGCTGACCGCAAGCGAGGGCCTGCTCTCCCTGGATTTCCGGACCAACCATGCCACGGTGGCCCGCAAGATCTACCTCCTCTCCAGGGAGCTCCTCGACGGGGACGTCCGGATCTCCGCCCGCAGGCGGCAGAAGCTCGACAAGGCGACCTTCTTCCACGTGACCGTATCCGGGGCGGGCGTTTCCGCCGCCCTGGTCCAGGCGGGCCTCGTCGACGCCGCGGGCGATCCCGTGGCCCCGCCCCCCATGGCCGACTGCTGCCGGCGCGCCTTCCTCAGGGGGGCGTTCCTGGGCGGCGGCTTCATGGCGGATCCCCGGCGCGGCTACCACTGGGAGGTCGTCCTCCCGGACCGCGTCACGGCGAGGATCGTCCGGTCGCTGTTGCGGAGGCAGGGGATCGAGGCGGGCCTCGTCCGAAGGCGCCACGAGTTCGTCGTGTACGTCAAGGAGGCCGAGGCCATCGCCGGCTGGCTGAGCCTCACCGGTGCCCACCAGTCGCTGCTCAGCCTGGAGAACACCCGGATCTACAAGGAAATGAAGAACCGCGTCAACCGCCTGGTCAACTGCGAGACCGCCAACCTCACGAGGACCATCGACGCCGGCATCCGCCAGCAGGAAGCCATCAGGCTGATCGACTCGATGCTCGGGCTGTCTTCGCTGCCGGGCGGCCTGCAGGAGGTTGCGCGCCAGAGGCTCGTGCACCCCGACGCAACCCTCGAGGACCTGGGCGGGATGATGTCGCCGCCCCTGACCAAGTCCGGCGTCAACCACCGGCTGCGCCAGCTGGCCCGGATCGCGGACAGGCTGCGGAGGCAGAGTGCCCCGGGGTAGGGCCGCGTGACCGGGTGCTCCTCCCAGGGGACGAGTCGCCACCAGTACCTTCGTTTGTAGAAACCAGGCCCCCACAGCCCAATCGTCCCTACGCACGAACCCCGCCCGCAGTCGTCTGTGGGCACCAATACGCTCGCGCGACCTCGTCCGTACGCACCAACCGGTCCAGGTGGACTCGTCCGCTCAGAACAGCACCACGCCGAGGGCCGCCGCGCCGGCAATGACAAGCAGCGGGTGTACGCGGCGGTACAGGGCGACTGCGGCCAGCAGGGCGATCAATCCTGACCGTGGCTCCGCCGGCACCGTCCGGAGCACCGTGACGGCCGCCGCCAGCAGCAGCGCGCAGGCCGCGGGCCGCAGGCCGCGGAGGATTGACATGATGCGCCCCGACCCGCCGTATCTGGCCAGCACAACCGCCAGTGACCCGGAAACCAGGGCCGGAACGACGAGAACCGCCGCCGTGCCCGCGAGGCCCCCGGGCAGACCGGCTACGCGATAGCCCACGAAGGTCGCGCTGTTGACCGCCACCGGGCCCGGGGTCATTTCCGCGACCGCGATGATCTCCGTGAACGTTGCCGCGTCGAGCCAGCCCCGGCCGGCAATCAGTTCGCGCTCGACCAGCGGGATCATCGCATAGCCGCCGCCGAAGCTCGTGAGACCGACCAGCAGGAAGGCCCAGAAAAGCTCAGCGAGCTTGAGGATCAGGGACGTCGCCGGTCACCTCGCCTTCCGCGCCCGAAGGCGACCCGGGCCAGGAGGCCCTGATGCCCGCAAGGGCGGCCGCGGCGCAGACGACCGCCACCGGATGCGCCCGGAATCCAACCAGAAGGACGGCCGCGGCCGCGAAAACGACCCAGGACACCCGATCCTGCAGGGTAGCCCGGCCGAACCGCACCGCGGCGGCGGCAACGAGCACCACCACGGCCGGCCGCAGCCCGGCAAACGCCTTGACGGCCCACGTCTGGCTCCGCCAGGCCGCGTAGTTGGCAGCGATGGCGGTGATTACGAGAAAGGCCGGCAAAGCCACGCCGAGCAGCAGGACGGCCGCCCCGGCGGCTCCCTCCAGGCGGTAGCCAAGCAACACCGCGAGGTTACCCGCGATTGGTCCCGGCGCGCACTGGGCCAGGGCAATTGCTTCGACAAACGACTCGTCATCGAGCAAGCGCCGCCTGACGACGAGCTCCTCGTGGATCAGAGGGATCATCGCCATGCCGCCGCCAAACGTGAAAGCACCGATTCGCAGAAAGACCACAAAGAGGTGCCAGAGCCGCCGCCGCCGGGCCAAGTGATCGCCCTCGTTTCTCCCGACTTCCGCCCGATTTCCATCCAATCCGAGCGCGATTTCCGCCCAATCCACGCCTGATTCCCGCCCGGATGCCGCCTGGATGCCACGCGCTTCCGGTTGCCCGGTTTCAACCTATGGCCGTACCCCTGGTACAACGCCTGCCGGCTGGACTTCGTTTGCCTGGCTGTGCTGTCCTGCCTGCGCTCGGATCGAATGGAGGAATAGGGTCCTGCATACCGAAGTAACGTCCGTTGAGCAGGTGTTTCTCGTTGTTTTTGGCTGACTAGTCATCATTCTCAGACAAGACTGCCACGGTTTCGTGCCGGTGGGTGATCTCCTGAAGGAGCTTAGCGGGCATCTGGGGAAGCCGAAGTCCGCGAAGAGGGGATGCCGATGAAAGTCCTCGATTTGGCCCAGGATTGCGTGCCGGGTTTTGCTGCCGAGGTATCGCGTCTCTCGGGGACAAACGTTGAGTCGTGTTACGCGTGTGGCAAGTGTTCGGCCGGGTGCCCGCTGTCGTCCGCGATGGACTACCAGCCACATCAGATCCTGCGGATGGTGCAGCTCGGGCTCAGGGACGAGGTGCTTTCTGCGCGGGCCATCTGGCTGTGCGCGTCGTGCATCACCTGTACGGTCCGCTGCCCGCGTGAGGTTAAGCTCGCGCAGGTGATGGACGCCCTCCGTTCCCTGTCGCGCCGCACGGGGGCGGTTCCCGGAGATCGCAAGGTGGTGGCGTTTTACCGTTCGTTCCTGGACTTTGTGCGCGGCGGAGGCCGTCTACACGAGCTGGGCATGACGCTGGCCTACAAGCTCCGCAGCGGCGATCTCCTGGGGGACATCGACCTGGGACTCAAGATGATGCTGCGCGGTAAGCTCAAGCCGCTGCCCGCGAGGATCAAGGGCCGGAGCGACGTTGCCGGTATCTTCCGCCGCGTCAGGGAAGCTGAAGGGCAGCAAGCTGAAGACCGGAAGCCTCAAGTCCAAGAACTCAAAGGCCGGCAAGCCAAGCACAGGGAGGGAGCCGCGGAGTGAGAACGTACGCCTACTACCCTGGATGCTCCCTTGAGGGGACGGCCAAAGAGTACGACCGTTCGCTCCGGGCCGTCGCCCCGCTGCTGGGCATACACCTTGCAGAGCTTCACGACTGGAGCTGCTGCGGCTCGTCGGCCGCGCACGCGACGAGCCACCATCTCGGTCTGGCGCTGGCGGCCAGAAACCTCAACCTCGCCGTACCCCGCTCCGGTCAGCCCGCGGACCTTCTCGTCCCGTGCGCGATGTGCTATAACCGCCTGCGCGTCACGGCACGGGAGCTCGCCGCCGACCCCGGCCTGCGCGCCGACGTGGAAACCGAGATCGGAGCGCCCTTCGCCGGCGGGCCCGTGAAGACCAGGGCACTGCCCGAGGTGCTGTGGAAGGACGTGGGTCCCGAGGCGATTTCCCAGGCCGTGGTCCACCCGCTCGACGGGCTTAAGATCGCCTGTTACTACGGTTGCCTCCTCGTAAGACCGATGGAGGCGACGGGTTGGGACGACGCCGAGGACCCAAAGAGCCTTGACGATATCGTCGCGGCGACCGGCGCCGAGCCGGTCGTCTGGTCGCACAAAGTCGAGTGCTGCGGCGGCGGGCTGAGCATCAGCCGCCGCGAACTCGTGGGCAAGCTGGTTGCCGACATCCTGACGGCCGCCCAGGACGCCGGGGCGGACGCGATCGTCACTGCCTGCCCGATGTGCCACGCCAACCTGGACACCCGGCAGGGGCTTGCCGCCGCGGCCGCGGGGAGGCCGCTGGCCGTCCCCGTGCTCTACATAACCCAGCTCCTGGGCCTCGCCTGCGGGCTGCCGGAGAGGAAGCTCTCCCTCAGGTCGCACCTGACCTCCGTCGGGCCTCTGCTGGCGAAGATCCGGGACCTCAAGAACCAGGCACAGGCCGCGGGCGAGGGGGGATCCTAGTGCCGCGAGTCGGAGTCTTTATCTGCTGGTGCGGCTCAAACATCGCCGGTACGGTCGATATCGCCCGGGTCGTCGAGGCTGTTGCCGAGATGCCCCAGGTGGTTCACGTCGAGGACAACAAGTACACCTGCTCCGAGCCCGGACAGGCGAGCATCCGAAAGGCCGTCTCGGACCACCGCCTGGACCGGGTTGTCGTTGCGGCATGCTCGCCGCGGATGCACGAGAACACTTTCCGCAAGACGATCGCCGCCGCCGGGCTCAACCCCTACCTTCTTGAGGTGGCAAACCTCCGCGAACAGTGTTCCTGGGTCCACGAGGACAAGGAGGCGGCCACCGTAAAGGCGATCGACCTGGTCAGGATGGCCGTGGCCAAGGTCTGCAGGCACGTCCCCCTGTTTACCTCGCAGAGCCCGGTCACCAAGCGGGCGGTGGTCATCGGGGGCGGGATAGCCGGTATTCAGGCGGCCTTGGACATAGCCGACGCCGGCCACGAAGTCGTGCTCGTAGAGCGCACGCCGTCGCTGGGCGGCCACATGGCCCAGCTGGACAAGACGTTCCCGACCCTCGACTGCTCGGCCTGCATCCTGACCCCGAAGATGGTCGAGGTCGCTCAGCACCCGAAGATAACCATCTACGCCTACAGCGAGGTCGAGAAGGTCGACGGGTACGTGGGCAACTTCACGGTGACCATCCGGCGCAAGGCCCGCTCCGTGGACGAAACCAGGTGCACCGGATGCGGGGTCTGCATGACGAGATGCCCGAGCAACGTGCCCAACGAGTTTGACGTTGGCCTGGGCAAGAGAAAGGCGATCTACGTCCCGTTTCCGCAGGCGGTTCCCAACAAGGCGACCATCGACCGCGAGCACTGCATCTACTACCAGCGCGGGCGGTGCAGGATCTGCGAGCGCGTCTGCGAGGCCAAGGCTATCGTCTTTGATCAGCCCGACGAGCTGATCGAGGTCCAGGCGGGGGCCATCGTCGCGGCGACGGGGTATGCCCAGTTCGACCACTCCGTCTACGGCGAGTATGGGTACGGGCAGTACCCCGACGTTATCACCGGCCTTGAGTTTGAGCGCCTGGTTTGCGCCTCCGGTCCCACCGAGGGGAAGATCAAGCGGCCGTCCGACGGCCGGATTCCCGAGACCGTGGTTTTCATCAAGTGCGTCGGGTCCAGGGACGAGAACAAGGGCGTCTCCTACTGCTCGCGGACGTGCTGCATGTACACCGCCAAGCACGCGATCCTGACGCGCGAGAAGATACCGGGCTCCCGGGTCTACATTTTCTACATGGATGTGAGGACGGCGGGCAAGGGCTACGAGGAGTTTTACCGCCGGGCGACGGAGGAGTACGGAGCGCGCTACGTCCGTGGCCGGGTTTCGCGGATCTATCCTAAGGGCGGCCGCCTGGTCGTGGTCGGCGAAGACACGATCCTCGGGCGAAAGGCCGTCGTCGAGGCCGACATGGTGGTCCTCGCGGCGGCCATGGTCCCGCAGCCGGATGCCGGTGCCATAGCCCGCACGCTGGGAGTTTCCTATGATCAGGATGGATTCCTGACTGAGGCGCACCCCAAGCTTCGTCCGGTCGAAACCAACACCGCCGGGGTGTTTCTGGCTGGCGCCTGCCAGGGGCCGAAGGATATCCCCGACACGGTTGCCCAGGCCAGCGCCGCCGCATCGAAGGCCGCCGCGTTGCTTTGCCGGGAAGCCCTCGAGACGGAGGCCATGATCGCCAGCGTGGACGAGTCGCGCTGCTCCGGCTGCCTGTGGTGCGAGGCGGTTTGCCCGTATAAGGCCATCACCGCCAAGACGATAACCGAGCGGGTTCGGGGCAAGAATGTCAGCCGCACCGTCGCCGAGGTCAACAAGAGCCTCTGCCACGGATGCGGAGCGTGTACCGTGGCCTGCCGCGACGGGGCCATGAACCTCCTCGGCTTTACCAATCAGCAGATCCTTGCGGAGGTTGAGGCCGTATGTCTGTAGCAGAGGCCCCCGAAGAGCGCGCCGCCGCGGAGCCGGAATCCGAGGCCTGGCAGCCCAAGATCGTCGCCTTTTGCTGCAACTGGTGCAGCTACGCGGGTGCGGACCTCGCCGGGACAAGCAGGCTGCACTATCCGGCGACCGTTCGGGTGGTCCGCGTCCCCTGTTCGGGAAGGGTGAACCCCCGGTTTGTGATCCGCGCTTTCCAGCGCGGCGCCGACGGCGTCCTCGTCGCCGGATGTCACCCGGGCGACTGCCATTACAGCACCGGCAACTACTACGCCCGCCGGCGCTTCCTGCTTGCCAGGCGGTTGTTGGAGTACATGGGCATCGACCCGGAGCGGTTCTGGGTAAAGTGGATCTCCGGGTCGGAGGGGCCCAAGTTCGCCGAGGTCATCAGGGAGATGAGCGCTGCCATCTCGGCGCTCGGCCCCAACCGCAAGGCGAGGGAAGAGGAGTGAAGGCCGTGGCCCAGGATCTGACCGCCGATCTGGCCAGGCTGGAAGAGCTCGCCCGATCGAGAGCCAGGGAGTTGCTCGAAGCCGGGACAGTCAGGCTTGTGCTCGGACACAGGCAGGCCTGGACGGGTCCGACGGCCGTCCCTCATTTCGTTACCACCCCTGAAGCCGCCGGCCTGCTCGTTACCGGGCCCGGCTGCGCCGCGGGGATAGCCAAGTACGTCCTCGACGAGCAAGACAAGGAGGGCAAGGTGGCTGTCCTGGCGCGGGGCTGCGACACCCTGGGGATCAGACGGATGATCGTGGACAAGCGCGTCGATCCGGAAAAGGTCCTGGTCATCGGTCTCCCATGCGCCGGGTCCATCGACCCGGCCAAGGTCGCGAACGCCGTTGGCGCGGATGCAGCCGCCATAGCAAGGGTCACGCCGCGCGACGGCCGGGTGGAGGTCTTGTTGCACGGGCAAAAGGAGCCGGTAGGCGGCCCGCCGCTTGACGGCATCCTGCGGGACGTCTGCCTTGCCTGCGATCAAAAGGTTCCATCCGGGTGCGCCGAGGTCCTTGGTGCGGACCTGGCCGTCCTCGCTGAGGTGTCCGCCCGTCCGCCCGTCTTGGACGCCGGCGACGCCGAGGCCGAGGTCACGAGAATCGAATCGCTGTCTCCAGGCGAGCGCTATGCGTACTGGGCCGACGTCTTCTCAAGGTGCCTGCGCTGCTTCGCTTGCCGCAACGCCTGCCCGGCCTGCAACTGCCGGGTTTGCACCTTGGAGTCCTACGATCCCAAGTGGTTAGGCCACCCCACCGATATGCCCAACCAGTTCATGTTTCACTTCATCCGCGCCATGGACGTCGCCGGGCGATGCGTGGGATGCGGCGAGTGCGAGCGCGTGTGCCCGGCCGGACTGCCGCTGATGTCGCTCAACCGCAAGCTCAGCCGGGACATCCGTCTGCTCTTCGGAGTCGAAAGGCCGCACGTTCCGGGGGACGTCGAGCCCCTGGGACGGTTCGAGCCGGAAGACCCCGAGGAGTTCATGTAGGGGGGCTACGCACATGGAAGCTGACGACGGTACCCGCGGCGCCCCGACGATGCTCCAATACAGCGGGACCAGCCTCGAACCCCTTGTCCAGGCCGCGCTGCGCGTCATGGGAGACGGAACGAGGGTCTTCGCGCCGGAGGCCGGCAGGGAGGTACGGGCGTTCGCTCCCTGCGAGCCCGGGAAGGTCCCGGCGGCCGGCTACTGGGCTACGCTGACCAACACGGACATCTCGCCGAAAGGGTACCTCCTGCCCCAAACCGAGGACGTCATGCGCTGGCGCGGAGGGACGGGCAACCTGGCGATAGAGGAGCCCGAAGCCGGTCCGCCGGCGGTACTCCTGGGCATCAGGCCGTGCGACGCCGCCGCGTTCGAACTCCTTGACGAGGTGCTGATCGGCGGTCCGTTTGTGGATCAGACCTACCGCCGCCGCAGGGAGCGGACCGTGCTGATTACGATGGCCTGCACGAAACCCGGTCCGGCGTGCGCCTGCGACGCCTTTGGCCTCTCGCCCGGACACCGGTCCGGAGATGTGGTGGTATACCCCTCCGGCGGGCGCCTGCTGGTGCTGGCCAATAGCCCAAAGGGTGAGGAAATCCTGGGTGCGCTGCAGGCGGAAGGCGGCCCCGGGGGAGCGGTCCCCGCGGACCCCGGCTGGGCCGGCGAGGTCGTCGCGGCCGCCTGCTCAACCCCCACGCCGCTCGGGGAAAGGATTCTCGTCCAGGGACTCCTGGATAACCCGCAGGGCATAGCCGGCGCCTTGTTTGCCAGCAAGGCCTGGGACCGGCTGGCGCCGAGGTGCCTTTCGTGCGGGGCCTGCACGTACGTCTGTCCGACGTGCTACTGCTTCGCCGTCAACGACGAGCCGCGCGGCCAGTCCGGCCGCAGGGTCCGGACCTGGGATTCGTGTCAGTTCAAGGACTTCCTGACGATGGCCGGAGGGCATAATCCACGGCCCGGTAAGCTCGAGCGCGTCCGCCAGCGTTTCCTGCACAAGCTCAACTATCATCCGCAGCGCTACGGGAAGTTCCTCTGCGTGGGCTGCGGCCGGTGCGTGTTGGCATGCCCGGTCGGACTGCACATAGGCGAGGTCGCGGAGGCTCTGGCCGCGGAGATTGCGCCGTTGCCCGCGCCGGTGCCTCCTGCCGCGGGCGCCGCCGCAGGTGCCGCGGGCGCCGCCGGAGAGGGGAGTGACGCTTGATGGCAGCCGTCAAGGCCGCCAGCGAAGCCGGCGGCGGGTGCCGTTGCGGGGAGCGGAGCCCGCTGGTGCCGCACGTCGCCAGAATAGACCGGATTGTGGATGAGACCACCTCGGGGTCGGTCCGGAATTTCCACGTCACGATTCAGGACGCCGCAGTCCACGGCGGGTTCAGCTACATCCCGGGCCAGTGCGGGATGATATCGGTAGTCGGTGTCGGTGAGAGCATGATTGCGCTGGCCTCGACGCCGACCAGGCCCGGACCGCTGGAATTTGCCGTCAAGGCTGCGGGCCGCAACACCAACGCACTGCACGAGCTGCGGGCCGGGGATATGGTGGGCGTCCGCGGGCCGTACGGGAACGGGTTTCCGCTCCAGGACATGAAAGGCAAGGACCTTGTCTTCGTCGGCGGCGGCATCGGGATGTCCGGCCTGCGCTCCCTGATCAACTACTGCCTGGACAGCCGGGACGACTTCGGCCGCGTTCAGATCATCTACGGGGCAAGGACACGAGGCGAGCTTTGCTTCAAGGAAGACCTGTTCGAAGTCTGGCCCAAGGCTCCGAACGCCGGCGTCCACGTGACCGTTGACGTCGGCGAGGAGGGCTGGGACGGTCCCGTGGGTTTCGTGCCGCCGTTCGTCGAGCAGGTGAACCCGTCGCCGCAAGGGTCGGTGGCGATTGTATGCGGACCGCCGATCATGATCAAGCTGACTCTTCCCTACCTTCAGAAACTGGGCTTTTCGGACGAGCAGATCGTGATGACGCTCGAGCTCAAGATGCAGTGCGGCATCGGCAAGTGCGGCCGCTGCAACATCGGGCACAAGTACGTCTGCCTGGATGGGCCGGTGTTCACGCTCGCAGAGCTGAAACAGCTGCCCGACGAGTATTAGCTCCCGTGGAAGCCGAGGTCTCCAGCACGCCCAGGGCCCGGCCCGGCAGCCAGTCCGGCGGCCGGACCGATGCCCGCATGGCCCTCGTGGGCGTCCCGCGCTCAGTTCCCGGTTTCTGCCCCGAAGCTCTCGAGGACCAACTTGCCGCGGCGCTGGACGTCGTCGACCCGTTCCTGAGCCGGCTCTCGGCGTATATCCTGGGCGGCGGCGGCAAGAGGTTGCGCCCCGCTCTAGTGCTTCTCTGCGCCCAGGCCGGGCCGTCCGGGCGCGACGGGGTCGAAAAGGCGATGCCGCTGGCGGTTGCGTGCGAGATCCTGCACACGGCAACCCTCGTTCACGACGACCTCGTGGACGGGGCAGCGGTGCGCCGGGGCCTGCCGACGGTCAGCGCCCGCTGGGGGGACAGGATAGCGGTCCTGTACGGTGACTACCTTTTCTCACGCGCCCTCACGCTAATCTCCGAGCTGGGCCGGAGCGACGTCAGCGTCCGGATGGGCGAGGTCATGCAACGGACGTGCGAAGCCGAGATCAGACAGGTGTTGCGAGCGTACGACCTGGACTGCACCGAAGAGGCATACTTTGAGAACATAAGGCGCAAGAGCGCGATGCTTATCGCCGAGTGTTGCCGTTCGGGGGCGCTGCTGGCGGGCGCCTGCGAGGAGACCGCGGAGAGGCTTCACGAGTACGGCGAGCACGTAGGCGTCGCCTTTCAGATAGCCGACGATATCCTGGACCTCACCGCCTGCATGGAAGCCGTGGGCAAGCCGACCGGGCGGGATATCAGTCTCGGGGTCCTGACGCTGCCCGTCATCCGGGCTTTGGACCAAGAGAAGGAGCTCCGGGAGCTTGTCTGCCGCCAGCTCTGCGAAAGGGGGGACACAGAGCGTGCGTTGGCCCTGGTCAGGGAATCCGACGGCGTCGACTACGCCCGGCGTTGCGCCGAGGAGCACGTCGCCGCCGCGGCCGGCGCGCTCAGGTTCCTTCCCTCCGGGGAGCCAAGGGCTTCGCTCGACGCCATCGCCCATTTCGCCCTTCACCGGGGCAGATAGGTATCAACCGGCCGGCCTCGACGGGCGCCGGCTCGCATCGTACGTGCTCCTGGTCGTGCTCCTGCTTGCCATGCCTTCCCTCGCCGCGGGCTGCCGGTCCGCCGGCACCGGCGCGCTCCAGGGGGGCTCGCTAGTCCTCGCCGTAGGTCCTGGCCTGGCCTCGGAGGCCGCCCGGATTGCCGCCGCCTACGCCGCTGGCCCCGGGGTTTCCGTGCGGATCCTCGCGGCCGGCGAAGACCCTGTCCAGTTGGTTCGCAGCGGCGCAGCCGGCGTCGTGCTGGTCTGCGCCCTGGGAGGCGGGTCCCCGGGGATCGACTCCGAGGCTCTCCCCGGCCCGGTAGTCGAGTTGAAACCGGGCAGCCTGAGGGCCGCGACCGTCGGCCGGCTGCCGCTGGTCGCTGGCGTGGACGCCTTTGGCCCCCGGCCGCCGCTCAGCCTGGGACAGGCCCTGGACATTGCCTCCGGCCGGGCGGTGGACGGCCTGCCGCCGGTGTCGCTCGTCCGCCTTGCCGACCTCGGCCCTGCTTTAGCGGGATTGGAGGTTGAAGGCGTCCGTCCGACGCCTGAAAGCGTGACGTCGGGACGGTACCCGCTGGCGGTCCCGGTTGCGGCCTTCTGGGCAGGAAACCTGCCGTCGTTTCCGGCAAGGGTCTGGACGCTGCTTGCGGGGCTGCAGGACCCCGAGACGGCCCGGTTTGTGCGCTGGCTCGGCGGGGACGCCGCCCAGGAGGCCCTGCTCGGCGTGGGGGATCTGGTGACGATGGCCGCGGTCGGCGACGTCATGCTCGACCGGGGGATCGCGCGCCTGGCCGAGTCGCTGGGCCCCGACTACCCGTTTGAGGCCTGCCGGGACATCCTGACAGGTGCGGACCTGGCAGTCTGCAATCTGGAGTCGGCGCCGGCGACGGGCGGCTCGCAGGTCGCCGGCAAAGGAATCTGGTTCCGGGCGACGCCGGGTGCCGCCGCGGCCCTCGCGAGGGCCGGTTTTGACCTCGTCAGCCTGGCCAACAACCACGCGCTCGACTACGGGCGGAGCGCCTTCCTGGAGTCCCTGAGCATACTTGACGGCCTGGGGATTGCCTACTGCGGCGGCGGGCGGGACGCGGCCGGGGCCCGGGCGCCGGCGGTCCTGGAGCGCCGGGGCCTGCGGGTTGCGTTTCTTGGTTATAGCGAGTTTGCCGAGCTGTACTGGACTGCGGACCGCTTCAGTTTCGATGCCGGCGAGGGCCGTCCCGGGGTCGCGCCCTTGCGCCGGCCGTACGGCGTCCTGAGCCTGAGTTCCGTAAAACGCGCGAACGGGCATCTCGACGAGGACATCGCGCGGGCCCGGCAGGCCGCCGATGTGGTGGTGGCGAGCGTTCACTGGGGGCCGGAGTACACCAACGAGCCGGACCGGTTTCAGCAACTGGCCGGGCAGGCTCTGCTTGACGCGGGGGCCGACCTGGTCCTCGGGCATCACCCGCATGCGATTCAGGGGCTGTGCGGATCCGGACGAGCCCTGGTGGCTTTCAGCCTGGGGAACTTCGTCTTTGACCAGAAACGGGACGTCACCACGGAGAGCATGGTGCTCTTACTGGAGTTGTCGCGGAAAGGCGTTTTCTCGTGGGAGGTCCTCCCTGTGCGGATTGTCGGCGGCCAGCCGCGGCCCGCACCGGGCACGGCCGACGGCGAAGAGATATCCGCCAAGGTAAGACGCCTGAGCTTGGACCTGAGGGCGTCTCTTGGACAATGATGGCTCTTGATCAGCCACATAACGCCAACCGCCAGTGCTGAAACTAATTCTCGGAGGTGACACGATGTCTGAGAAATACGACAACCTCAGGCGCGACAGGGACCTCGAGAACTGGAATCAGCGACGCTTCGAGCAAGAGGTAGCCGAGGAGATCGGGACAAGCCGCAGGAGCGAGGGCGAGCGCGGCACGAAGGGCGCCGGCCAGACCGGTACGACCAGGACAACCGGTACGACCGGGACGACCGGGACGCAGCGCAGGTTCGGCAGCGAGCCCGAGCGCGGCGAATCACCCACCAGAGGCAGCCAGGAGCGCCCGCGCTGCTGATATCAGCACTCAGTCTCGGGTCAGGACAACCGAATAGTCACCTACGGGGAAGAGCGGCCGCGCGGCCGCCCTTCTCTTTGCCGCCCGTGGCCGCCGCATTCGCCCCGCCGGCCGGGCAGGACTATATGTAGGTATGACCCGGCCGCCCGCCGAAGTAGGCGGTGGGTGCGCGGGGGGCAGGCCTCCCGATCAATATCGCCGAGGGTGACGTTCAATGTGTGCTGAGGCGTCCGCGAAACAGGGGGATCAAACCCGCCCGGATTCCGCCCCCGCCGCGCAGGAGGAGCCTGAGGTCTACGCGCTGGTCGGGGGCAGCGGGACCGGGAAGAGCTATCAAGCCGTCTTCGTGGCTCACGAGTACGAGATCGACGTGATCCTGGACGACGGGCTCCTCATACGCGGGGGAAAGATCCTCGCGGGGCGCTCGGCCAAGGCCGAATCCACGCGCGTCAGCGCGATCAAACGGGCCATCTATGCAGAGCGCAGCCACGCCGAGGCGGTTCGAGCGGCTCTTGCCGAGTTGCACCCAAGCCGCATCCTGGTCCTCGGGACGTCGTTGAGCATGATAGGCCGCATAATCGTATCCCTGGGTCTGCCCGCGCCCCGGCGGGTCATCCGGATCGAGGAGGTTTCCACGGCAAGGGAAATCCTCCGTGCACGCAGGATAAGGCGGGAGCAGGGAAAGCACGTGATCCCGGCGCCCACCCTCGAGGTCCGGAAGACCTTCTCCGGCTACCTGGTCGACCCTCTCCGGTTCTTTCTCCGGCCCAAGGACGGGAGGCACTACGACCTGCTGATAGAGAAGTCGGTGGTCAGGCCGACGTGGAGTTCGTTGGGCCGTTTCTACATCAACGACATGGTCGTGATAGGGATCGCGATGCAGGCGGCACGCGAGGTCGCCGGCGTCGCCAGGGCCCTCAAGGCAAGGGTCCACAGCCAGCCCGAAGGAACAGCCGTCGAGCTGGAGGTGGCTCTGTTGCATCGTTACCGCGTTCCCGACGTCTGCCGTAACGTCCAGCTCCACGTCCGTGAGGTGCTGGAGTTCACGACCGCGCTCTGCGTCCAGGCCGTCGACGTCGTAGCCCGGACGGTCGTCATTCCCAATGAGAGGCGGGCGGGACCTGCCGCCGCTGGACCTGCAACCCAGCGAGTGGCCAAGAATAAGTGATGGGTGTCAGTCTTATCGCGCCGGGCAAGAAAGGAAATCGATGCGTCTAGGCCAGGATCTCAGGCTGGTGCAGAGCCAGCGGCTGGTAGTCACCCCGGAGCTCCGCCAGGCGATCAAGATCCTCCGCCTGACGAGCCTCGAGTTGGCCGCATACCTACAAGAGCAGGTCCTTCAAAATCCGCTGCTGGAACTGGTCGAGGACGCGGCCTCCGCGGAGACCGGGGAACCCACCGTCTCCGGGGAGGAGACGCCCGAAGAGGAGCCCGCGCCACAGAGCCAGGACGAGCCGGAGGACTGGGTGGAGTACTTCCAGGACTCATCCGACCTGGGGTACCTGGGGCCGCGCGAGCGCCCGGCCGACCAACCTTCTCCGGTTGAAACCATACCCGACAGAACAGCCGGCCTGACGGGCCATCTGCTCCTCCAGCTGCACCTGCTCCCGCTTGCCCAGGAGGTCGTGCGCGGGGCAGAGGCAGTGATCGAAGCGCTGGACGAGGACGGATATCTGCGGACCGGGCTCGGCCTTCTGGGGGAGACGGTCGGCGTGGGAGCCGACGACCTCGATAGGGCGCTTGGCGTCGTCCAGCAAATGGACCCGCCCGGAGTGGGCGCGCGCGACCTGAGGGAGTGTCTGTTGCTGCAGCTGGGTGCGCGCGGGATGAAAGACAGTCTGGCGGCAAGGATCGTCGGCGACCATCTCGAGGACGTTGCCGCCTCGCGCCTCGGCAAGATAGCTTCCGCGTTGTCCGAGCCGGCCGCCCGAGTTCAGAGCGCGGTGGAGGTCATCAGAGGCCTGGAACCGCGTCCGGGCGCGGTCTTCAGCAGGCCGGACTCAAACAGGTACGTGATCCCCGATGTGATCATCGAACGTGTGGCAGGGGACTACGTTGTGGTACTGAATGACAGCATTGTCCCGCGCCTCAGGATAAACCCGTTTTACAGGCGGCTTGTCTCGGCGGCGCGTGCCTCCGGCGGAGCGCCGGAGGCGGATCGGAACGGCGAGGCGGCCGAGTTCCTTGGCAGGCGCCTGCGGTCGGCCCTCTGGCTGCTGCGCTGCATTGAGCAGCGCCGGACGACCCTCCACCGGGTGGTCGAGAGCATTGCGGGGCAACAGCGCGCCTTCCTGGATCACGGCATCCGGCACCTGCGGCCGTTGACTTTGAAGGACGTCGCGGCGGACGTGGGGGTCCACGAGTCCACGGTGAGCCGGGCGATCGCGGGCAAGTATGCGCAGACCCCGAGAGGCACGTTTGAGCTAAGGTTTTTCTTCGGAAGCGGGCTCGCGTCGCGCGGAGGCGGCCGGGTTTCCTCAAGGAGCGTCAAGCGGGTTATCCGGGAGCTCATCGAGGCGGAGGACCCGCGCAGCCCTCACTCCGACCAGAAGCTGGTCGAGTTGCTGGAGCGGCGGGGGGCGAGTCTATCGCGGCGGACGGTGACCAAGTACCGGAAGGAGCTAGGTCTTCCGGCGTCGACCCGCCGCAGGCGGTACTAGGAACACAATCCAAAGGGGGAACGGGTGTTGGCGGTACGAGTGGGGATCAACGGATTTGGAAGCATCGGCCGGCGTTTTCTGCGGGGCGCGGTCGCAGCCCGGCTCGAAGTTGTGGCTATAAACGACCTCTGGGACACGAAGACTCTCGCTCACCTGCTGAAACACGACTCCACCTATGGCGCCTTGCACCGCGAGGTAGGCTTTACGGGCAACGCGCTGCTCCTAGACGGCAAACCCATCAGCGTCACCGCTGAGAGGGATCCCGCGCACATACCCTGGGCGGCCGCCGGAGTGGACGTCGTCGTGGAGAGCACGGGGCGCTTCCGGGACCGGGCCGCGGCCGAGAAACACATCACCGGCGGCGGAGCCAGGAAGGTCGTCATTTCAGCCCCGGCCAAGGGAGACGACCTGACCTGCGTCATGGGGGTCAACGACCGGCTGTACGATCCGGCGAGACACCGGGTCATCTCCAACGCCTCCTGCACGACCAACTGCCTCGCCCCGGTGGTCAAGGTGCTTGACGAATCGTTCGGGATCCTTAACGGGTTCATGACCACGGTCCACGCCTACACAAACGACCAGGTCATCCTCGACCTCGCGCACGGCGACATACGCCGTGCCCGTGCCGCGGCCTCCAACATCATCCCGACGTCCACCGGCGCGGCCTCGGCGATCGGCCTCGTCCTGCCGTCGCTCAAGGGCAAGCTCAACGGGATCGCCATGCGCGTCCCGGTCTCGGCGGTTTCGGTACTCGACCTGGTCGTGAGGCTCAAGAGCCCGGCCGGCAAGGATGAGGTCAACGCGGCTTTCCGTACTGCGGCGGAAGGCAGTCTGAAGGGAATCCTGGGTTACACCGACGAGTCCCTGGTTTCCTCCGATTTCCGGGGCGATCCGCGTTCGGCGATCTTCGACTCGCCGGCCACAATGGCTATCGGGGACACGGTCAAGGTTTTGGCCTGGTACGACAACGAGTGGGCCTACAGCATGCGGCTCGTCGACATCTGCAAGATGATCGAGGACCGCGGCTAGCGGCCGGAGGCGGCATGGCAGCGACCAGAAAGCAGACGCTGCGGGACAGGGACGTCAAAGGGAAGCGCGCGCTGGTCCGCGCCGACTTCAACGTCCCGCTCGACGGCCAAAGAGTTCTCGACGATACGCGGGTTCGGGCCACCGTGCCGACGATTCGCTACCTCCTCGACGCCGGAGCGTCGGTGGTCCTGATGTCCCACCTGGGCAGGCCCAGGGGAAAGGTTGTGCCCGGCCTATCGCTGCGCCCGGTGGCCGGCCTGCTCTCGCGGCTGCTCGGGCAGGAGGTCCAGTTTGTGCCCGGTTGCACCGGCGAAACCGCCCTCGCGGCAACGTCGTCGCTTCGCCCTGGCGGGGTAGCGCTGCTGGAGAACGTGCGCTTTCATCCCGGCGACGAGGGCAACGACCCGGACATGGCCCGCGAGCTGGCCGGCCACGGGGAGATCTACGTGAACGACGCCTTCGGGGCCGCTCACCGGGCGCATGCGTCAACGTCGGGTGTCGCGGCGTACCTCCCGGCCGTCGCCGGGCTGCTCATGGAGGCCGAGCTACAGGCCTTTGGCCGGCTCCTGGAAAGCCCGGACTCACCCTTTATGGTGATCCTGGGCGGGGCCAAGGTCTCGGACAAACTGGGGATCATCTCCTCGCTTCTCATGCGGTGCGACGTGCTTGCCCTTGGGGGTGGGATGGCCAACACTTTCCTCGCCTGTAGCGGCCATGACCTCGGGCGGTCGCTCGTGGAGAGGGAGCTGATCCCGAGAGCGGCGGACCTCCTGGCGGTCGCGGCCGGGCGGGGCGTGGAGGTCATCCTGCCGTCGGACCTGGTCGTCTCGTCGAAGATGGACGGGAGCGTCCCCGCCGCGACGGTCTCCGTCGAGGCGGTTCCCCCCGGCCTCGCGGCATACGACATTGGGGGCGAGAGCGCCTCCAGGATCGAAGCCGCGGTTTCGAGGGCGGCGACTGTCTTCTGGAACGGAACCATGGGTGTATACGAAACTCCCGCCTTCGCGGGAGGCACCCGTGCCGTGATCGCCGCGATGGCCCAGGCCGCCTCCGGCGGCGCGATAGCGGTGGCCGCCGGCGGGGACTCGCTCGCGGCGGTCCGGGACTCGGGCCTCGGGCATGCTTTCACCCACCTCTCGACGGGCGGCGGCGCGGCCCTGGAGCTTCTCGAGGGACGCCCGCTCCCGGGGGTGGAGTGCCTTTTGGACAAGGAGGACCAACGTGAATGATTCCCGGCAGGACCGGTTGCCGGCCCGGCGCCCGCTGGTGGCTGGCAACTGGAAGATGAATCTTCTCTCGGGCGAGGCCCGGCTGGTCATCCGCGAGCTCTTAGCGGTGCTTTCCGCGGGCGGCCCGGAGGCGACGGGCGGCGGTATCCTTGTCTGCCCGCCGTATACGGCGTTGGCCGCGGTTGCAGAGGAGCTCTCCAAGCAGACCGGGCACGGGCCCCAGGTGGCACTTGGCGCGCAGGACCTTCATTGGGAGACCAGGGGAGCGTATACCGGCGAGGTATCTGGGCCGATGCTCGCCGGCGCGGGCTGCTCTGCGGTGATTGTCGGCCATTCGGAGAGGCGCGCGTTGTTCGGGGAAACCGATGAGGCGGTAGGCCGCAAGGTCGCCGCCGCCCTTTCCGCGGGGCTGGAGCCCGTTATCTGCGCCGGCGAAACCACGGAAGAGCGGCAGGCGGGCGAGACAGAGGCCGTGCTCGTGCGCCAGGTCACGGGGGCGATCGCGCGCGTGGACCCCGGGCGGCTTGCGGCCGGGCTGACCTTCGCGTATGAGCCCGTTTGGGCGATCGGAACGGGAGCCGCCGCGAACCCCGGCGACGCAGTGCGGGCGGCGGAGATAATCCGCGGCTGCCTGCCGGGGGCCGCCGGCGCGGTGGCCAGAGTTCTCTACGGCGGGAGCGTGAAGGAGGCCAACGTGGCCGGGTTCATGGAACGCCCCGAAATCGACGGTGTGCTGGTGGGCGGCGCGAGCTTGAACGGACGCGGGTTTGGGTTGCTCGCCCTTGCCGGATTGAAGTCGGCCAAAGATGGGCGCTAGCCGCCACCGGCGCCACCCCGGGACCCGGTGGTACCGCCCGGTGGTCCTCCTGATCCTCGACGGCTGGGGGTGTGCCGTACAGGCCGGCGCGACTGCCGGGAAGGACCCCGGGGGAGGCTGCGACGCGACGGCCGGAGCGCTGACGCCCAACCTGGACCGGCTGTTTTGCTCGTTCCCGCACGGGTTGCTTGGAGCGTCAGGCGCGGATGTGGGCCTCTTGCCGGGGCAGATGGGCGACTCCAACGTGGGGCACCTCAACCTTGGCGCGGGCCGGATTGTCTACCAGGACATAGTCCGTATCCACCAGGCGATAGAAACCGGCGAGCTGGAGAGCCTCCCGGCCCTCCGGGCGATGATGGATGCCGCGGCCAAGGACGGGG
>Ga0068714_10001826_pt1 | contig 29176 bp, 28 predicted proteins | sample MTBNYHSulfiMetaG_FD_62988 | JGI IMG/M metagenome (GOLD analysis project Ga0068714, IMG submission 62988) | Enrichment culture microbial communities from rom New York Harbor, USA that are MTBE-degrading - MTBE-NYH (New York Harbor Sulfidogenic)... | ecosystem: Environmental > Aquatic > Marine >...
CCGCGTGACAGTTGAAAGCGCACCCTCGAACTTCGTGTGCCAGTACGTCTCACGGCCATCGCGCGTGATGTAGTCCAGCCGGATGCGTTCGTCGCCCAGGCCGTGCAGAAACGCCCGCTGGACCTTCTCCGGCAGATCCTTCCACGGAACATCGATGCTCACGCCCAAGTGCTTCGCTACGGCCTCAACCAGCTGCGGATAGTAATTGAGGTTCCCTGCGTACGGCTTGATCGCTCCCTCTGCCAGTGTGAGCTCCGGATTGGGAATGACCAGCTCCGGGTCCACCTCAAGCTTGCTGCCGAGGCCGAGACACTCCGGGCAGGCACCGTAGGGCGCGTTGAACGAGAAGTCGCGCGGAGCGAGCTCGTCCATCGAGAAGCCATGTTCGGGGCAGGCAAGCGCTTGAGAGAACTCCAGCTCATCGCCGTCCACGATCGCAACGAGGACGCTGCCTGTTGCCAGCTTCAGCGCCATTTCCACGCTCTCGGCGAGACGGGTGCGGATAGTGTCCTTCATGACAAGCCGGTCTAGCACGACGTCGATCGTGTGCTTGTACTTCTTGTCGAGGGATATCTCCTCATCGAGGCTGCGAACTTCACCGTCCACCCGCACGCGCGTGAAACCCTCGGCGCGCAGGTCCGCGAAGAGCTTGCCGTACTCCCCCTTCCGGCCGCGCACGACCGGCGCGAGGACCTGGAACCTGGTGCCCTCGGCGAGCGCCATGATGGCGTCCACGATCTGTTCGGGACTCTGACGCTCGATACGTCTGCCGCATGTGGGGCAATGCGGTATGCCGATGCGCGCAAACAGCAGACGCAGATAGTCGTAGATCTCGGTCACGGTGCCCACCGTGGAACGCGGGTTCTTGCTGGTCGTCTTCTGATCGATCGAGACCGCCGGAGAGAGGCCTTCGATGTGGTCGACGTCCGGTTTATCCATCTGACCAAGGAACTGGCGGGCATACGCCGAGAGCGATTCCACGTAGCGGCGCTGACCCTCAGCGTAGATCGTATCGAAAGCGAGCGATGACTTGCCGGAACCGGAGAGGCCCGTGATCACGACGAGTTTGTCGCGGGGGATCTCGAGGTCAACGTTCTTGAGGTTATGTTCGCGGGCGCCGCGGATGATGATGCGGTCGAGTGACATTGGGGAGAGTGACCTTCCTGTTGGCGTGCGGGAGGGATTCATCTGCAAATGAGTATTGTACTACCGGGTAGGACACGGATGCGACGGGCCAGCAGCCCGTGGACCCAGTCGAGTGCGTTTACCACGTCTGACAGCCAACACATGGTACGATTCTTGTTACCTCACTGAGGTCACATCGTACAAGCCCCATCAACTCCTTGCGACAATGCCTTCCCCCAACCGCCTGAACATCCTGATCTGCAACGTGAACCCTTCTGAGGAGGGGTTCTTTGTGCCGCTCATCTACGGCATGCTCAGAAGCTTCTGCGAGCAGTCACCCGAGCTGGCCGATTCGTGCACCTGGCTCGATCCCGTCATGATCCCGCTCCCGCTGGAGCAGTTCGCTCGAGAGCTCGACCTCTCGACGATCGACGTGCTCGGCATCAGCTGTTACCAGTGGAATCACGCGTACCAGTACGAACTTGCACGCCTTATCAAAGACGCGAACCCCGAGTGCACGATCGTTGCCGGCGGCCCTCAGGTCGAGTGGAAGGACCCGACCTACTTTTCGAGGCACCCCTACGTCGATTTTGCCGTACCCGCCGAAGGCGAGATCCCGTTCCGCGACATCCTCCATGCCCGGCTGCGCGGCTTCGAGAGTCTCGAGCGCATCGAGGGGACATTTATCAACCCGTCGTACGGCACGTTCGAGTACCGCGTTGCGCAGCCCCTCGATCTTGCCGCCAAGCCCAGCCCGTGGCTGTCCCTGAAGGAGTTTTGGGTCAAGTACTTCAGACGTCACCCGTATTATCACCTTGCCGCCAGTGTGGAGAGTGCACGCGGTTGTCCGTACGGGTGCGCCTACTGCGACTGGGGCAGCAAGACCAACCTCCGCGTCCGCCAGGTGCCCACCGACACCGTTCTCGCGGAGATCGACTTCGTTCTCGGCACGTTGAAACCGTGGTTCATGTTCTGGACCGACGCAAACCTCGGCATCGTGCCACGCGATGTCTTGCTGGCGCAGCGTTTCGCCGAGGCCAAGAAGCAAAGCGGCTTCCCGCTATGGCTCTACTACAACAACAACAAGAACAGCTGGACCACCAATCTCGGCATCGCCGAGGCGTTCCGCGATGCGGGCCTGCTCACGAAGTACGTGCTATCGCTGCAGCACCTGGACCCGGAGGTTCTGGACGCGATAGGGCGCACGAATCTGCCGGAGAAGCAGCTCCGCACGCTCGTGCGCGAACTCCATCGCATCGACTACCCGATCTTCACCCAGCTCATCGCCGGCTGTCCGGGCGACACACTCGAGAAGTGGCTCTCGGCATTCGCGGACCTGATGGAGATGGGCGTCCACGCCGAGTACCGCGTGTACCCCTTCAGCCTGCTGCCCAACTCGCGCGCAGGCAGCGCGGAGTACCAGACCGAGTGGCGCATCGAATGGATCGAACGACCCGACTTCGTGGCCTACTACTTCCTCAAGGACAGCTCGCTCAACTGGGCGCTGTCTTCGAGCAGGTACGTCGTGAGCACGTCGTCGTATACGCGCGATGACTACAAGCATATGTGGCTGCTCGCCTGGATGATCCAGGCCTTCCACGATCACGGCATCATCAGGCGGATCGCGATCGCCCTTCACCACGGCGGCCGCATCGGGTATCGCGAGTTCTATCGCACGCTCTTCGACTGGTTCTACAGCTCGGAATCGGTACGACCCTTTGCGCAGCCCGCGATCGACCACATCACCCGATGGCTGGACGATCCCGAAGCGAGTCTCCTGCGACGGAGCGAGCTCATTGAAGGCCTGCTCGAGCCCGAAGAGGATCTGGTGCTGCGAATCATGAGCAACGCAACCGAGTTCTTCGAGCAGCTCGGCATGTTCCTGAGAGCGTCCTTGAACGTGCCGCAGGATCTCATCGACTACCAGCGGGACGTTCTCATGCGCCCGGAATCAAACCCCTCGCTCGATACGCCCATCACCTTGCCGAGGCGCTGGGTGGACTACTTCGAGCGAGCCGAGGCCGATCCCTTCGGCGAACTTGGCTGGCCTGAGTGTGCCCTGGACCTGGCGGCGTACGATGTTGACATCAGTGACCTCACGTTTCCGGTCCGCCCCTGGTTTGCGGCCCCGGAGTCTGCCCGTCTCAGGGCCTACTACGACCAGATCGTTCAACACAACGTTCCAGGGAGACGGCGGACGATCTTCAAGGCGACGTGCCATGCTGCGCATGAGGAACACCACCGCCAACAGGATCGAGAACCCCTCGCGCGAACTGCGCCCGGGACAACCCCTGAAAGGATCAGGCCATGAGTGACCGCATCGAGCATCCGACACAGGCCGACAGCCCGCCACAGTCTCGGAAGCCGTTTGAGAGACTCTGCCAGAGCCCTCCTCTCTCCCCCGCCGCCGAGAAGGTCATCGCCGGGGACGGCGACATCGCCGCCATTTACTTCCGCACGTGCGGCCGTCTTTCCATTCCAGACCTGATGGAGGGCTGCACGGTGCTCATTCTTGGTCATGCGGACGCCTCCTGCGCGCACGCCGTTTCGCAGCTCGTTGGTCTGACCGGCCGCACGATTGTGGCGGAACGCGACCTGCAGGGTATTGCGGATGGCTCTGTGGACGTGGTCTTGACCGGATGCATGTTCAACGCCGCAGCCGACAGGAGCTGCCTGCTCACCGAGGTCTTCAGAGTGCTCGTGCCTGGCGGTGAATTCCGGCTGTCCGCGGTATTCGCGGACCGTCGGCTGGACGCGAATACCGCTATGACTCTCAAGAACGTGTGCCCCCACCTCGCAAACGCGCCATACCTGGAGGACTTTCGTCGGCTGCTGCTCCAGGCGGGGGTGCGGGACTACCGCGTCGTGGCGGCGGCGGCGGTTGATCTCGATGCTGCCGCGCAACTCCGGGGCATCCCTGTGGATGCGGCGTTCGCGTACTCAACCGTGTGCGCGTTCAATCTGCCAGACGCCATTGAGGACATCTGCGAGCAGTACGGTCAGACGGCAACGTATCTCGGTACGATCCCCGGGCATCCTCGCTACTTCGATCTCGACGGCAGCCACCGCTTCTTCGTCGGCCGCCCCGAGGCCGTATGCGGCAACACTGCTGCCATGATTCAGGACACTCGATACGCGCAGTATTTCGAGGTGAGCGGTGACCGCATCGTGCATCAGGGCAGGTTCATCGGCTGCTAGGGCCGCTCACGCGGCCATGCTAGGCGTCGGTCCCCGCCCCTCGCGTCTGCCTGCGAAGTCGCCTCCACCCGGGCGAACACACGACGTCTGCCGAACAGCGATCACAGGCCTCCTCCCGCCATCGGCTAATGGCGTTCGTGTCCGCAATGAGCCGCTCGCGCGCTTCGTCGAACGACAGGGCCCCGCCAACACTGGCACCGAGTAGTTCAAGCGCGAGTTCGTCGAGACGGCTGATTTCCGGCTCGCCAGCATGAGGGTCCCGGCAGACACCCTTTGAGTCGAGACAATCGCAGCTCGCGCACAGGTCATCGGCACCGGCAACAAGCGTGGCGGGCATCGTCTGCGCGGCGGCAACCACTCGGAGCAGATTCTTGGAGAACTCCGCAGGCCGCCCCTGACCCAAATAGAACTGCTGGCACATGAGATGGTGTCCGCGCAATTTGGCGGCGGCGGCGCCCCCGTCTTCTCTTTCGTCCGACATTCTCAAGACCTCCTCGCCGACACCTGGACACTCGCGTAGCCCCCAAAGAACGGCCACGCGCGCTCGCGGGTCACCTCGATGTGCGCGAAGCCGGTCGCTTCGATCAGACCGAGATACTCCTCTTTCGGAATCGCCCCCGAGAGGCACGCAGTATAGGCCTTCATCGAGCCCTTGAGTGCGGTTGGCGTACGGCCGACGGTGACGATATCGGACACCGACATCCGTCCTTCAGGCTTCAGGACCCGGAACGCTTCCGAGAAGGCGCGCGCCTTGTCCGGAACCAGGTTGATGACGCAGTTGGAGATGAGCGCGTCCACACTGGCGTCTTCAACGGGAAGATGCTCGATCTCGCCAAGGCGGAACTCGACGTTGGCGATCCCCGCTGCTTGCGCGTTGGCGCGGGCGAGATCAACCATCTCCGGGGTCATGTCTACCCCTATCACGCAACCGTTCGGCCCCACGTGCCGAGCCGCAATGAAGCAATCAAGGCCGCCGCCGGAGCCGAGGTCAAGCACGGTCTCGCCAGGCTGAAGCTCGAGCAGCGCAAGCGGATTGCCGCAGCCGAGACCCATCTCGGCTGCGGGCGGCACACCATCAAGATCGCCCTCGGCATACCCTAGCTGCTCTGGCGGCGACTGTCCCTCGATGCTGCGAGGAAGATCGGACCCCGTGCACGCGTCCTTGGCGCGCGCGTGCTCCGCGTAGCGCTCTCGGACCGCATGCTTGATTGCATCTTCGTCAGGTCTGGGCACCGCACCTCAACTCCCCACACCGTGTCATCGAGGCTACTCTCACGAAAGGTCGCGGCTCTCGGTAGCAGACACGCTCACATGTGGCGGTACGCCGTACTTCTTCTGGCGCGCCCTGCCCCACGGGCAGCCACCAAAGGTCACCGCAAGCTCGATCTTCTGGAAGAAGCGGGCAACCTTGTTGCCGCGTCTCGCCGGTCCGCAGATCGGGCAGCCGTACTCACAGTAGTCGGGATCGTTCAAGTGCAGGATGGGCATCTTCCATCCACCCCAACCGTACTTCTTCGGTTCCATAATCCCCTCCTTGGTCTGCATCGTACCCTTCGCATGTCTGCCACCCGGTGCCGTCAGGAGCGTGGGCGGGCCTGCCCCGCGCTCCGGACGGCACCGTAATTCACTACGGAGCAGACTGGGCTACCCCGCAACCGCCGCTTCCGGCTTGCTCACGATTCTCGCACTCATCGCCGCTGAGGGCGCCGTGTACGTGCTCTCCATCGTCAGGCACTTCTTGGGGCACACCTGCCAGCAGCTGTCGCACTGGACGCACGAGAACGGGTTGATCGTCCAGGTCCGCTCCGGCTTGGACACCGTGATCGCGCCGGCCGGGCACTTCTTCTCGCAGATGCCGCAGAGGATGCACGTCTCGATGTCGACCTCGATGTGGCCCTTCGTGCGGGGATAAGGCTCGCGGGTCTTCACCGGATACATCGCGCAGGCGGGTTTGCCGAAGAGGCTCCGCATCGTCATACGCCCGAGTTTGAACGCTCCCATCGTCTCCCTTACCTTTCTGTGCAGCTGATGCACGGGTCGATGGTGAGCACGATCATGGGGACATCGGCAAGCTGGCATCCGGCGAGCGCCGTCACCATGCCCGGGATGTTGATGGCTGTCGGCGTGCGGACTCGGAAGCGCTCGAGGAACTTCGTGCCGTTGCCCTTGGCGTAGTAGAAGCACTCGCCTCTCGGCTGCTCGAGGCGGCTCGCCATCTCGGCTCCGGCTTCCGGCGCGCCTTTGACGGGGACGGAGACGGGGCCCGCGGGGATCTTGGCGGCAAGCTCACGGATGATCTCGATGGACTGCAGCACCTCTTTCACCCGCACCTCGCAGCGCGCGTAGCAGTCGCCCGCCGCCGCCGTGACCGGCGCGAAGGAGGAGAGGTCCTCGTAGGCGCCGTAGCCGAGGGCGCGGATGTCGGCGCCAAGGCCCGACGCGCGGCCGAAGGGGCCGACGCAGCCAAGGGTGTGCGCCTGCTCCTTGGTGAGCACGCCGACGCCCTTCATGCGGGAGGCGGCGGAGTAGTCATTGAGGAACGCCCCGGAGAGCTCGGCGTACTCGGAGGCCAGGCCGTCAAGCACGGCCACGATGCCCGCGAGCTGGCTGTCCTCGATGTCGTTCTTGACGCCGCCCACGTTCGAGGCGGAGAAGATCACGCGGCCTCCCGTCGTCTCTTCAAAGATGTCGAGGACCCGCTCGCGCAGGCGCCAGGAGTGCATGAAGAGGCTCTCATAACCGAAGGCGTCGGCCAGCAGGCCGAGCCAGAGCAGGTGCGAGTGCACGCGGGAGAGCTCGTGCCAGATGACCCGCAGGTACTCGGCGCGCTTCGGGACCTCGATGCCCATGAGGGCCTCAACCGTCTGCGAGTAGCCGAGGGAATGGCCGAAGCTGCAGATGCCGCAGATCCGCTCGGCCACGTAGACGAACTGCATGTAGTCGCGCTTCTCCACAAGCTTCTCGAGGCCTCTGTGGACGAAGCCGATCTGCGGGATTGCCGCCACGACCGTTTCGTCCTCCAGGACAAGATCGAGGTGCACGGGCTCGGGCAGCACGGGGTGCTGCGGGCCGAAGGGGATGATGGTACGCGTCGCCATTACTCGCTCCCCTCCTTTCCGCGGACTTCGAAGGCCGCTGTGTCAGATGTCATGGGGCTCGGCGCCGCCACCGTGTAGAACTTGCCGGCGAAGTCCACGGAGATGCCGGAGACGCTGATGCCGTAGAGGTCATGCATCTCGTTTTCGAAGACGAAGGCGGCCGGGAAGAGGCTCGTGATGCTCGGGACGTCATCGCCGGGCGCCACCGTGATGCGGAGGTTCTCGAGCGTGTCCCCGGTGTCGAAGCTGTACGTGAGCTCGAGCGCGCCGTCCGCTCCCGATGCGTCCGCGCCGGGCGCGGCGCAGCACTGCACGAACCGGGCGCCGCTTCTCTCGTAGGCCTGCGCTGAGGCCAAGAGCGCCGGGAGTTCAATTGCCGTGAAGACCTGCTTCTCGCACCTCATGCGCTCACCTTCTCTTTCGCCGCGGACGAGGCGGCCTTCTCATTCAGGATGCCGAGCGCGGTGACCACGCCGTCGATGATGGCTTCAGGGCGAACGGCGCAGCCCGGCGCGTAGACGTCGACGGGGATGGCCTGGTCCACGCCGCCAAGCGTGTTGTAGCACTCGCGGAAGACGCCGCCGGTGCAGGCGCAGATGCCGGTCGCCACGACCACTTTCGGCTCGAGCATCTGCTCGTAGATCTGGCGGATCACGGGCAGGTTCTGCTCGTTCACGGATCCGGTCACGAGGAACACGTCGGCGTGCTTCGGGTTGCCCGTGTTGATGATGCCGAAGCGCTCAACATCGTATAAGGGCGTCAGGCAGGCGAGCACCTCGATGTCGCAGCCGTTACAGCTCGACGCGTCGTAGTGGATGATCCACGGCGACTTGATGGAAGAAGACATGTGCACACCTCCCTTAGAGGTAGAGAAGCGACAGGTTGATGAGCCCCGCGGCGAGGGCAACCACCCAGGCCGAGGCAAGCATCGTCTGCCACTTCACACGGGCAAAGTTGTTGTCGATGAGGATCTCGAGGAAGTACACGGCCGCGCAGACAAGAAGCGCGAGCGCCGCGCTTACCCACGTCCCGCTCACGATGAAGAGCGCGACCCACCCCAGGAACATGACCGACTCGTACCAGTGGGCGATCTCGACTGCCGCGAGCGTACGTCCGCTCATCTCGGTGGTGATGCCTTTGACGAGCTCCTGGTGGGCATGGTGCGAGGTTGAAAGATCAAACGGGCTCTTGCGGAGCTTGATCGTGAGGATGTAGATGAAGCCGCCGAAGACGAGCGGAAGCGCGTAAAGCGCGGGCGTGTCCGCATTCGCGATCTCCGCGACGCTGAAGGTGCCGGTGGCCAGATAGAGGCCGGCGGCCACTATGAGCACCATCGGCTCGTAACTCATGACCTGCATCATCTCGCGCGCGGCGCCCGCCTCGGCGAAAGGCGAGCGGGACGAGTAGCCGGCGAGCACGAAGAACAGGCTCGCGAGCGTCAGCATGAAGACGCAGAGCAGGAAGCTGCCGCCCGCGAAGAAGACAGCTCCTGAGGCGGCCGCGAAGACGAGATACATCGCGATGTGCGTGCCCTGTATCCCGTTCACGCTCCTTGAGTCCTTCGCGAGAAGCTTCATGACGTCGTAGTACGGCTGCAGAAGCGGCGGCCCGACTCTGCCCTGCATGCGGGCGGTGATGATCCGGTCGGCGCCTGCGAGCAGGCACCCGAGAACGGGCGCGAGCGCGAGAAACGCGAGCGCGCCGAGTAAGGCGGAAAGCGCTGAAGGCATCTACATCACCCCCGTGACGATAGCGGAGACGGCAAGACCGAGCGCGAGCAGGATGGAGGCAAGCGCAACGCCAGCGAGCCCGAGCTTCTTCTCGCTGAGCAGCCCCTCGAGGTACCAGTTGCGCTGGGCGGCCGCGACGGGCGCGCCGAGAGATCCGGCGAACGAGACGTCAGCGCCGGACGCCCCGTAGAGGCCGACGCCGCTCATGTAGACCGGCAAGTCCCGCGCGGCCGCGCGCGGGGACGCGAGCGCAGGCGCGAGCACGAGCAGCATGAGCGCCACGGTCCCGGCCATGATAAGCAGATCGCCGGCGCCAAGCGGAAGCGCCGAGGCGCCGAACATCTCATCGAGATACGGCGCCACAACGGCGGATGACACGAGCGGGAAGGCAGCCGCGATCCCCGCGGTGAGCGCGCCCATGAGCAGAATCGCGGAGCGCTCCGAGAGCGACACCGCCCCGCCGTCACGCCCGGCGCCTCCCGCGTCTCCGGCGCCGCCGCCCGCGCCCGCGACCGCGATGATCTTCCCAAGCCACTTGGCCCAGAAGAGGAACGTGGCCGCGCTGCCGAAGACGAGCATGAGCACGAGCGCCAGGTTGCCCGAGTCGAGGAAGGCCGCGAACGCCGCCCACTTGGAGACGAGCATGCCGAAAGGCGCGATGAACATGCCCGCGATGCCCAAAGCCATCATGCGGGCGAGCCACGGCCGGCTCGTGAAGAGCCCGTCGAAGCTCTCGATGTCGCGTGAGCCGATCCTGTGCTCGGCCGTCCCCACGCAGAGGAAGAGCAGGCTCTTGGCCGCCGCGTGGAAGATGATGAGGAAGACCGCGGCCCACACGGCTTCCGCCGTGCCCACGCCGGCGCACGCCGTGATGAGGCCGAGGTTCGCGATCGTGGAGTAGGCAAGCACGCGCTTGGCGTTAGACTGCGTGATGGCCATGAGCGAGCAGAGCAAAAACGTCAGTCCGCCCACGGTCATGACCGTGATGCCGGGGACGTTCCACCCGCCGCCCGAGACCGCCGTCATCCCAAGGAGCGGCGAGAGCTTCACGAGCAAGAAGACGCCGGCCTTCACCATCGTCGAGGAGTGCAGAAGCGCGCTCGTCGGCGTGGGCGCGACCATGGCGCCGAGGAGCCACGACTGGAACGGCATCTGGGCCGCCTTCGTCATTCCGGCAAACGCGAGCAGCATCACGGGAAGCGCAACCGCGGCCCCGCCGAGACCCGCGGCAATCAGGCCGTCAAGCTCGAGCGTGTGCAGCTCAAGCGCCGAGTAGATGAGCGCGAGCGTGAAGGCGATCCCGCCGAGAAGGTTCATCGTTATCTGGAGGAAGGCGTTCTTCACCGCCTCGCCCGTGCGCGTGTAGGCGATGAGCGCGAACGAGCAGACGGTTGTCACCTCCCAGCCGGTGAGGAGCCACATGAGGCTGTTCGAGAACACGATCACGAACATGCCGGAGAGAAACGCGAACATGACGGCGAAGAACACCGGCCGCCGGTCCTTCTGCTCCGGGTGGTGATGCGCGAAGTCGCGCATGTAGCCGAGCGCGTAGACGCAGATGCCGCTGCCGATGACGCCGATCACGAGCGCCATCACAACCGAGAACGTGTCGATGCAGAGACTGTGCTCAATCGCGACGCCATGCGCGGCGAAGAGCTCGAGCGCGAGCACGGCGCCGATCTGGACGAGCGCGAGCGCGCCGGCGAGCGGCTTCTTATGCTTCACGCTCATGCCGAGCACGTAGAGCCCGAGGGCGAGTGAGACCGCGAGCCCGAGAAGGCTTGCCGCCTCGCTCTCAAAGACGATCAGCTGCCCGGGCGCGGTGAGTGACTGCGCCGCGAGCACGAATGACGCGGCCGCGATGATGCCTGCGGCGGCCGTCACAATGACACCGCGCACGCGGTCATTCTTCGTGACGAGCAGGAATCCCGCTGCGACGAGCGGGAACACTACCAGGAACGATATGATGCCCAAAACCTCTCCCTCCTTCTATCTTCCGTGTATCCCTATGTGCGCACTTCGACGGACGTGCCAGAACCGCCATCGCCTTGCGTCTTCGCTTTCGGGCACAAGGATGCCCGGCGGCTCCAGTCCGGCCGCTCACTTCACAGCCAAGGAAGGTCAGTCCGCAATCTGGCTGGCCTGGCGGCACACAATCTCCGTACTAGCGTGGCTACAGGATCAGGAACCTCCCATACGCCTCCTTGAGCGTATCTGCCGCTGCGGCTTTCGCGCACAGCGCCGCCTCATCGGCATCGACGTACTCGAGCGCACCCTTCGGGCATATCGCCACGCACTTAGGCTCGCCGGCGCAGGTGTCACACTTGACGATTCCGCCGCTGTCCCCCACGTACCGGATGCCGCCAAAGACACACGCCTCCACGCACGCCTGGCACAAGACGCAGTCACCCTCGTCAAACTCGACAAGCCCTGACTCGCCAGGAGCGCGCCGGAGTGCGCCCGTGGGACACACAGCGATGCACGCCGCGTCATCGCACTGGCGGCACTGCATCGGAACCGAGTGCCGCCCCGTCTCATCCTTCCAGGTCCAGATGGCGACCCGGCTCACGCCGTCGCGCGCGATGGCGCACTCCTTCTCACACTTCTTGCACCCGATGCAGAGCTCCGGGTACGAGACCAGAATCCTTGACACCTTGTGCTTGCCTCCTTCCTCTGTCGCATCAAGACATCAGCAGCACTACCGAGTCACGCGCGCCTGCGGGCCCGCGCCAGTGCGTCAGTCCGCGCCGGAGCGCTCGCCCCCGGCGCAGGGCCGTTCGTCCACGATCTTGCGCTTCAGACTGCGGCCGCCCCGCCTGAGCGTTTCGCGCGGGGCGAGCTCAACAACCGGCGGCGCGAGCACGCCTGCCTCGACCGCATGCGCGACCGGGCCAACGGAAAGCAGCCGCGCTTCGAGCCGCGCGATGAACGCGGGATCGCTCCCGAGCATCTCGGCTCTGCAGAGGAGGCGGTCTTGCCCGTCCTCGCGGGTGAGCCAGATGCGGTAGTCGATGAGGTCATCGATCTCGTAGAGGGCCTCGTCGAAGATCGACGAGTAGATGCTCTCGCCGGTCTCCAGCCTGTGGATCATGCCGATCTTCTTGGGCATCGTGCCGATGCGGGAAAGCAGCCGCGACCCGCAGGGGCAGGGCTCGCGCGTGATGCTCGCGATGTCGCCCGTGCGGTAGCGGATGAGCGGCATGGCCTCGCGGGCAAGCGAGGTGAAGACGAGCTCGCCCTCCTCGCCGCCGCCCACGGGCTCGCGGGTCTCAGGGTCGATCACCTCGAAGCAGAGGTCGCTCTCGTTGTAGTGGAAGCCGTTGTGCTCTGCGCACTCGATCCCGATGACGAATCCCGGCTCCGTCATGCCGTAGTGGTGAAAGACCTCGGCGCCCCAGGCGTCTTCGATGCGCGCGCGCATGGCGGAAGACAGGTACTCGCTCGTGATGAAGACGGCCTTCACCCCCGCGGCTCGCAGGTCTCGGCTCTCCCGGCCCACCTGCGTCATCCGCCAGATCCGGAAGGCCGAGCCCATGATCATGTCCGGCTCAAGCGACATGACGGCCTCAATCTGCTCATCGGTCCCGCTCCCGCACGCCCCGATCACCGGCGTGCCGCCGAGACGCGTGACGCCCTCGGCGATCATCTCGGCCATGGAAAGCGGGCGGCCGTTGTTGGGGAGGTAGATGGCGACGGTCGCCTCGGCCGGGTCAAGACCCGCGCCCTCGAGCACGGTTGCGAGCACCGCCTCCATGGAGGTGACGATCCGCTCCGTGTCGGACTCGGAGAAGAAGATCTTCTTCGGGCGCGACGTCGTGCCGGTGGTGAAGTGTGAGAATACCTTGGCGACCCCGGTCAGAGACACGCAGAGCAGGCGGTAGGGGTCGCTTCTGAGGTCGTCGGCGGTCACGAAGGGGAGCGCCGTGAGGTCTCCGAGCGAGGTGAGGGGCTCCACGTCCGCGAGGGAATCGCGGTAGAAGGGGGAGTGTCCGCGGGCGTAGGAGATGATCGCGTTCAGGCGGGCGAGCTGGAAGCGCTCGAGCGCCTCGCGGGTGACGGGGGCGTGCGCCCCCATTGAGGCGGCGATTGCGCCCTCTATCCTGCGCGCCGATGTCACTTGCGCCCGCTTTCCGCGCCCGCGGGCCTGCCGGCGCCCGTATCGGCGTCCGCGGGGATGCCGGCGCCAGCGCCGCCGCTCGCGGCCTCGGACCCTGTCCGCCGCGGCACCGGCGGCGTCCCCCGCTCCCGGCTCGGCAGGACGATGGTCGCGTTCCCGGGCATGACGTTGTCCCCGCGCTGGTTTCTCGCGGCGGTGGCGACATCGGCGCAGCACTCGCCGTCCTCATCGATGTAGGTCTTCGTCACGCGGCCCGTAATCCACACGGCATCCCCGAGGAACACCATCCCCGAGTACTTCGCGTAGCTGCGCTTGAGCCAGCCCGCGTCCCCCATCCAGTCGGTGAGCGCCTGGATGAGCCAAGCGTGGCGCTGGCTCCCCACGTCGTAGGGATAGGGGAAGCCGGCGGCGCCGGCGGCGTGGCGGTTGTAGTGGACGCCGAAGATGGGCTCGTTCGCGCCCGTGTCCGGGTCCCTGAACGCCCAGGCCGGATGGCGCCGGTACTGCGCGAGCGCGGCCTCGTTCGCGGCGATCTTGACCGGGGCGGCCCCGATGCAGTAGGCGATGATGTCGGTGAGCCCGAGCGGGCCCTTCACGAGCGGGGTGATCTCGTCGCCGGGGCGCACGTCTTCAAACCAGCGGGGCGCCTCTCCCCTTCTCTCGTAGGCGGCGATATCACGCTCGATCGCGTCGAGCTCGTCGTCTCTCCACGGGTGCGGGATCTCGCGGGTGATGCTGGCGCCGCTTATCCGCATGGCGTCACGCTCCGCGCGGATGCCCGTCACCTTGGCGCGGGCCACAAGCTCGCCGCGCTGGTTCTCGTAGCGGGCCTCCTGGATCTCCAAGACCGTCTTCCCGCCGAGTCCGGAGGCCATTGAGCGGAAGCTCTTGAACGTGGAATGCGGCGTGATCTTGTCTCCCTCGGCAACCGGCAGGAGGAACTCCCAGTCTGTCGAGGTGTGGAGGACATGGACGCCGGGCAGTCCCTGCAGGACCCACGACGGAAAGACGCTCATGACCCAGGAGGGCGGCGCCGTAAGCTGGCCGTACGGAGAAGCCTCCGCGTAGGCAGGGTCGCGGTAAAGCGGGTTCAAATCGCCGGTGCCGTCGACGAACTTGCGGATGGCCTCCCCGCTCGCGTGCTCGTTGAAGACGTTCGGGATTCTGAGCTCGCTTCCCACCCGGCCCGCATAGGCCTCGAGGGCCTCGTCCGTGATGCGGCCGTCGTGTGTCAGGTTCTCCTCAGGCATGCGAGATCACCCGCTTCCCTTCGCGTCCGCTCTCCGAGGCGTTTTCAATTCCCGGGAGCCTCTCCCCGGCCATGCTCGTCACGTAGTTCGCGCAGAACGGCACCATGCGCCCGTCGGATCTCACCACGTGCACGCAGCAGTTCCTCAGGCGCTCGAGATCGAGCGTCCAGGCGTCCATGAACGGCATCCCCGAGATGGAGAGCCCGTGGGTCTTCGCGCGGGCAAGGGCCGAAGTCATCCTCGCCGAGCGCACGCACTCGCACTCGGCGGGATCTATGTAGCGGCTCTTCTCGGTGATGAAGCGCCGCACGTGCTCCGAGGGCGAGCCGGGGGATGCGGCCGTCCCGGCCCCGGCGGCGTCTTCGGCGCCTGCCGCGCCCGCGAAGCGCGTCGTGGCCGCAAGGCGCCCGTCCTCGCCGAGGATGTAGTAGGCGGAGAAGCCGCAGTGGCTATCGCGTTTGCGGCGCGGGAGGAAGTGGCCCGCGGCCACCTCGCCGCCCGTCTGCGCCTCGAGCGCGTGAAGCACATCGGGAGCGGTCACGCGGGTGGCGTTTGACGGCGCGGGTGAATAGCGCCCGAAGTAGCTGACGGGCTGGAAGTGCACGCCTTTGACGGCCGGCATGAACTCCTTCGCAAGCCCGATGATGGCGCCGAGCTCGTGATCGTTCACGCCGCGGATCACGACGGGCACGAGCTGGACGCCGATCCTGACCTCGGCGCAGCGCTCGAGCGCGCGGCGCTTCACGCCCGCGAGGGGGATGCCGCGGATCTCGCTGTAGACGTCATCTGAAACGCCGTCGCACTGCAGATAGATGAGGTCGCACCCGGCGTCTTTGAGAGACTCCAGGCAGCCGGGCTCGTCCGCGATCCTCAGGCCGTTCGTGTTCACCTGCACGTGCGGGAAGCCGAACTCGCGCTTCGCGAGCGCGATGATCGCGGGGAGATCATCTCTCACCGTCGGCTCGCCGCCTGAGATCTGCAAGGGACAGGGGCCTGCGGATTCAAGGATGGTCTCGAGCATGGCCGCGATCTCATCGATGGAGGGGTCCGGCGCCGCGCTCTCCTGCGCGCCCGCGAAACAGACCGGGCAGCGCATGTTGCACCGCGAGGTGACCTCCACGAGCGCGGTGCACGCGGGCGCGGCGTGTTCCGGGCAGAGCCCGCAGTCAAGCGGGCAGCCGCAGGCGACGCCTGTCTGCGTCCGCTCCGGCGGGGCTGCCTGCCCGCCTTCGCCCCAGTCCTCGTAGGAGGGGGAGGTCCCCCGCCAGATGACGGCCGAGACGCTCCCGTGCTCCGGGCACGTCTTCTCCAAGAACACGTCACCGCCGCGCTCCACGCGCGCGGCCGGGATCACGGCGAGGCAGACCGGGCAGACGCTCTTCGTTTGGCTCAAGACACGCATCTCGGACACGGCGGGGATGCTCCAATACCTGGACGGGCGGCGTGCGGACGTCTTGACCTGAAGCGGGCGGGGCGCTCCGGGGCGCCGGCTCCGATCTCGCGCCGGGGCCCTCCGAACCCCGCCCGCTTCAGGTCACACCCGGCTCCGCGGGACAGCGGAGCCATTTCGGACATGCGTTGCTTGACGGCGGCTCTTACGCCATCTTGGCTTCGCAGTCCGCCTCGCCTTTGTTGATGATGGCCACGACCTTGCGATCGAACCACCAGTCCTTGCACTCCTCGCAGACGTGCGCCTCCTGGATGCCGTCGAACTCGAGGTACATGGTGTCGACGTCGGTCTCGTCCGTGAGCGTGTTATGCAGGCTGCAGTACCAGTCGGCCATCTCTTACCACCCCGTTACCCAGGTCTTGTGACAGTACGCGCCGAGCACTTCGAAGCCGTCTCCCGCGGGCTTGTACTCCGCGTAGTAGAAGACGTCGGCGATCTTGAGCTTGGCGAGGAAGAGGGTGCCCTCCTCGTTTCTGAGCTTCGCGCCGGTTGCTTCCGCCGTGCCGATGACCTCTTTGATCTCGGCCTCGAGAATCCCCGCGCTCTCCATGGCCGCCTTCACCTCATCTGAGATGGTGAGGGCCGCGCCGCTGTACTCACTCATTGCTGTCCTTTCATCTGTGGTCTTCTTCGCTATCTTCCCGCCAGAAGCTCGCGGGTCCTCAGCTGGCTCGCCTTGGCGTCAGCAGCGCCGTGGGGCTCGGCCATCTTGGCCGTGTCGATATCGCTCGTGAAGAGCAGGTCGAGCACGTGGAGGCCCGGCGTATCGTAGGGGCGCATCGCCTGGCGGCAGCTCGCGCAGAAGGTCACGAGGTCGCCGGTGATCTCATCGGCGCGCTCCTTCGAGAGCTCTCCGGCCCACTTGGCGTCCGTGTAGCCGACGAGTCCGCCCTGGCCGCAGCACCGGGTCTCGCCGCGGGTGTTCACCGGCTCGGAGACCTCGTAGCCGGCTTTGGCCAGAAGCGAGCGGGCCGCGTCTTGCATCGCGGGCAGGTTCCGGCTCTTGCAGGGGTCGTGCATGACCCAGGTCCCGTGCGCGCCTTCAACCGGCGTGTCCCAGGCCGCGTCCATGACCTCGTAGAGGCTCACGGTCCTGATGTCCGTGAGGTCTTTGAAGTGCGCGGTGCAGTTCGAGCACGCGGTCACGAGCTCACCCGCGCCGGTCTTCTCCATGGCCTCTTTCACCTGGCCGGCGATGCGTTCGTAGGCTTGCGTGTTGCCGGTGTCGTAGGAAGGGGCGCCGCAGCAGGTGAGGAGCACGCCGCAGTCCGGGTCATGCCCGTTCAGCCACTTCCAGGCGGCGGCAACGAGGTCCGCCGAGTAGCCGGAGAGGTGGCAGCCGGGGAAGAAGAGGCGCGCCGTGGTGCCTGAGGGCGCCTCGCGAAGCAGGAAGAACTCGTCTCCCGAGACGAACTTCTGCTGGTTGGCCACATACTTGATCATGCCGGGCAGCGGCAGGTCCTCGTCGATGATGGCCTGCCTGACCTCAAGCATCATCTCGCCGATGTTGAGCTCTTCGGGGCACATCGTGGCGCACTTGCCGCAGATGTTGCACAGGTAAGGGACGTCGGTCTTGGCAACGTAACGGCCGGCGAGGAAACCTTCGGCGAGCTCTTTCGGGTTCCCGCTCTGCGCGGGCAGGAACGCGCACGCGTCTTCGCAGATCCCGCACTCGAGACAGGTCTCGGCTATGTTTCTGGTCACGTCGAGCATAACTGGTCTTAAACCACCTTTCGTCTGGCGCGCCGTACCCTCGCGGGAGGCGCTCCTCTTTCATGACGCACGCTTGAAAGGCGTGGGCTTGGCGCTTCTCATGCGGACTGTCCGGACAGCTGCGCCCGCCGACGGCCCCTCGTTCTCTAGCAGGCAGCGAAGCCGTTCTGAGCGAAGTCCTCAACCGGCGCGTCGTCGTGATCGAAGCTCGTCGTGCCGATGTTCGTCGTCGCGAGCAGCGCGGCGCCGAGCGCGCCCATGATCTGGGGCGGGTCAGGGATGATGAGCTCGGTTTCGAGCAGCTCGTTCAGGAAGTGGATGATGCCGGAGTTCTTGGCCACGCCGCCCGTGAAGGCGATCCGCTCCTTGTACCCGATCGTGCGGCCCATGATCGCCACGCGGCGCGAGACCGCCCGGTGAAGGCCGGCGACGATGTCCTCGCGCGCGATCTGCTCGGCGCGAAGCGAGACCATCTCGCTCTCGGCGAAGATCGTGCACGTGCTGTTGATGCGTGCCGGGGCGTGGCTCTTGACGGCCTCGGGGCCCATCTCGTCGATGGTGAGCTTCAAGACGTCGGCCATGACTTCGAGGAAGCGGCCGGTTCCCGCCGCGCACTTGTCGTTCATCACAAAGTCGGCGACCGAACCGTTCTTGCGCACCGAGATGACCTTGCTGTCCTGCCCGCCGATGTCGATGATCGTGCAGACCTCCGGATAGGCGTGGTTCACGCCTTTCGCGTGGCAGATGATCTCGGAAATCGCCTTGTTCGAGAACTTGACCGCGCGGCGCCCATAGCCTGTGGAGCACACGTAGTCGAGGTCGTCCATCGTGCAGCCGGCCTTCGCAAGCGCGGCGTTTGTGACCTCGAGAGCTGACGTGCTCACATAGTCCCCCGTGGGCATGACCTCCCACGCGATCATCGCGCCGTCACGCACGATTGCCGTCTTGGCGGTTGCCGCGCCAACGTCTACTCCTGCAACTAGCACTGTCGTTCCTCCGTTCCAGAATGGGCGTGCGCTGGTTTCGGGAGGCGACCCGGCCCTTTGGACCGAGCCGCCCCGAATTCTCTCGGCGCGCCACTGCGGGGCGATGACCACACCGTTCCCGCAGCCATGATTGACTAGCCTGCCTCTACCGCGTTCAGCGCCTGGTTCATGCGAAGGATCTCTGCAAACGACTCGAGACGGGTGCGGTACTGACCCGGGGTGTAGTTGCGGGTGTCGAACGAGTCCATCTCGACGATGATCGCGGGGATACCGTCCAGTTCCTTCTGGAGGTAGTCCTTGGCCATCGCGATCGGCAGAGCGCTCGGGCGGCAGAACATCGTCAGGAAGAGAACGATTCCGTCGAGCTTGTAGTTCTCGATAACCCACTTCCAGCCCTTGAGGCTCGACCCGAAAAGGTCGCCAAGGCCGCAGAAGCGGTAGATGAGCTCGTACATCTGCTCGGCGGGACGGTCTGATCCGGCGGGATGGTTGAACACTTCCGGCGGGAAGGTATCGAACCACATGGCCGGGATCGCGATACCGCACTCCTCCATGAGCTTGTAGAAGCGGTTGTCGGCTACCGGGCGGAAGGTGGCGTAGATGCGCGGCGAGCCCTTGGGGACAACGCCGAAGCCTTCCTTGACCCGCTTGCGAACGTCCTTCTGGAGGAGCCTGATGGCCGCAAGAGCCTCGTCAACATAGACGGTGCCGCAGACGAAGAGGTAGAACGGCAAGCTCATGTCCGACTGGCTCAGGGGCTGAGGATCGGCCGCCAACATCACGTCCACGATGGCGAAGTGTTTCGCAACCATCTGATTCGCCTCAAGAGCACCCGAGTCCTTGTCCTCCTCGGTAATCTCAAAGCCGTACTTCGTCTTGATGTACTCGTAGGCCTCTTCTGTGTTGGTCGACTCGAACTTGGTGCCTGCCTTGTCGATCTCGGGCCACGTATCCCACTGGTGATCCTCTGGCATGTCGGTGCAGACGACGTCATAGCCGAACTCCTCGGCGAGCATACACTCGACCTCAGGAGCCTGATCGCAGAAGATGCCGCACGTGAACTCGACGTCTGGCGTCGGGAAGATCCCCTTGACGATTCCGCCTTCCCAGATCTGGTATTCAGAGCAGTGACCCTTGCCGGCGGTCTGCCCCATGTCCTCGCCGATCTCGATGAGCCAGTTGGTCTTGTCAAAAATGATGCCCATGACCATTTCGGTGTACACGATCGACGTTCCACGCGCGTAGTACTTGTTGTAGCCCACTTCCGCATTTATGCGGTTCTCAGCGTGATGCATCGCCTGCGAGAGCGTCGCCATCGTGGGGCGGCCGTACTGGATGATGATTTCGCGCTCCTCGCGGGCAAGGACGAAGTCGATCGCTTCCTTCATCAGAATCGCAAGGCAAGCCCGGACGCCCGGGAGCGACACGTCGAGCTGATAGTGAAAATGATCGAGCGCGTGGTCCATGTCCTCTTTCGTTCGGACATAGATCCGGTCCAGAAACTTCTCAATCCGCTCCTTGTTCTGAGCCTGCCATTCATCGTCAAGACCACATTCGTTGAATAGCTGGTTGTATTCCACTGTCACAGCAGTCTCCTCAAGATCTCGTGCACCGTGCGTTCCCATCGGTGCCACCACCGGTACGTACTACCGCCTAGATAACCGCCTCAACCTGCTCGCCGCTCAGGAGTTCAACGAACGTCTCGATGCGAGTGCGCATGGGGCCCTTTTCCGCAGCCGTGTAGTCAGTCTCGAGCTTGACGAAGGAGAGCCCTGCCGCTTTGAACTTCTTGGAGTACGGCCACGCCTGAAGATCCATTCCATCGCGATAGAGCGTCTGGTACCAGATGACGCCGTCGCAATCGAATTCCTTCGCCTTTGCAAGCAGGCGGTCAAAGCGGTCACCCCACGGACGGTCCCAGGCGCCCTTGAGCCGCTTGGTGAAATAGGTATCAACAATTGCGGCCATCAGGTCGCCACCGGGCTCCACGTTGTCCAGATACGGGACCATGCCTTCCGCAACTTCCTCGTACACGATCTCGGCGTCAGTCTCATCGATGATCTCGTGAATGCGATCATCACCGTAGGCCAGGGTAGACGCGATGAGCATGACTCGCGGGCGCTTCAGGAACTTGGTCTCGACCCGCCTGGCCTTCAGCTCGTCGTAGAGTTCCTGAAGGATCTCGAGGTAGAAGTCCTTGTCGGCGTAGAAAGAAGCGTGGTGGAGCGCAACGTAGTCACGGCTTGTGATTACGGGGTCGGCGCCAACGCGGAGATAGCTGATCGCCTTGAGCAGACTGCGGCGCTTGTTGCAGTACTCGATGGCGTCCTTGAGCTTGTCGTCGGTGACTGTGTTGCCTGTCAGCTCCTCGAGTCGCTTCACTACTCGCTCGTAGCCAACCCGCACGTACTCCGCGCCGTTCGCGGTCTTGTCGTGCGGTATGCCGATCCGGAAGGACTCGATACCGGCGTAGTAAGCGAATGTGTCGGCGATGAGTTTGTTGTTTGCATCCACGACCGGGACAATCATGATGTCCGGCAGCTTGTAGTCCAGAGCCTCACCGAGCTTCCAGTAGCCGATCTGGCTCCTGCAGAACGTGCACAGAAATCGCGGCGTGCACGACAGAGCCTCTGCGGCGGGCTCGGGGTCTCCACCCCGGGCCAGGCACAGCGGGATCGCGCCAGCAGCGTAGATGAACTCCTCCGGCATGAAGCCGCCAGGCGCATAGCCGACGATCTTTGCGCCCGCCTTCTTGGCCTTGGCCAACTCGAGTGTTCTGCCCGCTAGGTGCGCGCGAAGCCTTTCCATAGCATCCATAACTAAGCCTCCCTATTGCAGATATCTGCACTGCGTGCTTCTGTTTCCCTCACTGAGCCAACGCTGGATGCAAATTGCCACTATGCTTCGTCCGGAACAGCCTTCATGGCGACGAAGATGCCGCCGGCCGGGCCAAGCTGCTTGACGAGGTGCATCTTGCTGCCCTTGGTGAGTTTCAGCTGGTTCTTGATGAGCGCGAGCTCCGCTTTGGTCTTGCCGGTCTGGATTTCCTTCCAGAGATCGTACGTTGCCTCGACGATATAGCCCTGCTTCTCCTCATCGCCGGGCACTGCCTCGCGCACTTCGACAACCTCGCCGTTCACAAAGTTGAAGACGGTCTTGCTCATGTCGCCAACGATGAAGAGGAAGTCGAAGGTGAAGTCCGAGGCCTCATCCCGGAAGTCTTCGTCTGCGTTCAGGTTCTCGCTGAGGGTCTTCCACCATTCAACGGTACCAAATGCTGCCATTTCAGTCTCCTTGTCTGTAACTCAAAGGCACGCGATGCAGTACGTCGATCTCACGCGCTATCACTGGGCGGGCTTCCCTCCTTCCGTAGAGCCTTACCACGGTCTTTCCGGCAATCGCAAACTGCGATGGGTAGTCACGAGACTCGTTGCGCTCACTCACACCGGCACATTCGCGGGACAGAGCGATCCGCTGACAAACGCCCTGAGAGCGGCCACACTGACGGACCCCTCGGGGAGGAGTACCAGCGGCCTGCCATCGGCGTTGTCCCTCAGGACGTTCTCGTCCTCGGGAACGAACGCCGCCACGGAGAACCCGAACCCGGCGGCGAGTTCAGCTGCCCGGCGTTCGTCCTCCTGAGTCCTGACACGGTTCACCAGGACGAATGTGTCGAATGGCTGTCCCCCATTCATCTTGTCCACCACGTCGTGGACCTGAGCTATCGTCTCCATGCTCCTGACCGAGGTGTCCGTCACGAGCACGAGCTTGTCGATGAGGTGGACGGCACGCCGGTTCACCTGTTCGATCCCAGCCTCGCAGTCCACGAGAACGGTTTCGTATTCACCGCAGAGCTGTTCGATGCCAAATCGCAGGAGATCATTGATCCCGCAGTAGCAGCCTTTGGCCTCGGCGCGACCCATGGCCAGGATGTCAAGACCGGCATCCCCGTGGGTGACGAGGTCGCAAATGATCTCTCTTGTAGGCTGTTTCCACAACTTGGCCGATTCTGCGGAGCTCTCGATGACGGTCTGACGAAAATCACCAAGCGTCTTGACCGGCCGCTCGCCCACGGCGTACGAGACGCTCACTGCGGGGTCGGCATCAATCAGGAGAAGGCGCACCGAGCGTTCCAGCAGAAGGCGGGTCAGTATGGCGGAGAGCGAGGTCTTTCCCACGCCGCCCTTGCCGGTCACCGCAATGATCTCGCCGCTATGAGCGCCGCTGCCAAGCCTGGATCGGGTCTTCGTCGTCATGGCTAGTTCGCTGCCTGCTGTTTGTAGTACCGTTCGCGCGCATAAAGAGCAGCGCCGACAGCACCGATGATCTGCGGATCGGTCGCAAGCGGACACGTCTTCCGCCCGATGACCTTCTCGACCGACCTGACGACGCCCGCGTTCTTGGCCACGCCGCCGGTCATGGCAACACCGCCTTCGATGCCGACTGACGTCACAAGCCGGTTGATTCGTGTCGCCAGCGCATCCGCAACTCCCAGGGCCACATCCGCCCTTGATCGCCCCTTGGCAAGGAAGCACATGACATCGAAGTTGGTGAAGACCGTGCAAATGCTGCTGATCGGAACAGGGTCTCCACCGGCGAGCGCCAGGTCTCCCAGGTCCCACACCTTCAGCCCAAACGTCTTGGCGATCCCCTCGAGGAAACGTCCGGTGCCGGCGGCGCACTTGTCGTTCATGACGAAGTCCACGAGATCGCCGTTCGTGTCGATCCGGATGACCTTTGCATCCTGACCGCCGATATCGATGATCGTGCGGACGTCGCCGTTTGCCCAAAACGCGCCCTTGCCGTGGCACGAGATCTCGGAGATGTCGTGCTGGGCAAACGGAATCCGCTCCCGTCCATATCCGGTGCTCACACAGAAAGCGATGTCATCCTGCGTGAGCCCGGTCTCCGCGAGCACCTCGTCCATCACGATCGTGGCCGACTGAACGGGATTGGGCTTCACCGTGATGATCGAGTGCGCCATCAGGCGATCGTCCTCCATCAGCACGGCTTCCGCGCTCAAAGAGCCAACGTCAACTCCCGCGAAGATCATCGTCAGCTCCTTCCTCCGGCAAGCGCGGCACCAACCGCGCAGATGTATTCCGGCTCCGGCCCAAAGCGATGCAGCCGCACGTCGAGTGCGTCCTGAAGCGTGCGGAGAATTCGTTCGTTGCGCGCCAGCCCGCCGGCCACCACGAAGTCTTCTTGCTTGTTGACCTTCTTGCAGAGGGTGATCACGTTCCTGGCAATCGTGCCGAGGATGCCGTCCATGATGTTGGCCACGGACTCACCGTCGTTGACCAGGCTGACGACCTCACTCTCCGCAAACACCGCGCACTGTGTGGACAGCTGCAGCTTCCTGTCGGCTTTCGAGGCCACTTCAGCCGTCGCGTCAACGCTGCACTCGAGCGGCTCGCAGATGATCTCGAGAAAGCGTCCGGCCCCCGCAGCACAGCGATCGTTGCGCGCGTATCCCAGCACACGGCCCCGCGGGTCCAGCGAAACGACGAGGCTCTCCTGCGCGCCCATACAGAGAACGGTCCGGGCCGACGGCGTGTTCCAGAGAGCGCCGCGAACCACAGAGGCCACCGTGTCGCACTTGGCCACGTCGGCAACCTCGTTCTGGCCCCAGCCGGTCACGACAACCTTCTCGAGATCGGCGCGATCGACGGTCCGCTCGGCCTGCAATGCGCTCAGAACCGCGGCTACCGCCGCCTCGGGATTTGCATTCGTCGCAATCTTGCACTGCCACGCGATGGCGCTGTCGTCCATGAGCACCGCCTTCGTCGAGGCCGTTCCGATGTCTACTCCGAGAATCATGGGTTTCGCGCCTTTCTAGCCGATCGGCTACGCCTCGCTCATCCGGACCGTGTTGAAGAACTCCCGGCACATCTCCTTCACGTCCTCCGGCGAGCGGAAGCGCTTGTCCATGAGATCCGTCTCCCACGTGAGACATGGGATTCCCAGGTTGTCCTGGAGCGCCTCGGTGAGCATCTTGGGATACGTCCAGCCCCACTTGCAGGTGTTGTTGCCGGCGAAAAGCGCCACTTCGGCGTCATACTCCGTCGCGACGGACACCATGTCCTGGATGTGCAGATCAGAGAAGGTCATGACCGTGCGGTGCATGACGGCGTTGAAGGATCGCCAGGCGAGGCCGTCGAGCATGGTATCGAGCGACGTCGTGTCCACGAGTCCGACAAGTTCGCCCGGGTAGATCGAGAGCCCACATTCGAGCTCAGTGCTGCCGAGTTCGTCTTCCAGCCAGTCCGGGAAGCTCAGGAAGTGGGCCGTCCACCCATACGTGTGCAGCGTCCTGATCTCCTTCATTCCTTCCGGAATGACGCCCAGCCCCTTGTCGGCACGCGCCTTCGCCTCGTCGTAGCACATCTTCTGGTAGGTGATGCACTCCTCGTTCGAGCCCGCCATGAGCCAGGCGGCAAGATCCATCGCCCGGTGCATGCCGGGATCCGGGTTCGGCTTCAACCGACGGAGCTGCTGCAGTTCGTACATGTACTGCAACTGGCGATTGCTCATCTCGACACGCTCGCGAAGGACATCCACGTCGATCGTGTGCCCGGTGAGTTCCGAGATCCCCTGGAGGCAGCGCTTGTACTCTTCCTTGAAGTAGTCGAAGGAACGGTCGTTCCAGTAGTACGGCGAGTCGCACACGAACATCGGGATGTCGTAGCGCTGCATCATCATCTGGTACAGCATGTTGCTCGAGTTGCAGGGGGCCGTAGTGCACATGAACATGTCCGGCATCGGCAGCTGTCCGGTCTCCATCGCTTTGAACGGCGCCCGCTGGAAACCGCACGAATGCCCGGGGATGCCATCGGCTTCGCTGGCGTCGAGGATTTCCTCGACGCCGTCGGTCAGGGCCCCCACGAGGTAGAGCGACAGCTGTTCGGCGCACATGTACGCCAGATCCATAGCGATGAACGGCTCGGGCGTCATCGATGGAAAGTGCGCTACGAGCGGCTTTCCCGCTTCCATCTGGTCGGTGATGTCATGCAGATGCTTCTGGATCGCCATGAAGTGCGCGTGGACGTGGGACCGGTTCTTGGGCTTCAGCGACGCGGCCAACACCTCGACGTTCATCAGCAGGCCGGTTTCGACGACGTGCTCCGGATACGTCATACACATCGAGATGAGCGCGTCCGTTACCTCTTCGAGGTCGTTTGCACCCTGTGTGAGCAGGTAGTCGGCGATCGTGCACACATCATCGAGTCTCTGGAACAGCGGGTACTTCGCAATGATTGCCTCTGACATGTCTGCAACACCTCTCCTTGTCTGGAGTGAGAACGCGAGCGTCTGCCGACGGCTAGCTGATCTTCTCGAGGAACGCCTGAACGCGTGTCTTGTAGCGCCCCGTGTCCGTCGCCATGTATTCGCGCTCGAGCTTGAGGACCGGGACTCCCGCCTTCTCAAGTTCCACTTCATCGATGTGGTTTTCGATGCCGTGGTTGTCGCAGAAGGCCATCTTCTCGAGGATGACGCCGTCAACCTTCGCCTCGGCGATGAGCTTGTTCAGGAACGCGAGCCGGTCGGGAAGACCGTGGATCATGCGCGGACATGAGATCTTGTTGAAGTAGCGCCCCACGATCGCCTTGCGGGGATCCAACTCGGGGCTCTCGTCCACCATGCCCTCGATGTGTTTGCGGCCCATGCAGAGAGCATCCGTCACCACAACGGCCCCGGTGCTCTCGATGATGTCGATCAGGTTCGTGTCATCGATGTAGCTGCCGCTGATCAGAATCCGTGCGCGCACGTTCTCGATCCCGGGGCGCTTGCTGATCTCGGCGATAGCGGCCTCAAGCTTGTCGTTGAAGACTTCCTTCGGCATGTTGAACCCGGCAATCGCGATCTTCATGGCCTCAGAACCCGTGAGAAGCGGCTTATCCAGGGCGCGAAGGCGGTACAGCTCGAGCATCAGCTCCCGGTACCGGTTGTAGGTCTTGATCGCGTCGCGGAGCGACTGGGTGGTCGTGTGGTAGCCGTACTTGCGGTCTACATCGGAGAGAACGTTCATGGCTTCGTCGTAGTACCACTGGAAATGGTGGTCACCGGTGTTGGCGTGCGGCACCGAAATCATCGACTGGATGCCAACGCCTACCCGGTCCCGCCAGGGCTCATAGACACGGCGCATATGTTCGCAACAGGAGGTGAAGACCAGCCCGTCAAGGAAGTTGTACTCACCGTCTAGCCCCAGCTGCAGCAGACATCGCGGGAAACTGCAGATGAACTTGTGCATGTAGACGTCGGCGTCTTCCGTCGTCGTGCACCCAGTGGCGCCGAGGCGGATCGGCAGGATTCTCGCATTGGCGACGCCACCCGTGTGCGCTACGAGGAGTTCCTCGGGCACATAGGAGCACACGAATCCTACGACCAGGCCGCCCTTCTGTTTCCATTCCCGAATGTACGGGTTGTCGCCACGAAGTGGCAGGGTCAGTAGCTCATCGAGCGCACTTGCCGTCGCTGCAGTCAGAACGTCACTTGACATGCCATGTTCTCCTCTTGTCGTCGGATGCCTGTCGTCCAAGACGGTCCAAGCCTGATCCGGACTGGGATCGCGCGCCACGGTCTCGCCAGCAGCGCTGGAGCAGCGCCACGTCACCCGCCATTCATCGCGGTGGCGAACCACCCCCGCCGTTCGACATGCGAATCCCCGCGCATGGTGCCGCGCCACTCGCCGCTCGGCCGCTCGCCGGAATGAGTTGGCTCCGGAATGGGTTCCTGACACCGGCTGACGCCGGGAGCAGTCCTGCCGTTGTGACGGTGAACGCTGTGCGAAGTGAGTTCGGGTGGTTCCTGGTCCAAAACGAGTTCATCGACTACCCCGATCAATTGCGACCTGCAGGTAACGCTGTCTCTATTTCCCTCACTGATGCAATCGATTATGCTACGCGCCGCGCATTGGTGCAAGCCCCAATTGCACTTCCTGCTGTCTTTGAACATCCACACTCATTGACCTGCGGTTTTCTTTCTGTCACTCTTGCTCTTGGGACGATTTTGCATTGCCGGAAGGCTCGTTCGTCACAATGGCCATGACACATACCTCGTTGCGTCACTTTGGAAGACATGAACGCTAACCGCGTCACGACCCACTTCCCTACTCCGGCAAACACGGCCACGAACACGTGCATGCAAACTCCCGGCAACTTGGGTATTCTGCGGTTGGCATGCATTTGTGCGACGCAACCCGCTGGCGATCTCGCTCTCCTTCTCGCCGCGTGCGCCGTGCTCGGGCAGTTGGATGGAGTCCGGAATTGAACGCGCAGCAGTACAGTGTCCGGCCGTATGGCACGAGCGCCGACCAGCTGGTGCTGGACTCCTCCTATTTCACGGTCCTGCTGATGCTCTGCGACGAGATGCGCGCCGTGCTTCACGAGCAGGGCGACATGAACACGACGCAGTACCGGGTTCTCCTCAAGGTGTACGCCGAGCAGGGCGACCGCAACCGGGTCAGCGACCTGGCGGAGTCCCTCGGCCTGCAGGCGAACGTCGTGACCCAGGCGGCTAATGCGCTCGAAGCGCAGCAGCTCGTACGGCGGGTGGCCGAGCCCGGCGATGCCCGTGCGCGAGCCGTCCTGATCACCGGAGCAGGCATCGTCCGCGTCGTTCACATCGATGCAGCGCTCAGCAACCACCTGTACTCCGTTTGGGACCCTGTGTCCGAAGACTGGTTCCGGGCGGTACAGGAGGCTATCATCGCTGTCGGAGCGGGCGTGGAGCACTCCGATTCCCAGGTTGCGGAACGCACGAGCGTGCAGTCGCGATACCTTGCTGCTCTTGTTGGCGTTGAGGAGGCGGCAAAGAACGAGCTGCGCCGCACGACCGGTGCCTCGTTCAACGAATGCCGGATCATGCAGCGCCTTGCCGAGGTCGCGGCCCCCATTCGCGAAATGGATCTTGCCTCAACGCTCAATCTGCAGCCCAACACCGTGACCCGCACCGCCAACCGCCTTGAGAACCGCGACTGGGTACGCAGAGTTGTCAGCCCGGATCACGCGAACGGCGTTCTCCTCCAGACAACGCCTGAGGGCGATCTGGCTACCAGTCTCATCCTCGAGACGATCGACCGTGTGGCGGAGAAGCGCATCTGGAGCAAGCTCGACGAATTCCACACGTACATCGTCCGGCACATCGGCGCCGCCGTTCTCCAGGGCCTTCGAACAGGGCATATCGAGCGCCATTGGCGTCCCGTCGCCCCCGAAATGAGCCAGCGAAGTGCCGACGATACGAAGGCCGAGGAGCACCCCGTTACGGGAAGTGAGATCTTCGAGGCGATCCGCGACGGGATTGCCGAGGGCAGGATCGACAACCCCGGCAGATAGCGTTCGGGAGCCGCCTCGCCCCGCCGGACCGGACACGGCCAACGTCGGGTCCGCGCACATGCGGCAGACGGTCCGTCTGACGCATCCCGGCACGGACATGGTATTCTTCTAGCCGTGTTGACAGGGTTTGGCGCGGCTTGGGCATGGGGGCCCGCTCTCACGACGTGTGGCGACA
>Ga0068714_10001828_pt1 | contig 29169 bp, 15 predicted proteins | sample MTBNYHSulfiMetaG_FD_62988 | JGI IMG/M metagenome (GOLD analysis project Ga0068714, IMG submission 62988) | Enrichment culture microbial communities from rom New York Harbor, USA that are MTBE-degrading - MTBE-NYH (New York Harbor Sulfidogenic)... | ecosystem: Environmental > Aquatic > Marine >...
GTCCATCATTCGGAGCGGCCGCGCCTTCTGGTCTTCTGCGACAACCGGCAGGATGCAGCCTTCCAGGCTGGGTGGATGAAGGATCATGCCAGGCGGTTCCGTTTGCGTGCCCTGATGGCAGAGGGGTTGAAAGAGGGTGCTCTCTCCCTAGGGGACCTCGCCCGGTATGTTGACGACGTGCTTGAAAAAGATGAATCCCTGTCCCGGGCGCTTGTCCCCGAGGTCTGGCAGGTGGTGCGAAAAGAAGGGGGAGGGGGCAGGCACGAGCAGGAACGCAGAAAATTTTTGCGCATGCAGGTCTTGCGCGAGGTCACCGTGTCCTCGCGGCAGCCCATTGGTCTCGAACCATGGGGTCGCATGAAGGTGGAGTACGAGGGGCTTGATCCGGCCCTACCGTGGGTCCAGGAACATGCCCATAGCCTGGGAATGCCGGCGGAGGACATGTGCGAAGGGGTCGCAAGCCTTCTGGATTACCTCAGGCGCAAGCGAGTCCTCCATGATCCTGAGAAGGAGATATTTACCAGGTATTGGATGGAGGGAGATATCGAGATCCAGCAGGGTTACCTGCCCCAACTTGGAAACCCTGTGGGAACCAAGCTGCGACGGGAGCCGCACGAGAGGTCGCAACTCGTGGCCCAGTGGTACAGTGAGCGAGGGGACACGACCATTCGCCAGATAGCCAGGAAATGGGGTGTGGCCACAGAGGATATGGAGGGCTTTCTTGAGGGGTTGTTTAAGTTCCTTGTCAAACAAAAGCTGCTTGTCCCTGTTCGATTGAAGGGAGCGAGAGGAAACCCGCTGCCAAACATCAGCGAGGTCTATCAGGTGAATGCAGACAGTCTGCGGCTTCACCGTAACCACGGCGTGTGGCGCTGCAAGGGTTGTCGGCGCCGCACGACCAGGCGTACTCCGGAATTGGCGTGCCCGGCGTGGCGGTGTAACGGAGAGCTTGAATTTGTGCGGGAGGATCCGGACAATTATGACCTTCAGGTGCTGGACCAGGGCTACTCCATGCTCCGCCCTGAGGAGCACACAGCCATGGTCCCCCACGACGAGCGCGAGAGGCTTGAAAACCTCTTCAAGGGCGAGTCGGAAGCCGTCAATGCCTTCGTGTGCACTCCCACCCTTGAACTCGGCGTGGATATTGGCATGCTTGACGCCGTGCTCATGCGGAATGTTCCTCCCCTGCCTGCCAATTACTGGCAACGGGCCGGACGGGCCGGACGGCGCCACCGCATGGCCGTTGACTTCACATACTGCCGGCCCGTCTCCCACGACCGATCCTATTTCGCAGATCCCATCAAACTGCTGGCGGGAAGGGTTGATCCTCCGGCCTTTAACCTGAGAAATGATTTGATGGTGGCCAAGCACGTCCACGCCACAGTGATCACCAGACTGCACCAATATACGCGCCAATCATCAAGATCACAGGCTGAGCGGGAGAGCATTGAGGGTATTCTGAAAACCTGCCTGCCGGATCGGATTTCATCGTATCTTTTTGAGGATGGGTTGGTTCGCGAAAAGCCTTTTGATCCCTCGCCGCTGGGTCTCTTGATCGAGAGCAACATGGAAGATCTTCTCGGATACGTGGAAAACGCTTTTCATCAGGGATGGCCTGCGGCTGATGGGGAGGTCACTCATCCGGAGGTGTTAAGGCGCCATGTGAAAGACATGGTGCGGAGCCTTGAGGAAGTGATCTCGCGTCTTTTCCGGCGCTTGCGTTGGGCGTTGGAGCAGATCAAGCGGCTCAATGCATTACGGGAAAAACAGGGAGATCTTGATCCTGAGGACGAAGCCCTGTTCAGACGGTGCGACAGCCTTGTGAAGAGGCTTAAAGGCACAGCCAGGCGAATGCGGCGGGAGGCGGAAGGCTACGATGATGTGAACACCTTCGCAGTTCTCGCTGCCGAAGGCTTTCTGCCCGGTTACGGCCTCGACGTAGGCTCGATACTGGGAAAGGCCGAGATTCCCTTCTGGCGGACAGGAGCCATGGAGTTCACTTTGCCACGTCCTCCGAGCGTGGCTTTACGCGAATACGTGCCGGGAAACCTGATTTATGCCAACGGCAACCGCTTTGTGGCCCGCCGCTTTCACCGCGATATTGACGAGAAGCGTGCCGAGATGCCTGTCTTCGAAATCTCGACCGAGCGTCAGGCCGTCAAGGAGACCAAATTGGGAGCCCCTGCCTCAGTCCTGGGGGCCACAACGCTGCAGACCATAGCTGTCTGTGATGTGGACCTGGTTCACCAATCCCACATCTCGGATGAGGAAGAACTGCGTTTTCAGATGGGCGTTTCCGTATACGGACTGGAGCGGCATCAACACAATGGCGGCAGGGCTTACAATTGGGGGGGACAGAGTGTTCACCATCGCCGCGGGGTGAGGTTGCGGCTTGTCAATGTGGGTTCGACCATTGCCATCACGCGGTTCCAGAGGTTCGGCTACCCAATTTGCACAGTTTGCGGACAGAGCATCTCGCCCCTTTCGTCAGAAAGGCAGCATGAGCATTTTGAGCAATCCCATATGGAACGATGCGGCCGAGCCGTGTCTCCAGTTGGTTTTTATGCAGATGTAGTTGCAGACGTGCTCTCTCTCCCGGCGTGTGCCGATCAAACAACGGCCTACAGTGTGCTTGAAGCCCTGCGGTTTGCTGCCACCAGAGTTCTCGACATGCACATGGAAGATCTCCAGATCCTGGTTATTGGGTATGTGGACCGAGAAGAAGTGGATGGGCTCCTGTGGGACCCGATGCCTGGAGGCTCAGGCCTTCTCGATCAACTGGTCCAGAGATTTGATGAAATCAGCCGCATTGCCCTCGGCGTTGTGGAAGACTGCCCTTCGGCGTGCGAAACCTCCTGCATCGACTGCCTCCAGACTTTCAGGAATGGCTACTACCACAAGCATCTGAACCGTAAATTGGCTCAGGATTGCCTCAAGTCCTGGGGGACCCATTTGCTGTTTGGGCACGATATACCCGCCAAACAACCTTCGAAAGAGCCTGATGAGGGGAGCCACCCTGTTAACGAAAGTGAGAGACGGCTCCGATACCTGCTCCTGGCGGCAGGCTTCGAGGAGGGGATTCGCGGCCGGCAACTTCAGCTTGACAGGGGGATAGGTACGACAACGCCGGATGTGATCTACAGCGCAGCCCACCACGACGACGATGAGGGGGTCTGCATCTATCTCGACGGTCTAAGCAATCACCTTCATGGGAACCCTGCTACAGCGGAACAGGATCAGCGGATTCGGACGTGGCTCCGAAACAACGGGTATGAGGTAATCGAGATTGCTGTGAGCGATCTGTCCGACGCGGACGCCATGACGCGCCATTTCCGCAAGCTGGCCGGCTACTTGAGGGAGGACCACATTCGGAAAACGCTGCAGCAAGACACTGGTTGGTTCAAGCGCGCGAGCGAAGAAGGGGCTGAACGAGCTCGCTATCAGCTCAGACTGGTTCGCCCGAGGCCGGACCAACGATTCATTAAGTGTGTGCCCTTGGTGCCCCTAAAGGTAGCCGCTGGAACTTTCAGCGAGCCACAGCACCTGATTAGCGGGGAATGGGACTGGGACTGGGTGGAGATTGAAACACATCGGAAGCTTCACCCCGGGATGTTCGTTCTCCAGGTCCAGGGGAAGTCCATGGAGCCAAAAGTGCCGGACGGTTCCTATTGTCTGTTCAGTGCACCGGTCCCAGGCACCCGCCAAGGGAGAACCGTCATCGTTCAACTTCTGGATAACATGGATCCGGAAACCGGCGAACGCTACACCATCAAGCGATACGAAAGCGAGAAAGCAGCATCGGAAGATGGAGGCTGGCGCCACATAAAGATCACTTTGAAACCAAATAACCCTGATTTTCAACCCATTGAGCTGACTTGCGAGGACGAAGGCAGCGTTGCGGTTATCGCTGAGCTGTTGGAAGTCCTTGGCTAAATGACAGCCCTTTATTTGCAGACAGAAAACTAGACCGACGAAGATTATTGGCACGTAAGGAGGTTATTTTGAAAGAAAACGTATTGGTTTTCTGTAACAGAAGCTTAATCCGATGCCTGCGGTCGGTTGGTATTATGACCGTTAAACTCCTGCCTGAGCGATCTAGGCAGGAAACTGTTTACCATAGGTTATTTTCTCGTATGAGACGAAAATCCCAGGCCTTTTGACCGTATCAGTCAAAAGCGTGTTGTAAAATTAGCAGAAACTAGACCAATGAAATGAGCACAATCCTCCAAGAACTGTCAGATATCTGTGATGAGCACCGCTTCGAAGAAAAACTCCTCTTCGCGCCCTCCTATGCCGCAGGCCACCGGATAGGGGAGGCGCTTGCAAGGGAGGGTCATCCATCACGACCTCGACTGGAATCCGAGTTCAATAGAGCAGAGAACAGGAAGGGTGGATCGCATCGGGTGCAAAGCCGAAGGCCAATTTCCTATCCACGTCTATTTGCCCTACCTGGCCGGGACCACAGACGAAAGACAATACCTTGTAATGCGGGACAGAGAGGACTGGTTCAAGATTGTCATGGGGCAAGAGGAAATCGCCCGGATGACCTCTTCCCTGGAGGAACCCGGGAGGATTCGCCTGCCCTACGAGTTTCAGAAGTCACTCATCTTTTGCTTGGACCTACCATCCTAGACAAAATTGGGGACGCGGCGGTGTCACTTTTATCTCATCTGTCAAACACATTCGGTACACTGGGACTCACGGAAATTTGCTACCAAAGCTTTCAAAATCACGCTGCGAGGTTAGAAAATGTTCAGATTCCTGCATGCTGCCGACATTCACCTCGACAGCCCGCTGAAGGGGCTGGAGGCCTACCAGGACGCGCCGGTTGCGCAGATCAGGAGCGCAACGAGGCGAGCCTTTGACAACCTCGTGGATCTTGCCATACGGGAAGAAGTCGCCTTTGTTCTTCTGGTCGGTGACCTTTTTGACGGCGACTGGAGAGACTACAACACCGGCATTTACTTTATGAACAGGGTGGGACGGCTGAGAGAGGCTGGCATCGGGGTTTTCATCGTGTCGGGAAACCACGATGCGGCCAGCCAAATCTCGCGTGCCCTCCATCTCCCAGACAACGTGAGGCTCTTTTCACACAGAAGGCCGGAAACCATCGTCCTTGAGAATCTCAATACAGCGGTGCACGGCCAGAGTTTCGCCTCAAGGTCAGTGTCTGAAGACCTGACACGGAACTATCCCCAAGGACAACAGGGCCTTTTCAACATAGGATTGTTGCACACAGCGTTGACGGGAAGACCCGGGCACGAGCCGTATGCCCCATGCACGCTCGACGCACTGAAATCAAAGGGCTACCAGTATTGGGCGCTGGGCCACGTCCACCAGCGTGAGGAGGTCTCCCGCGAACCGTGGATCATTTTCCCGGGAAACATCCAGGGCAGGCACGTGCGCGAAGCAGGCCCCAAGGGGTGCACTTTGGTGACGGTGAAGGAAGGCCGGGTGTCGGAAGTCGAGCACCGCGACATCGACGTTCTGCGCTGGGCCGTGTCTCGAGTCGACTTAAGCGGATGCGAAACTGCCGGTATGTGCGTGGACTTGGTGCGGCAATCACTCGAAAGGGAAATCGAGCAAGCCGAAGGACGCACCGTTGCGGTTCGCTTGGTCCTGGAGGGTGCAACGCCGCTTCACGGAGAACTCCACCAGAGATCCCTCCACTGGGCGGAAGAGTTCAGGGCCGTGGCCGCGAGCCTGACAGAGGTCTGGCTGGAAAAGGTGGTTTTCTCCACCCGGAGAGTGGTTCATCACCGCAGGGCTGCGGCTGAGGGTTCCCCCGTGTCCCTTCTCATCAAAACAGTTGAGGAGATTCGCTCTGGGGGCTCCAGTCTCCTAGATCTTGTTCCAGAATTTGAACAATTGCGCAGCAAGCTACCTCACGAGCTTCTGAGCGACGGTGATCCTTTCAACCCAGGAGAGCAGGAAATGGCTTCCCTTTGCGAAGACGTTGAGGAGCTTCTGATGGGAAGAGTTCTCCGGCAGGAGGGACATCATGAGGATTAGACGACTCGACTTGAAGGCGTTCGGCCCCTTTTCCGACCTCGTGCTCGATTTCTCAACGGAGCGTCCCGGACTCCACATTGTATATGGCCCCAACGAAGCAGGGAAGAGCAGTTGCCTCCGTGCGCTCAAGGCGCTCTTCTTCGGCATTCCGACACGGACCGGTGACAGCTTCCTTCACCCTTACGACCAACTCATGGTGGGCGGCTCCCTGTGCGCGGAAGATGGCCGAGAAGTCACCTTTTACCGCCGCAAGAAACGGAAGGCCGATCTTTTCGATCAGAACGACGACCCCCTTGATGCGAAGCTTCTCGCGCCATTTCTGCAATGGCTGGAACCAGACCTCTTCGACTCCCTCTACGGAATCGATCACGAGGCGCTCGTCCGAGGCGGCCAAGAAATCCTCAACCAGAAGGGCGACGTGGGTCAAGCCATTTTTGCAGCCGGCGTAGGTATCACTTCACTCAAGAGCGTTCTCGATGAGCTGGAAAATGAAGGAGATGAACTCTTCAGGCCCCGGGGTTCCACAAAGGCGATCAACGAAACTCTTTTTGGCTACCGGGACTTGCAGGAGCAAGCGAAGAAGGCCCTTCTCTCCAGCCAGGAGTGGCAAGAACACAGAAGGGTGCTCCAAAAGGCGGAAAAGGAGCTGAAAGAAACGGTTGCTCTCCGTGCAGAAAAGGACCGAGGGAAGCGTCGCCTGGAGCGTCTGAACCTGGCCCTTCCCTACCTCGGCCAGCGCAAGATGGTCCTCGAAAAGCTGGCCGAGCTTGGCGACGTTGTACTGCTGCCTCCAGGTTTCAGCGAGAGCCGCACGAAATTGGAAAGGGAGAGGAGTGAAGCTGTAAGAGATGCAGACGCAGCTATTTCCAGGCTCAGGGATCTCAGGAAAAGGAAGGAGGAGATCTCGCCCCAACTGGAGCTTGTGCACAGGGCTGACGAGATAGAAGAAATGTACCAGCGTCTCGGGCAACACCGTAAAGCCATGGCAGACCGGCCACGCCTGGATGGCATCCGGATCGGCCACAAAACCGAGGCGGCAACACTTTTGAAGCAGATCCGGCCAGATTTGACGTTGGACAGAGTGGAGACCTTGAGGTCAGGCCTTGCGAAAAAGAAAACGATCCAGATTTTAGGAAACCGCTACGAAGCTTTGATACAAACCATCGGCAAGGCCGAGCGTGAGGTGCAAAAGCAGGAAGAGGAAATCAAAACAGATCGGGAGGCCCTTTCTCGCTTGGTCGTGGGACCCGACCCCCACACGCTCATCCAAATCCTGAAACGTGTTCAAAAGGCCGGGGATATGGACGAGGACTTGAGACAAAGACGCCGCGCACTGGACTCGTTAAGAGAAACGACTGGAAGGCTCCTAGACCAACTCGGCCTCTGGGGTGGACACCTCGACGAGGCTGGCAAATTGTCCGTTCCAATGCTGGAAACAGTGAACTGGTTTGAACAAGAAATTGAATCACTCAACCAGAAGAGAGACCGTTTGCGGACCGAGAAGGGTGAGCTTGACGCAGAGTTGCGCCGGCTGCTCACACAGCTTCACGAAATCCAGTACGGAGGGGGTGTTCCGACAGAGGAAGAGTTGCTCAAAGTGCGTTCCAGCAGAGACTTGGGTTGGGGGCTACTGAAACGGCAGTGGGTGGACGGAGAAGATGTCGCTGAAGAAGCGGGTGCTTTTTCGCCGGATTCCCCGTTGCCTGAAACTTATGAAAACCTGGTCGGTCTCTCGGACCAAACAGCTGACAGGCTGCGCCGCGAAGCGGATCGTGTTCAAAAGCAAGCTTCGTTGAAATCCCAGGAAGAAGGAGTTGAAGATCGCCGGGTGGACCTGGATCGAGAGATCGGACAGCTTGATGCTGACATTGGAGATGCCGAGAACCGCTGGCACGAGCTCTGGTCCGACTGCGGTATTCGCCCCCTTTCGCCTCGCGAGATGCGGCAGTGGCTCTCAGAGTTTGAGAGGATTCGCTATCAGATCGAGGAGAGCGACAAAGCCGCCCGTGAGACGGCTGCCAGGGAAAGAGTCCGACAGGAGCTGCGAGACGCGCTGATTGCGGAAATGCGGGGGATTGGCGACAGTCACGAATTTGCGGGTCTCGATATGACGCCCGTCCAGGTGCACGCAGAAGCGTTGGTGGAGAGCATCAGGGACGATCAAGCAAGGCGTGAGACACTCGAGGCGAAAATCCGGGAAGGGCTAGTTTCCCTGAAATCGCTCCTGCATGAGAGAAGAACCGCACAAGACGATATGAAGCGATGGCAGGACGCTTGGAAAGATGCATTGACCCCTTTGGGACTCGATTCCGGGACGCGCCCCGAGGAAGCCCTTGAGTACATCGAAACGCTGAAAGATTGCTTTGACAAGCTGAAGGAGGCGGATGAGTTTAAGATACGCATTGATGGAATTGATCGTGACCGCCAGGAGTTCAGGAATGAGGTGGAGAATCTGGCTACGCAGATCGCCCCCGATCTCAGAGACCAAGAGGCATACCAAGCTGTTTCCGTCCTCCAGGCAAGATTGAACAAAGCCCGGGAAGAAAAAGCTCTTTTGCAGCAGTATCTAGAAGAAATCGATACCCTTGAAAAGAAACTTCTCCAAAACCAAACCAGCCTTAAGGACATCAAGAAGCGAATGGCCTCCCTTCTTCAAACAGCGGGCTGTGAGAAGGAGGAAGAACTGGACGAAGCCGAGCTGCGGTCCAATGAACACATGACCTTGAAAGAGAAGCTCGCCGAAGTCGAGTCGCATCTTGCGAAAATTGCTGCAGGAGTAAGCTTTTCTGAGCTTGAAGACCAGGCACGTGATGTGGACCCTAACTCACTCCTCGGGGAAATCGAGAAGCTATCTCACGAGATAGAGAACCGGCTTGACGGCGAGATCCGGCAGTTGTCCGAAACCATCGGGCAGGAAAAAAGTCAGTTGGCAAGGATGGACGGAACAGGGCGAGCGGCAGAACTTGCAGATGAATCACAAAACGTGTTGGCGCGTCTCCGCCGCTTAAGCGAGCAGTTCATCCGCGTCAAGCTCGCTAGTCGGATTCTCCGGGACGTCATCGAGCGCTACAGGCTGGAGCACCAGGACCCGGTGCTAAAGTTAGCTTCGAGGTATTTCAAGGACATCACCTTGGGCTCTTTCATCGCCCTCCGCACAGACGTCGACGACCATGGACAGGCTGTTCTGATCGGAGTCCGTCCTAGCGGAGCCTGGGTCAATGTGGAGGGGATGAGCGACGGAACCCGCGACCAGCTATACCTTGCCCTGCGGCTCGCGACTCTGGAGTGGAGATTGGAGTCTAGCGAACCAGTGCCCTTCACCGTAGACGACGTTCTGATCAACTTCGACGACGACCGCGCACGGGCAACTCTCAAGGTTATGGCAAAACTTGCCGAGAGGAACCAGATTATCCTCTTCACGCACCACCGGCGGATTGTTGATACGGCCCTGAAGATGGACGCCGGTCAACGGGTGTTCATCCATCAGATATGATTTTTGGAAATACATGAATTCGATTCTGTGCAGGCAACCGACGAATGGAAGCGGCATCGCCGGTCGCCTGCCTGTGGACGGCGGACGCTCCTTTTACTTGATCACGAACTGGGCTCTGCGATTCTCAGCCCAGGATTCCTCGCTGTGACCCGCAGCAATGGGGCGCTCCTCTCCGTAACTGATAGTGTTCAGCCGGTCGGCATTGATCCCCAGATAGACAAGAAAATTCTTCGTCGATTCAGCACGCCGCTGACCCAAGGCCAAGTTGTAGGCATCTGTGCCGCGCTCGTCGCAATGCCCTTCAACCGTAACCGTCAGTTGCGAATTGGCGCGCAAGTAACTGGCCTTACCCTCCAAAATCAATCGGGCTCGGTCCGAGAGCACGTAGCTGTCGAAGGCGAAGTGAACGTTCTCCTTGACGAATGTCGTTCTGGCAGCTTCGCGCGCAGCCGCCTCGGCCCGAAGCCTATCTTCCTGGGCCCGTCTTGCCTGATCGGCTTCGTCGGCTGATCTGTCCGAAGCCTTTGTGATCTCGGGTTTGATCGCCGGCACAGGCTGGGTTTGCGCGACCTGTTTCTTGGCACACGAAACCGTGAAGAACATCACAGCAAGCATCATCACGAAAACGACGGCATGCAATACACTTTTCCTCATTTTTCACCCTCCTCTGTTTTGATTTTGGCGGAAAGGTTTTTGCCGATCTGCTGCCAAACCTCACGAAATTGTTCCAAACTGTGGGTTCTGGATGGAAATCTGCCGGTCCGCGTCCAAATACATAGGTTCCGCCTCGAAATGGCGCCTGTTGAAGCTGGAAATGCTGTTCAGTGCCTTAACCGACGCCATCTCCAGGCTGTCCACGATCTGACCCGTGGTCGAAGTCAGCTTGGCATGGAAAAGCAGAAGAGGAATCGCGGACATGAGCCCAAAGGCCGTAGTGTTCATGGCCACGGAGATGCTTGCCGAAAGCAGGTCGGCTTTCTCGGCAGGATTCGCATTGGCGACCGCTGTGAACGCCTCGATAAGCCCTATGATCGTGCCCAGCAGTCCCAGGAGTGTAGCGATATTGGAGAGGAGAGCCACATAAGGCGTGCGCCTCTCCAGTTGAGGGATAATCTCCATCATGCTCTCTTCCATGGCGATTTCGATGTCTTGACGACGCCGGACAACGCCTTGACGCGCCAGCCCCATTCCCAACATCTGCGAGATGACGGATTTGTCTTTGCTCACTATCTCCCGCGCTTTGTCGAACTCGCCATTTGACAGCATGGGATGAACCAAATTCCACATTTTGCGGTTCACTCTCCTGACGTGGTTCAACCGCACCCAGCGCTCGGCCGTAATGCCCATGCCGACCAAAAACACGAGCAGGATTGGGTACATGAACACTCCACCCTTCTGGAAAAATGCCACTATCGAATAGCTTTCCATTTTGTTCCTCCTATTCCGGCCCGGCCGGAAGTCCGAAACGCGAAGTTAGGAAACATTCTGCATGTCTCACTTCCGTTTCGCTCCTGACCCTCATTTGTCCGCAGGAACCCGCCACCAAGACACCAATAAGACTTCACGCCTTAGAGACTTCGTGGCTATCCTTCGCAACGGACGAATGAGCACTGAAAACTGACCCTCTCACCTTCTGATTTTCTCACCTTCTTAACTTCTTTCTTTCTCTGCGCCTCTGAGTCTTCCGGCTTCAAGGCACCGTATAGCGGAGTCACTTTCATCACCGCGGAGAGTGCGGGAGCTCGAACGTCGCGACGTCCGCTGCGCTAGGCTTTTCTATCCCGCGGGCAGAAAATCGATCGGATACAGGATGGTGATCTTCGGCACACCTTCCTTTGCGCCGAAGTTGAATCCTCTGATGCGTTCGACAATGTTGGCCACCAGTTCAGGAGAGGCCAAGTCGGTAGACTCCACCCTGCACATCGACACCACGCCGCTAGACTCTATGCTTATCCGCAGCAACATCTTTCCACGCAGCGTCGGGTCCTTGCGTAATTCCTTGTTGTAGATCCTGTAAAGTGCCGCCTTGTACCGATCGAATACGATCTGGATTTCCTCATCTGTTCTGCCCAGGGCGGCTCCATCGCTCAGCGGCCTCGACGATTCCTCCAAATTAGCAATGGTGCTTTCGACCCGCCCAAAGCCAGAGCCGACGCCGCCCCCAATACCGCCGCCACTGCCTCCGCCGCTTCCGCCGCCACTGCCGATGCCACCGCCACCGAACCGGTCGATATTGCCGCTTCCCACGTTTCGGCTCAACGATGCATTGCTGATACCACCGCTGAAGCCTCCCTGCGCCTGAATCGCTACCAGCGAGCGCTGGGCCACGGCCTGTCCCGCCACCAGCGGGCTTTCCTTGCTCAGCCGGGCCTCGACGCCAAGCTTGGCAACCGGAGTTTCTTTCATCAGATCCGCGAAAGCGTTCCTGAAGGCGAGAATACCAACGTGTTCGGCCTTTTTCCGCGCCGCCGCTTCTCCACCGCCACCGCCGGGCGTTTGCGGCGGTTCCGGCATAGCCTTAGCAACCTTCGGTTTTTCGGCTTTTTGCTCGGAACGTGGTTTGGGCTCTTCCTGCGCCTGTTTGAGCTCTTCCCGGACCTCCTTCTTGGGCTCTTCCTGAGGCGGCTTCGGTATCGGCTTCTGTATCGACGCCGTCTTGGGCTGCTCCATCTTGACCAGTTTGGCCAATCGTTCCGGAATCTCGACTACGGCGACCTTGCGATCCGGTATCGGCACTTCTATCAGAGGGATGATTGAGCCAAAAACAAAGCATAAGAGCAGCGCCACAAGAACGGCACGACGGAAACGTCTTTCGCTCTCCGCCTCCTTGGTCCAGGGCATGACCATCGCGCGAAATGGAACCGGCGAAGCCTCCCGCTCAATGGCGAACTCTTCCTTGCGCCGTTCTTCCCTGTCGTAAGCATCCTGAACCGCCTCGTAGAGGATATCCAGCCCGTCGAGGCACCGATTGATCTGCTCCCGGAGAGACGCCTGTTTTTCAAGAACTCCGCCGATCTCCCCGTCGAAGAGGGCAACACGACTGCGCACCAGTTCAAGGTGTCCGGCCGCATCCTCGGTCCCAGGAATTCCTTCCCAAAAGAGCGCTTCCGCTTGCAGTTCCTTCAGCCTTTCGAGAGCCCCGCAGACCTGCCGCAAGGCATCGAACCGTTCTCTGTCGGCGGAAACCTTTTCGAGCTCTTCCTCCACAACGCGCAACTGATCTTCGAGCGTTTCCCGTTCTTTCCCGACTCGCTCGATCTGCGAGTTCAGTGGCGCCAATTCCTCTGCTAAGATAGATGTATTCACGGCATCCCCACTAGCTCTGCGCCGCCTTCTGAATGACGGCGAGGGAAATCCTCCCGTATCCAGAACCCGTGCAGGTTGACATTATTTTCTTGAGCACTCTGAACGGAATCGTCTTATCGGCAAGAATGGTGACTTCTTTGCTTTCCGCAACCGTCTTTGTGCTTATCCCTATGATATTGCGTTCGAGGTGCGTCAGCCGCTCTGTTATTCCTTCAACGGTCTCGATTTCGTCATCGAGGAGTTCCGGGGTTCTGATCACCGCTTCGCCCTGCACCAGTACCACCTCGGGGCTGACCATTATCACCACGGTTTCCCTTGGCTTGGTTTCTACGACGGAGTCGGGCAGTTTTATCTGCCTCGGCGATTCCAGAACGTCACTGCCGGATGAGTGGAAAAGCAGAAAAAACACCAGAATGGTAAAGACGTCCATCAGAGGTGTCAGGTTCATCCCTGTAATTTTTTTCCTGCTGCGCCCCATCCTTTTCATGCGTCTGCTGTTTGTCATGGCGCATCTCCTATGGATATGTCGGGAAATAGAATCATTTTCTGAACCTCTTCACTGCCCTCCATCTTCACCCCGGCGCCGCGCACCGTATCCATGACCTGAATCAGATAGTCATATTCTATTTCAGGCTCCATCAGGACCGTCGCATCTTCCTTCTCAGGGAATTGGGCCTTTAGGCGCATCAGCATTTCGGACAGCATCTGCATATCGTAATGATCGTCTTTTTTCGGTATCGCAGCCTCCACGGACATTCCATTGGCGATCTCAAACCCTGCTTCACGGACTATCACCTCGATGGCGAAATTGGGAGTATCCGAAGTGCCTGCGCCTGCGGTGGTCGGAACGCTCAACTCCATGATGGCAACGCGCGAAAAGACGGCACTGATGAGAAGAAAGGGCACGAGCACCACCATCAGGTTCAGAAAAGTGGTGATATCCAGTCCGGCTGTTTCTTTCTTTCCCTTTTTGTAATGATGTCGTCTTGTCATGATCAGTTCCTATCATATTGGCGCTTGGCGAAATTGGAGATGGTATTCAGGGCCTTTACCGATGCCATCTCCAGGGTGTCCACGATCTGGCCTGTGGCCGATGTCAACTTGGCATGGAAAAGCAGGAGTGGAATGGCTGACATCAGCCCGAACGCCGTGGTGTTCATGGCCACCGAGATACTGGCGGAGAGCAAATCTGCCTTCTCCGCGGGGTTGGCATTAGCGACCGCGGTAAAAGCCTGGATCAACCCCATGATTGTGCCGAGCAGGCCGAGCAGGGTGGCGATATTCGAAAGCAGAGCTACGTAGGGAGTTCGCTTTTCCAGTTGAGGGATAATCTCCATCATGCTCTCTTCCATGGCGATTTCGATGTCTTCACGACGCCGGACCGCTCCCTGGCGCGCCAATCCCATCCCCAGCATTTGCGCCATGCTGGATTTGTCCTTGTTCACGATTTCACGGGCTTTTTCGAACTCTCCCTTGACAAGCACCGGCTGCAGCATGTTCCACACTCGGTCGTTGGCGCTCCGCACTCGGTTCAACTGAACCCACCGCTCAAACGCAATGGCCATGCCGACCCCGAATACAAGCAGAATGGGGTACATGAACATTCCGCCTCTCTGGAAAAAACCAACCATTGAATAGAATTCCATGACTTTTCTCCTTCCTTTGAAACAGGAAAATCATATTATTTCGCTGTGCTGACTTGATAAAATTCAAGCTGTCGCATGAAAACCTCTCGGTCCACAGGTACATCCTTCTCGTTGAACATCATCTCCAAGCCGGTCTCAGCACCGATCTCGGAGCTTTTCCAGGGTACGATATAAAGAGACTTCGGGGCTTCATCATTGCCCACGATGGACATGCCGGATAACTCCTTGGCTTCTTCCGCCTTCTCTTGATCGACATTTTGAGCCACGGCCATAACCGCAGGGAACAGGATGACAAACAAACACAAAGCTAATTTGTGATACATAGTCCCTCCTCAGTTGCGTCCAAGCCGGGCGCGCAGGTCGGCAATCCACAACTTGACCTGTCTGTCTTCCGGTTTCGCCTCGCTGTAAATCTCATAGTGCCTGAGGGCAGATTCAAGGTCATTGAGATAGAGGTCGCAGAGAATTCCCAGGTTTTTGTGGAGTGGATAGTAATCCGGAAAGCTCGCTATCGCCTTTTCATAGACCGCCCGGGCCTCGGAAAATCTCCCGCTCTTGCGGCACAGCAACCCGTACTCGTTACATGCCACCGGGTGTTCGGGAACCAGGCTTAGCGCGGTTTTAAGATGCGCCTCGGCTTTCTCCGGTTTTTCCAGGTGCAAATAGGCAATCGCAATGTTGATATATGGAGCCGTCACCCCCGGCAACCGCTCTATGACCTTTTCCAAGAGTTCGACGGCCTGTACGTAGTCCTGGTCTTTAAGCATGTCCACGGCACGATCAAAGTCTTTGCGGGACTCCTCCCCCACTTGTGGTACTTCCATGATGATGAATCCTTCCCTGCCGTCCTCGAAGCGCATCACTAAAGGACCCTTGGGGACGGAAGGTTCCTCTGCAACCGGACCCGGCCCGGTCCTTTTCTCGGTCGCGCAGCCGGCAGGAACCAAGAGCGCCGTCGCAAGCACCACGCATCGGGCATAAGCAAATATTCTTGACGACCTCACCATTTTTGTATGCATAGCTTGCATCATTCACCTCTCCGCCCCTGGACTCGTTCTTCTCAAGCGCGACCCAGCCCGGCCCGGGGCAGGCGCTGGGGCCTGCCTCTACATTTGCGTGCCATCTGCTGCATCGCCCCGTTTTCCGCTCTCTGCCGGATTTTCGACCTCCACGGGCTCCGCAGTTTCATCCTCGGGGACAAACGAAGGTTCTCCGATATGCACATCCGCCGATTCGGCCTCTGCATCCGTGGTAGCCTCCGGCAGCGGCGGTGCCGGGGCTGCCGGCCTGTCAATTTGAAAAATGTAGGTTTCCAGCGAACTGAGGACGGCGCTGGTCTCTTCCGCCTTGTCGTAACGGGAGGGTACGAATTCTGCCAGTTTTTGCAGGCTCTTTTCGACCCATCCATTGTAGACTCCCCGGGAGATAAGCTTGAGATTGTTCTCGTGGACGAGAATAGCCTGCTCCTCGAACGGATAAGCCTGCTCCTCGATGCCGAGATTGTACTGTTCCAGCTCCAGGGGGCTCAGTCCTTCAGGTCGCTCCGATGTCATCAGAGATACGCTGAAGTGGGCATAAATTTCGGCCAGATAGAATGTCGCAGCCGCTGTAACCTCTCCGATTTCATAGTCCACGAGTTTGGAGAATGCATCGCAGGCCTTCTTCATCAGATCGCGCTTCTTGTGCAGGTTGATGTCCAAAGGCTTTTTCAGGCTCACTTCCACAAAGTCGCCGTATCTTTGCTCCGCCAGCACCAAAGCTGCGTTTGCCGCGAGAAAACGGGTCCGCGGGGTCCGCTCCCCACCGGCAGATGCCTCGATCTCAACTATTTCCCGAAGCTCCTCCAAATATGGCTTCCAATCGTTTTGCGCTTTAAGGATCCCCGCGATTTTGTTGCGCGTCTCCAGATTGACATCTACAGGTTTCGCGAAGCAGGTCACATAACGGCGGTAAACTTCAAGCGCCCGGACGCTATTGCCATCCTCTTCATGCAATTCAGCAGCGATCAAAAGGGCATCCCGTCTGATCTCGTCGTCCCCGGACTCCCGCTCAACTCGTTCATATTCGTCTGCCGCCAAGGAGATCTGACCGTTTTCCCTGTAGACATGGGCGATCTTCTTGGTTACTTCGGGCTGCAACTCGTGTCCGGGGAAAGTGTCGCGGAATGATGTCAGCACCGTGGCCGCCATGCTCCAGTCCTTGAGCTTGATCAGGGCTGCGGCAGCGTCGTACTCCGCGGTCGCACGAATGCTCGAGGTCGAGGCCATGCGGCCTACCCGCATAAAATGATCCGCCGCAACGCGGTAATCTCCAAGAACATTGGCCTGTTCACCCTGTTTGTAAATCGCTGCGGCAAGATTGTCGATCAGGTTATCCCGTGTCTTGTCCCCTGCCGGCAGCAGAGTGAGCACATTCAGGTACGCTGTCTCGGCTTCCGGGTAGCGATTCAGTTCATAAGAGGAATGGCCTATAACGAGCCAAGCCGCCCGAATTACTGCAGGCTCCGTGCCGGGGAACATTTCCAGAAGATCGGTGGCTGCGGCCAACGCCTGTTCATATTCCTTCATATCGTAGAGATCATCCGCTGCCGCCCCAAGTACTAGTGCCGCCTTCTCATGCTTGGGGAAGGATTCGGCAAACTTCAACGAACTGCGAACAACCTCGCGTTTGACCCTTTCCTTCTCCTCCGGCACCACGACCCCAAGATGCTCTCGATGTGCATAGACCGCCGCATAGCCTGCTTCAGAGGATCTTTCGTGGGCTGCATAGCCGTACGCGGTCTTCTCGAATTCCACGGCCGCATCGCCGAAGGATCTGTTTTCCAGCAGCAGCTCGGCCAACTGGTAGTTTATTGCCGACGCTTCGACTCCTGCCGGGAAGGAGGTCAAAAATTCCCTGTACCAATGGAGTGCCTCTTCGAGATTGGCCAGCTTTTCTTCGCTCTGTCGAGGATCCTGATAACAGGCGTGATAATGGTTTGCCAGGTCGGTCAGGTTCGTTTTCAAGTAACCCAGGACATCCTGCCGGTCGCTCGGCTCGAAATACTTCCAGTATTCTGCCCTGAGGCCGTAATTCGTGGCGAATTTCTTTTTCGAGTCGAGCACCAGACTGGGAAACCCGCCCGCCCCATGAATTTCGATAACTCGCATATGGAAGTTGGGCGTCGCCTTGTGATACGGATTGCGCGCCGCGAAAGCGTTATAGGTCGCACTGGCGTCGGCGTAGCGCCGTTTGTCGAAGTAAAATTCACCCAAGTCCCTGTAGACGCTGTCCTCGTAACCGCGTTTTCCGTGGTTCGAGAAGTATTTCACCACCGAATCGGCACCGCCGAGATTGGAAAAACTCAAGCTGATGACACGAAAGGTGTCTTCGATGCGCTTCCTTTCCTGGTCGTCTTCGGTCTGTGCAAAGTCGTACCCCACGGATACCTTGTGATCCAGCAACGCAACGAATCGGTGCAGGGCCTCTTCGTAGAGCTCCTGCTTGTAGAAAGTCCAACCCAGTTTGTAGAGTGCGAACTCGTAATAGGAAGAACCGACTCCGACATCCACGATGCTCGCATAGGCGTCCTCTGCATCCAGGTGGCGCTTGTGAGCAAAGAAGTACTCGGCGCGCCGGAACTGCACTTCATCGAAATACCGGGACCGGGGAAAGTCCCGGACCATCCTTTCCATGATCCCCATGGCTTCCTTATTCCGTCCCAGTTCCTCATAGGCGCGGGACATCTGGTACAGCACCTGGTCATTTCGTTCATACAATGGGTAGTCGTTCAACAGTTTCTCGTAAAGCGCTATCGCATCCCTGGTACTTGCCCTTTCAAGGTCGTCAAAGCCTTCCACGGGTCCATCTGCCGTCGCTCTCAAATCGGGCAAATGCTGCCTCTGTGTCGCCCGTGTTTCAAAATCCATGTCGGACTCGCCTTGGGGCACAGCATGCGTCGGCGCCTGGTGCGCCTTGTCTCCGGCCGGCGAAATGCTCTTCAGACTCGTTTTTGCCTCCGGAGCGGGAAGCCTCAATGTCTTTTCCGGCGGAACAAGTTCCTCGCCCTCAGTGAGGGTACCGTACTCTTTTTCAATTTTCAGGTCTGCAAGACGCCGGACGGCTTCCGGCGTCAAGGATGAGTCCGGTGTTTCCTCGAGAAACTGCTGATAACCGCGCATGGCCTTATCTATCCCGCCTTCGATCTTCTCCTCTTTGATCTCGATCTTCACACGACGCAACTTGGCAATGGTATCCTTGTCGCTCATCGATTGACACGCAACAAGCATCGCCGGTACAGCAAGTATGAAAAGTCGGACCCGGTTCATGGACTTACCTTCTCCTGGGTTTGTGCCCTGGTGGCTCGATCATAGCTGTCCGCCAAGGCAAAGCGCGCCTTGATCTGGAGTTCTGAAAGTCGCTCGCGACGCAAGGTGAGTTCATTCACGGCCATGGTTTCGAGCATGTGTCCCTGGCGCGCCATCAGTTTTCCCACTCTTTCACGGGCCGCCCGGATCAGTAGCCGGCGGCGGCGAATCATCTCGTCGTATCCTTGGTAACTTTGGGTAGCAGCCTGCCTGGTGCGCACGAAAGCGTTGTACTGATCTTTGAGCATCACCACGTCCTGGTTCAGCTCGCGAAGATGCTCGTGAGCCTCAGTCAAACGCCGGTCGTAGTCAGTGTATATGTTCCAGTGGAGCACTCCTCTCAAACGCTTGATTCTGGAGTTGATCTCACCGGGCATTGCCGTGCCGGCGAAGGTCAGCGTTCCTTCCACTCGGTCGATCTCTTCACTGATGATGCGTTCCTCCGAGGTAGCCAGATAATCAGGTCTCGGCATCACAAGCATCGTCTTCAGCCTTTTTTCGATGCGTTCCCGCTGCTCCAGGCGCAGACGCATCTGCGAGTCGAGCCTTCTGAATTCCCGGTCGATGGCGGGAAGCAGGGGCTCGTAATAGGCCCGCCGCGATTCTATGAGTTCCTCGAATGCGTTCAGATCCCCCTCCCAGGCATCAAGTTTCTTGCGCAATTCCTCGAGGTCCAGATAGTTCTTGAGGGACTCCTGAAAATCGTGGGAGGCCATCAGTTCGAGCAGGTAGTAAGTCTCAGGCGTTTGGGGAAGCTTGCGCAGCTTGACGACCCAGTTGGGGTCCTGTTTCAGTTCTTCCCGCACCAGGGCACGGAGAAAATGACCCTCGCGGATACTTCTTATCGATGCGCCGAGTTTGTCGATTTCGGTGCCGAATTTCTCCAGTGCGCTGCCATACAGCAATGCGGCCTTGCCGTACACATTCAGCTTGCCGTAGGCATAAGGAAGAGCAAGCATAGCCTCCTGCACAGAGGAGTCTGTGACCTCCCTTGCAACGAGAGTGATCCACGGCACCAAAGCCCTTCCGTAGCGCCCCTGGAACACATCCGCCCATCCCGAGCCGAGAAGCGCCCGGTTGGAAAAGGGGCCGTTCAAACGCACTCGATCGAGTATTTGCTTGGCATTCTCGAAATTCCCTTCCTCCAGCAGTTTGGTCCCCAGCACCAAGTTCGATTTGTCCTTGATCGCCAGAGTAATCGCGTTATCGGTACTGATCTGGCCTGTGCGGTCGAGATACCTGCGTCCTTCTTGCTCATTTCCTTCCCTGAGCAGCGCAATACCCAAGTTGTAGGAAGAAAAGCCTTCCAGATTTTTCGAAGACTGCAGGTCTCTCAAATTTTGAGTTGCCTCGCTGAATCGACCGTTCGCCATTAGAATTTGCGCGCGCAGGAAAGCAAGATCGTCGCGAATCTCCCGAGGAACCGCTCCGTTGACACGCTCCACGGCATACAGGGCATTGACGGGTTGGTCCTTCTGGAAGTAGATCCGTGCCAGACGAAAGATGGCCTCGTTGCGCACAGGTTCTTCCACATTGCCTTCGATAACCGCCGTAATCGCGCGCCCTGCGCGACGATGCATTCGATAGGCCAACTCGAAATCGCCAACCGCAAACTCGGCGTGGTTGATATGGTAATAGAGGGAGTCGAGTTCCGGTTCGTCGAGTCCATGGTACAATTCCAACTCTGTGTCCAGCCTGGCGATCGCATCGAACCACTCCCCTTGAAAAGCATAGTAGAGCGCCTCTCCGAAATAGAGATCCTTCACCTCTTTCGGGGTCGGCCTACCCGCCTCGACCGAAGACGCAGTGAAAACCAGAGCGGTAAATAGCAAAATAAGCAACCTGGACATGGACTACCCATCCTTTAGGGTGATGCCTTTTGCAGACAGGGATATTCCCACTATCTTGGGACCTACATCCTTATTGAGTGTGAAGCTCTCCGTTGTCCTGAAATCGGCGCCTCCGGCCGATTGGCCTATGATGGACACTTGCATGACATGTTCTCCGTTTCGTATATTGCCGGTGTAGATGCGCTGCACCCCCCCCTTCTGCAAGGCTTCGAGCTCTTTATAGGTATACAGATGATGAGCAACCGGCTTTCCTCCCAACTGGATCTCTACCGAGTCGAGGCGGAAAGTCTCACCGCTTTGCAGCGATACGAATACTGCCACTTGAGTATTGGACGGGAACAGCAGCTTCTCTTCAAGCTGATTCAGTTCCGCCGCAATGCTCAGGATATCGCTCTTGATTTCTTGAACCTGTTCATCCAGGCCCTTGATCTGTTCCTTGGAGACTTCCTGCCCATGAGCGGCAAAGCCCAAAACAGACACTGAAATCCCTACGATGATCATTCTTATCAAGCAGAACATGTTCCCACCTCGCTTTAGTCATTCGTACTTTGACCCTAAGACTCTAGATCTTCCCTACCAGGTTGATGAACAAACCCTGGTGTCTGTAATCCAGTTGAGTCAGATCGTCCGAGAAATCACTGAAGTTGTAGCCAGCTCCCACCTTGATGTGATTGCCCAGGTGGCGGTAAACTCCCAGCACAGCTCCGCTGCGGCTGTCCTGCGCGTCAGGCAAGTCCAGCCTGCGCAATTCAATCAAAGCGTCCCATTGGTGGAGGAAATGCCAATCCGCTCGAAGCACATACAGATGAGCTCGACTGTCGAAGAATTCCCGATTCACCCGATCCTGAGCCACCTGGCCGTGGCGGTATGCGTATTTGCCCCCCACGGTCCAACTCGAGGTCAGGTCGTACATGACATCCGCCGCCAGTATGTGGCTGCGTTGAATAAAGTCGGAGGCAGTGCTGGCAACGGTTAACTGATCGGGAGACGGGACATTGTAGAAGTATGTATATTTGAACAGCGCATTAAGCCGGTCGTGATTTACGGGGCGATAAGCATACCCTAAAACCGCCTCCGTGTAGTCCCCGTCGAAAGTCTCTCCCAGCGAACTCTCGCTCACGGCATAATTCAACTTGCCGATAAGTCTCCAGTCGGGGGAGAATTGATACCCGAGGCTGTTTTTCAGCAGCCAGGAGGTCCGTTTGGAAAAACTGGTATCGGGTTGTTCGATGTCGTCAACCCGGTATTCGAGAGCGCTGAAGATCTTAAGTTTTTCCAACCCGTAACCTGCGCTCACGGCAGCCGCGGTTCTTTCGAGTTCAGCACCAGTCTGAGGATCCTTGAGGGTGCCGAAATCGATATTCGCACCGAAATTGAGACGGTCGGTAGGAGCTAATTTTACGCCGGTTGAATGCATCAGACCCGCGGGAACGTCGCCATGGATGTACCGCTCTTCGAGGTAAACGCTCGTGCTGTCCGAATAGCGGGTGCGAAAACCGCTGGCCATATTGCCCTTCCTGGCCCGCAGACCGTTATCGGTGCGCTCGTTCTCCAGAATGTAATTGAGGTATACGGTGGTCCGGTCGGAATAGAGATACTCAGTCCCGAGACGGCCGCCCGGCCCAAGATCCCCATCTGAAACCTCGCCGAGGACGTTGAACCGGTCGGTCAAACGCACACTGCCGCCGGCCCCGATCCTGCCATTGTTCTCGCGGTTGCCGGTCGTCCGAATCGTATCCTGCACGAAACCATAGGTAGTCCATCGAGCATGGGAATCATATAACAGCCGAACCACCGCATCCGTACGGTCGCCTTCTTCCTGCGTCTCAGGCACGACTGCGGAGTCATCCTTGCGCCTGTCCTGTCGCAAGCCCGAACTAAGGGTCCAGTTCTCACCCATCAGATAGTCGAGATTCAGTTCTCCGGCCTCCGTTTCCAGACCCTCCTTCTGCTCCTTTTTGTCCATCTTCAGGCGAGCACTCAGACGGTCGGTAAAAGGCAGCTCCGCAGTTCCGCCGTACTGAGTAAGATCTCGGGCGGTTGCCAGTCCAGGTGAAGAATAGCCTGCATCCAGGCTCTGGTGGTAGAAGGTGATCCGGCCGCGCCCGTTTTCAAAGAAATCCTTGAAGCCGACACTTGTATCGATGCGATAGGCGGAGGCGTCCACATCGTTGCCCCCGAAGGTGTCCGTTGTGGCGAAGTTGAAACCGCCGTCGATAGAGGCCGTAGTGACCGGACCCGGACCCTTGCTGCGGCCCGTTTCGAGTTTGATCCATGACTCGGGGGACTTACGGAGGGTCAGGTCCGCTCCCTCCAGGTTGCTTTCGACGTCAGATTCTTCATCCCGGTTGCCTGTCAATCCGACTTTTACGTAATCATTGAACCAGTAATGAACCCTGCCTCCGAGGGACAGTGTCTTAGGGTCATCAAGTCCCGGAGTGAATTCATAACGCACAACCAGGAATGCAGGATTGCCGCTGATCGATCCACTGTGCACCAGCAGGCCGTCGTCCGCCGTTGCCGGCAGGGGGTGCGACAGCATTATTCGTCCCTGGATGTAGTCGATATCGTAATCCAGTACAGGCGTCAGGTTTTTTACAGCAAGAACCAGCCCCGAATCCTTATCGCGGACCTCGATGCGCACCCGTTCGGAACCCTCCAGAACGTCCTGTCGGCGCAGGAAGTAGAGTGACCCGCTGGTCCCCCGGAACTCATCGCGGCCCGCCACTGTGCCGGGGTCAGCGACAAAACCGTCCAGCAGCAGGCGTTGCTCCCCGAAACTGGTGGTTTCAGCGGGTTGATAATGCAGGTTTACTCCGTACAGTCCCCGGTCCACGTGGGCCAGATCATTATCCGTGTACCCGATCTTGAAGTTTCCCCAGAGTCCGTAGGTTTCGTCTTTTTTCAGCTTCAGATAAAACTTGCCCATGGTTGGTGCATCCTCCACCACCGTGCTGTCGTCGCCGAAGGTCGGGTAGTGGCGGTCCGGGTCCAGGCGTCTGAACAGGGCATCTGGGGACTTGTCCATGAAGTTTGAGAAGATATCGTCCAGGGGGCCTTCGCGAGTATCGGCGCTCGCCGTAAGCGACCAGCCGTTGTAGAATTTGCCGTTAGTATAGAAAGCCAGTCGACCATGGAGACTCATGTCGTCACTGTATTGTGGTTTCTCCTGCACCAGCAAGTCGGCGGGACCTTCGGTCTTGTTGCCTGACAAGGTGAGGTCGGCGATTCCAACGGTGAACCAGTCTCTCTTCTTCAGCTCCAGGTCCCGGAGAAAGAGCTCACCGTTGCCGAATCTGTCCAGGACGGAGACTTCGACGGTATGCATGCCCTCCGGGAGGATTTCTTCAGCGACAAAACCGCCCTTGGAGTCCACCGGAACGGCGTAACCTGCCATCCACACACCGTATCCTTCCGGGATCGCCGTGCCCTGCGCCTGCACCGTACCGCCGCTAAGGGGGATATTCCGACTGGCGATCCGGCTCTCGCCATAACCGGCCAGGAGTTCCACGTCCGGATTCGCTTCGGGAACGGTCCGGTCGATCTCATCCACCACCCACAGAAACTGGGGCTTTGTCTCGTCGAAAAGCTTCTTCTTGTCATACACCCGTGCCACGTATTTCAGCTTGAGTGCCGGCGCGGAAAAGGTCTCGAACTCTGGCTGCCAGTGACCCACGCCGTCGACGTCTATGGCGACAACCGCCATGGGCTTCCCGAGAACGGACTGCTCCTCTTCGAAAATCCTCACCTCCGCCCTTTCAATAAAGCTGCGGTAGTTGGTGTAGAGGCGGAAACGTACCAGGTTTTCCGGATACGCCGTATCCTCCACATCCCGATAACGGATACTCCGCGGCCACGCAGTCACGTTCAACCTGGGTTCCGCGTTCAGGCTGTCGTGCTTGAATTGGATGCTGGCATTATCGAGGGCCACGTCGGTGCAGCGCTGCAAGTCCGAGATGCATTTGCCGGGGTCGTCGATCGGCTTTCCGTCGACCGTTATGCGCATATGATTCAAAGCGAAGGGATCGACCGTATTAACTTCGCGGGTCAGAGGTGTAATCTCGACCCCTTCATACTCATCAAGGACGACCGGTTCGTCGTAGACAACCTGTACTTGAACACGCGAGGTATCGGACTCGATGAAACCGGCGTTCACCACGTCGTCGGACTGAACATAACCTCGGCCGTCGAACTCCGCTTCTCCCTCGCTAAACCCCATTTGCTCGCAGACGACTCCCATCGTACGGCGTGCCCGCGCCATGGACAGGCCGACGTCATCTCCATACACGGAGGCAGTGCGCCGATCGAGTTGCTTGTTGCAGGTATACCCGACAAACTTTAAGCGAACGTTGGCCTTGTCGCTGATCTCGTTCATGATTCGACGCAGATGGTCGGTGTAGCCGGGAGGCACGACTGGTTTGCCGTCTTTAAAGATTATCGGTGCGATGGAGCCTGAGGGCGATCTGTAGACGCGGGTGACGGTTTCGGCGTCGGGGTCCTCAGGGCACAGTTGCGGCTCTTCTGGAAGATCCTGAAGCGGGTCGTCGTGCCAGAACTCGACTTCGACACGTTGGTTCAGGGCGCGGCCCTGCTGAGTGCCATTGGATGAGACAGGCTGCGCAGCCCCCCTGCCCTCGCTCTCAACAGCGTCATTGGGCAGACCCATATCTTCCTGCACCGCAAGCGCAACACGGCGAGCAACGGCTTTCGAAAGCCCAACCCCGTCCCCGTAGATACGTTCTTGCCGTCCAAAGAGTGGAGTGTCATCGGTATGGGCGGTGAACTTCACGACAACATTCTGTTTTGTGCCGAGATTTTTCAGCGCCTGCCTGATCTGGTGCAGAAATTCCTCCGGCACGCTCACCATACCTTTGTCGTAATGAAGCGGAGGAATCAGATTCTTAACGCGCGCACGATGGGAGTGGCCTTCCCTGTAACGCATCTTGCAAACGGTCTCGGTCCGGCAAACTTTTACGCGATTCGCTTCCAGGGGTACAACGACTTCTTTTTCCACCTGCTTTTCGCCGATCTCGTCGTACCAGACCTGCACCTCCACGCGCCTGTTGAGCTGCCTCCCCTCTTCGGTGGCATTGCTGGCCACTGGGTCGCTGTCGCCCAGCCCTTCGTAGGAGATGGATTCCGGGGGGAGGTTCAGGGCACGCTGACAATATTCCGCGGTGGTGCCCGCCCGCTCACGGGACAGTCCTACATTGTCGCCATACCTTTCCTTCAGTTCGTTGATCAGCGGCAGGGAATCGGCATGGCCGACAAAGTGAAGCCTCACATTCGTTCGATCGCGCATGCTGTCGAGGACATCCCGGAGAAGTTTAAGGTAGTTTTCAGGAATTTCAGCTTCTCCCAGACCGAAATGGATAGGCGGAACAAGGTTTTCGAGCTTGATCGTCTTTATCTCTTTTTCGACGGCCTCTCGCATCTCGGTACGATCCCCTTCGTCGCTTTCGAATATGGCCGGATCATGAATCCAGGGTCTAAAATGCCGGTCCGCCGGCAGGTGCATCTCGGCGGCCTCTCCGTGTCCATCCGCCGTCCTCACCTTCGTTTCCAGGAGAGAAGACGCCTCTGCGCATGTCACACTGAAGACGGCCAAACACGAGGCTAGGACGCTTTGCTTCAGCACGTATCTCATGAAAATCCAGAGGGTCTGAGTCATAGGTACCATCATTGCGCCCTCAGCGGCCGACAAGCGGTCCGCCGCGGCGCCAGAAGACTTCCGTTTCGACGGCAAGCCGGTAGCCGGCGCCCGACCGGCCCCACTGTTGGGTGATTTCTTCTTTCAGCGCATCTAAGCGCTTGTGCACCAGGTTTTCCCGTTCCACATCGGCCAGGTAGGAGAGTCGAAGTACGGACGGCGCCTTCCTCAGTTCTTCCAGCAACCGGGCGAGCTTAGGCGTCCACTGGAGCCGCAATTTGTCGGTACCAGGCTCGAACACGCCGTCGGCGATATCAATGCGCACCACCCGGTGGATGGTTGCTCCGAAATTGAAGCGCAGCATCTTGCCCCGGGTGGCGCGCAAGACGCGGGGATTCTCTGTTGTCAGGCGGTATCCGGTGGGCAGGCTGCGCTCGTCAAGTTTTAGGATAAAATTGCTTCCCCGGTCCTCGTCGGGAACTGCGGCGCAGGTGATGTGGAAACGGCCGTGTTCGTCCGTGGTCGAGATCAGGCCGCGTGCAGTTACAACACGCACCCCGGGCAGGCCTTTCTCGTCCCGGTCCTGCTGACCGTTCAGATTGCGGTCGTCGAATACTTTGCCGATTACATCAGTGCAGTCAAAGTCGGGATCGGGGATCACCCGCACGGTGGCCGTCGCTTCCTCAGAGAGAATGGCTCCCGTTGCGCTGTTCCGCGCAAGTGCCCGGTTGACATATTCGCCCTCAGACACCCCCGAACCCACCACGAGCAAGAACTTGAGGGTGAAACGCGTGTTGACCTGCAGATGGAGATTCTCCCAGACCAGTTCGCGGCCGTTGATCGTCGGCTCAGCTGGATTTCCTTCCAGGCGGGCAGACCCTTTCATGTATTTGAAACCCGCCGGGATCCGGTCGATAATGCTGATGTCATACAGGGGAACACCCAACACGTTGGTCACGGTGATCGTGTAGGGCACCAGGGCTCCCCGGCTAACATTGACAAGGGACGAAGTCTTGGTAATGGCCACGGCCCCGCTCAATTCCGGATCGACAGGGATGGGGTTGTTGAAGACCTGGCTGTGACCGGGCACGTGCCCGTTCCCCAGGACCAGGTGCAGGTAGTAGGTGGTGCCGGCCGTGCGAGGGGGAACAGACGCCTGCGGCACGGCAGCAGATGCCGTGGCCTCGCAGTACTCGGCGGTGGCCGGTACCGCATCGGCCGTGCTGCCGGGGCAGGCCGGCACCGAGAACGGCGTCGTGCTGGAGTCGCTCGCCGGCGGGATGACTTGGGACGGCATCGCCATGTAACCACCGGCCGGCGGTGTCACTTCGATGAGATAAGCGTCGCCCGCAGGACAGGACGGATCGCTGAAGTTCAGGTCGAACTTGTAGAAGCCCTCCAGGGCTGTTACCTGGTTCTGCTGCACCGGATCATCGAAGCACTGAACCGACAGGGCTTCGCCTGTTGCGGCATTCAGCAGAGCTAGTCTTGCACCGGCAATCGGCACGCGCGCAACCGAATCATACACGGCGCCGTTGGGCTGCACCGGCAAGTTCAGACCTTGCAGGTTTGCACCCGAGACGACAATTATGTTGCTGATGCGCTGCGGGCCGTTGGTAAACGGAGAGTGGCCATGGCCCAGCGCCGCAGTGTTCGAACCTGCGCCCGGCGCGCGGAAGCGCAATTCATAGATATCCGGTGTGCCTTCATTGGGCACCAAGCCGCCGAGTCGATAGGAGCCGCTGGCGTCTGTGAGCACCGTGACGATTAACTGATTGTTTCGATGGAGCTCGACCGACCAGTTCTGGAGACCTCGCTCAACTCCGCTGTTCCAGGCCTTGTCCAGGTCCGCGTCGTGCCATACTTTGCCGTTGAGGACCGCGCTGCCGGGGGTGCCGCCCACGTCAAGCGAGACACTGGCCGAAGCGGTCTGAGCAGGATCGTTCCAGCGGACCACGGCGGTATTGGTAATCGTGGCCCCAATGGCGAGGTCCGGGCCGATCCTCACGCTGAACCGCAGGACCGCCACGGTCCCAGGCTGGAAATCACCGTAAAGGGCGGAAATGTCTGCCGTGAGAGTCGAGTTCGCATAGGTGACCCCCGCTGTAGACCCGTTCAGGGTGCCCGATCCGGCCACGTAGGTCACCTGGTTACCCAGGGGCGGACCAAGGTCGTCGATCACAACCACCCGGGTAGCGGGCAGATTGCCGATGTTGGTCACCCTGATCACGTATTCCAACTGTCCTCCGGCCTGGGCCGCTCCTCCGCTTGCTACCAGCACTTCTTTGGTTACCGAGACCAACTGCACGTCGCCGACGACGACGACAGTCGGCTGGCGGCCGTTGGAGAGGACTCCGTCGGCATCCGTCAGATCCGGTGGAAGTTGGGCGGAGGTCAGGTTGCCCTGATTGCTGATAAGCGTCCCTGTAGGTACGCCGTCGTTCACCCTGGCGTCAAAGGTGACGACAGCGCTGGCGCCGGCCGAAACGATGCCCGCCCCCGGATTATCCACCGAATGGACCGGCAGTCCGGAAATGAGCGGAGACACACCGCCGACTGGCCCGACGAGCACTCCGTTCAGGCGCAGCGAGTCGGCTACATAGGTGGTGTGAAGCGGCCCGGCATCCGTGAGCACAACGTCCGTTGCCGGAATCGCACCAAAGTTGCTGATGACGATGGAATAACGCAGCACGTCCCCCGGATCGACGATGCCCGGCGAGCCGAAATCCTCGTGGATTTGCACGGTCTTGTGAGCGTAAAGCAGCGGCAGGTTCCCGACGATGTTACGGGTTGGATCATCGGGAATAGGGGTGCTCGGATCATCCGAAGGCTGCTCCGGTTGCGCTCCGCTCCCGACTCCGCTTCC
>Ga0068714_10001829_pt1 | contig 29146 bp, 24 predicted proteins | sample MTBNYHSulfiMetaG_FD_62988 | JGI IMG/M metagenome (GOLD analysis project Ga0068714, IMG submission 62988) | Enrichment culture microbial communities from rom New York Harbor, USA that are MTBE-degrading - MTBE-NYH (New York Harbor Sulfidogenic)... | ecosystem: Environmental > Aquatic > Marine >...
CGCGATCTTATTAAGAGCCATAGACTATTGCAATAACCTTTACGAATCAGCCCTTGACTGTCTTGTTCAGTATATGAATACGATTCATAATGTGAAGTTCAGTGAGAGATACTGGAGGATCATCTTGGGACCATGGCTGCACCAATACATATGTGCACTCTACGATAGATATACCTGTCTGAAATTGGCTTTCGAAAAATTTACAGAGTTTGAGACCATAGTATTAGATGAGAAATGTTTTATCACGCCATTTGATTTTTTGGATTTTTTCCATTTATTTATTGATGATCCCTATAATCTTCAGCTCTTTTCCGAAATTTTGAAGGGCATGGGGTATTCTTTTGATTCAAAACAATATCCAATTAGGGCCAGTACAGGAACCAGACGCGATATCAAGCGAACCACAAAAAAGCTCGTTAAAACAGCCAGCAGCTATTACTTAAGCGTGCTTCGGCCTAATAATTCGATTGTGCTCTATGATATGCATTTTAAACAGTCGGACCTTTGGCGTATATGCCTGCGAACAAATTTTAAAATCTGGCCTATGACCAAGGACAGAGGATATCCTGATGAGATAAGAGCTTTGCGGGTAAGAGATGACCTGAGAAGAGGACTTGGCGATTTTCTAATTGCAAATGGAGACGATTTCTTTGGTAAGATACTCTTTGAAACTTTTGCAGTGAATATACCTCGTTGCTATATAGAAGGTTATCAATGGCTGCGAGATTACAATCGTGATAAAGAATCATTACCCTTGGGGTTGGTATCGTCTTTTGGGTGGAAAAGCAATGAACATTTCAAGTTTTCTGCCGCGGAAGCGGCTGAAAGCGGAACAACCCTTTTCGGAATGCAACATGGTGGCGCAAGCGGTATTAATAAGTACTCTCCTGGGGAGCACCATATAATACAAGTCTCCGATGCGTTTTTTACATGGGGTTGGAGCGATGGAAATCCAAAAATTAGCATTTTACCGGACCCTGGTATACAAAGGCTGAAGAAAATCGGCGAAAGCTCCCGGACTATTCGTGACGATATGCCTGCCCTGTTTGTCGGGACGATTTTTTATCGATATTTGCATTATTTTAGATTCAGCCCACTCGGACCTCAGGTGAAAGAATACCTTCTCTGGCAAATACGTTTTCTAAAGGCATTAACCGAAAGCGTACGAACTCACTTCATCGTAAGACTCTCTCCTCGCGATTTCGGTTGGGCCAATAGAGCGCGAATCACAGATCAGCTAACCGGGCTCAAATTTGACGACTTTTCCCTCCCGTATCGCAAGCAGATCCAGAAATGCAAACTGATCGTGGTTGACAATTGTCAAACGACGTTTTTTGAGGCCATTGTTCTCAACCGGCCTTTAATTCTTTTTTTCGATCCTGCGTTTTGGGATGTGTCTGAAGAAGCTGAACCCTATCTTGAGAATCTACAGAAGGCAGGCATCCTCTACTATAATCCGGAGAGTGCGGCTCAAAAAGTGACCGAAGTATTTAATGCGCCTGGTACCTGGTGGTATTCTGATACCGTTCAAGCTGCTCGTAAAGAATTCGTTGATTATTTTGCTGTGAGCGCCGAGAATTGGCTGGATTTATGGGAAAAAGAGTTGCTTTCGTGTAGTGTTTGCGGGAAGCAAGACAAGGAGTAACCAAATGTCGGATTACGGAAAACCTCCATTCGAACAGCTCAAGTACTGTGTGAGGTGTTGCATGCCTGAGACTTCAGAAGGCATTGTTTTTGATGAATTGGGTATCTGTAGAGGTTGCCAGAGTTCAGAGCAAAAGATGCATATAAACTGGGCGGAAAGGCAGCAGGAACTAATAAGGATTCTGGCCCATTACAAAAACAAGAGCGGGAGCAATTATGATTGCATCGTTCCCATAAGTGGAGGAAAGGACAGCACATTTCAACTACACATACTAACTAAGGTCTATGATGTCCAACCACTTGCGGTGACATTCAATCACAACTGGTATTCAGAAACGGGTAAATATAATCTGTGGAATACTCTTGAAAAAATGAATGTTGATCACATCATGTTCACTCCAAACCGGCGACTGGTAAACAAGCTTGCAAAGAAATCATTATATAAAATTGGTGACTCCTGCTGGCACTGCCATGCAGGCGTACCGGCCTTTACTTTGCAGGTTGCCGTCAAGTTCAATATTCCTTTGGTAATTTGGGGGGAATCTGCGGCAGAATTTGGAAGCAAAGCATCCTATAAGGAAAATATCAATTTTGACGAAGAATACTACCTCAAAGTTTCCGCAAAAGTGAATCCTGAAAAAATGCTGGATGATGAGATCGGTATCGCGATGAAGGACTTGTGCCCTTTCCAGATCCCACCAAAGGAAGATCTTCAGAAGGTGGGTGTGAGAGGGATCCATCTTGGAGACTACATTTTCTGGGATGGAGAGAGACAGGTCGAATTCATTAAGAAGACTTACGGCTGGAGAGAAGATCATGTTGAGGGGACCTATAAAGGATATAAGTCCGTAGAGTGTATTATGCCCGGCGTTCATGACTATTCCAAATATATAAAAAGAGGCTTCGGACGTGCTACAGATCACGCGACTCTGGATGTCAGAGCGGGTTTGCTTAGCAGAGAGGAGGGATTTGAGATTATTAAAGAGATAGATCCCAAAAGACCCGATATTCTTGACCACTACCTGGAGATTACGGGTATGACGGAAGAGGAATTTGAAAGAGTTCTCAAGGCGCAAAGAAAAGGGAAAGCAAAAGAGCTGCCTTAATCCGAAATGAAACCTATCTGGACTCACGCAGATTCTTTATCGTGTGGTTCCGTCCGCTCTGGAGACAGCGGGAGAAGTGGAGACATTATGGTTCATGGAAGTTGCCTGGAACAGCTCTCCATGGTTCTTAAGTCTAAGATTTGTTGAGAACACTATTTTTGCTATAGAAAGTTGAGGATTATGAATAGAAGCAAAGAATTAAATCGTCTTACGGCTACACAAGCAGTTAAAGCCATCAGGACGGGTCGAATCAATGCAACTGAATTGATGAAATCATGTATCAGACATATAGAGGGCTTGGAGTCGGATATTAAGGCGTGGGCGTATTTCAATTCCGAAAAGGCGATTGCCCAAGCCCGGGCAGTGGATCAGAAAATCAAGAGAGGGGAAAGGACCGGCCTTCTTTGCGGTATTCCCGTCGGCATAAAAGACATTTTCAACACCGCCGATATGCCTACTTGTATGGGAAGTGCCCTATGGGAAGGGTTCACTCCTGGAAACGATGCGAGAGTGATTTCGTCTATCCGCTGGGCAGACGGAATAGTGGCGGGTAAAACCATTACAGCAGAGTTTGCCGTGCATTATCCCGGCCCTACGGTAAATCCTCATAATTATGCGCACACCCCCGGTACTTCATCTAGCGGGTCGGCGGCAGCCGTCGCTTCGTATATGATACCCCTGGCACTGGGTACACAGACTGCCGGCTCCACAATCAGGCCGGCTAGCTATTGTGGTATATATGGGTTAAAACCTTCTTTTGGATTGATCCCAAGGACAGGTATACTCAAAACTTTGGATACCCTAGACCATATTACCTTTTTCTCGAGATCAGTGGATGACTTGCGTTTGATGCTTGACGTGTTGCGAGTCAGGGGACCGAATTTTCCTTATGTCCACAGGCTCGTCGACCTTCAGAAAACACCAAAGCGTTCAGACCATCATCCTTGGAAAGTAGCCTTTGTGAGAACGCCTGGATGGGGTCATGCCGAGGGATACGCGAAGGAGGCGATTCTCAATTTCGTTTCAAAACTGGAGCAGCAAAAAGGGATAGTAATCGAGGATACAGACCTGCCGCAGGAATTTGATTCGGCTCATCACATACACAAGCTGATATACACAAAGGCATTATCGTATTACTTTGGCGAAGAATACGATACCGGCAAAGAAAAAATAAGCGATATATTTTGTGAAATGGTTGAAGAGGGAAGGAGAATAAGCACGGCGAAATACATGGCGGGACTGGAGAGGCAGAGTAGGTTGATAAAAAGGCTCGACCAGTATATGGAGGATTACGACTTTTTGATTACACTATCTACAGCCGGAGAAGCTCCCAAAGGACTTTATAGTAGAGATAAGAAGGATTCATGTCTTATATGGACGCTCTGTCATGTCCCTTCGATGAATTTGCCTGTTTTCAAGGGCCCACAGGGGTTACCCTTTGGGGCACAGATTATCTCGAGACAATACCGAGACTATGATTTATTGGATTTTGCCAAATACCTGGAGAGGGAAGGACCAAAAGGACCGTGGCAGTCGATCAAATAGCCATCCAGGAAAATACCTGAAAGGGAACACGGAATGAACTGTTTTATCGATGGAGAAAAGATATATTTGAGGGCACTGGCCACATCGGATATTCCCGTCTGGTTTGAGTGGTTTAATGATCCCCAGATTACCGAACATATGAACAAGGGAATCTTCCCGAATACCGCCTTGGCACAGGAAGAGCATTTCAGTACTATTACCAGGAGTAGAAACGATATACAGCTCGGGATCGTTTTTAAAGAAAACCACCGACTGATTGGGATAATAGGAATACACAAGATTGATTGGGTAAGCAGACACGGCGATATAAGTATTGTCGTAGGAGACGGAAGTTACCGGGGGAAAGGTATTGCCACTGAGTCCGTCTCTCTGATAGTAAGACATGCCTTTATGAAAATGAATCTCAGAAGGTTGACTGCGGGCACACCGGAATCAAATCTTGGTTGCAGGAGATGTTTCGAAAAAAATGGTTTTGTACTGGAGGGAGTAAAACGAAAGCATTTATTTTCCACCGGTACTTATATGGATGTATGTTTTTTCGGGCTTCTCCGGGAAGATTGGAACCACGGAAAGGTATAATGCCCAGCTCTCTAAAAAATCTTGGAATAACAACGGAAGGCTAACAATGCTATCCGAACAGAAAAAGTTTTCGCCGATTCTGTTTTTTGAAACCTACTCAATCTTACAAATTTTGTTTCTATCAATACGAATAAGGAAGGCCCAAAAGATCAGCTTTCTAGACAACAACATATATGTTTCCTGGGAGCACGCGCTTGGTGGCTCGCGACAGATTGACGGTTTCCTCCGCAAGCTGGGAATAAAGTCTACTGCTCAATTAAGAAGGAGTTTTGCTCATAAACTTATTCGCCTCATAAATTATAGAGTGGAAATACGCGTTTTGGGTTTTGAGGACTTTGCCGAGCTTTTCTATAGCCTTAACAAGGATTGCTTGAAGGTCATAGATGGTTTGACCGAAAGGATAAAAAGATTTTCAGCCTACGAGATAATGCATAGAGTGATTCGAGACGACAATATCATAAGATATTATAAATCCTTTATGGCACCTATTGTGCCAAGATGGTTTTTATTTACGAGATTATCGAAGGACTTGATCCATGACGTGAGAGATGTCACAATCATACCGGACAATCTGCGAAGTGAATTCCAGACTTGTGAAGAATATAAAGATATTCTTCCTTATGTACCATCATACATTTTCCATCTAAACTGCCTACGTTTTTTGTGGAGATTTGTTAAAATTCAGGCGGCACTCTCGATCATGCCGATTGCTCTCTTGGCAAAATATGTAAAAAATGGGTACCAAACGGATACAAAAGGTGAATATGATCTCGCCATGCCCGTTTTATGGGGGATATATAAAAACGGAGATAATAAAGTAAGGTTTGGGGTCAGAAAATTTGATGATGATTCATATATATATGGAGACGGTCTCGTCCCAGGGCGTATTATTCATATCTTCGGCGACTGGAAATTCCCGCCAAAGCTAGAAGTACAATACAAGGAGGCTATGGACGAGAAAGGAATACCCCACGTTGAGAAGGGCAAATACAAGCTGACCAAGAATTCTATTGTGGAAATCCTGAGAATAGAATGGCTTATTCTAAGCAGCCTGATACGTGTTTTCCCCTTTGATAGAATGCACTTGGCGCTTCTCCATGGCAACCGAAAAGGTCTCTATAATTATATCAGAAAATATCTGGAGCTTGAGAATGTAAACTACAAAGTGGAGTACGTTAAGACTGATTATAATCCCGCGAACGTAATAAATACTATTTTATGCAATCAAAAAAAAAGAAAGACCGTTGCCATCGCGCACGCTGCTTCGTCGTATGACGCCCCTCAAATTGCGTTTGCACATTTTGATAAATACCTAGCCCTGTCCGAGATATATGTCAAAACATTCGGCCCATATTGGGAGAATGTCAATTTAATACGGACAGGGAGAGAATCACTGGACTGGATGTGGGAGAGGCTCGGCGACAAAAGCGAGACTATAAACAAGATTAATCAATTATACGGAAAAAGAAGGCATGTAGTGACCATAACGCTCCCGGGAGATGGTCCTACCTTGTTGAAATCGTCCTTCGAGGAGATGTACAAAGGGCTTTGTTCTCTGAAGGACGTAGACCTTGACTGTCATATTTTTTTGAGGGTAAGGAGATTGCGGCTTCTGGAAGAAGCATCGGTACTACTTCCGTTTAAAAGACTGCCGGAAATCGATTCCCGAATCATTTTGGATCATGACAACTTTGATACACTTCAGCTCATTTCCGTCAGTGATTTTGTTATTGCTGGCGTGGCTTCCTGGGTTATCAATGAAGCGGCTTTGGCGGGAAAAAGAGTTTTCACTTTTGGCTATACAAAGAAGGAAAAGATGTATTTTCCGGATTATGGAAAAGACTTTATTTTAGATAAGGCTGAAGATATTGTGAGAGTCTTTCAAGGATTCAAAAAGGGTTTTGCTGGTTTTGATTGTGACTGGGAAAAATTGAAAAACGATGCCGACTATTATCAAGATGGAAACAACTGTCATAGAATCAGACAAAGTATAATGGAAACCATTAGTAACACAGATGGGAGCCATAGCGAGAAACAATCTTGAGAACAGGCCAGAGCTTTAGTCTATAACAGGCCTACAGGCAAAAGGACCCAAGCATATGACTATAGGCGCTTTTGTGGTTGCCAGACTTAGTTCCAGCCGATTGCCCAGGAAAAACATTCTGGGAATACTCGGCAAGCCCATGATTGAATTGATGGCGGAGCGAGTACAAGCCTCCCGGCTGATTGATAAAGTAGTGATTGCGACAAGCACACTTCCCTCAGATGACCCGTTGGAGGAGTTGGCGGGTAGACTTGGGATTGGTTGCTATCGGGGATCTCTCGATAATATTATGGAACGTATTACAGGTGCGGCCAATATTTACCAGAGCGATATCATTGTAGAATTGTTAGGGGACAATCCACTCGTACACGCCGATCTAATAGACGATGTGATTACGTTTTTCCGAAACGGCGAGTATGACTATGCAGCGACCATCACACGAGAGTATCCGGTAATTGATTCTGAAAAGAAGCTTTTTTCATTGGGAGTTAGAGTGCAAGTTTATCCTGCTGCAGTTGGTCACAAGTATTTAAATTACCCGGAATATATAGGAAATGAAAACAAACATCCATGTGCTTACATTTTCGATCATCCTGACCGGTTTAGAATCGGCTATTTCGAGGCTACAGGAAAGTGGGCCTTCATGAACAGGCCCGAGCTTACCTTTGCGGTAAATTACCGAAAAAATTTTGAGCTCATTCGGTCTATTTTTGAACGAAACTACATTAACGACAGGAATTTTTCTTTGGAGAAGGTATACGAACAATTAGATACCCAGAAATATCTCTACCTTCTGATGGGGAACGAATGAGAGAATACAGTGTTTAAGTCTGCTATCATCGGATGTGGTAGAATTGCCGGTGGGTATGATCCTTTGATCCCTCTGGAATGGAGCGCAACCCATGCGGGCGCTTACCACCTCTGTCCAGATACTAAGCTAATTGCGGTGGCTGATCCCAATCCGGAGGCATTAAAGGCATTCCAGCAGAAGTGGGGTATTGATCGAGGCTATTTTGATTATCGTGAAATGTTGGAGAAGGAAAATCCAGATATTGTCAGCCTGTGTCTTCCCACCGAACATCATTATAAAGCTTTTGAGGCAGTGACGGAACGTAATATAAAAGCAATTTTCTGCGAAAAGCCCCTCTCATACGATCTTGGCGAAGCCAAAAGCATAGTGGAAATGGGGCGAGACCGGATAGTAGCAGTGAATTATTTTAGACGCTGGAATCCAACACTCATATCATTGGCGCAAGGTATTAAAAAGAAAGATTTCGGAAAGGTAGTGAGCGTAACAGTTCGATATACAAAAGGACTGTTTGTAAACGGTTCACACCTGGTTGATTTGATGAGATGGTTTTTTGGAGAACCGAGTAATATAAATACCTTTAGAATAGCCAGTGACGATATTCTAGATTCCGGAATCGATTTCTCTCTACAATTCGATGATGGCGTCACTATCTATTATATTAACATACCAGAACCCCCTTATGTCTTCATCGATGTAGATATTTTAGCGGAACGAGGGCGCATCGTCATAGGACAGAGGGGGCAAAAACTAACAAGATACCCAGTAATTCGTGAACCACATTATGATTTGTTTGATATTATTGGGAACTGTCGTGAACAGGAAACAGAATGGCGCAATTGCGTAACACGGGCAGTCCAAGAGATTGCAGGCTGTCTGAAATATGGCGGCAAAACTTCCTGCACACTTATGGATGGATTCCGTGCTATAGAAATATGCCAACAAGTCTTCGCCGGTACCGATAAAAGTGTACCTCAGGTCCAGTCAGGTTAATCAGATATGAAAGAGAAACTAGCCCTTTTGGGAGGTAACCCGGTCAGAAGAAACTCTTATTCTGTCCACACCACTATGATAGACAGCTCCGAGGAAGAGGAAGTCCTGGCCGTTCTAAGAAGCGGACACCTGTCGGGATTTTCGGCCAGACCCGGGGAGCGATTTCTTGGGGGTCCTAAGGTGCGCCGCCTGGAAAAAGATTTTGCAGAGTATTTTGGAGTAGGTTATGCCATATCATTCAATTCAGCTACGTCAGGATTGCACAGTGCCATTTCTGCTGCGCAAATAGGACCGGGAGATGAAGTAATAGTACCGCCCACTACCATGTCCGCCACTGCTAGTTGTGTTCTGATGCAAAATGCGATCCCTGTTTTTGCGGATATTGAGGATGAGACTTTCGGGCTGGATCCGGATAGTGTTGAGGCGGCAATTACCCCATATACAAAAGCTATTCTTACGGTAAATTTATTTGGACATCCATCCCGTTTGGAAGAACTCAAGAGTATTGCTGACAGGCATAATCTTCTGCTCATCGAAGATAACGCCCAAAGCCCGGGAGCAAAATGCGACGGACGCTTGGCTGGAACGTTTGGGGAAATGGGGGTTCAAAGTCTTAATTATCACAAGACGATCCAGACTGGAGAAGGTGGTGTTGTGCTGACGAACAGTAAGCAAACTGCCGAACATCTACACCTGGTAAGGAATCATGGCGAAGTTGTAGTAGGCCATAGCAATCAGTATAGCGATATAGATTTGACAAATCTTTTGGGCTGGAATTATCGTCTTTCAGAGATACAGGCTGCCATTGGTATTCATCAGCTAAGGAAACTGGATGGATTAAATGAACTTCGAATCAGACTTGCAGATTTGCTTTCCGAAGAGTTACGGGACTACGATTTCCTTGCCAGCCCCATAGTACGACCGAACTGTAGCCATGTTTATTATCTTTATCCTCTCAGATTTTTTCGTGAACGGATCGGCATTTCCCGGGAAATATTTGTGAAAGCTATGATTGCCGAGGGAATATCCATATCTCAGGGATATGTGAGGCCCATTTATCTTGAACCAATGTACCAAAAGAGGATTGCTTATGGTACACGGGGCTGTCCTTTTCGCTGTCCCTGGTACAAAGGTTCAGCTTCGTACCGCCTTGGGGACTGTCCCACGGCAGAGAGATTGCATTTTCAAGAAATTATCGTCACAGATATATGTAAATACCCTAATACCAAAAAAGAAGTGGAAGAATTCGTCTACGCTGTGCAAAAAATTAGTCATAATCTTTTCGAATTGCGAAAACTTGAGAACTAAGCATATTCCATCGACTTTGCTCAATTCATCTTTTAACGGTTTCGAAACATTCTCTTTTATGCCACTCAGATTCAAACGGTAATCCTGAAGCAATAATCGGAGATCGGATATAGTCTTTTGGAGTGATAATTCGATTCTATCACCCCCTTTCAGTTGCTCAAGAGACAGTACCCATTCAAGCATTACTATTCAGAGGTGCTGTTCTTGAAATTTCTCTCCATGCCTAAAATAAGGAAGTAACTGGTCATGAAAAAGCGGGTTCTCCTGTTGACTGCACCAAGACCTGAGCCAGGCTATTCACCATTGCATTTCGGGGATAACCGTCCCCCCCAAGGCCTTGGTTATCTGGCTGCGTATATTAGTCAAAAGGGCCATGAAGCCGGCATCCTGGACTTATATGCATTTGGCGGCGGCAACGTGGAAAACAACCCATTTGTAAATCAGGAGGAGATCGGTGAACAGCTTAGTCTCGATTTGGATGATTATATAACGAGATTTCAACCCAACTATATAGGAATGTACATTCATACCATGTCTTTTGAACCGGCCTGTCAGCTTTCAAGACGGTTGAAAGAGAGCTATCCCGGAATCAAACAGGTCTGTGGCGGACCCCATCCTACGCTATTGCCTGAATCCATTCCCGATACTTTCGATCACGTTGTGATGGGCGCGGGGGAATATGTTCTTCTGGATATCATCGAAGGCCGCACTACGGACCGGGTCATTCAGGGAATTTCTCTGAAGCCTGATGATCTGGAAAGGCTTCCCTGGCCTGATTTTGACCTGTTTTTTGGGAAACCATACAACTGGGGCCTGAAACTCTTTAATAAAGATATCTCGCCCGTATTCACAATAAGCACGAGCAGGGGTTGTCCCTTCCGCTGTCGCTTTTGCGGAGTGAAGTATATCTATCCTCATTACAACACCATATCAGCCCAGCATATTTTTGACCGAATGATCGAGCTTTCAAGGCAATACGGCGTAAAAACCTTCTACTTCAGGGAGGACAATTTCACCGCTAATCTGCACCGGCTGGACCAGTTTTGTGACTTGATTATTCGGAACGGGGCCGATTTCCAATGGGTTTGTGAGAGCCGAGTCAACGAGCTGGCCCCACAGGCGATTGCTAAAATGGCCCGTGCCGGGTGTCTTGGCTTGTATATCGGGTGCGAAAGCGGGAGTCCCGCTGTTTTAGAGAGGATGAGAAAGGATGAGACTGTAGAAGACTTCAAAGAGAAGTTTCCGATTCTGCACGAGCACGGGATAACCACGTATACCACTTGGGTATACGGAACTCCGGGAGAGACTTCGTCCGACAGAAAACTAACGGACAAACTTATAGATATTCTCAGTCCCAAGAAGGTAGATCGTTTTGTCTATCTGGGGATTCCCAGAAGCGAATTCTACGACCAGCTCCTTAGTCAGCGCGAATACGAATTCATGGACAAGAGCGGTTTTATATACCCCAAAGGCTATCTGTCTCTCACAACGTTTCTTTATGGACATAGTGATTCCAGGGTTCAGTATGTCGATCGAATATACTCTGAAAATGGAGTAACTCCCATTGACGTACGCTGGTGATTATCTCAAAGACAAGGAGAGATTGTTCTAATGGACCTTACGAGCCCAAAAGTTACGGTATACATGCCATGTTACAATTATGCGCGGTTTCTGGAACAGGCGATCAGGAGTGTGCTGGTTCAGACTCTCCCTGATTGGGAACTCATAATAATTAATGATGGATCCACCGACAACACCTTGGATTTGCTAAGAAACTATGAAAATGATCCAAGAATAAGAATAATAGAGCAAGAGAACAAAGGTCTCAATGTATCAATCAATATTGCATTGAGACTGGCGAACGGCAAATATATCATCCGACTTGACGCCGACGACTGCTTCGATGAGAATATCTTGCTGGTGCTTTCGAATATATTAGAAACCAAGCATGAGGTCGGTCTTGTATATCCCGATTATTACCATATTAACGAACGCGGCGAAATTCTGGAAACGGTAAGGAGACAGAAAATCGGCGAAGAAGTGGAGTTGCTCGATTTGCCGGCGCACGGTGCTTGCACGATGATACGAAAGGAATGCATGGTTGACCTCAAAGGCTACGATGAAGCCTTTTCGTGTCAGGACGGGTACGATTTGTGGCTAAAGTTCATAAGAAAGTACAAACCATATAATGTAAATATACCTTTATTCTACTATCGGCAGCACGGTAAAAACCTAAGCAAGAAGATGGAAAGGATCCTAGAGACTCGCGGAAACATCAAAAAGATTTTTATCGACAAATACGGGAATGGATACAGACCAAGGGTTCTTGGAGTAATTCCGGTTGTTGGTCAATCAATATACTCGCAAAGTGAACCCTTTGTGGAGCTGGCCGGCAAGCCACTAATCTGGTATACCCTGGATGAAGTGCAAAGGGCCAAATCGCTGGACCAAATTGTTCTTGCCTCCGAGGATGACAGCGTGCTTGAGTATACCGGAAAGCAATTTCCCGGTATTGTGGCGATGAAACGCCCCGAGGAATTTGCCAGGGCGACATCGAGAGTGCAGGATACAATCACTTATGTTATGGACAGACTAAAAGAAGATTCAGATTACGAGCCGGATGCAGTGTGTGTTTTGTACATTTCTACTCCCTTACGCGGGGCAGGACACATAGATAAGGCAATAGACACCATGGCCATATTCGATGTGGATTCGGTTATATCTATTCAGGAAGAACTGGCTTTTTGTTACCGGCACAGGCGCTTCGGGCTTTCTCCAGTCCACAAATCGAGGCGAAACATGAGAATAGAGAGAGATGCCATATATAAGGAGAACGGGGCCATTTACCTCAGCAAGACGCGCGTTTTCAAAAACGGTCGGCTGCTTGGCAAGAAAATCGGTCACATTTCCATGCTTCCGTGGGAAGGAATTAAAATAAACAGCGCCTACGAGTTTTGGCTGGTTGAACAGATTCTGCAAGACTGGCGGACCAGAAATGAACAAAGTGACCGGAAACTTACGTTTCCTGGCCCCGCTGAAGGTCCTCCGGACTGCTTTGATCTTCACAAAGTTTGTCCGGAGTGAAAGAAAGAGAGTTACGCGAAAATGCTTTCCGATCTACGACTGATAATCCACTACCTTAAGCCTCACAAGTTTTTAGTAGTCCTGAACTTGTCCATTATGACAATAATGGCGTTAATCCAAGGTGTTGGAATCGGCATGCTAGTTCCGCTTATGGAATCTCTTTCAGGCGGCGCCGAACCGAACGTCTTTACTCAGGCTCTGCGTACTGGATTCGCCGTGTGTCACATACCCTTCAATTTCAATACCGTGACCGTTGCCTTCGCGTGTATCACTCTTTTGCGGTTGGTCGTGGAGGCTGCACAACACCATTATAATAGAGTGCTTACAGCCACAGTGTCCGCCACACTACAAGAAACGATGTTCGACAATCTCATGACCCTTCCTTTGGCCTTTTATTACAAACAGAAGATAGGTGATCTCACTGCGACACAGTTTACTTCTTCTGTAAATTGCGGGGGGATGGTGGACCAAGTCAACGGACTCTTGAAATCCGGATTTATGATCATCATGTTTTTAATTACCGGCTGCCTTATATCGGTCAAAATGACCGTCATGATTGTATTCATGGGATTGCTTTCTTTTTTTCTTGTTCAGAGGAGCTTCAAGATTGTGCAGGCCAGAGCCCAGCAGGAAAAGGAACTAATAGACCAGATACACTGTTTCCTGTACGACACATTCTCTGGGATAAAATCTGTGAAGAATTTTTATAACGAAACTCGGCACAGGAGCGAATACACAAAACTGGTGACTTCCTTTAAGAAATGCGTCATATCCATTATGGATAGCAAGATAGCTTCAACGATTCGACTCGAATCCTTCTTGTTTGTAATGATCATAGCCACTCTATTGATTGCGGTTAATATTTGGCATATGCAGCTGGTGTCACTGATTGTGATCCTATTCATCTTTGTTCAGATGGTTCCGGAAGTAAAGAATGGTAACCGGTGTATCTTGGGGATAAAACAGTTGATTCCGCATGTCAGGAAAGTCCATGAACTCATCGATCGTACAGACAAACACTATCTTCCGGACAGCTTGCGGGAATTCTCCCGATTTGAACGGGATATTCGACTGGAGCATGTATCTTTCAGATATAATGAGACAGAAGAATATGTCTTGAGAGATATAGACATGGTTATAAAACGGGGCAAAACCGTCGCGCTGGTTGGAAGTTCCGGGGCCGGCAAGACAACTCTGGTTGACTTGATAATGCGATATCACGACCCCTCGGAGGGCCGTATTATGATAGACGGGAGGTTTTTAAAAGAGGAGATTGGGATAGCAAGCTGGAGGAGGCAAATAGGATGTGTTGAACAGCATCCTTTCATTTTCAACGAGACGATTTATGCCAACATTCTATACGGCAGACCGGACGCCAGCCGAGAGGAGGTTATAAAAGCAGCCACATTGGCATATGCGCATGATTTTATCATCGCCTTACCACGGGGTTATGATGCCGTTGTAGGTGACAGGGGTATCACCCTTTCCGGAGGCCAACAGCAACGGATTGCCCTGGCTCGTGTGCTGCTGAAAAACCCCGCGATTCTGATCCTGGACGAAGCCACCAGCGCTTTGGACAGCGAATCTGAAAGCTATATACAATTAGCCATGGAACGACTTCGAATGACGAGAACATTGGTGATCATAGCACACCGCCTGTCTACAATTGTAAATGCTGACGAGATTTTTTTTCTGGAAGGAGGAAGAATAGTAGAAACCGGTAATCACGAAGCCTTGATAGAATATGGAGGGCGTTACAGGTCTTTTTATGAGCTTCAGCTTGGAAATCCCCGGAAAGAAGCTTAGACGGCATCCTGAAAATGTATCCGGAAAGTGCTCCTAGATTTGCCGGGGAGTATAGCCGTGGCAAATGCCAAGATAAATGAGATCGTAAAGGAAAACTCTCAGCTATTTGGCCAATTCGGTATATAAGGGCGTTTAATCTTATGAAACAAAACGTTAAACGGATAAACTGAGAAACACGGATACCATACTATTCCTCTGGAGAATTCCTTGGCGCTGTCGGTGAATAAAAAGTTGCTCCTCTATGTGCAGGATCAGGGAGGGGCAAAATTCACTACGCCCGTAATCAAGACCCTTTTCCATAAAGAGGATATCCCGAATGTTCTCCTTATCGTTCACCCCCTTTCTGAATCATTATTTCAAAAAAATGAAATCCCCTTTGTTTCGTTGAAAGAACTGATAGGAAATCCTCCCGTATCTATCGATGACTGGACGAAATTTCTACGCTCAGAGCGCATTGATTATATTTTCTGCACTACGAGTTCTCCCTATCTTGATCTAACCAATTCTCATTTGATCTTTTCAGGCAAGAAACTGGGAATACCGGTCATAGGTGTATTCGACCACTGGAAAGGTTTTGATCGGTTTTTCAGGGAGGAGATCCCGGATTTTTTGCCCGATCATATTTGTTGTATAGACGATTTTTCACGTCAGAGGCTTTTAGAAATTCTAGATGGTCAAGCCGCAGAAATACATACAGTAGGGCATCCTCACCTTGAGGAAATCTGCCGCGAGGACTGGAGCGGAGCCGGCGGGGAATTCAAGCGCATTTTGATGGTTTCGCAGCCGAATACTGCGGATCGGAGTTTTAAGGGAATTTTTTTTTCTAAAGTGGAAGGTTACCGTTTGATCGACCGGTTAACTGATCTTATATCATCCCTGTTTTCAGGGGAGGGAGGGGCCGAAATCCGGATCAGGATGCATCCTAAAGAGAGATGCCCGGAATCATTGCCGCTCGGGGTGGAATACGACCATCAAAGCTGGAATCAATCTTTGAGAGAAAATCAGGTTTTTATCGGGTTTGATTCGATGGCCCTTGTTGAGGCATATCTTGCCGGAAAATTTTGTATTAGATTGGGATTTCCTGAATTCAAGAATATTTCCGACAATTCGATTCCGTTGCGTTTTGGAGTTGAAGTAAGAGAACTCGCGGAATTTGCACGAGTTATTGAGGAAGGACTAGCTGCTGGAGATCCGAAAACTGGAGATCGTAAGCTTTGCGCGGAATTTTTTGGATCAACAGATCGAGTGCTGGCTGTACTCGAACGGCTCATGGGACAATCAGGCTAAAGTCAAAAAGGATAGGCTCATGCTCACCAAAAACGAAAAGGATCCTGAAGGCGTTTGGGAACGCATCCAGCAGCTTTTGAGAAGCCACCGGAGCGACTTGGAGTGTGTTTTGATAAATGGAAGATTGGTGGGGAAAAAACAATCTACCTTCGTCGTGGCTGAAGCGGCCTGCAATCACATGTGTGATCTCAGTCTGGCAAGAGCGATGATTGATAAGGCGGCTGAGGCGAAGGCGGATGCAATCAAATTCCAGACGTACAGGGCAGAAAGGCTGGTAACGAAAGATGCTGTGGCTTTCTGGGGCGAGGAGAAAATATCCCAGCTTGAGTACTACAGGAGATTGGATCGGTTTGGGAGATTTGAATATAGGGACTTGTTTGAGTATGCTGCAGACAAAGGAATAATCGCCTTTTCCTCCCCTTTTGATGAAGAAAGTGCCGATATGCTGGCCGGGCTAGGAATGCCTGTTTTCAAGATTGCTTCCTGCGATATAACCGACGTGAGACACTTAAAGCGCGTGGCCCGATTTGAGAAACCGATCATACTATCAACCGGTGCATCTACTGCTGAGGAAATCGACCGGGCCATCGAAGCCATTTTTGAGGAGGGGAATTATCAACTCATGCTTCTTGCCTGCACTTTGAGCTATCCTACCCCATACGAGAAAGCGAACCTATACAGGATCAGAACGCTCCGGGAGCGCTATCCGGGAATGATTATTGGTTTCTCGGATCATACCGAGCCGGATCCGCACATGATCATACCGGCTATGGCCGTCGCCCTTGGGGCAAGAATCATAGAAAAACATTACACGTTGGACAGATCGATGACCGGTTCGGGGCATTTTTTTGCCATGAATCCGGATGACCTTAGGATGATGGTCCAGAATATCAGGCTTACGGAATCTGCGCTCGGAAACGGCTTGCTCGGGGTGGCGGAATCGGAACTGAAAGCCTGGTCAAGTGCCCGCCGGAGCATCGTTGCCGAGTTGCCCATATCAAAGGGGCAAGTAATCACCTCTGAGATGATAGGAATGAAACGTCCTGCCGACGGTTTGCCCGCAAGCATGTTTCCCCTGGTGGTAGGGAAACGAGCCAAACAGAATATAGAGTCGGATCAGGTAATCACGTTCGAAATGATCGAGGACTGAATAGATATCGCTCCGACCAAAAATATCTTTGGGGATTTGGATGTCAATTGGGATCCAAATCTTCAGAATGCTGTTGACCAGCCCTTCGGAATTCTTGGGAATAGTTCGGAGGTAATTGTACTCAAACAAGCGGGCGAAATACTCGCGATCTTGTCTTAACCCAAAGATAAGAAGCATTGGAGAAGTCTAGAGAGTTCTCAAGGACACGTTACAGATGAAACAGAAAATATTCATTTCAACCACTACGTTTGCCGAATTTGATGATGCTCCGCTCTCAAGGCTTAAAAGGGCGGGTTTCCAGGTCGAATTGAATCCGTACGGCAGAAAGCTGAATCCAAAAGAATGTCTTTTACATTATAAGGATATAACAGCCCTAATCGCCGGAACCGAACGGATAACCAGGGACCTTCTGGAATACGCAAGCGGCCTTAAGGTCATTTCGAGATGCGGCACCGGAATAGACAACGTGGATGTGGAAGCGGCCGGCGAATTGGGAATACGGGTCTTCAATACTCCAGATGGCCCCACTCTGGCAGTAGCCGAATTGACGGTCGGTTTGATTCTCGGACTTCTCAGGAGAATATCTGAAATGGACAGGAATTTGAGAGAAGGTCTCTGGGAAAAGAAAATGGGCCATCTTCTGTCTGAAAAAGCTGTCGGCATCATAGGCTATGGCAAAATCGGCAGGAAAGTGGCAGAGCTTTTGAGACGACTGGACTGCGAGGTTTCCTTTAACGACATAAATGTGAATGGCGCCCCGGATGGATGCCGATTCTTGCCGTTAGGGGATATTCTGAGACAAAGCGACGTGGTGTGTCTGCATGTTTCGGGCAATTTTGACGGCAATCCATTGATTGGTGAGAATGAAATCGGAATTATGAAAAAAGGTTCCTGGATCGTAAATTGCTCCAGGGGAGGGGTAATCGACGAAGCGGCTTTGTACAAGGCCTTAAGCTCAAAACACCTTTCAGGGGCGGCACTAGATGTTTTTGAAGAAGAGCCTTACAGCGGCAACCTGAGAAACCTTCCAAACGTCATTCTAACCCCCCATATTGGATCCTATGCCAAAGAGGCTCGCATTCGCATGGAGGAAATGGCAGTAGCTAACCTACTACAGGGACTAAATGTTTAGGGGAATAAGGTTTGAGTTATACAGATGAGCAATGTATTTGGCTGTCCCATATTTTGGATGCGAGCATACCTTTGTACGGAGGAAAGGGCGTGGTTCAGCTCATTCAGGACAAGTCTATTACATCCGGCGATTCCTGCAATACGCATATGCTCACTTTCCCAAACCATGCGGGCACTCATGTCGATGTCCCGGTGCATTTTATTGATAATGCCAAAAGCGTGGAACAATACCCACCAGCGGCCTGGTTTTTCAATACCCCACAAATTATCCGGTTTTCTGTCGCCCCAGGTCAACTAATCAGGATTGAAGACTTAGGCTTGTCTGAAAATTTGGATAGGGATGCAGATATTATTTTGTTTCGCTCAGGTTTTGAGGCTTGTAGAGGCCAAGACGTGTACTGGGAAGACGGGCCTGGATTGGATCCGGAATTAGCTGAATATGTTATAAAAACCTGTCCCCGGCTGCGTGCCGTTGGAATGGACTTCCTTTCTGTCTCCAGCTTAAAGCATCGTGAGCAAGGCCGGATGGTTCACAATGCCTTTTTGGAGCGGGAAATATTTCTTTTTGAAGATATGTCCTTAAGACATCTTGGAGCGGGTGACAATCTTGCAAGGGTACTCGCCCTGCCCCTTCGTTTTACAGGTGGGGACGGGGCACCGTGTACGATCATTGGTTTCAGATATCTAGATTAACTATAGCACATCAGCACATCGACGATGGGTTATCAGGCATTCTTTTTTGACTTTGATGGCGTTCTAGCTGATTCGGTAGAAGTCAAGACACGGGCTTTTGCGAACCTGTTTGCTCCCTATGGTCCTGAAATTGTAAATAAGGTAGTAGAGTATCACCGGCGCCATGGCGGTATGACCAGAAAAGAGAAGTTTCAGCATTATTTCAAGAAATTTTTAAAAATGCCTCTGAATGATCAAAAGATACAACAGTTTTGCGACATTTTTTCTTCCTTCGTAATTGACGAAGTGATTGCCTCTCCCGAGATCCCCGGCGCAACAGAATTCCTAAATAAATGGTCCAAAAAAGTCCCGTGCTTTATCATTTCGGCTACTCCTGATGAGGAAATTGTTACAATAGTTAACCGGCGAGGATTAGGACTATATTTCAAAGAGATAAAAGGTTCTTCCCAATCAAAGGAGAATAACTTAAGAACGATTCTCTTGAAATATGGTTTAGAACCGGCACGCTGTCTGTTTTTTGGAGATTCCGGAAGCGATTATCGTGCAGCTTCGGCCTGCAAGGTTGATTTTATGGGTATTCTACCCGGACCGGAAGCGCCTCTTTTGCAGATCGTTTCTAATCTAAAATGGGCTCGAAACTTTAATGCCTTAATTTTCGAGAAAAATGAGAATGCCGGAGGAATATGATCTATGATCGCGGCGTTGCTGCTGGGCCGTAAGGGGAGCACAGGATTCCCCGGGAAAAATACCTTCCCTGTCTTAGGGAGGCCTCTCTGCACCTATCCCCTTTTAGCAGCCCGTCATGCCCGGTATGTGGATTGGGTTTTTGTCTCCACAGATGACGAAAGGATTATGTCTATATCACGCGACCATGGGGCCGAAATTATAACACGGCCTCCCGAGCTTGCAACCAAGCAGGCTCTCGGGGAGGACGCCTATGTACACGGATACAAGCTTATTAAGAGCCGGGCGGCCAGACGAAACGAGACTGTCGAATTCATGGTTCTTTTGTTCTGTAATGCGGCTACTGTACTGGCGGAAACGATTGATGACGGCATTGAAATACTTCGAAAAAATCCTTCATACGATTCTGCAGTAACGGCTTCCCGTTATAATATGTGGAGCCCTGTGCGGGCGCGGAAGATTGGAAGCGACGGCCTTTTGCATCCATTTGTACCTTTTGAGACCTTCGGAGATCCTCGTACTCTAAACTGCGATCGCGATTCTCAAGGAGACGTGTGGTTTGCCGATATGAGTGTTTCTATCGTGCGCCCGCACTGTCTAGAAAACATAGCGGACGGACTTCTTCCGCAAAAATGGATGGGTAGAAGAATCTATCCGCTCAGACAGTGGGCTGGCTGTGATATAGATTACGAATGGCAGGTTCCAGGCGTTGAATTCTGGCTTCGCAAAAACGGTTTCAGCGAAAATGAAATACCGTACAAACAGACGTAAGGTAAGAAACTATGGTTCAATCGATTCCTAATGCAAATTTCAGTTCCTTAGCCGGGAAATCGGTTCATGATATTAACGATTCCAAGTACAAAGAATATCGAAGACGATGGATGGAAAACCCGGCTAAATTCATTCTGAGTGATTTTCCTATCCATTTAGATATGGAGATTACGAATCGATGCAATCTGAGGTGCACATTCTGCGACAAGCTGCCTTTGCTGAGCAAAAATCAACTGGGAGATATGGATTTTGAATTGTGCAGGAAAATCATAGACGAGGGTGCCGAAAAAGGTCTTTGCGGTCTAAAACTGAGCTACAGGGGAGAGCCTTTACTTCATCCCCAGGTGGACCAGATTGTGGCCTACGGCAAAAGGAAAGGCATCTTGGATATCTATTTTAATACTAACGGAATGCTTCTTTCAAAAAACATGAGTCTCAAACTCATAAGCGCCGGACTAGATCGAATTTCCATATCTATCGAAGGTATCGATCCAGTTGCATTTGAACGAGAACGCAAAGGGGCCAGTTTCCAACGTATAATATCCAATATTAATACCTTGCTCGAACTGAGAGAACAGGCGGGATCCGGTGGTCCGCGCATCCGGATCCAAACCGTTCGGCTGCCCGGCCTCGACCTGGAAGAGTATTCAAGATTCTGGCGTTCCCATGGTGACGAGGTGGCGGTTGTTGATTTCAAAGATGTAAAAAACAGAAATACGAACCTCGTAGACGAAACGTGGGCGTGCCCGCAACTCTGGCAACGTATGACGATTGAACGGGACGGTACAATTCTGGCCTGTAATAACGATGATTTTCGAAACTTGTCCCCCGGGAATGCGAAAGAATTGTCAGTGTATGAGAGTTGGCACAGCCCGGTTGTACAAAAGGCCAGAGATCTGCATAAAAAAGGTAAGTCACATTTGGTAAAGGCCTGTATCGGATGTCCATGGCGTACCACTCAGATCGAAAAGCTGCGTTCAAGTACTGTGAAAAATTCTCGATTGTGTTAAATCCAAAGATCCGGGAGACGGAATTGAAATCCATAGTGTTCGGTGGTTCAGGTTTTTTGGGAAGTCATGTGGCAGATGCCCTTTCCGATGCGGGACATGAGGTGATATTGTTTGACCTGAGAGCTTCGAAGTATTGCCGCCCTGACCAGAGAATGATCGAAGGGGACATCCTGGACAAAAAACAGGTACTAGCGGCTATCGAAGGTTGCGATTTCGTCTATAATCTCGGCGGGATAGCCGATCTTGATGATGCCTCTACAAGACCTGGTGATACTGTAATCCAAAATATACTGGGCAATACAATCCTGCTGGATACTTGCGTGGCGCTAGGAATCAAAAGATACGTATATGCCAGTACAGTATATGTATACAGCGAAAAAGGCGGGTTTTATCGCTGCAGCAAACAGGCATCTGAAACCTATGTCGAGGAATACCAGCGCCGATATGGGTTGGATTTTACCATATTACGCTATGGTACGTTGTATGGTCCGAGAGCGGATCAAAGGAACAGTATTTACCGTTATCTGCGCCAGGCTCTGATCGATAAAAGGATCGTTGCTTCCGGAACGGGTGAGGAATTAAGAGAATACATTCATGTTCGTGACGCAGCCAGGCTGAGTGTTGAGATCCTTGATCCAAAATACGCCAATACGCGAATGATAATAACCGGTCATCAATCTATCTGTTTTCGTGATCTTTTGAATATTATTCGAGACGTCTTTAATGACCATGTAACAATCACATTCACCGGGGTTTCAAACCATGCTCATTATAAGGCAACGCCCTATTCCTATACTCCGAAAACCGGCTACAAGCTTACATCCAATCAATTCACAGATCTGGGGCAAGGGCTGATTGAATGCATCGAGGAAATCGATTCGGAAACAAAGGAGCAGGATACGATTTAGTATCTCGCCTTATTAAGGCTGTTCCTCATATAATCGCAACCGAGCGATAATCGGCTGAATAGGTATCATTGAACACATGAATATTTTATTTGTATTTGATGATCGTCTCGATCCGGACTGTTTGTTATCACTGACCAGAAGTTCTGAATACATCGAACTTTTTCCACTGACCGGTAATTACCATCTTATTCACACGGTGGAAAACCTTCTGGTGCAGTCTGGAAAGCAGGTTAAACTGATTGAAGCGGCCCGTCTGGTCGATGCTCAAGTTGCAAGAATGGGGGACAAAATCAGCGAGTGGTCGGCTGCTCTGGGTGAATTAGCTGTATCCGGAAAAACTGTTAAGCACTGGTTCCTTTTGGATCAGGAGATAAGTACATATTGGTTGAGTCTTATGTCGGAGAAGAATCCTCTTAAGACAGATATATTCATACATATCGCTCAGGCAAATGCGGTTGAAGACTGGCTTGAAGAGCGGCGTTACGATGCATTTTGGGTAGCGGTAGGCAATGAAAGCCTTCGAAAGGTATTTAAAAATTTAGGGAAGAAAAACGGGCTGGAAGTGACCTTTTATTCCGTTTCCTGTACAGAACCCGGCTTTAAGCTAAAGGTCAAACATACTCTGGAAAACTCCGATCTCAAGGGGTGTTTGGCGGGTGCACTCGCCTTTTTTATCCGGCTTCAATACTGGAAATTTTTAACCGGGTGGAAATCTGCAAGAATACGTTATGAGACACCTGCTATGATTTTTGTAACATATTTCCCTTACCTGAATCGCCAAGCGGCTGAGAAAGGAAAGTTTGAGAACAAGTACGCCACAGGGTTGCAGCCTAAGCTGGAAAAATCCGGAATCAAAATATTTTGGATCCTGATGTTTGTGTTTATTAATGGGGGATCGTTTCGTGAAGCGGTCAGATTACGGAATACCATAACTACGGGAGGGGAAAGACTTTTTTTCCTGGAAGAATTCGCCGGCCCGCTGCTAATGCTGAAAGTCTTTATTCTTTGGCTTTTTCAAGCGGGAAAATACATAATGCTTGAAAGAAAAATCATTCAAGGCAAGCCCTATAAAAATCTAACGAGTAATAATTGCTTGCCGCTTGTAGTAGATCTTCTCAGGAATTCTTTCTGTGGTACAACAGCCATACAGGGAATCTTCTATTATTATGCGTATAAAAAAGTCTTCAAACAGATTAAGTTTGCAGACCACTGCTTATATCTAGCCGAAATGCAGTCCTGGGAAAAAGCGCTCAATGCAGCAGCAAAAAAGACAGTTCCCCGCCTCAGGATCGTTGGGTATCAGCATTCATCCATTTCAAGGAACTATTTTTTCTACTTTCCTGCTCCATCTGAAATAAGACAAAACGGGAAACCTACCGACCTTCCTCTTCCTACCGTTTTTGCCTGTAATGGTGATTTGCCGTACAGATTTCTCAAAAGAGCTGGTTATGATACGATTGTGCAAGTTGAGGCCCTCAGGCAGATCCATTTGGTCAATCTGCTTCAGAAAGAACGAGGACTGCAAAAAGAATCCTTGCTCCTGGTCGCCGGTTCTATCATTCGACAAGAAACGAGAGATTTAGTTTCGCTGGTAAACGCCGCTTTTCCGAAAGCAGATGGGATACAGATTTGGTTGAAGGGCCATCCATCCCTTCCAATGGAAGAGGTCTTATCCGATTTGTCTATTGATAATTCTCTGGCTGGTTATGTTATCAAAAATGGTGATATAGGAGATTATCTTTCCAGGGCCTCCGCTGTTCTGGTGCCTACAAGCACAGTGGCTGTAGAAGCGCTCGCTTATGGCTGCAATGTGCTGGTGCCGGTTTTCAGCAGCACTCCTTGTATGAGTCCCCTGGTCGGCTTTGAGGAATATTACAGGAGAATCTATTCTCCTCCGGATCTGGTTAAGGCGCTAGAGGATATCAACTCTACGGACTGGAATGATGCGCATTCGAGCGTTACTAAGAAGCGCGAATTTGTGACCAAGTACTGGTGTCTGGATCCTTCTCTCCACAGATGGTCACGATTGCTGCAAATGGATTCTAGACCAACCAACTCGGACCAGGCATTTTAATGTCTTCACAGTTTGGCAAAAAACGCAAAACCGTTTTCATTACAGGCGGTGCTGCCGGCATCGGGCGCACTATCTGTCTGAAATTTGCCCAAAATAACTGGGACGTCCTTTGCCATTTCTTTTCTGCTCGCGAGCAGGCTCTCGATTTGCAGAAAAGCGTCAACAGCATGGGTAAAGAATGCGAGCTGATTCAGGCGGATTTGTCAGCCGGTGAGCAGATTCAATATCTACTCCGAGATATCGAAGGGTATAGGATCGATGCTTTGATAAACAATGCGGGATCATACATTGTTCAAAAACATTTTCGAGAACTGACATATAAGGAACTGGAAAAATCGTTTGCGCTGAACACCTTCGCTCCAATACTGCTGTCGTCTTTCGTGTTTGAACGAATGAAAAAAAATGGGTTCGGGCGCATTGTAAATATCAGCTCCGTTGCGGCAAAGTACGGGGGATCGGCCAATTCTCTTCATTATGGGTGTGCCAAGCGTGCCCTTGAAGGTCTGGGAAAGACACTGGCGCGAGAAGGAGCAGCTTATAATATTCTGGTAAATACGATACGCCCCGGAGTGATCGATACAGATTTTCACAAAAAATACAGCAAAAATATGGAAGCCCGAATAGCATTGATTCCTTTGAAACGCATGGGGCTTGCCGGGGACATTGCCGAGATCGCATATTTTTTATGCAGCGAAAAGAATACATATATTACCAACGAGATCATAGCTGTTTCGGGAGGAGAGTAGGATAGAATCGGGTTGCCGGAGCGGATTTATCTGGTTGTACAGTGATTGCAGGTGTGGAATGAAAGAGGAAGATATTAGACCAAAAGAACTGTTTCGGCGCTACCTGGAACTAAGCGAAAGAGACGCGCGGAACTTTTGCAGCGACGATCTGGATCATGTCCCATGTCCGGCATGCGGCGCGGATGAATCAGAAATACGTTTCAAAAAGAACGGCTTCCGGTATGTCCTCTGTCGAGTATGCAGGTCCCTGTACTGTTCTCCAAGACCTTCAAAGGAGAGCCTGGCCAGATTCTACAGCAGCAGCGAATCAGCAAAGTTCTGGTCGGATGTTTTTTCCCCTGCCGTAGCGGAGAAGCGCAGGACAAGCCTGTTCAGGTCAAAGGCCGGACAGATTGCGGACCTTCTTTCGAAACAGTCTTTATCCCCTCAAAAGATCTGTGATGTAGGGGCCGGCAGTGGAATCTTTCTTGGGGAATTAAGATTATTTTTCCCGGATGCAAAGCTTTTTGCCATCGAACCCAACGCCTCTTTTGCGTCCAAATGCCGTACCAGGGAAATAGAAACGCTTGAAGCAAATGCTGAGGAGTCCGCAGTATGGGCAGGAAAATTTGACCTATTGATTTCCACCGAAGTGATAGAACACGTTTATTCGCCTTTTGATTTTGTTAAATGCTTATATGAGCTCGTTTTGCCCGGGGGGCTCTGTCTGATGACTGGCCTGGGCTATGAAGGTTTTGATATACTCATTCTACAGGAAGAATCAAACAGCGTTTTTCCACCTCATCATTTGAATTTTCTGAGCGTTCTGGGTTTCGAGACCCTGTTCCAAAGGTCCGGATTTGAAAATGTTCAGGTCTGGACCCCCGGAAGGCTCGATGTAGATATCGTCCTGAACAGCGAAACGAGTAATGAATTCGTAAGAGTTCTCCGTACCAGAGGTCAACAGGCCATAGAAGATTTTCAGCGCTTTTTAAACAAACATAAGTTGAGTTCTCACGTATGGGTTACAGGCATTCGTGCCTGAATGAATAAGGATTCGCGATAAATGAGAAAAAAGCCGAATATTATCTTGATAATTCTTGATTCTGCCCGCCGGGACATGTTTGGCTGCTATGGTAATCTAGAAGGCCTTACACCCAACCTGGACCAGCTTGCAGACCGTGGTTTACTCTTGATGGACCATTATGCAGCTGGGAACGGCTCTGCACCGGCCCACGTCAGCATTTTTACCGGACATCATCCTGCCCGGCATAAAGTATTCAATAATTATTGCGATATTGGCGATGATATCCGGGCCCTGCCGTCCATACTGGAGCGTTCTGGATATAGGAATTATGGACACACGAGATTCAGCGTAGTTCCACCATCCGGATACGGTTCACTTTTCGGTTTTGATGAGATGATCTCTCCTGAAAACAGCCAGTCAATTGCCCGGGGTGGTTTAAAATCTTACATCGTGAGCAAAATGAAATCTAATCCAGATATTTGGATATGGCTTAAAAAGCTTTTCGATAGATATATGAGCCAACATCGTCGTATGCGTTTGATATCTGACAACTTTGATGGACGAGCATCTCTGACTTACCTGCTCGGCAAAATTAAAGAAAACAAAGGAATAGCCCCTGTATTTGCCTATTCTACGCTTTTGCACCCGCATATGCCCTACTATCCCCCAAGAGCATTTCTGAACAAGGTATTTAAAGGACAGGAAATAGACAAGATTTCCTACAATATACAGTTTAATCTCCATGCCTATATCAACGGGGACTTTGGTGAAGCACGGGACGCTATGGAATGCGTAAGGAAGTGTTACAAGGCGGACTTGTTGTATGCCGACTATTTGCTGAAAGAATTTATTGATTCTCTGAAAAGAGAAGGACTATTTGACAATACCCTTTTGCTCATAATGGCAGATCATGGAGAACTCCTCGGTGAACATGGTGATATAAATCATGGTGTTACCGTTTGGGAAGAACTCCTTAGTATCCCTTGTATCTTATATTATCCGGAAAAGATAGAGCCCAATTCAAAAATCAATAAATTGACATCCGGTCTGGACATAGTACCTACGATTTTAGACTTGATCGGTGCGTTGAAATCCGCGGAAACAGAGCTTGTAAGCAAACTAGATGGGCATTCAATATTTGATGAAAGGGTAGATTGGGAAAATCGCTATTTGGTTGTTGATTCTCCTCCTGTCGTTTTGCCGGAAAGATTGAAGGCTTATCCTAACACACTCTATAAGCAGAATATTATCAGTAGAGCATTGAGAACTAAGAATTATAAGTATATTTGGCAGTCAAACGGTGAAAGATATTTGTTTCGCACGGGAATATCGGAAAACCGAGAGAATAATATCTTAGATAAAAACGAAGAGCTTGCGATGCAACTTCATCAAAAGATGATCGGTTATTATAAGGGAATAGATGCAAATTTTAAAATTGACGAGTATCCAATTACCTTAAGCAGGAAGGCAGCTAAGATAACCAGAAATCCTATGGTTCGTGAAGAGCTTAGAAGGTTGGGTTATTTAAAGTAAAATTCTAGAAAGGTCAGAGCGGCATGTTGAAGGGGTTATTCAGGAAAAAAGAAAGATTTGATAATTCTCGGCCTAACATTGTTATGATTCTGCTTGATCAATTTAGAAATGACGCTCGAGTTGTAAATCCTATATTTGAAGAAATGGGTAGGCGAGGTGTTCTTTTCTCGAAAACTATTACTTATGCACCCTATACACTAGCCTCGCTCCATGCCACCTTTACCGGAATGTACGGCAGAGACAACGGGGTGGATGCCTATACAAGATCAGATCAATACAAGCAAAAAGAATGCTATAGCCTGCCTGAATACTTAAAAGATATTGGATACTACACACACGGCTATACTTTTAGCAAAATCCTGCTGCCTAATGTTGGCTTTGACAGCTTGCAGATTATTCCAGAGAAGGAAGAGAAGGATATATTGGCCAGCCACAAACGGCAATTGGATATCTGCTATACTCAAAAAAAGCCTTTCTTTTGCTTTCTTCACTATGGAGAAATTCATCATCACATCGTTAAGGACGTCATTAGGAAATACAGCGATTTTGATACGGCGTATTTTGGCAAGATCGAATACAACATGGCGCGATACATGGAACATGCTCACCAGGCAGCGGAATACACGGCAGAATTGATACGCACCATCGATAGTCATGATTCGAGCGGACACACGATGATCATTGTTTTGACCGATCACGGGGGCGGCGTTGGTGAAAAACCCGGTGAAAAGGCTTACGGCGTATTTACTTATGACTATAGCATCTGTATTTGGGTTTATTTCATTTGTCCGAAATTGCTGCCCATCGGAAAGGAATACAACGTTCAAATACGAACGATAGATATCTTGCCCACGATTATGGATCTCTTGGAAATCAAACCATCCCAAAAGCACAAACTCATCGCCGGGAGATCTTTGCTACCTATTATCAATGGCGAGGAGTCGGGCGATAGATACGCGTTTTCCGAAACCGGAGGTGTGGAAGGCCCTTATCCATCACCGGACAAGGCTAATATCAAATGCATTAGAGACGGTAGGTGGAAGTTGATATTTAACAGTTCCATCAACAAATACGAGTTGTATGACCTGGAAGAGGATCCATCTGAAAACCATAACCTATACCTCGAACACAGGGAAAAAGCAGAGGAACTATTTAAAAAAATGGTTGTATATCTCTGACGTATTCAATGTTATAAAACAAAGGTTACTCACCATCTTTGATTCTGCTGTTGTATCT
>Ga0068714_10001830_pt1 | contig 29141 bp, 24 predicted proteins | sample MTBNYHSulfiMetaG_FD_62988 | JGI IMG/M metagenome (GOLD analysis project Ga0068714, IMG submission 62988) | Enrichment culture microbial communities from rom New York Harbor, USA that are MTBE-degrading - MTBE-NYH (New York Harbor Sulfidogenic)... | ecosystem: Environmental > Aquatic > Marine >...
AGCGGCGCAGATGAGCATCGCCCGCTCGCCGGCGGGCTTGTTCAGCTGCCGGGCAAAGACGAACGCGGCAAGCAGCGGCACGGTGGTGGCAAGCTGCACGATGACCCGCACGGCGGTGGTTGCCTCGGGGGTGCCGAGGACGAGCGGCGAGGCCGGTCCGTCGGACCAGAGCCTCACGAGCCAGATCCAGTAGAAGCCAAAGCCGAGGTAGCGAAGGGGCACGCGGAGCCGTGCGGGGAGTGTGTCCGAGAACATGCGGGTGACTGACGGTGCCCTCGTGGCCATGCGCCGCTCCTCGGATGGATTCGTGCGATTCCGCTTTGCGCCCAACCGTGCAACCACGAGTCTATGCCTCTGCGTCGAGACTCTCCACTAGTTCAATCAGGTCCTCGCGGCAGTGCACGCCGATCTTGCGGTAGACGTGGTTGCAGTGCGCCTTGGCGGTGGAACGCGTGACGGCCAGCGTCTCCTGTATGTGCTCGACGCCGTGACCCTTTGCGAGCAGCACCATGACCTCCTCCTCGCGGGGGGAGAGGCCGCAGTCGCTCGCCAGGCGCCCGCAGCGCTGACGCCAGTGGCCGTCGTGGCCGTCGTGCCCGCCGTTCTGCGCGGCGCCGCTCGAAGCCGCCTCGGTCACCGCGGAAGCGGCCGCCGAGGAGGCCGCAATGGGGAGCAGCCCGTCCCCGGCGCCCGGCACGGGTTCGCCCTCGGCGGGCAGGTCCTTCTCACCAAAGACAAACGTGGCGGTCAGTATGAGCACAAAGACCATCAGGATGGAGATCGCGAGCAGAGGCGACTCAGCCATCCCGGTCTGGCTGAGGGCGAGATAGCTGACGATCCAGCCAGTGGTGATGCCGCCCGTGTTGGCCGCCCGGCCGAGACCAAAGACCCTGAGCGGCGCGATGCCCCGCCGATGCGCAATGTCCGACAGCCCGAGCCACGTGAAGATGTCGAAGCAGTTGGAGCCCGCAAGGATGATCGAGCTGCCGAGCCAGGCCATCTGGTTGCCGAGGAACGGGAGGAGCAGGAAGCCGGTTGCGGTGAGCGGGAGGATGACCGGATAGAGCGTTGTGTAGTGGCGCTTGCGGAGGACGAAGAGCACGGCGAGCGGAACGGCAGCGATCACGACGGGATCCACTACGAGCGACAGGGCGTCTTGCGGCCACAGCGTTCGGGAGTTGAGGAAGAAGCCGATTGCCGCTCCGTACACGGCGATTGCCGTGACGATGCGCCAGAGCGCATGGCGCGGCGGGACCGGCACCTCGGCTGCGGGCTTTGGGGCAGGTTGGGGGATCTCGGCGGCAACCAGTAGGAACGCGCCCAGCGACAGGAGCGGCAAGAGCACGGTGATGACGGACGCGGCCACGGGCTGCATGTTGGCGAGGAGAATCCCAAGAATCGCGCTCAGAAGAAGCGATCCCGGCATGTAGAGGCTTGCCCGAGCCATGCCGATCGCGCTGTAGAAGAGACCCCACAGCAGCGTGATGCACGCGCACGAAAGTCCGATGGCCACCCATGCGGCCGACAGATACCAGAGCGTCTCACCCGTTGCAGTGCGCCCGAGCATAGCCACGATGCACGCAATTGGTCCGGCGAGCGCTCCACCGATGAGCATGAGTTGCTGGCCGCGCATCTTCGCCAGGCGGGGGGCGAGCAAGGCGGCGGCGAGAAACCACACGGCGGTCGCGGCCTGCACCGTCACGCGGGCGGTCGTGGTCTGTTCGATCGTCGGCATTCCGAGAGGTGACAGCGGCCCGCCAAACCACAGCCGCGAAAGCCACACCCAGTAGAAGCCGAAACCGAGATAGCGCACAGGGACGGCGAACTTCGCCGCCGTCGAGCCGATGAACGCTTCTACGCGCGACGTCGCCGCACGATCGGCCATGTGGGGTTCTCCTCTGGAGTGGCCTCTCAACGCTCGCAGCACGGATTCGAAGCTCCCACGTACAAGAGTGAACACTAGAAAGTATACGCTTTGGTGTCAAAAACCGGAGGTACTCGTGTCTGCGAGAAGCCCCGGATTGCCGCGAAGCACCGCCGCATGCGCAGTCCCGGGCACTTCACCCGGAGGGCAGCCCGCCCTGATCGCATAGACCCTCAGGGTTAATGCCCCGTATTAACCCTGAGTCTCCATGCATCGAGCGCCCATTCGAGCAGTTGTATCCGGACGGGTCGATGCGGCTCTCGCCGTGCGCCCCTACTGTGAGGTTCGGAGCAGAGGCGAGCGTGGGGCGGTTACAGAGCGGACACCGCTGTGTCTTCCGTCACGCGGAATCGGTGGAGGGAGCGCGCGATGACCAAGGCACCAGACTGCGTGGAATGGGATTCTCTCGAGGCGGAGACCGACGAGGAGACGCTGGGCACACCGGCGAGCGGCGAGGACGAGCCCAAGCCAGAACCGGCCGCACTCACGTTTGAAGAGCGCTTCGACAGAATCTCGGCAGCCGTACTCAAGCAGCCGCTGCATCGCGAGATCCTCTACAGGACACTCCTCTTCTGCCGCGAGCAGCGAGATCTGCCCGATGTCGAAGCCGAGATCGCCACCTACCCCGAGTTTGCCCACGCGGCCCAGAACCAGTACCGGCTGATCAGCTTCCTCGTGGACGCCGGCGGTCTCGATCTCCGGGAGCTCGACGAGGACGGCGCCATAGTGACGCCGGAGCGCAAGGACGGCCTCACCGAGGACGAGATCGATGACCTCGTCGCTTCCTACGCGCTGATCACCACCGACGCCGGAACAGCCGTTGCCGACGCGCTCGACCCGAAGCGGCGGATCTTCGAGATCTTCGGGCTCGATCCGGCCTACCGGGACACCTACGCCGAGGTCCTTGAGTTCTGCGAGGAGCCTCGGAAGATCGCCGATGTCGAGGCCTTGCTCAAGGACTGCAGCGTCCTGGCGTTTGGCCGCTCAGCGGGCGAACAGGCAATCAAACCAAGCTTCTTCGTCGATCAGCTGGAGAGAGGTGGTGGGATCGTCTGGAAGAACGGATGGGTGATCAGCGACGAGGGAAGGGAGATTCTGGCGGTGATGAGGAAGGAACGGTAAGCGCAACGCACGTGACGTCAAGGAGGGGAGTACCTGTGCCAAAAGTCACAATGACACGCCGCAGCTTCTTGAAAGCCGCGACAGTCGCTGGTGCGGCAGCCGCCTTTGGTGTGCCTGTGTCGGGCGCTCTCGTCGAGACCGATGCGGCATTCGCCCAGTCGGCAAGCGAGAGGAAGATGTACAAGACGGCATGCCACGGGTGCATTCAGATGTGCCCGGTTCTTGCCTACGTTGAGGACGGTGTTGTCGTCAAACTCGAGGGCGACCCGGACGGCCCCATCAGCAAGGGTTCGCTCTGCCTGAAGGGCCTCAATCAACTGCACACGGTGTACAGTCCGCGGCACATACTGCATCCGCTGAAGCATGTTGCGCGCGGCACCAACGATTGGGAGGTCATCTCGTGGGACGAGGCCATCACGCTGGCCGCCACGCAGATCACCACCATCATCGACAAGTACGGCCCGTACTCGTTCTTCTCATCGGTTGGCGGAGGCGGCGCCTACTCGTTCATCCAGGCCCTGTCGCTCCCAACGGCCCTCGGTTCGCCGACGGTCTTCGAGCCCGGCTGTGCGCAGTGCTATCTGCCGCGGTTCACAACCGCCGCGCTCATGTACGGCGGTAGCGACCAGTCCATCGCCGACAACGGCAACATCGAGCCCTTCAACGAGTACAAGAAGGCCACCGAGATGCTGGTGCTCTGGGCCGCGCAGCCGAGCGTCAGCCAGACCGCCGAGTCCGGCCGCGGCATGGCCGAGCTTCGCGCGCGCGGCTGCAAGACGGTTGTCGTTGACCCGCACTTTTCGCCGGATGCCGCCAAGGCCGATGTCTGGCTGCCCGTCCGTCCGGCAAGCGACGGCGCGCTCCTGCTGTCGTGGTTCCGTTACATCTTCGAGAACAAGCTCTACGACGAGGAGTTCACGAAGTTCTGGACGAACCTGCCGTTCCTGATCAACCCGGACACCAAGCTCCCGTGGGAAGCAAAGGACGTCTGGCCAACCTATGTCTCGCCGACGCCCGCCAACACGCCGGTGTACGTCTGCTACGACAACAAGACGCAGTCGATCCAGCCGTTCCCGTTCAGCCTTCCCGCGAGCTCGCCGGTCGATCCCGAGATCTTCACAACCGTTGCGGTCAACGGCAAGGACTCCAAGACCGCCGGCCAGATCTACAAGGAGGCGGCCGATCCCTGGACGCTTGAGGCCGCTGCCGAGACCTGCTGGGTCGACGCCGCCAAGATCGAGGAGGCCATCAAGCTCTACACCGACGCCAGCGTTGCCGGTATCGCGAACGGTGTTGCAAGCGACATGACACAGCTTGCATCGCAAGTTCCGCTCGGCTGCATGGGCCTCGACATGGTCATGGGCTACATCAACAAGCCCGGCGCCACGATGACGCAGCGCGGTATGGGCAGCCGTCCCACGACCCGCCCGGTCTCCTTCCACAACTGCTTTGGCGGCATGTTCAGCATGATGTGGGGCATCGGCGCCGGCGTTGGCATGAGCGAGGAAGAGAACGCTGCACGGATCGCCGGCTATCCGCCGGAGCTGCGCGAGTACCACCTGCAGCTCATGAAGGACCGCCTCGGCATGGTGAACCACAAGGGTCTGTTCGAGTGGACTCACTCGCACATCCCCACGGTCCGCGATGCCATCGCAACCGGCAAGCCGTACAAGCCGCGCGTGTGGTTCGACATGTCGGGCAACAAGCTCGCCGTGCTCGGCAACGCGAAGTCCTGGTACGAGGTGTTCCCGGAGGTGGACTTCATCATCGGACAGTACCCGATGCTGACGTCGTTCCACATCGAGGCTGCCGACCTGGTCTTCCCGATCCAGGAGTGGCTCGAGTGGTCGGGCACGCCGTTCGGGCAGATGAACTACACCTTCATGAACGCCCAGGTCATCCACCTCGGCGAGACGGTGTCCAATGGACTGCCTGCCCAGAAGGTCCTCGACAAGTGCGGGGAGATCTGGGGCAGGCAGATACCGCCGTTCTTCCTCGGCGGCGAGCAGTCGCAGGACGCGGTGAATGCCGCCGTTGCCGCGAGCTTTGGCGCGAAGGACTGGGACGACCTCATGGCGAACCAGGACACGTACGTGCCGCTCGTTGTGCCGGACGAGGAGTTCTGGCAGTACGATCAGCACCTGGACATCGTGAACGACGGTCTGCCGGCCGGCTTTGCCACCGAGTCCCGCAAGTGCGAGGTCTACTGCTCCATCTTCATCAAGATGGGCCGCACCGGCTATCCCTACATGTATCCATGGACGATCGATCCGGCTGAAGACGGTGACTACTCGCCGATCTGTCAGCACATCGAGCCGGTGGAAAGCCCGCTCACGGATACCGAGTATCCGCTCGTGCTCACCTCGGGCCGTCTGCCGTACTTCCATCACGGCACCATGCGCCATGCGGCGTTCTCGCGCGAGATCTGCCCGGTCTCCCCGGTCAACATCAACCCGGAGACTGCGGCTCAATACGGGATCGAAGACGGCGACTGGGTCAAGATCACCTCGCGGCGCGGCGAGATCACGAGCAAGGCGCTCGTCACGCTGGCCGTTCATCCCGGCGTCATCTGGATGGAGCGCTTCTGGCATCCAGAGTGCTACGACGCGTCGCAGGCAACGATCACCGGCGGCTGGCAAGAGGGCAACGTCAACGTTCTCACCAAGAACTCCGCGCCGTTCAACGATGTATTCGGCTCGTACACGAACCGCGGGTTCACGGTGAAGATCGAGAAGGGGACCAAGCCTGATCGTATCTGGACCGAGCCCAAGGAGTTCGAGCCCTTCCTGCCGACGCTGCAAAGCGAGCCACAGACGAAGGCGGTGTTCTGATGAAAAATTGCCTTGTCATCGACCTCGATCGATGCAGCGGCTGCCACTCCTGTGAGGTCGCCTGCAAGTTCGAGAACGCGGTTGGCCTGGGCACGTTCTGGAATCGGGTCATGACCGTTGGACCCACCGGTACATTCCCGGACATCGAGATGTACTGGCTTCCGGTTCAGTGCCAGCAGTGCGCGGACGCGCCCTGCGTGAACGTCTGTCCCACCGGTGCTTCCTATCGCGATGAGACGACCAACATTGTCCTCATCAACAAGGAGAAGTGCATCGGCTGCAAGTACTGCATGATGGCGTGCCCCTACGGTGTGCGTTCGTACAACGAGACAGAGAAGGTCGTCGAGAAGTGCACGCTCTGCACGCAGCTCATTAGCGCCGGAGCGAAGCCCGCATGCGTCGCGGCATGCTGCACGGGCGCGCGGCTCTACGGCGATCTCGATGACGCCGGGAGCGATGTCGCAAAGGCGATCGCGGCTGCGGGTGCTGACAACGTTCACTCGTTGCCGGATGTGGGCAACAGCCCGTCGACCCGCTACATCCTGCACGCCAAGACAGCCACATGGAAGGAGGTCTAAGCATGAGCATCCAGTGGGCTCTTGTGTTCTTCACCCTGTTCGTCTGTCTGGGCGTTGGAACGACAGTGATCGTTGCTGCCACCGAGTGGTGGGGTAAGGCAGCGAGCACTCGCATGCCGGGCGCGATCGTCGCGCTTGTGGCTCTGGCCGCCGGTGGCGTCTCGAGCATCCTGCACCTTGGTCACCCGGAGAGGATCTTCGGCGCCCTCGGTCAGGCGGGGTCGGGCATCTTTCTCGAGATGCTGCTCATCGGCCTCACGGGTATCGGCCTCATCGCCTACATCGTGATGCTGTCGAGGAAGTCCGCTGACGGCGGCCGCAAGATCGAGATCACGATCACGGCCATCCCGGCGATCATCCTGGCCTTTGCGGTTGGCGCGAGCTACGTCATGGCGTCCCGCCCTGCATGGGACACATTCCTGGTCCCATTGCTGTACGCGGCGTCCGCGGCGGTCATGGGCTGCTTCACCGTTGGTCTTCTGGCCGCGCGCAGCGAAGACGCGGCGGTTGCCAAGAGCTTCGGGCTCACAACGCTGGTCGCACTCGTGGTGCAGGCGCTTCTGCTCGTGGCGTACCTGATCTACCTCGGCTCGGCGCAGTATGCCGACGAGACAGCCTCGGTGTCCCGGCTTGTGTCCGGCGACCTGGCGGCGCTCTTCTGGATCGGCCTGGTGATCGTTGGCATCGTTGGGCCTGCGGCGTTGGCCTGGATGCTTCGCGGCAAGAAGGAAGGCGGGATTTCACCGCTCACCGCCACCGGGCTCGGACTCGTGTGCGTGGTCGTGGGAGGCGTTGTCTTCCGTGCGCTGATGTACTCGATCGGCAGTGGTGTTGCGGAGTTCTTCGGTCCTCTGTAGGAGCACGTTGGCCGACGGCCTCCGGGGGATGGTTCCCGGGGGCCGTTGGCCAGAAAGCGAGGCGACGGCGCTTTGAACGCCGAATCCAATCGTCCAATCTTCACCCGAAGGAGCTTCCTGGGGGCCGCCGGAGGGCTCGTTGCGATGCTCGGTCTCGGAGGTGTGGGGGCGGCCCTCCCGTCCGGCAATCTGCTGCGCCCCCCTGGCGGCCAGGACGAAGGGTCCTTCATCTCGAAATGCTTAAAGTGCGACCGGTGCCGGAGCGTATGTCCCACCGGTGTCATCGGTCTCGCGCATCCGGAGGACGGGTTCCTTGCCGCCCGAACGCCGGTCATGAAGTTCCACGACGGGGAGTGCGTCTTCTGCCACAAGTGCACCGAGGTCTGCTCGGCCGGGGCCTTGACGCCCTACGTGACTGAGGCGAGCACGTTCAACGACAAGGAAGTGCTTGTTCCCGAGGACGTGGTGATCGGCATCGCGGTCGTGCACAAGGACCGGTGCATCGCCTGGACGCATGCGATCTGCGAGTACTGCAAGGACGTGTGCCCGTACGAGGCGCTGTCACGAGACGAGCAGGATCGGCCCGTCGTTGACGAGACCAAGTGCAACGGCTGCGGCATCTGCGAATACATATGCCCGCTGCTGTCGCTGCGCTCCTACCTTGGCGGACGCACGCGCGGGATCGAAGTGCTGCCGACTGAGGAGGTTGAGGCGCTGTGAAGAGGATGAAAGCCTCCACACTTCGCGCGCTCGCGCTCGGGGCGGTGCTCCTCCTCGTTGTTGCTGGCGGAGTATTCAAGGCCGGGACCGGTTCGCTCTCGATGTTTGGCTACAAGACGATCAGCGCGATCTGCCCGCTGGGCTCGCTCGAGGCGCTTGTGGCAAGCAAGACGTTTCTGCCGCATGTGGTGATCTCGCTCGTGCTGCTGCTGCTCGCGACGGCGCTTCTCGGCAGGATCTTCTGCGCGTGGATCTGTCCGGTCTCGGCAATGCGGAAGTGGTTCCCGGGGCGCAAGAAGGCGCCCGGGAGCGGCGATTCGGCGGGTGCCGGAAGCGCGGCGGCATCGTCATCGGGCGGCGGTCCGGCCGCGGACGCGGTTGCCGAGACGGCAGAGACACCCGGCACGGACGAGGACATCCGGCACTCGAATCCCTATCCGGCCGGGCGGGTCTCAAACGTGAAGGTGGACTCCCGGCACTGGATACTCGGCGGGGCGCTCGTCTCCACCGCGATCTTTGGCTTCCCGGTCTTCTGCCTCATCTGCCCCGTGGGCCTCACGTTCGCGACGATTGCGGCCTTCTGGCGTCTGTTCGATCTGAACGAGCCCTCGTGGGCGCTGCTCATCTTCCCGGCGATCATCATCCTGGAACTCGTGGTCTTCCGGAAATGGTGCCGGAAGATCTGCCCGCTCGGCGCGCTCATGTCGCTCATGAGCAGCCTCAACATTCTCAACCGCCCCAAGGTTGACGAGAGCGCGTGCCTGAGGACCTCCCAGGGCATCGACTGCACCGCGTGCAAGCAGGCCTGCTACGAAGAGATCGACCTGCACCACGCGGACACGTCGGAGCCGATCGGGGAGTGCACGAAGTGCCGCGAGTGCTCGGACGCGTGTCCGGTGCACGCGATCAGCTTCCCGTTCCTGCCCAAGAAGAAGCCTGCCCCCGGCGTGGTGAGCGAAGAATGACGCCGCACGGAAAGGACGTTCGTGCCTAGACTGCTCCAGATAACCGATGTTGCCGAGGCGCTGAGAACGCTGCCGGTGGCCGTGTCGTGCGGGCGCTGCACGCATTACCACCACAAGTCCTCCGGCTGCGTGCGGTGCGTAGAGGTCTGTCCGGCCGGGGCGATCACCGTCTCGGCGGACGGGCCCGCACTCGACCCGGTGAGCTGTCTGGGCTGCGGCGCGTGCGCGTCGGCCTGCCCCACGGGCGCTCTCGAGGCGCTCCAGCCCGACGACCCCACGCTTGCCGAGGCGATCGCGCTCCGCGCCCCCCTCTATGGCCACATCACGATTGCCTGCAAGCAGGCCCCGGGGACTGTCGCGCCCGTGGTTCTCACGTGCCTCGCGCGGCTGGACGTTTCGCTGTTGCTGCACGCGTTTGCCGAGGGCGCCACGTCCGTCAGTCTGTGCACCGGCGCGTGCAGCGAGTGCGCCACCGGCGCCGTTGAGCCGTACATCCACGGGACCGTGGCCGCGGTTGCCGAGATCCTGGCAGCACTCGGCTCCTCCGGACGGATTGCGGCGGGCGAGGGGCTCGAGTGGCCGCAGTCTCCGGCCGTGGCCGAGCGAGGTGGCGTGTCGCGGCGGGCCTTCTTCCAGATCCTGCGGAGCGGCACGGCCGGCTATGCGGCCAAGGCGGCGTCAATGGTGTTCGGCGATGCGAGTGCGGAACCGGTGCGGGAGGACCCGCGCCACCGGCTTGAAGCGTACCTTCCGGGCAAGCATGGACGGCTGATCGATGCAGTGCGGGCCCTGGGGGCCGCGGCGGGGACGGCCAGAGCGGGAGGCGTGCCGAACACGGCTGCCGTGGAAGCACTCGGCATCTTTGTGACTCCCGGGATCGACGTGGACCGCTGCAACGGGTGCTCCCTGTGCGCGCGCATCTGCCCCACGGGTGCGCTTGCGACTGCGGGGGGTGGCGAGCGGCACGGCGAGGACGGTGCCGGGGACCCCGGGGGCGGCGCCGAGAATGCCGCGAAGAATGCCGCCGAGACTGCCATCGCCTGCGGCATCACGTGTGACCCCGCCACCTGCGTCGCGTGCGGGTTGTGCGCGGAGACCTGTCCGGCGCGTGCGATCTCACTGGAGCCGGTGGCGATCTCGGCCATTCTCGGTGGAGGCGGCAGGCGGGTGACGCTGCTGGGGCACTCGGAAGAGCGGGCTCGACCGCTCGTTGTGCCGGTGGAAGACAGGATGAGCGCATTGCTGGGGCTGAAGCTTCACACGTTATAGGGAGGAGTCAGGACGGTCGGCATGGTCAAGGGCCGCGCGCGGCGGGACCGTAGGGCGAAGTCAGGGACACTCGGGAGAAAGAGAAGGTGGATACCGGTGACGGACGCAACTGTGACTGAGGTAGCTGTGGCAGATGAGGCTCTGGCGGGCGAAATCGTGGCGGGCGCGATCGTGATGGACGACGCCGCGGCGGGAGCCGCCGCACTCATCGCCGTGCTGGAGGGCCGGAGCGCCTTTTACCGGACGCTTTCCGGTCTCTACTACAGGACGCTCACGCAGGAGCAGATCGACGCGCTCTCGGCGACTGACTTCTCCGAGTTTGGCGCCGACGACCCGCTTCTGACGGAGGGCTTTGACGACATCCGCCGCTACCTGCGCAAGCGCAACACCGGGACGCGTCAGGAGCTTGCCGTTGACTACACCTCGGCGTTTGAGGGGACGAAGGCGTTCAAGGGCGAGCGCGCCGTCCCGTACGAGTCCGTCTATCTGAGCGAAACGGGGCTGCTCAATCAGGAGCCGCGCAACGAGGTGTACCGCACGTACAAGAAGTCGGCCGTGCGGCTCAGGGAGGGCGTGAACCTTCCCGAGGACCACCTCTCGTTCGAGTTCGAGTTCATGGCCATCATGAGCGGCCGCGCGATCGATCTCCTGCAAGGCGGCCAGACCGATGAGGCGATCAAGAACCTCGAGCTGCAAAAGACCTTCCTCCAGGACCACATCCTGTCCTGGTTCAAGCAGTTTGCCGACCGCGCCACGCTCGTGCTCAAGACGCGCTTCTACCGCGGTGTCCTGAAGATCACCGAGGGCTATCTCGCGCTGGACTTCGAAACGCTCGAAGACCTGATTGCCGAGCTGGAGGTGTAGGCAAACCTCAGGTGCGGGCCGGGCAGTCGGCCAGCCGACTATCGCAGAAGTTCGCCGAGCGTTTCCGCGCTGAGGCTCCCCCTGCGTGTCGCGACGTCCAGCGTGCGCAGTCCGAGCGCGCGGTAGAGGTCCGCGCAACCGGCGGGCATGTCCCGCAGCGCCTTGAGGTGCTGGCGGACGGTGTCCACATCGCCCCGGACGATGGGGCCGGTGAGCGCGGCAGTCGTGCCACGCGCTCGGACGTTCTCCAGTGTGCCGGACATGAGCGGCTGGAGCGCCCGCAGGGCGTCCGCATCGTCGAACCCTGCGCCCCGCATGAGTTCCGCCGCCAGGTCCTCGATAGCCACGAGGTAGTTTGACGCAACGACTGCGGCGGCGTGGTAGAGCGCCTTCGCGTCGTCCGGCACGGCCACCGCGTGTCCGCCGAGCACCGCGACCAGCGCGCCGAGAGTCTCCCCGGCACCGGGCCCGGCGGTGACGCCGAAGTACGAGCCGGGGATCGCGAGTACGGCAGCCTCTGCGCTCGCAAAGCTCACGAGCGGATGCGCACAGCCGACGAGCGCGTCTGAGGCAGCTGCGGGCTCGAGTGCCGAAAGCGAAAGCGCGCCGCTCATGTGGACGACGCACTGACCGGGAGAGAAGGCGCCCTGTCCGGCGAGATCACGCACGAGCGGAGCGATCGCGTCGTCGCCGGTGGTGACGAGCACGAGGTCACCGAGGCGCGCGGCGGCGGCGTTGTCAGTGAGCGCGGCTATGCGGCGCGTTCCGGCCGGAGACTCGGCCGCGTGATGAGACTCGGCGCGAAGCGTCTCGGGCGCTCCGGCATCAAGCGCACGTGCGGCGTCCTCGGCGTGTTCGAGGCTCCTGGCGGTGACCGCCGTGATCTCGATCCCCGCCGAGGCGAGCAGCGTCCCTACCGCGCGACCCACCTTGCCCGCGCCGAGGATTACGACGCGCTTGCCCACAAGCGCCGCGGGAAGTGCGGCCGGCTCCTCGACCGAGGAGCAGCAGCCATCGCCGAGCGCGCGGAGCTCGTCGGCAAGCGCGGCGATGACCTCGGGGCGGAGCGTGTAGTGGACCCACTGCGCGTCTTTGCGCGCGGACACGAGGCCGGCATCCTGCAGGACCTTCATGTGGTGCGAGATGGTTGCCGCGCTTACGCCCAGCCGCTCGGAGAAGACGCATGCACAGATGTCGTTGGCGCCGCAGCAGCGCGCGTCCTCGGCACCGGCGCCGCCCGCGAGCATCAGCAGTATCTGCCGACGAGGGCGGGAGGCAAGCGCCTTGTAGATGCGGTCGGCGAGTTCGTCGTGAACCTCGGGCACGTCGGCCCCCCTTGACAAGTTAGATGACTGTCTAAATACTAGCCGTAGACGTACAGTTAGACAACCATTGAACTCTCCGGAACGAGGAGTGAAGGCCATGCATTCCGACCAGGACATCAAAGAGGCCGTCCGCGACCGATACGCCACCAGCGCCACCCAGGGAACCTCGTGCTGCGGCTCCGCCGCATCGGCGTCCAGCTGCTGCTGCGGCTCGTCGGCCACGTCCTCGGCAACCGCTGCGCGCCCGTTCACGAGCGAGGAACTCGGCTACGACGCTGCCGAGCTCGGTGCGATCCCCGAAGGCGCGGACCTCGGCCTTGGCTGCGGCAATCCGCTCGCGATGCTCGGGCTGCGTGAAGGCGAGACCGTCCTCGATCTTGGCAGCGGCGCCGGGATCGACTGCTTCCTCGCCGCCCGGCAGGTGGGGGAGAGCGGCCGCGTGATCGGCGTGGACATGACGCCCGAGATGATCGCCCGCGCGCGCCGCAACGCCCGCGATGTCGGCATCGCAAACGTGGAGTTCCGCCTCGGCGAGATCGAGCACCTGCCGGTGGAGGATGCGTCCGTGGACGCGATCATCTCCAACTGCGTGGTGAACCTCGTGCCCGACAAGCAGCAGGTCTTCAACGAGGCGTTCCGTGTCCTGCGTCCTGGCGGCCGCCTGTCCGTGTCCGACATCGTGCTCCTCGGCGAGCTGCCCGTGCAGATCCGCGAGTCGGTTGAGGCGTACGTGGCGTGCCTCGCCGGCGCCATCATGAAAGACGACTACCTGGCTAAGCTCGCGCGCGCAGGCTTCTCATCGGTGACGATCGAGCACGAGCAGCAGATCAACGTGAGCGACGTCCTCAGCGCCGACCTCGTTGCCGAGTACCAGCGCCATGCCGACGCGGACGACGCGACGGTCAAGCAGGCTGCGTCATGCTTCGCGAGCGTGCGCGTGCGAGCCGAGAAGGCCGCCGAGTAGGGCGAGAGGCAAAGGCGGGCGCACAGCGGGGGCGAATCGGCCGCGAGTAGCGCTCAAGCAGGGCTCGAGTGCAGGCGAAGTGTCAATTGGGACGTGAATTGACGCCAATTGACACTTCGCCTGACACGTGACTCGTGGCTCGGTGGCTACAGCTCGTGCTGCGTGAACTTGTCTCTCAACTCAAGCGCCGGCGTGAACACCACTTGCCGACCGTCCTTGCGGCGAACCAGGTATCCGCGATCGGCAAGCTCAAGAAGGTCGGTTCGCGCTGTCGCCCGCACTACGCCATGCGACGTAGCGTGCGACTGGATCGTGAAAACCGAGTCCGGCTTCTCCAGTGCGCGGCCGAGCGCAGCACGCTGCCGGTAGTTGAGCTCGAAATCTCCCCGTACGCGTTGCTGAATCCCCGCATCCTCGGCCGTCTTCTTCTCCACGTATGCCCGCGTCTCCTCGAGCGCTGTCTCTATCGCTCTCAGATTGAACAGCAAGAAGTACGTGAAGTCCGAGTCGTCGATCTCCGAGTAGAGGTACGCGCGCTCGTACTGTGCCCGGCGGCGCAGAATCACCCGGGAGATCGACAGATACTCGAAGAGCCAGTAGTTGTTCTTCAGCATGTAGAGGTAGAACAGGGCGCGCGCCGTGCGGCCGTTGCCATCCGCAAACGGATGGATCAGCGCCAGCCAGAAATGCAGGGCGATCGCCTTGATCGCGGGGTGTTCGAATGCGCCGGCGTCCTCGTTTGCGTAGGAGCATAGGGCATCGATCATGCGGTGGACCTCTGTCGCCTTCGGCGGCGTGTAGAGAATCCTGTTCGTCTCGTCGGCCACGACCACGTCGTCAGTGGTGCGGAACACGCCAACGTCTCCAGCGGCTGGAAGTGTGTCCGCTGTCATGGAGCGCTGCAGGTCCAGAAGCAGCTCCGGGGTAATCGGCGCATCGATCACGTCCCGGATCTTCCGCATGGTCCGGTAGTTGTTGAGAATCATCTGCTCGCCCCTGTCGCGGGGCCTCTCGGCGTTCAAGAGCATGTCTCTGGCACGCCGACGTGTCGTTGATGCGCCCTCGATCTGGCTTGACGCGATCGACTCCTCCAGAAGCGAGTTCAGGATGTACCGCTCCTTCTGCGCATCGTGGGGGAGATGCCGTGCGGTGCCGAGGTCCCAGCCTCCGGCCCACTTGTCTATGTTGTGCAGAGCTTGCGTGATGCCGTCGGTCACCACATACGTGAAGTGTCCGTCGGCTGCGTCGGGGATGATGGTTGCCTTGCGGCTCAGGCTCCTCATGAACTTGAGGAGTGCCCAGGCGTCGGAAGCGCGCACCCCCTCGGGCATCGGCAACTGTTTGAACTTGTCCCAGTACAGGTAGTCGTCCTGCGCCTTGTTGAGAACATCGCGGAGTCCGTGGGGGAGTTCCGGAAGGTTGGCGAGGAGGTCCGGAGTGAGCTTCGCCTGCGGTGGCTGCTCGGGGATCTTCATGCGGCGCTCCAAAAGTCAATATCGACTGTGATTGACGAGTCATTGACATGATGCGCTGACAGTTAGCGGGGGTCAAGCGCCTGTAGGGACCAAGGAAAGAGGAGACCGCCCCACCTTCGTGCGCCAGCGCCGGCAGCTGCTATTCCTCCGTTGCGGACGTTGGCCCAACGGTGAATAGCCGATTGATGATCGTGATGTACCGGTCGGCAAGCGCTGAGACCTCGGCGTGTGCCATGTTGAGGATCATCCTCATCTGCTCGTTGTCCTCAAGGGGCACGTAGTTGCGGCTCTCCATGTACTCCTCGATACGGGCGATTGCCCCCGTGTTGCCCTCGAGGAACTCCCGGTAGTCCCGATCGCGTTTGTCCGCGTTGCACTTCCGGCACGCCGGAACGAGATTGCCCAGCCGATGCTCGCCGAGCCGCTCCCTGTTGATCGGGATCGCGTGCTCGATCACGAGTTCCGCTGACTCCTCGCCACAGTACGCGCACCGCTGTCCGAAGTAGTCTTTGGTCGCAAGCCAGTCCTTCTCACTGAAGCCCTCAGTGCCGAGGCGGCTGAGGATGTTCCGCACAAAGAGGTTCTGAGCGTTGCCAATGGCATTGCCACGGTACCGCGCGTTAGCGCGTGAGGAAATGCGGGGAGGGGGCGAGGTGCGCCGTCCTGGACGGTCCAACACCGCCCCAGCAGCTGACGGCTCCAGCGTCCCCTGCGCTGCTTCGCGCTGCAGCAGCTCGTCCTTCGTTGCGAGCCCCTTCGAGACCACGTAAGCGATGAACGGGTCCCTGTGGTATTCGATCCACTGGCTTGTCACTCGTATTCGCCTGCCGCGCACGAGGAAGACCTCGGTCCAGTAGCGGCGGGACTTCGCAGGATCGATGGCCTCAACCTCACGGCAGAACGGGAAGCTGATCTTGAAGGTCCGCTGCGAATACACGGGGTCCATCAGCCGGTCCAACTCATCGTGGTCGACGGTCTCGCAGTAGCGAAAGATGTCGGGCAAGGTTGCCTTCACGAGCTTGCCGATTGCCATAGCGGTCTCCCGTGGACGGGGGGTCTTCGGACAAATCGACAGTACCATATGCCGACAACACGAGAAGCGAGCCTAAACTCGCCTCGCCGCCACGCAGTCACGCCCCGTACTTGAGAGCTACTCGCAGGACAGGATCGCCGACCTGACAGCGTCTGACTCCTCGCGCGCCGAGCGCCTTTGGCAGGGCTCCCCGTTCTTCGCCGTTCTGACTCCCGGTGAACGTGACGCAGTGCTCAGCATGCTGACGGAGTCCCGATGAGATAGAGATCGCGTCGAGGCGGAAACCCTCCCCGAGAGTCAGCAGTGTGTCACCCACACCACCCCCGGCGGGGGCGTGTTCATCTTGCAGTCAACCAACCCCCCGTCCCCGGGCTCCTTCGTGTGCTGACGGCACGGGTTAGCGCACGGTTTCCCGCTCCTCTTGCACAACACTGCCACCGGCGTCGCCTCCCCGGTGAGATCCAGGCCGCACTTCTTGCAGTGCCGCATCACGACCGGATCGCGGATCTCGATGTCGAAGAGGTTGAAGGTCCCGCACTGGGGAGACTTGACCGCCCGCTGGCGTGGGGGCCGGCAGCCACCGCACCTCGGGTTACACGACCAGCACATTCACGCTCCTCACCGGGGGATTGACGCGAGACGTGCGACCAGCACGCTCCAGCACGCTCCGCTCATCTTCCTCCCTGGACGGAAAAAGCACATCACCTTCGGAGTATGAGAGCCCTCCCGGGCCTCATCAGGCGCTTCTCTGTATGCCGGAATACGCGATCTCAAACCCTCAGCGCGATTACGAAGCATGAATGCGCGTCAACGATAACGAGGCACATTCGCAAGCATTCTTCATACACGGACACTCGGGAAGGAGGGCGTGGCGGCACGAGTCAGCGGGTCCATGTTCTAGCCGCTGCTACAAAGGCAGAAGCACGAGGCACTGGAAGAACTGGAAGGTGGAAAGCCATGGCAATGCCAGAAGAATGGAAACAGCAGACCGAGGATGGTACCTACGTCATACGGACGTGCGCATGGTCGCCCCCTGGCGATCACCCGGTTGGATGCGGCGTCCTGCTGACCGTCAAGGACGGCAAGCTGGTCGGCGTTGAGGGCGACGAGGATCACCCCATCACGCAGGGCCGTCTGTGCCCGCGTTGCCTCGACCTCATCGAGTACACCTATCACCCGGATCGCATCATTTACCCGATGAAGCGCGACCCGAAGGACCGCGGCAAGGACGCTTGGGAGCAGATCACCTGGGACGAGGCCTACGATCTCATTGAGTCGAAGGTCCTCGAGATGAAGGCCAACTATGGCGCCGAGTCCATCGTTGTGTTCGGTGGCACCGGCCGCGAGGCGTGCCTTTACTACTACCCGCTCGGGTTCGCCACGCTGCAGACCCCGAACGTGTGCTACTCGCAGAGCGGCTGGTCCTGCTACGGACCCCGCTGCTCCATCACTGACTACATCCTCGGCGCGGGCTATCCCGAGATCGACTACGCGGGCTACTTCGAGGAGAGGTTCGATCACCCGGAGTTCGTGGTCCCGAAGTACATCGTCAACTGGGGCAAGGCCCCGCTCGAGTCCAACGGCGACGGCCTCTTCGGCCACGTCTTCATCGACCTGATGAAGCTCGGCACCAAGATCATCAACATTGACCCCCGCATCACGTGGCTCGGTTGCCGCGAGGGCAACATGACGCTGCAGCTCAAGCCGGGTTCGGACACCGCCCTTGCGCTCGGCATCCTGAACGTCCTCATCAACGATGACCTCTACGACCACGAGTTCGTTGAGAACTTCTGCTACGGCTTTGATGAGCTCACCGAGCGCGTTCAGCAGTACTCGCCCGAGCGCGTTGAGGAGCTCACCTGGGTTCCCAAGGAGCAGATCATCGAGGTTGCGCATATCCTCGGCGAGAACCACCCGTGCTCGATCGCGTGGGGTCTTGCGGTTGACCAGAACCCCAACGGCGTTCAGCTCGGCCAGGCGATCATCTCGATCGCTGCCCTCACCAACATGATCGACGTCCCCGGCGGCCTCACCTGCGGTCCTCCGGAAGCAATGCTCGGCGCATGGCGCATGGAGGCCCGCAGCTGGCTGCCGCAGGAACTCTGGGAGAAGCGCATCGGTGCCGCCGAGTGGCCAGGACTCAGCACCGCCATGGCGACCACCCAGCCCGACGAGACCCTCGAGGCCCTCGAGACCGGCAAGCCCTACCCGATCAAGATGGCGTGGTTCAACAGCAGCAACCTCATCAGCCCGACCAACTCGGCTCAGCCGCACCGCTGGTACGCGGCTCTGAAGAAGATGGAGTTCTCAGTCGTTCAGGACCTCTTCATGACCCCGACGGCCATGGGTCTTGCCGATGTCTTCCTGCCGCTGCCCACCTTCGCCGAGCACGAGGGCGTCGTGCTGCCGCACTACGGCCGCAACACCGTGTTCGTTGGCGCGATGAACAAGGCGCTCACCGTTGGTGACACGCGCTCCGACATCCAGGTCTGCCACGAGCTCGGCCATCGCCTGAACCCCGATGCCTGGCCGCACTACGAGGACATGCCCGCGTTCTTTGGCGATCAGCTCCAGGCCGAGTTTGGCTTCGGGTTCGACGGCCTGCGCGAGCGCGGTCTGCTGCAGCCTGGCTACACGTACCAGAAGTATCGCAAGGGTCTCATGCGTTGGGACGGCGAGCCTGGCTTCAACACCGTGACCGGCCGCGTTGAGCTCTACTCCACCCTGTTTGAGGCGTGGGGCGAGGATCCGCTCCCGTACTACGAGGAGCCCCGCTACAGCCAGATCAGCCAGCCCGAGTGGGCTGATGAGTACCCGCTCATGCTGACGACCGGCGCCCGCAAGTTCACGTCCTTCCACTCGGAGCATCGTCAGCTGAAGACAATGCGCGAGATCGATCCGTGGCCGACGGTTGAGTTCAACCCCGCCACCGCCAAAGCGTACGGCGTCAAGGAAGGCGACTGGGTCTGTATCGAGAACATGTTCGGTATGGCCAGAGGCGTTGCCGAGTTTGCCCCGACTATCGACCCCCGCGTCATCCACATGACGCACGGCTGGTGGTATCCGGAGCAGGACGGCGAAGAGCCCAACCTCTTCGGTGTCTGGAAGTCCAACGTGAACTCGCTCATCCCGCACTTCGAGACCGGCATCCTCGGCTTCGGTGGCCCCTTCAAGTCGATCATGTGCAAGGCATACAAGGTCGACGGCATCGATGGCGACGTCAACTTCACGACGCGTGCCGCTAACAACTTCAAAGGGGCCGAGCTCAAGTCCCGGTCCAGGATGCAGGACTAGAGACCAAAGGAAAGGAGGAGAAACCCATGTCTAACACCGAATACGGTCTGCTCATAGACTACAAGTACTGCTCCGGTTGCCACGCGTGCGAGGTTGCATGCAAGCAGTACCTGGGCCTCCCCGAAGGCCTGTGGGGAATCAAGGTCTTCGAGAAGGGCCCCTGGAAGACCGAGGGTGCCGCCACCGCCACCGCCGAGTGGGAATGGGAGTACGTGCCCGTTCCAACGGGTCTGTGCAACCTCTGCGAGGACAGGGTCGCCGACGGCAAGAAGCCGATGTGCGTGAAGCACTGCCTCGCCTTCTGCATGGACTACGGTCCCATCGAGGAGCTCTCCCAGAAGATGCTCGAGAAGGGCGCCAAGGTAGCCCTCTATAAGCCGCTGTAAGACTGCTCTGTCGGGACCCCCTCCCTGTCTGGGGAGGGGGTCCCCAAACCCCTTGTCATAGAGGTGCTTCGTGACGTTAGGAGTGATACAGGTGGAGAAGCAGGCATTCCTTGATCTTGATGCCAACGCACAGCTCGCGCTTCTGAATGGGAAGCTCGAGGCAGGAGCGAGCATAGAGGATCTCTGCGCGGAGTTGGATCTGACGAAGGTTGAGTTTGGCAAGCACGGCCTGTACTACGTGAACGGCAAGTTCATGGTGAAGCCGCACCGTGGTTTCCAGACCACCAAAGCAAGTGGCTGGGAGAAGCCGCGCGACTAGTCAAAGGGAGTCAAGATGTGTTTCAGGCCCGGTCAAGCGAAGATGGAAATCGAGTGCCCCAACTGCCACAAGAAGTATCCTGTGGTTGGCGGGGTCAAGCAGAAGAAGTGCCCGATGTGCGGTGAAGATCTGACAAACGTGGAACCTGCTGGTGCCGCACCGACTCCCGGTGCCGCCCCCGCCGCCGGCGCTCCCAAGGCCCCGGGCGTCCCGGGCACACCAACGCCGCCACGAGCCCCCGCCGCCCCGGCTGCTCCCAAGGCACCGGGCGCCCCGCAGGAGTAAATGACTTCCGGAGCAAGGCGGAAGGTAGGATGCCATCGTGCGATGATGTCGCGCCCCGGCCTGCTGTTCGCTAGCAGCAAGGGGGCGGCATCACGCAGATGGCCACCGGGCACTGAAGCGGTTCGGAAACGGGAGGAAGTCTATGAAAGGCTTTACAGTTTCTGAAGTGATCGATTCGTTCGGTGTGAACAAGTTCACGTGGAAGATCTTCTTCCTTCTTGGTCTTGCCATGGTCTTCGATGGCTATGACTACATGGTTGTTTCGTACACGATGCCCCAGATCAGGGAGACATGGGCACTCACCGCGGTGCAGACAGGCAGTCTGTCCTCGTGGAGCCTGTTCGGTCTTGTCATCGGCGGCATGATTTCCGGCATTCTGTCGGACAAGCTCGGCCGCAAGAAGGTCCTCACGTACGCAGTTGCCCTGTACGCGCTGTTGACTCTGCCGATCTACTTCTCAACAAGCTTCGGCATGTTCGCCACGCTGCGGGTTCTGGCCGGTGTCGGTCTTGGCGCCTGCATCCCGGTTGTCACGACGGTGTTCTCCGAGTCGACGCCAACCAAGAGGCGAGGGTTGTTCATCACCTTCGGCATGGCGTGGATGATCGTCGGCTGGGTGTTGGCGGGTGTTCTGAGTACGATCATCGTCCCATTGTGGGGCTGGCGGGTCTGCTATCTCATCGGCGGGTTCCCGCTCCTTTACGCGATATTCCTGCACTTCAAGATGCCCGAGACGCCGCACTGGTTTGCAAACCAGGGCCGCAATGCAGAAGCAGTCGAAGCGCTTGCGCGTATCGAGCTGACCGCGACAGGGACGACGACGGCGCGCGACCCAAAGATGCTCATCGTTCCGCCCAGGCCAAAAGTCGTCGGCCCCAAGGCGCTGTTCAGCAAGCACTACCTCACCGCTACTCTGGGGATCTGGATCACGTACTTCTGCGGCTGCTTCATCGTCTACGGCCTGAACGCGTGGATACCGAGCATGATGTTGGAGAAGGGCTACACGCTTGCCTCCGCGTACGGGCTCGGAATCGCGCAGAACGGGGCGGCGATCATAGCGAATGTCTCAACGGGATTCGTTTCGGAGGGCATTGGCCGCAAGCGGAACTTGCTCCTCGGTTTCTCGGTGTCCATCGTCGCTATCGTGCTTGCCGCCTTTGTGAGCGGAAGCTATGGCGTCGTGCTGGTTGCGATGGTCTTCCTCGGCTTCTCGATCAACTACTCGATCACGGCGATCCAGCCGCTGATGGCGGAAAGCTATCCAACCGAGTTCAGGAACACCGGTGTCTCGTGGGCGCAGGCATTCGGACGTCTCGGCGGCGCACTGTCCCCGATCGTGATCGGCGTCATCATGGGGCTGGGACTGGGGTACACGAACTCCTTCCTGTTCTACCTCATTCCGGTCGCTGTCGGCATTCTGGCTACGGTCTTCCTCGTAAAGCGGGAGACCAAGGGCAAGAGCCTCGAAGCACTTGCTGAGGTGGAAGAGGGCGCTGCTCTCGACCCCGCCTAGAACCGCCTCCCGCCCGCACAGGATCCGGGAGTATACGCGAGTGACACACGAAGCAACGCGCCACGCGTGACACAAACTGACGGGTTTCACACCTCTAGGAGGATTTGATGAGTGACAACGCGGGCGGAGCCAGCGCGGCTCCTGTCAGAAAGATCAGAGAAGCGGTGCCAAGCTACGCATGGTGGATACTGGCAATCGTGTATCTGATGAGCATCGCCACCACGTTCAACTACTACAAGGTCGGCGCCATCATGCCGACGATCATTGAGTCACTGGGGATTTCGGGCACCTCCGCAGGCTGGCTGATGTCGAGCATCAGCCTTGTGGGCATGTTCATCGCCCTTCCCGCCGGCATTATCGTCAAGAAGTTCGGCCTGAAGAAGCTTGGCATCGTCGCACTCGCCTTGCTGACAATCGGCAACCTGATCGGCGGGTTCTCGGCGTCGTACGAGGTTCTCTTGTTTGGCCGCTTCTTTGAGGGTGCGGCGCGGGCGCTTGTCGCCGTTGTCGGTCCGGCCGCGATGGCGATCTGGTTCCCGCAGTCGAGGCGTGGCATCGCCACCGGTATCCTCTCGACGTGGGTCGGTGTCGGCCAGTTCGTGGCTCTGAACTCGGCGGCAAGCATTGCCGGAGCGAGCGGCAGGTTCCAGTCCGTGTTCCTCGTGGGCGCCGTGGCCGCGGCAGTGGCCCTGGTGCTCTACGCGATTTGGTATCGCAATCATCCGCCGACAGGCACCAAGTTCGCCGAGGACGGCTCTGCCTCCAGCGAGGCGGTTGCAGCTCCCACAATCGGGCAGGTTCTGAAGAACAAGAACATCTGGCTCCTCGGAATCATGTTCATGATGTTCACCGGGATCATCGTCGCCACCGCGTCGTTCTACCCGACGTACCTCAAGTCCGGCGGTATGGATCTGGTCGTCGCCGGTCGTCTCACGAGCATCTTCAGTATCACGCCGATCATCCTTGGGCCGCTCTTCGGTCTCCTCTCGGACAAGATCGGTTCCCGAAAGAAGATATACACGTTCGGCATGATCCTGGGCATCATCGGCGCGATCTTCATGTACAACCTGTCCGGCGGAATGTGGCCGTACGTCTGGATGCTGATGATTGGCGTGACCTGCGGTTCGGTCTCCTCGGTTGCGCTCGCCTGCCCGCCTGAAGTTGTGGGCCGCGAAGCTGCCGGCCTGGGCGTGGGCGTCATGATCACCGGCAATCAGATCGGCGGCTTCGTTTCACCGCTGATCCTCGGTGCGGCGCTCGACGCAACCGGCTCGTTCGTGGCCGGTTCGTACATCATCGCCGGGATGCTTGTGGTTGGTCTGATCTGCGGCCTCATGGTGAAGGTCAGGTAGCTTCCGCGTTCCACAGATGGTGCACGTCAGGTGCGTGAGGCGGGTGCAAATCCTGCCTCACGCATCACGCACTGTGTCCTCCAGCAGGGCGGCCGGCCGGTCGGGGACTTATCGGCCTGCGGGCTCGATATGCTCGATGGCGTCCATGAGCTCCTCAAGCGAGTTCACGTCCATCTTCCTGTAGATGTGATAGATGTGCGTCTTTGCCGTGTGGGGCGATATGTGCAGGGCGTTGCCGATGTACTGCGCATGCCTGCCCTTCGCCAGAAAGCGAAGCACCTCTTGCTCGCGGTCGGAAAGGCTGTACTTCGCCGAGGCCCGGCTCAGGCGCTGCGCGAAGCGGCCGCCGGGCCCCCCGTCGCCTCGTGAATCACTGTCGGCAACTTCGTGCACGTACGGTGGAATCAGCGCCACGGCGAGGGCGAGCAGGAGGATGAGCCCGAGCAAGACGATCGCCGAAGCGTGCGGGAACGTGAAGTTGTCCGGAAGGAACGCATAGCACACCGCCCATCCGACAGTCTTGCCGAGCGCCAGGTAGATGCGACCCGCCGCAACCAGTTGAGCAGGCGGAAATGCGTGTTCATAGGAGCGCGCGATGAGCGTCGATAGGTTGGCACTGTCAAGACTGGCCAGAATCGCCAGAAGAACCAGGCAGCAGAGCAGCTGCTGTTCAGGGGCGAGGAACGGCAGCATGAAGAAGAAGACGACAGAAAGTGGCAACAGGACTCTCAACACGCGGCCGAAGGGTATGTACCGGTCCACCCGAAGTCCGTAGCCGGAGTACGCCAGGGCTCCAACCGCCAGCGCTCCGGCCATTGCCGGGCCGAGGGTCGGGGAGCCGTCTCGCAGGAGCACGTATGCGGGCACCGCAAACAGAACTCCGTAGAGCGCGATCACGATCGACGATCCGGGCGGCAGAATCGTGCTTGTGCGTATGCCGCTCGCATCAAAACTCATCCGATGCGCATGCGAGCGCACGAAGTAGAAGATGACCAGAGAAGTGGCCGGCAGGGCGATTGCGCCGGCAATCGCGTAGGCTCCATTCAGGTTTGCCACGAACACGCAGTGGGCGGCACCGATGGCAACCGCGACAGCGACGCGCGAACCGATGTCATGCCGCCAGGATATGACGAAGACGCTGGACCACGTTGCAAGCATGAGGGCAAACGCGCAGCCCGAGAGAAACCATGCCAGGAGCCTAAGAAGCAGCGGAACCTGAACTGAAGACTCCAGGAAGCCGAGCAGGTTCGTCGGCAACGTCAACGCGAAGGCGGTCACGAGCAGGGGGACCGTCATCTCGAGTGCGTAGACTTTCGGGAGCCTGCTTGAGAGCAACGCCGCAGCGGCCATTCCAACGAGCATGCACAGTCTGGCCAGCGCCTTCGTATCCGCATCCACCGAGGCCGCTGGCAACAAGACGGGGCTATAGAACGTCAGAAAATTCCATGCCCAGAACAGGGAAAAGCCGTACATAGTAACCGGAAGCATCGCCCGTACCGGGAGTGTCTCGTGGTTCGAAACCCGGGTGTCGTCGCCATTGGTCTCTGACGTCGCTGTCTGTCCGCCAGCCTGCACCCGGTGCTTCGAAAGTCCCAGCAAGAGACAGTCTCCAATTCGCTCGTCACCCTATGAAGAGGGCACGGCCGACCGCCAGGCGAGATCGGCCTCACGTCGGCCGTGCCACAGGGCGGAGGCGGGACATCGTGTGCGAGGGGGAACTAGATCGAGTACACATACTACCCGAGAATCTCAGATTGCGTAAGTAACGAACAAGCGGCCGGGCGCCTCGGCAAGGCGTCCAGCCGCTTGTTCCGCTGGGCTTCAGGCAAGACCGGGGTCAGATGCCAGCAGCCCCCGGGTCAGTACCGCAGGACCGCCACGGCCTTGGCCTCGTGTGGCATCGCCGAGGGATCGAGCGCGAGCACCTCGGCGCCGGAGATGAGTGCCTGCGTGACGGCGAGGTCGATCAGGTCCTCATCGCCCTCGGCGCGAGAATCGTGGAGTATCGTCGTGCCGAGGTGGGGGTCAAAGGCACCCCACCAGTTGGCGTCGAGCGAAACGAGCAGGCTGTCGATGCGGTTGGCGTGCGCGGCGGCGAGGATGCTCTCGGCGTCCGTGCGCGTCTTGGGCGAGGCCCAGAGCTCCCCGATGCGGTCGGCAAGTTGCGTGCGGCTTGCCTCGTGCACGCGCTCGGCCACTGCGCGGGACTGCGTGTGCAGCGTCAGCCTGTCCAGGGAGTCGGGGTTGCCCGAGACGGCGCCCTCAGCGAGATACGGGTAGGTGTTGACTTCGCGGTAGAGGGGGAGCAGGTAGTCCACGCCGGCAACGACGAGCGGGCTCGTGTCACCCTTGAGGTGCTCGTGCAGGCCGCGGTCGATGTCGCGGAAGTAGCGCAGGATCTCGTCTTTGGGATCCGCTTCGGCGGTGCCATGGTAGACGGACGAGCGGCGGCCGCCCTGGCCGGGTGTTGCCATGTGGAACTGGAGCGAGGCCTTCTCGTAGTCCTCCCAGCGCATTGCGTCCGCGAGGCTCGTGGGCAGACCCTCGACCGGGACCTCGCAGATCTCGTCGGCGGAGCCCGAGAACAGGCGGACGCTCTTCTGGCTGAGCGCGAGCAACCAGTACGTCCAGTTCGCGCCCAGGCTGGTCAGGAGCGGCCGCAGGTGGTAGCGGGAGTTCACGAAGACTTGCTCGGCGATGGTGTCGGCGGTGCGGAAGGACTGCACGCCGCCCGGCCCGATGAGGAGCGCGAGGCCGGAGCGCGAGCGAAGCCAGAACGGACGGTCGTCGAGGAGGGCGCGCGCGGGCTTGAGCAGCGTGTCGATCTCGGGCTGGCGCATGCCACGGGCGACGAGGTGTTCCTCAACCGTCCGGAGAAGGTTCTTGAGCCGCGTCGTGTCTTCTTCCTGGCTGCCTGGAGAAAACGGGCGTGTGTGCATGAAGATCGATATCCGGATGTCGTCCCGGTCGGCGGCGAGTTCGGTGAGCTGATCGCGCGTGAGGGTGTTCACTGACGTTCCCCTTTCAGTCGGAGCCGCGTGGGGCCGCCGTCTGCGGATCGCCCGCCCCGGAGTCCCGCTGCGGATGGATTCCATATACCCAAGCATCCGCGGAAACAGGGCCCGCTAGCCGAGGACGATGGCCGGCCATTGCCTGCCGGGCGGGTAGTTGTTGATGCGTTGCCCGGCCGATGCGTTTGAACCGGGCGACCGGGGTATCTAGTAAGTAGTACGGACCTCCGTGGCACGTGCCAGGCCGCAAGGGAGGGTGGTCCTATAGGATGTGCACAGACGACCAACTTCTCACACCGGGACGGCAGATGAAGGGTCTTTTGGGATACCGGGCATAAGCCTCTGGTGACTGGAAGGGTGCGGACAGCAGGCCTACCGGTCGATTGTCCAAGAGCTCTCCAGAATAGCCCTTTGGAGGGGCGACTCGGGCGGTGCGAAGGCCGCCACCGGTAGTGAGTCTCCAGGCGATGGGCGCGCGAAATGCGCGCCCATCGTTTTGCGTTCCGGCCCAACCCCTCTAGAATGCGGCGAGAGAGAGCTTCGCCGCCCCGGCGCTCCCGGCTGAATCCCGGAGTGACCGAGCGGCGGCGATCAAACCGGAAAGGGGAGGTCTATGGGAAGGAAGACGTCGCTCATCGCGACCTGCATGCTGCTCGCCCTTGCACTCGCGGGCTGCGGCTCAAGTTCAGGGGGCACCTCGGCGGGAACGGAGCCCGGCACCTCGGCGGAGGGAACACCGGACGCAAACGGCAGCGCCGCCCCGGCCGAGTGGGAAGTCACGCTGCTGGACGGCTATCCGGAAGACGTGGTTCCGCTCTACGAGTCAACACTCATCGACACGTCGTACTACTCGGTCAGAAACGACCCGCAGTGGGCGGCTGTGGAGGGCGGCCTGCGCAACTTCTACCACGTCGTCTACCACACGGACGTCCCCATTGCCGACGTGCTCGCGCACTACAAGGGTCTCATGACCAACGTTGACGACAGCGCGAGCGACGACCAGTTCGAAGGAACGATCGGCCAGTACACCGTGTGGGTGAACGCCACCGAGGAGAGCAGCTACAACTGCATCTACCTGCGCGTTGACCTCCCCAAGGCCGAGGTCACCGAGACCAACCCGTTCTTTGCCGAGTACCCGTCGGACCTCGTAGAGACGCCCGAGTGCTTCGCGTTCTTTGAGGAGATCTACTACGAGAGGCTCTACGCGTCTACGGACCTGTCGTACACGCGCCACTTTGACGTTGTGGATCTCGATGGTGATGGGAACGTGGACCTGGATACCGAGGGCTGCTACGCGTATTTCGAGGAGCGCTATGGTGATAGGGAGGAGTTCACGGTCAATCGTGACGCGCACATGATCACCTGGCTCGACGGCGAGTACGAAGTGACCGTGGCGTTCATGAGCGACTACGATCGCGGCGTGCTTGCGATCGGGTGGAACTATCAGCCATAGCGCGGGCGAGGGCGGGCGGGCGCGGTAGGCGAGCGCTCGCAAATGCGCTCTCCGAAGAACGCGCCGAGGGTGCTATACTGTCCACCGCACGCGCGAGCGGCACATATGGGCGAGTGGCGCAACGGGAGCGCACCTGCTTTGCACGCAGGGGGTTGTCGGTTCGAATCCGATCTCGTCCACCAACTACATGCTATGCGGACCCTCACGCAGAAGAGGGCATCGAAAGAGTCCGGGTGCCCGGGCTCTTTCGATTTTCTGGTCCTTGATGTAGATCGCTTCGAAGAATGCCTGGTTGAAGAGGCGCCTCATCTCGGGTTTGGCTTTCAGGTGGCCTGCGTGGCAGTTGCTGGCGGGCCGAATCGCGAGCTCAAGCATGCGCTGCGCCGACGGTCAGCTACTCAATCTTCTGGACGAGCGCATTTCCCCTCGGAATCCATGGTCTTGATCAGCCCAGCCGCGTGCAAGAGTCACTTATGCGGATTCGCAGTGCTATGATCCAGAATGTGGGGATTAGCCTGTAGCGCGCTACGTATGTGTGAATGGGGATCCATGGGCAAGAGACGTGCACTGCGTAGGCCGTTCGTCGCGATCCTAGCTGCAGCGGCGATGCTGGGATCGATGATTGTGCCGGGCGTGGCTCAGGGCACAACCGCCTCGGCTGTCGAGGGCAGCGGTGTTTCTGCTGGGGTTCTCAGCGGTGCGGCATCTCTGACTGGCAATGCCACCTCAGCCGCAGCGACGGAGCTGCCTGCCGTCGAGTGGGCGAACGGAGACAACTCTGGAAACGGGTTCGGGACGCACGACTGGATAATCACCGAAGCCAAGCGTCTCGCGGATGCGGATGGCGCCGGGTGGCTCGACCTGAGCACCGCCCTTCTTGCGTGCGATGACCCTGACATGGTCCTTCATGACACGTACCACCACGTCTACGACGTGTGGGGCGAGACCTACGGCGACGCACCGGACTACATCGCGACCGTCTACGCTCGTATCCAGGTCGCCTATGAGGCGGGAGACATCGCTGGGGCGAGTCAGCAGTTTGGTCTGCTTGCGCACTACTACGGAGACATCTGCAATCCGCTGCATACCGACCAGGACGCGTCTGAGGATTCGATGCACTCGGCGTACGAGGATTACGTTGAGACGCTCACCGACACTACGGGAGAGAATCGGGCCTGGGTCGCCGCCGACGGGCTTGTGGCCATTGCCGACGTGCGGACGTCTGCGATCAGTGCTGCGACGGCCGCGCACGGCGACTACGCCGCGCTTCTGGCATCCTGGTCGTCAGAGCCCCGTGACACCACAGCCGTGAATGCCATCACCGAGCGCAGCCTGAATCGCGCGGCGAACGATCTTGCGGATATTCTCAACACGCTTGAGGGTCTGCCGCCCTACGCCGGCCCGGCGATCATCGAAGACCAGACCGCGGGAGTCTACTTCGATCGCTTCGTCACCGGGTTCGGGGATACGTGGTCGGACGGCACCTACGTCTACGGCCGCTGGGAGAACACAGCGCTGAGGGCATCCTTCACCGGCTCGAAGATCCGCTGGTACGGCCCGAAGCAGCCCGCCTACGGCAAGGCCGACGTGTGGGTGGACGG